>Ga0164242_10006210_pt1 | contig 13185 bp, 16 predicted proteins | sample OricomgcompostMG_FD_108783 | JGI IMG/M metagenome (GOLD analysis project Ga0164242, IMG submission 108783) | Miracle-Growth compost microbial communities from Emeryville, California, USA - Original compost - Miracle growth compost (MG) ...
AGGCCCGAGGCGCAGAACCGGTTGAGCTGGAAGCCCGGCCCCGAGGTCTCGTAGCCGGCGGCCAGGGCGGCGGTGCGGGCGATGTCCGCGCCCTGCTCGCCGATGGGGGAGACGACGCCGAGGATGATGTCCTCGACCTTCGCCGGGTCGAGATCGGGGTTGCGCCGGCGGACCTCGTCGAGCAGGCCGGTCACCAGCGACACCGGCTTGGTGCCGTGCAGGGAGCCGTTCTTCCCCTTGCCGCGGGGAGTCCTGATGGCGTCGTAGACGAACGCTTCGGTCATTGCCTTCTACCCGTCTTCCTTCGTCGAGTGCGGCCGGGCCCGGTGCGGGGCCACCTCCATGATGCCAGTTTTACTGTCACGGTCGAGATGTGCCAGTGAATGTGTCGGTGTGCACGGCTGCGTCTAGGCTCGCCGGGTGGTTGAAGCACAGGTGGCGGCCGACGGCGAGATGACCGTCGACGACCTCGCGACGCGTACCGGCATGACGGTACGCACGGTGCGCTTCTACGCAAGCGAAGGCCTGCTGCCGGCGCCGACCCGCCGTGGGCGCGTCGCCTACTACGACGCCCGGCACCGGATGCGGCTCGACCTCATCCGCACGTTGCAGGAGCACGGCTACACGCTGGCGGCCATCGAGCGCGTCCTCGCCCGCGTGCCACACGACGCGTCCCCGGCCGAGTACGCGGTCCAGGCCGCCGTGCTCGCGCCCTGGCTGTCCGAACAGACCGAGGAGCTGGACCGCGCGGAGCTGGATCGCCGCGCCGGCCGGGCCATCGAGACCGAGGAGCTGCACTACCTCACCGCCATCGGCGCGATCCAGGTGCTCGACGGCGACCGGTACCGCACTGCCCCGTCACTGCTGGGCCACGCCCTGGCGCTGATCGCGTTGCCGACGCCGCGGGAGGTGCTGACCGGGTCCGCGGCGATCATCAACGAGCACGCCACGGCAGTGGCCGACGGTCTCACCGATCTGTTCGCCCGAGCGGTGTGGGGGCCGTACCGGCGTGGTGAGGTCAGCTCCGAGCAGCTGTCGGCGATGTTGGAGCTGATGCGTCCGCTGGTCCTGCAAGGGCTGATCGGTGCGTTCGCCCGGGCAGCCGACAACGCCGCCCGCCGCCGGCTGGAAGACTGAGTCAGCTCGCCCGGTTGGCGCACAGCTTCGAGGCGTCGAGCTCCGACTCGCTCGTCGAGCAGACCGCCTTCGGCATCGCCTTGATCACCGCCGCGTTGAGCAGCGGGAGGTAGTCGGCGCCCTGGTACTTGTCCGGCAGGGTGAACGACACGTACGCCTCCCGGTCGATCGCGGTGTAGACGTTGGCGCCGTCGGGGCGGTCGACCCAGTACCAGGCGCCGTGCTCGATATCGCCGCCCGGGAACACCTGGTCGGTGGACGTGGGCGTGAAGGTCTTCGGCTTGTCCACGCCGCAGCGCATGACGATCGCGGGGTCGCCCCACGCGACCACGAACGGCGTCTCGGGCGTGGTGTTCACCTTGCGCTGGGCGAGCGTGCCGAGGCGGACGGGCAGGTACTCCAGCAGGCGGGTGCACGGCGCCGCCTCCTGCGTGGCGCGCGGCGGCGCGGACGCGGAGATGGGGGTCAGTGCGCCCTTCGACCCGTGGCCGCCCGAGCCGCCGGACAGGCTGCCGAACAGCAGCCCGGCGATCACGATGACCGGCAGCGTGACGGCGGTGGCGATCAGCGCCGCCCGGCGCTTGTCAGCGTCGATGGCGCGACTCCGAGGGACGGTGCGCTCGGTCAGAGGCGCACGACGGGGCAGGTGAGCGTGCGGGTGATGCCCGCGCACGCCTGGATGTTGGCGACGACCAGCTGGCCGAGCTCGTCCACGTCGTCCGCCTCGGCGCGCACGATGACGTCGTACGGGCCGGTGACGTCTTCTGCGCTGGCCACGCCCGCGAGGCCGCTGATCTGCTGCGCGACGGCGGCGGCCTTGCCGACCTCGGTCTGGATCAGGATGTATGCGCTGACGCTCATGGCAGGAAACCTTACGCACCGCGACGAGGGGCAACGCGCCCGTGGGGCCTCCCGACCTCGCGCGGTGGGCCCGCGATAATGGCCGTCGGCCCGGTTTCCCCGGCCGTCCCACTGGAGGCCACTGCGGTCGACGACAGTTGCGAGGCGAGGACCATCACCGTTTCCGACGTAGGCGAGTTCGGGCTGATCGCGCGGATCACCGACGGGTTGGAGGCCGCGCCGTCGACCCTGATCGGCCCGGGCGACGACGCCGCCGTGGTGGCCGCCGCGGATGGGCGGGTGGTCGTGTCCACCGACATGCTCGTCGAGCAGCGACACTTCCGGCGCGACTGGTCCAGCGCCGAGGACGTCGGCCACAAGGCGGTCGCACGGGCGTTCTCCGACATCTCCGCGATGGGCGCGCTGCCCACGTCGCTGGTCGTCGGCTTCGGCACGCCGCCCTCGCTCGAGCTGGCCTGGGTCGACGGCCTGGTCTCGGGCATGCGGCAGGAGTGCGCGCAGGTGGAGGCCGCGATCGTCGGCGGCGACATCACCGCGGCCGACGTCGTCACCCTCGCCCTGACCGCGCTCGGCGACCTCGAGGGCCGCGAGCCGGTGACGGTGGCCGGCGCCCGGCCAGGGGACGTCGTCGCGCTGTGCGGGCGGCTGGGCTGGGCGGCCGCGGGCTTCCACGTGCTCGGGCGCGGGTTCCGGTCGCCGGTGCAGGTGGTCGCCGCGCACCGCCGCCCGGAGCCGCCGTACTTCGAGGGGCCGCGCGCCGCCGAGCTCGGCGCCACCGCCATGACCGACGTGTCCGACGGGCTGGTCGGCGACCTCGGCACGATCGCCCGCGCCAGCGGCGTGCGCATCGACCTACGCGCCGACGCGATCGTCGTCCCGGCCAAGCTGCGGGAGGTCGGGGCGGCGCTCAACGTCGACCCGACCGTCTGGGTGATGACCGGCGGTGACGACTACGCGCTGGTGGCCACGTTCCCCCGTGGCACCGGGCTGCCCGAGCCGTGGGCGGTGATCGGCGCCGTCGCCGAGGGGTCGGGGGTGAAGGTCGACGGGCGGACGTGGCCGGTCGGCGGGCACGAGCACTTCCGATGAGCGGCGCGTCCTCGCGGAGCTGGAGCGCACGGCGCGGCGGGCGAGGGTGCGGCGGCTGGTGTTGAACACGGGGGACAAGCAGCCGGAGGCGATCGCGCTCTACGAGCAGCAGGGTTACTCGTCCGTGCCCGGGTGGGGCTGCTACGCCGACTATCCGGATGCCGTGTTCCTCGGCAAGGAGGTCTGAGCCCTGCTGAGCGCCCGCTTCCCCGGGGAGGTGGTCGCGGATCCGGTGGCGGGAGCAACCATTTCCCCGGGGAACCGCTTGACGCTTCAGCTCATGGATGTCTGCCGGCGAGCGTGACATGGGCACGGCACTCCCGGTGCCGACCCTCGCTGCGGATCTTGTTGCTCCCGGTGCCCTATGGCGCGTCAGGAGCAACAAGATCTCGTCAGGAGCAACAAGATCGCGTCGGGAGCAACAGGATCTCGTCGGGGCCGCCCCGAACATGACGTCGGCCCGCCCCGCGATCAGCGGGACGGGCCGACGAACGTCAGGAAGGTCAGCCGCGGGTGACCTTGCCGGCCTTCAGGCACGAGGTGCACACGGTGAGGCGGCGACGCGTGCCGGGCGCGACGATCGCGCGGACGGTCTGCACGTTCGGGTTCCACCGGCGGTGGGTGCGGCGGTGGGAGTGCGAGACGGACATGCCGAAGCCCGGGCCCTTGCCGCAGACATCACAGACGCTGGCCACAGTGGAACTCCTTGCAGAACGGGATCTGGTCGATGCGCCCGAGCCGATGACGCTGCGGGCAACCGCGCAAGTCTAGCCCGTCGCCGGGACCGCCTCCAAACCGGCCGGACGGTGGCGGCTCGGCGCCGGGGGTCGGCCCCCGCCAGTATCCTGCGGCGGTCACGGACTGACGGTGAGGGGACGACGTGCTGGACGCGCTGGACGCCGCAGGCGTACGCGCGTGGTCCCGTGCCGCCCTCGAGCTGGTGGCCGAGCACCGCGCGGAGATCGACGCGCTGAACGTCTTCCCGGTTCCCGACTCCGACACCGGCGCCAACATGCTGGCCACCCTCCGCGCCGCCGACGACGCGCTGGCCGCCACCGACGCCGACGACGCGGACGTGTGGGGTCTGCTCGACGCCTGGGCCGCCGGCGGCGCCCGGGGCGCGGTGGGCAACTCGGGGTTCATCGTCTCCCAGGTGCTGTGCGGGCTGGCCGAGGCGGCAGCGGGCACGGTGCTCGACGGGGCGGCGCTCGCCGCCGGGCTGGGTGCGGGGGCCGTGCTCGGGCGCAGCGCCGTGGTCGAACCGGTCGAGGGCACGATCCTCACCGTCGCCCGGGCCGCCGCCGACGCCGCCGTCACCACCGCCCGCGACGCCGCGTCCGGCACGCTGGCCGAGGTCGCGCGGGCCGCCTTCGACAGCGCCTGCGAGGCGCTGGCCCACACGCCGTCGCAGCTGGCGGCACTGCGCCGGGCCGGGGTGGTCGACGCCGGCGGTCGCGGCCTCGTCGTGGTGCTGGGCGCGCTCGTCCAGGTGGTCACGGGCACGCCGGTGACGCTCCCCGCCGTCCATGCGCCCGAGCAGGCGCCGTGCGCGCCGGACACCGCCACCTTCGGCTTCGAGGTGCAGTACCTGCTCGACGCCGACGCGCCGGCCGTCGATCGCCTGCGGGCCGCGTTGCACGCGCTCGGCGACTCGGTGGTCGTCGTCCCGGTCAGCAGCGGGTGGAACGTCCACGTGCACGTCGACGACGTCGGCGCCGCCATCGAGGCCGGTGTCGAGGCGGGCCGGCCGCACCAGATCAGCGTCACCGAACTGCGCCGCGCCACGGCGGCCGGCGCCTTCGCCGTGCTCGCCGTCGCGCCCGGCCCGGGCCTGGCCCACCTGTTCGAACGTGAGGGCGTGCACGTCGTCGAGAGCCACGAGCCGGACGACCTGCCCACCGTCGCGCAGGTGCTCGACGCGATCGCCGACACCGGCGCCCGCGAGGTCGTCCTGCTACCCAACGCCTCGCGGGTCACCGGCGTCGCCGAGGCCGCCGCGGAGGCGTCGCGCGCCGGGGGAGTGCGGGTCGCGGTCGTCCCCACCCACTCGCCGGTCCAGGGCCTGGCGGCGATCGCGGTGCACGACCCCGGCCGCGGCTTCGACGACGACGTCGTGGCGATGGCCGAGGCCGCCGCCGCCACCCGCTGGGCCGAGATCGTCACCGCCCGCGAGGAGGCGCTGACCGCGGTCGGCATCTGCCACCCGGGTGACGTGCTCGGCCTGATCGACGGGGAGGTCGTCGAGCTCGGCAGCCAGGTGGCCGACGTGGCGCTCGGGGTCGTCGACCGGCTGCTCGGCGTCGGCGGCGAGCTGATGACCGTGCTGGTCGGGGCAGATGCTCCGGGCGGAGTCGGCGAGCTGCTCGCGGCCCACGTCCGTGAGCGCTCCCCGTTCATCGAGGTCGCCGTCTACGCCGGCGGCCGGCCCGAGCTGCCGGTCGTCATCGGGCTCGAGTGACGATGGCCGCGCTGGACACCCCGCTCGTCGACGTGATCGGCGGCCGCACCGCCAAGCCGCTGGAGAAGGCGTTCGGCATGCGCACCGTTGCCGACCTGCTCGCGCACTACCCGCGTCGCATGGCCGAGCGCGGCGAGCTCACCGACATCGCGTCGCTGCGCGTCGACGACGAGGTCACGGTCGTGGCCGAGGTCCGCAGCGCCCAGATCAAGGGGTTCGGCACCGGTCTGCGGTTCGAGGCGATCGTCGGTGACGGGCGCGCGACCTTGCAGCTCGTCTTCTTCGGCAAGCGCAGCATCTGGCGGGAGAAGGAGCTGCAGCCCGGACGGCGTGGCCTGTTCTCCGGCAAGGTCGGCATGTTCAACCACCGCCTGCAGCTCGCCCACCCCGAGTACCTGCTGCTCAGCGACGTCCCGTCAGGTGACTCGGAAGCCGACCAGTTCGCCGGCCGGCTGATCCCCGTCTACCCGGCCACCCAGGCCGTGCGCACCTGGGTCGTCAGCAACGCCGTCAAACACGTGCTGACCATGCTCGACCCGGTGCCCGACCCGTTCGACGCCGACCTGCGGGCGCGGCGCGGGCTGCTCACCCTGGACGCCGCCCTGCGCGCGATGCACGAGCCGGAGGACCACGCCCACTGGTACGCCGCCCGCAAGCGGCTGGCGTGGGAGGAGGCGATGGGCGTGCAGCTCGCGCTCGCCCAGCGCCGCGCGCTGGCCCTGCGCAACCCAACCACGCCGCGGCCGGCGCGCGCAGCGGGCCTGCTCGCGACCTTCGACGCGCAGCTGCCGTTCACCCTCACCGCGGGGCAGCAGGAGGTCGGCGCGACACTCGCCGCGGAGCTCGGCGGCGAGCACCCGATGCACCGGCTGCTGCAGGGCGAGGTCGGCTCCGGCAAGACGGTCGTGGCGCTGCGGGCGATGCTGCAGGTGGTCGACGCCGGCGGGCAGGCTGCGCTGCTCGCGCCCACCGAGGTGCTGGCCGCGCAGCACGCGCGCACCATCGAGTCGATGCTCGGCCCGCTGGCCCGGGGCGGGCAGCTCGGCGGCGCCGACGACGCCACCCGGGTCGCGCTGCTCACCGGGTCGCTGCCGGCAGCCGCGCGCAAGGCCGCGCTGCTCGACGCGGCGTCCGGATCGGCCGGCATCGTCGTCGGCACGCACGCGCTCATCCAGGAACACGTGCAGTTCGCCGACCTCGGCCTGGTCGTGGTCGACGAGCAGCACCGCTTCGGCGTCGAGCAGCGCGATGCCCTGCGGGGCAAGGCGTCGCGCCCGCCGCATGTGCTCGTCATGACGGCCACGCCGATCCCGCGCACGGTCGCGATGACCGTCTTCGGCGACCTCGAGACGTCCACGCTGTCCGAGCTGCCGGCCGGGCGCTCGCCGATCGCCACGAGCGTCGTGCCCGCGCTCGAACGGCCCGCGTGGCTCGACCGCGCCTGGGCGCGCATCCGCGAGGAGGTCGCGGCCGGGCGGCAGGCCTACGTCGTCGCCCCGCGCATCGGGGAGGGCAGCGCCGAGGACGACGCACCCGACGGTGACGACGACGAGGGCCGCCGGCCGCCGGTGGCCGTCACGGACCTCGCGCCGACGCTCGCCGACGGCCCGCTGCGCGGCCTGCGCATCGGTGTCCTGCACGGCCGGCTGGCGGCCGAGGAGAAGGACCGCGTCATGACCGACTTCGCCGCGGGCCGGCTCGACGTCCTCGTCGCCACCACCGTCATCGAGGTCGGCGTCGACGTGCCCAACGCGACGGTCATGGCCGTCATGGACGCCGACCGGTTCGGCGTCTCGCAGCTGCATCAGCTCCGCGGCCGGGTGGGGCGTGGCGGGCACCCGGGGCTGTGCCTGCTCGTCACGGCCACCGACGCCGACAGCCCGGCCCGCGAACGGCTCGACGCGGTGGCCGCCACCACCGACGGGTTCGAGCTGGCCCGCCTGGATGTCGAGCAGCGCCGGGAGGGCGACGTGCTCGGCGCCGCGCAGTCCGGCCGCCGGCGGCAACTGCGCCTGCTGTCGCTGCTGCGCGACGAGGAGCTGATCGTCGCCGCGCGCGCCGAGGCCGCGGACGTCGTCGCCGCCGACCCGACCCTCGCCGGCCACCCGCTGCTCGCCGCGCAGGTGGCGGCGCTCGTGCGCGACGAGCAGGCCGAGTATTTGGAGAAGGGATGAGCGACGCTTGCGGAGCGATCAGTGGGCACAGTACGTCTCGGCTCGGCCGAGCGCAGCGAGGCCGTGAGTGACGCGGATCATCGCGGGTGCGGCGAAGGGGCGGCGGCTGGCCGTGCCCGGCGCTGGCACCCGCCCCACCAGCGACCGCGCCCGCGAGGGGCTGTTCAACTCCCTCGCGGCCACCGTCCGGCTCGACGGCGCGCGCGTGCTCGACCTGTACGCCGGCACCGGCGCGCTCGGCCTGGAGGCGCTGTCCCGCGGCGCGCGGGCCGCGGTGCTCGTGGAAGCCGACCGGCGCGCCGTCGAGGTCATCAGGCGCAACGTCGAGGCCGTCGGCCTGCCGGGCGCAACGGTCGTCCACGCCCCGGTCGGCCGCTTCCTGGCCGGCGAGCCGGACGAGCCGTACGACCTCGTCCTGCTCGACCCGCCGTACGCCCTGGCCACCGCCGGGGTGCTCGGCGACGTCGCGCAGCTCGGCGGGGGGTGGCTCGCGCACGACGCGCTCGTCGTGGTCGAGCGGTCGGCCCGTTCCGGTCCGCTGCCGTGGTCCGAGGAGCGCATCACACCTGCCGGCGAGAAGCGGTACGGCGAGACGCTGTTCTGTTACGGTCGCGCTCGATGAAACCCCCCGCAGACGGCGGTACCGCGAAGGTCCGCAGGGCCCTGTGTCCCGGGTCCTTCGATCCCGTCACCAATGGTCATCTGGACGTCATCGGCCGCGCCGCCGAGCTCTACGACGAGGTCGTCGTGGCTGTGTTCGTCAACCAGTCCAAGAGCGGTCTGTTCTCCGTCGAGGAGCGCCGGGACATGCTGTGCGAGGTCACCGCACAGTTCCCGAACGTCCAGATCGACACGTTCGAGGGCCTGGTCGTCGACTACTGCCGCACCCACGACATCCCGGTCATCGTCAAGGGCCTGCGCGCGGTCAGCGACTTCGACTACGAGCTGCAGCAGGCGCAGATGAACCGCAGCCTCGCCGGGGTCGACACGCTGTTCATGCCGACCAACCCGGAATACAGCTTCCTTGCCTCTAGCCTGGTGAAGGAGATCGCCAAGTGGGGCGGTGAGGTCTCCTCCCTCGTTCCGCCGACGGTTCTCGAACGACTTCAGGGACGGACGAGCACGAAGGGCTGACCGATGAGTGATGAGGCGCTGCGGCGGGCTGACGCACTGCTGACCGAACTCATCGAGGTCGTCGAGACGGCCCGGGCGCTGCCCATGTCCTCCTCCTGCGTCCTGCCGCGCGAGCACGTGCTGGACCTGCTGGACGAGCTGCGCGAGGTCCTGCCACCGGAGATCGACGAGGCCCGCACCGTCATCGCCACCCGCGAGCGCCTGCTCAAGGAGGCCTACGAGACCTCGGCCGAGACCCGCCAGCGCGCGGTCAGCGAGGCCGACGCGGTCTTGGCCGACGCCGCGCACCGTGCCGAGGCCGTCACCGCCGAGGCCACCCAGCAGGCCGCCGAGGCCGTGCGCGCCGGGCAGGAGGAGCACGCCCGCCTGGTCTCGTCCACCGCGGTGCACCAGGCCGCGGCGGCCGCCGCGGCCGCGCTGCGCGAGGACGCCGAGCGCTACCAGCAGCAGGTGGCGGCCGAGGCGCACCAGTACGACTCCAAGATCCGCCGCGACGCCGACGAGTACGCGCACACGGCCCGCGTCGAGGCCGAGCGCTACGCCACCAAGCTCACCGCCGACGCCGAGGACTACGCCGAGCGCACGCTCGACGAGCTGTCCTCGGTGCTCAACCGCGCCGCGTCCACCGCCGAGCAGGGCCGCACCGCGCTGTCCCAGCGCCGCGCCGCGCACTGGGCAACCGGCGCAACCGGCGCCCCCGAACAGCAGCCGGCGGCCGACGAGGCGGGCACGCCGGACGAGCCGCGCGGGCGCCGCAACCCGCCGATTTCAGCCTGAGGCGTCGGCTCGGCTAGGCTGAACGACGGCCTCAACCCGAGATCGGGGCCGCCTGTCGCAAGCACGAGAACACCACACCGATGCCGAAGCCACCGAATGGGTCGCCCACCGAGGCGCGCAGCCCCTTCGTCTTCGACCTGCGGGAGCTGGGTCGCCGACCCGGAGCCATGCAGGAGTACCGGCGAAGTGTTCCCGCGCCTGCGGCGATCGGGTTCGATCTCATCGGGGTGCCGGACGGCGCCCCGCTCGACCTGGTCCTCCGGCTCGAGTCGGTCTCCGAGGGCGTGCTCGTCACGGGCACGGTCACGGCGCCGATCGCCGGCCAGTGCGGGCGGTGCCTCGACCCGGTCTCCGACGAACTCGTCGTCGACCTCGTCGAGCTGTTCGCCTACGCGCACAGCACGACGGACGAGACCACTGAGCGGGACGAGGTCCGCCGGGTCGACTCAGAACTGATCGACGTCGAACCGGTGGTGCACGAAGCGGTCGTGTTGGCCCTGCCACTCACGCCGCTGTGCCGGCCGGACTGCCCAGGCCTGTGCCCCGACTGCGGGGAGCACCTGGCGGAGCTGCCGGACGGGCACACGCACGAGACGATCGACCCGCGCTGGGCCAAGCTCGCGGCGTTCACCGACGGTGGCGACGCGGCGGGGCCGGGTGCGGACCCGCAGCCGAAGTAGCCGAGACAGTAGGAGTTCGACGTGGCCGTCCCGAAGCGGAAGATGTCGCGCAGTAACACCCGCCACCGCCGCTCGCAGTGGAAGACCACCGCGCCGACGCTGGTGGCGTGCCCGAACCGTGCGTGCGGAGAGATGAAGCTCCCGCACACCGTGTGCGCGAACTGCGGCCAGTACGACGGCAAGCAGGTGCTGGGCGTCTGAGCCCAGCCGCGTCCTGACGGCGTTAGGTGCAGCGCTCCCACCCTGCTGATCCCAGCGGGCTTACCGACGCGCTCGGTGTCTCGATCGACTCCGAGTTGCTGCGCCGCGCGCTGACCCACCGGTCGTACGCGTACGAGCACGGCGGCCTGCCGCACAACGAGCGGCTGGAGTTCCTCGGCGACGCCGTGCTCGGCGTCGTCGTCACCGACGCGCTCTTCCGCGGGCACCCCGACCTGCCCGAGGGGCGGCTGGCCAAGCTGCGTGCCTCGGTGGTCAACATGCGCGCACTGGCGTCCGTGGCCCGGGGCATCGGCGCCGGCGGCCTGGGCGCCTTCGTCCTGCTCGGCCGCGGCGAGGAGGCCACCGGCGGCCGCGACAAGCCGAGCATCCTGGCCGACACGCTGGAGGCGGTGTTCGGCGCCGTCTACCTCGACTGCGGGCTCGAGGTCGTCTCGAGGGTCATCCATCAACTGTTCGACGAACTCCTCGACGACGCCGCGTCCGCGGGCGCCGGTCTCGACTGGAAGACCAGCCTGCAGGAGCTCACCGCGGAGTTCGGCCTGGGGGTGCCCGACTACGTCATGACCTCCGAGGGCCCGGACCACGAGAAGATCTTCACCGCCCGCGCGCGGGTCAACGGCGAGCTGTTCGACGGCTCCACCGGACGCAGCAAGAAGGAGGCCGAGCAGCTCGCCGCGGAGACCGCCTGGCGGGCCATCTCCGCGCGCGGCGAACTCGCAGCTCCGGCGTCTTTGCCTCCGGTGTCGTCAAGAAAAGACCGCGCAACTGACGACACCGGAGGCAAAGAAGCTCCGGGGTCGGACGGCGTGTCACCCGCCCCGCTCGACGCCTGACCGGCCGACCGACGCCGTGCCCGAGCTGCCCGAGGTCGAGACCGTCCGTGACGGCCTGCAGCGCTGGGTCGCCGGGCGCACCGTCGCCGACGTGGAGGTCCGGCACCCCCGCGCCGTGCGCCGGCACCTCGCCGGCGGGGCCGACCTCGCCGCCCGGCTGCGCGGCCGCCGCGTCGAGGCCGCGTCCCGGCGGGGCAAGTACCTGTGGCTGCCGCTGGACGGCGGCGACGCCGCGCTGGTCGCGCACCTCGGCATGAGCGGTCAGCTCCTCGTCCAGCCGCCGGACGCCCCGGACGAGAAGCACCTGCACGTGCGCGTCCGGTTCGCCGACGGCGGGCGCGAGCTGCGCTTCGTCGACCAGCGCACGTTCGGCGGGCTGGCGCTCGACACGCTGCTCCCGGCCGCCGACCGCCCCGAGCAGCGGCTGCCGGCGACGATCGCGCACATCGGCCGCGACCCCCTCGACCCGCACGTCGACGACCTCGCCGTCATCGCCCGGATCCGTCGCAAGGACACCGAGATCAAGCGCGTCCTGCTGGACCAGACGCTGTTCTCCGGCATCGGCAACATCTACGCCGACGAGTCGCTGTGGCGGGCCCGGCTGCACGGCGCGCGGCGCGCCCGCACGCTGAGCCGGGCGGTGCTCACCGGACTGCTCGGCCAGGTCCGCGAGGTCCTCACCGAGGCGCTGCACGCCGGCGGCACCTCCTTCGACGCGCTGTACGTCAACGTCAACGGCGACAGCGGCTACTTCGACCGCTCGCTCAACGTCTACGGGCAGGAGGGGCGGCCGTGCCCGCGCTGCGGCGCCGCGATCCGCCGCATCTCGTTCATGAACCGGTCGAGCTTCTTCTGCCCGGTCTGCCAGCGGGCGCCCCGCGGCGCCCGGCTCGGTTGACCGCACGGGCGGCTCGGTGCGACCATAAGGTGACAAGCCGGGATCGTTTCGCGCTGCCTGTCTGACGCCGCCGCTCGATCCATACCGTGGTGGCCCTCAGCTCGTCCAACCGATCCGCCCAGCTCGTCGCGCCCGGTCGCCCCGGCGGCCACGAGCACCACCGCAGTTTCCGGGAGTTTCACCGCACAGCACCACGCTGGGCAACAGTCACGACACCGAACCACAGGACATCGCGCGACCGGTCAGGAGCTCCACCGAGCCGGCCCACCGTCGCGCAGAAAGTGAAGGGTCGCCACATGGCACGCGCCCTCATGGGACACCTCGGCACCGACCGCGACCAGGTGCTCGCTCTCGAGATCGTCCGGCTCCGCCGCCGGGTGAGCGAGCTGGAGGCCGAGGTCACCCGGCTGCGCGAGGCCGGGGCAGCAGGCGTCGACCTGCCCCTGGATCTCGACCTGCACCGGGACCTCGAGCTGCACCGCATCGCCGAGACCGCGGCACCCGCGCTCGCCTGAGCCGGACCTGCTCGGGCCGGGGCACCGGTGTGCCCGCTGCGGCGCGGACAGGCAGCGACCCGCGGGTGAACCGGTGACGCGCGGACGCCCCACGGCAGGGTAGGTTCGGGGCCGACCTCGACCCAGTGCCCATCCGGGAGACTCGTGCACCTCAAGTCGCTGACGCTGCGGGGCTTCAAGTCCTTCGCCTCGGCCACGACGCTGCGTTTCGAGCCGGGTATCACTGCCGTCGTCGGACCGAACGGCTCCGGCAAGAGCAACGTCGTCGACGCCATCGCCTGGGTGCTCGGCGAGCAGGGCGCGAAGGCGCTGCGCGGCGGCAAGATGGAGGACGTCATCTTCGCCGGCACCGCCGGCCGCCCGCCGCTGGGCCGCGCCGAGGTCACGCTCACCATCGACAACCTCGA
>Ga0164242_10006211_pt1 | contig 13181 bp, 11 predicted proteins | sample OricomgcompostMG_FD_108783 | JGI IMG/M metagenome (GOLD analysis project Ga0164242, IMG submission 108783) | Miracle-Growth compost microbial communities from Emeryville, California, USA - Original compost - Miracle growth compost (MG) ...
GCGCCAAGAAGGTGCTCGAGCTGTCCCTGCGCGAGGCGCTGCAGCTCGGCCACTCCTACATCGGCACCGAGCACATCCTGCTCGGCCTGATCCGGGAGGGTGAGGGCGTCGCCGCCCAGGTGCTGCAGAAGCTGGGCGCCGACCTCAACCGGGTCCGCCAGCAGGTCATCCAGCTGCTCTCCGGCTTCCAGGGCAAGGAGTCCGGCCAGGCCGCCGCGGCCACTGCCGGTGGCGGTGCCGAGGCGCCGTCCTCGTCGCTGGTCCTCGACCAGTTCGGCCGCAACCTGACCCAGGATGCGAGAGAGGGCAAGCTCGACCCGATCATCGGCCGCGCGCCGCAGATCGAGCGGGTCATGCAGGTGCTCTCCCGGCGCACCAAGAACAACCCCGTCCTGATCGGCGAGCCCGGCGTCGGCAAGACCTCGATCGTGGAGGGCCTGGCCCAGGACATCGTCAAGGGCAACGTGCCCGAGACGCTCAAGGACAAGCAGATCTACACCCTCGACCTGGGTGCCCTGGTCGCCGGCAGCCGCTACCGGGGTGACTTCGAGGAGCGCCTGAAGAAGGTGCTCAAGGAGATCAAGACGCGCGGCGACATCGTGCTGTTCATCGACGAGATCCACACCCTGGTCGGCGCCGGCGCCGCCGAGGGAGCGATCGACGCCGCCTCGATCCTCAAGCCGATGCTCGCCCGGGGCGAGCTGCAGACGATCGGCGCGACCACGCTCGACGAGTACCGCAAGTACCTCGAGAAGGACGCCGCGCTGGAGCGTCGCTTCCAGCCGATCCAGGTGCCCGAGCCCTCCATCGCCGACACGATCGAGATGCTCAAGGGCATCCGCGACCGCTACGAGGCCCACCACCGCGTCACCATCACCGACGAGGCGCTGGTCTCCGCCGCGACGCTGGCCGACCGCTACATCTCGGACCGGTTCCTGCCGGACAAGGCGATCGACCTGATCGACGAGGCCGGCTCGCGCCTGCGCATCCGCCGGATGACGGCGCCGGCCGACCTGCGGGAGTACGACGAGAAGATCGCCGACGTGCGGCAGCGCAAGGAGGCCGCGATCGACGGCCAGGACTTCGAGGCCGCGGCGCGCCTGCGCGATGAGGAGAAGCAGCTCCAGCTCAAGAAGGCCGAGCGGGAGAAGGCCTGGCGCTCCGGGGACATGGACGAGGTCGCGGAGGTCGACGAGGAGCTGATCGCCGAGGTCCTCGCGGTCGCGACCGGCATCCCGATCGTCAAGCTGTCCGAGGAGGAGTCCACCCGGCTGCTCAAGATGGAGGACGAGCTGCACAAGCGCGTCATCGGTCAGGACGAGGCCGTCAAGGCACTCTCCCGTGCCATCCGGCGTACTCGCGCGGGGCTCAAGGACCCGAAGCGCCCCGGCGGCTCGTTCATCTTCGCCGGCCCCTCCGGTGTCGGTAAGACGTGGCTGTCCAAGACGCTGGCCGAGTTCCTCTTCGGCGACGAGGACGCGCTCATCCAGCTCGACATGTCGGAGTTCGGTGAGAAGCACACCGTCTCGCGGCTCTTCGGCTCCCCGCCGGGATACGTCGGCTACGAGGAGGGCGGCCAGCTCACCGAGAAGGTGCGCCGCAAGCCGTTCTCGGTCGTCCTGTTCGACGAGGTCGAGAAGGCCCACCCGGACATCTTCAACAGCCTGCTGCAGATCCTCGAGGAAGGCCGACTCACCGACTCCCAGGGCCGGGTCGTGGACTTCAAGAACACCGTCATCATCATGACGACCAACCTCGGCTCGCGCGACATCAGCAAGGGCGTCAGCCTGGGCTTCGGCAACGCCGGAGACGCGGCCGGCTCCTACGAGCGGATGAAGTCGAAGGTCTCCGAGGAGCTCAAGCAGCACTTCCGTCCTGAGTTCCTCAACCGTGTCGACGAGATCATCGTGTTCCCGCCGCTGTCGCAGGAGCAGATCATCTCGATGGTCGACAACATGGTCGCCTCGGTCGAGGGCCGGCTCAAGGACCGCGACATGGGCATCGAGCTCACCTCGGCGGCGAAGAAGCTGCTCGCCGAGCGTGGCTTCGACCCGGTGCTGGGCGCCCGTCCGCTGCGTCGGACGGTCCAGCGCGAGATCGAGGATGTGCTGGCCGAGAAGATGCTCTACGGCGAGGTCGGCCCCGGCCAGATCGTGCTGGTCGACGTCGACGGCGAAGGCCCGAGCGCGTCCTTCAGCTTCAAGGGCCAGAAGGTCGAGTCGCTGCCCGACGTACCCCCGTTCGAGGCGGCCGGCGTCGGCGACCAGGACTCCGGCTCCGACGAGCCGGGTGACGCCCCGGCCGGCGAGTGACCCTCTGACGCACCGACACGGTGTCCCGGTCCACGCGAGTGGGCCGGGACACCGTGCTGTGAGGTGTGTCGGGGCGCTGTGGTGCGTCAGGACTGTGTGGTGCGTCCGGCCGGACTATCCGGGCAGCGCGAACATGTCCGGGCCGACCTGCTCGGCCAGCCCGTCGTCGAGCAGCCCGGCCAGCGAGCGGTCCCGCTGGGCGTCGTCGGACCAGACCAGGTCGAGCCTGCTGCGATGGACGGGCCCGTCGGCATCCCGGAGTACGGCGAGCAGCCGACCCCGGCACTGCCGATCGGTCCCGGCCCAGGTCTGCACCTTCCGCGCTGGCCCGGCATAGGCAGGCCGGCCGGCGCCCGCCCACGCACACCTCGTCGCGATCGGACAGGTCCCGCAGGCCGGCGTCGACGCCGTGCAGACCAGCGCGCCGAGCTCCATCACCGCGACCGACCAGGTGGCGGCGGTGGCCTCGTCGTCGGGGAGCAGCGAGGCGCCCAGATCGCGCTCGGCGCGGCTCACCGACGGGCCGGGGAACTCGACGCCGGTGACCGCACGGGCGAAGACTCGGCGCACGTTGGTGTCGAGCACCACCTGACGCTGCCCGAAGGCGAACGCCGCCACCGCGGCGGCGGTGTAGTCACCGACTCCCGGCAGCGCCAGCAGATCCGCATGCACCGAGGGCACCTCGCCGCCATGTCGTTCCACGATCGCGGCCGCGGCCGCATGCAGTCGCAGCGCACGCCGCGGGTAGCCCAGCCGGCCCCAGGCGCGGACCGCCTCTCCGGGTGGCTCGGCGGCGAGCGCGGCCGGCGTCGGCCAGCGGCGCAGCCAGGCCTCGTGTACGGGCAGCACCCGGGACACCGGCGTCTGCTGCAGCATGAACTCGCTGACCAGCACCGACCATGCCGTGGCGGAGGCGGCTCGCCAGGGCAGGTCGCGGGCGTTCTCGTCGTACCAGCGCAGCAGGGGCTCGTGCAGCAGCCGCGCTGAGCCTGTCGAAGTGTCACTCATCGCGACGATTCTCCCTTGGGGTGCGTTCGGTGGTCGGAGTGGCATCCGGATCCGGGCATGCGCGCTGATTACGGTTGGCCTATGCCAGCGCTGACCCGTGGACCGCTCCCGCCCTCGGTCTACTGGCGTCGTCGGCTCATCCTGCTGACTGCGGCCGTGGTGGTGCTGTGGGGCGCGGTCCATCTCTTCAGCGGCGGTGACAGTACGCCGAAGGCCAGCTCCGCCGCGGATCTGACCGCTGCCAAGCAGTCCTCCGGCACCACACCGTCGGCCGATCCCGCGACCTCTCCGTCCGCGGATCCGTCGGTCGCCGCCTCGGCCAGCCCGTCGGACGGCGCCACCGCGGCGCTGCTGGGCACCGTCCCGACGCCCACGCCCACGCCGACCGTGTTGCCGACCCCGACCGGATCCTGCCCGCCCAGCGACGTCTCGGTGAGCCCGTCGGTCACGAACGCAGCGGCCGGGGCCGACGTGCCGATCGTGCTGCACCTGCAGACCTTCTCCACTCCGGCCTGCACCTGGCAGGTGAGTCACAAGACGATGCAGGTCAAGGTCACCAAGGCTGGCGGCGGCGAAGTCTGGTCGACGATCCAGTGTCCGGCCGCGCTGGTGCCGAGCGAGGTCACCGTCTACAAGGACACCGTCACGCCGGTCACCCTGACGTGGCCGGGCAAGTACTCCGACTCCACCTGCTCGAGCCACACACCGTGGGTGTTCAAGGGCAAGTACAGCGTCACGGCGGTCGCGCTGGGCGGCGTGCCGGACGAGGAGTCGTTCACGCTCGGTACCGCCCTTCCGGCAGCGCCCCCGACCACTGCCGCGCCAACCCAGACGGCGTCGCCCAGCGGCACCCCGACGGGCGGCGCGGCCAGCACCTCGGCGAACCCGAGCTCCAGCTCGACCGCCACGCCGAACAAGCCGAAGAAGCACAAGAAGCAGCAGAACGCCGACTGACCTCGGCGTACCTGACCTTTCTCACCGGGACACGCGGGCCGGAGGTGAGGAAGGTCAGGTGCGTGGGTCAGACGTAGCGCTCGAGGATGGTCGACTCGGCCAGCCGGGAGAGGCCCTCGCGGACCGAGCGGGCGCGCAGCTCGCCGACACCCTCGACCGCCTGGAGGTCGTCGATCGAGGCCGACAGCAGCTTCTGCAGCGTGCCGAAGTGGTCGACCAGGCGGTCGACGACAGCGCCCGGCAGCCGCGGCACCTTGGCGAGCAGACGGTAACCGCGCGGGGTGACGGCGCCGTCGAGTGCGTCGCCACTGGACAGGCCGAGCACCCGGGCCGCTGCCGCCGGGTCTACCAGCTCGGTCGAGGAGAGCGCCTCGAGCTGGGCGAGCAGCTCCTCGGGGGTCTTGGCCCGCCGGCCGCGCGGGAGGTAGTCACGGATGACCAGCTCGCGCTCGGCGTCGACCCCGGTGACCAGCTCCTCGAGCTGAAGGGCGAGCAGCCGCCCGTCGGTGCCGAGCTCGACGATGTAGTCCTCGATCTCCCGCGCGATGCGGGTGACCATCTCCAGCCGCTGCGCCACCACGGCGACGTCGCGGACGGTGACGAGGTCCTCGATCTCCAGGGCGGAGAGCGTGGAGGCGACCTCGTCGAGTCGCATCTTGTAGCGCTCCAGCGTCGCCAGCGCCTGGTTGGCCCGCGACAGGATCTGGCCGGAGTCCTCGAGCACGTGCCGGGTCTCCCCGACGTACGCGGCGATGATCTGCATCGACTGCGAGACCGAGATGACCGGGAAGCCGGTCTGCTTGGCGACCCGGTCGGCGGTGCGGTGCCGGGTGCCGGTCTCGGTCGAGGGGATGGTGTGGTCCGGCATCAGGTGGACGGCCGCCTTGATGATCTTGCTGATGCCGCCATCGATGATGATCGCGCCGTCCATCTTGGCCAGCTCGCGCAGGCCGGTGGAGGTGAAGGGCACGTTGAGCTCGAAGCCGCCGGTGGAGATGCCGTCCACGATCCGGTCGAAGCCGAGCACGATGAGCGCGCCGGTGCGTCCGCGCAGGATGCGTTCGAGACCGTCGCGGAGCGGAGTGCCGGGCGCGATCAGCGCCAGCGTCTCGCGCAGGCGCAGAGACTCGTCAGGGCGATCGTTGGCCACAGCGATCCCTTCGTAGACCGGCAGAGCGTTGGCAGACAAGCGACGAGTCTAGCGAGGCGGTCGGTGGTCAGGCCTCCGTTCCGGTGAGACGCATGATCGCGATCGTGGTGGCCAGGTCGTGCACCTCGTAGACCTTCATGCCGTCGACGCTGCGCTCCGTCGGCCGGATCCAACCGCCCGGTCGGGTGCGCTCGGGCGTCGGCACCACCGCCACCTCGAAGCCGAGTCGGGCAGCCTCGGCGAGCCGAGCCTCCAGGCCGCGGACACGACGGAGCTCCCCGGCCAGGCCGATCTCTCCCATCGCGACCACGCCGCTGGGCGTCGGCCGGCCGCAGGTCGCCGAGGCGATGGCGACGGCGATCGCCAGGTCGCTGGCCGGGTCGATCAGCTTCGCGCCACCCACCGTGGAGACGAAGATGTCGCGCTGATGCAGCGCAATCCGGGCATGGCGCTGGAGCACCGCGAGGATCATCGCCAGCCGCGAGCCGTCCACCCCCGAGGTGGTACGCCGAGGGCGCTCGGAGATCATCGGCGCGACCAGCGCCTGGACCTCGGCCAGCAGCGGTCTGCGGCCCTCGAGCGTGACTGCCACGCAGGTGCCGGGAACCTGGACGTGCTGTGTCTCCAGGAAGAGCCCGGTCGGGTCGGTGACGGCGACGATGCCCTCCGAGGAGAGGTCGAAGCAGCCGACCTCGTCGACCGGACCGAACCGGTTCTTCATGGCACGCACCATCCGGAAGCGGGAGTCCCGCTCGCCCTCGAAGTGGAGCACGACATCCACCAGGTGCTCGAGCACGCGCGGCCCGGCGATCGAGCCGTCCTTGGTCACATGGCCCACGAGCATCGTGGTGATGTTGCGGGTCTTGGCCATCCGGATCAAGGCGGCCGCTACCTCCTTGACCTGGGTGACGCCTCCGGGCACACCGTCGGTGTCGGCGGCGCCGATGGTCTGCACGGAGTCGACCACGAGCAGCTCGGGCCGGACGTCTTCGATGTGGGTCAGCACCGCACCCAGGTCGGTCTCCGCCGCGAGGTAGAGCTCGTCCTGGATGGCGTCGGTGCGATCGGCGCGCAGCCGCACCTGGGAGGCCGACTCCTCACCGGTGATGTAGAGCGTGCGGCGCCGGGACTTAGCCGTCTGCGCGGCGACCTCGAGCAACAGCGTGGACTTCCCGACGCCGGGCTCGCCGGCCAGCAGGATGACCGCGCCCGGCACCAGGCCGCCACCGAGCACCCGGTCGAGCTCGGGCACGCCGCTCGCCCGGAAGCCGGACTCGGTGGTCGACACCTTGCCGATCGGGACCGCGGCGGTGGAGACGGGGGCCGCCGCCGTACGTCCCGACGGGGCCGCCGCCTCCGCGACCGACCCCCACGCTTGGCACTCGCCGCAGCGGCCCACCCACTTGCCGGTCTCCCAGCCGCACTCGCTGCAGCGATAGGCGGGACGGGGCGGCTTGGTGGCGGTGCGGGCTGGCATGGCGGCAACGCTAGGCGAGACCACTGACAGAACCCGCCTGGCCACGCGCTCGCACAGCGGCCGACCGACGTCGTTATGCTGGGCGGGGCAACGTGTTGGATCGATCCAGAGAACAGGAGGTGCTGGTGAACCGAGTGATCGGTCGGCTGTCAGCGCCTCCGACCCTCGCCGACGTCGCCGAGCTCGCCGGCGTCTCGCGCCAGACGGTCTCCAACGCGGTCAACAACCCGGACCTCCTGCGGGAGGACACCTTGGCGCGGGTGCAGGCCGCGATCGAGCAGCTCGGCTACCAGCCCAACCGGGCCGCCCGCAGCCTCCGTACCCGCTCCTCACGCCTGATCGGGCTGCGCATCGCCCCGGCGCAGGAGGGCACCGCGAACGCGCTGATGGACCGGTTCGTCCACGCGCTGGTCGACACCTCGCGCGAGGCCGGGTACCACATCCTGCTGTTCACCGGCGAGGCCGGCGACCCGATGGGCGGGTACGACGACCTGCTGCGCTCGACCGCCGTCGACGCCTTCATCGTCACCGACACCTACCTCGGCAACCGCGCGGCCAGCTGGCTGCGCTCGCGGCGGGCGCCGTTCGTGGCCTTCGGCCGGCCCTGGGACGAGGACGACGCCACCCATCCGTGGGTCGAGATCGACAGCGCTGCCGGTGCGGCGTTGGCCACCGAGCACCTCATCGAGCGTGGTCACACCCGGATCGCGTGGATCGGCTGGCGCAAGGACTCCGTGCTGGGGGAGGAGCGCCGCTCCGGCTGGACCCGCACGATGCGCCAGCACGGCCTTCCGACCACCGGGCTGGCCTCACGGGTCGAGGACACCATCGCCTCCGGCCGGGCGGCGACGGTCGCCCTCCTGGACGAGGCCGAGCCGACCGCCTTCGTCTGCGCCTCCGACACCCTCGCCATGGGCGTCCTGCACGAGCTGCATGCGCGCGGCCTGCGACCCGGTGAGGACATTGCCGTCACCGGCTTCGACGATTCCCAGGTGGCGCAGACAGTGCCGCCGGGCCTGACCTCGGTGCGCCAGCCGCTCGAGCAGGCCGCGGCCGAGCTGATCAAGGCCCTCGAGGGTCTGCTCGGCAGTCCGCCGCACGCCTTCGATGGCGTGATGCTGCAGCCGGAGCTGATCATCCGCGGCACCTCCTGACCTGTCGGTGACCGCTGCGTCGGCTGGACGGGTTTTTGTCCACAGGTGACCGGTTCGGTCGGCTTCTCCACAGGAGATCGCCGACGGCCGACGGGTGTCGGCGGCGAGGCCTATCGTCTGGTCAATCGCTCCGCCGTCCCCCACACTGAGAAGGTGATCGCCTTGTCGCTCGACACCTGGGTCTCCCTGGCCGCGCTCGTGGCCGGGCTCGCCGGGATGTACGCCGCGCTGCGGCGGGAGCTGCGCAGCGAGATCGGCTCCTTGCGTTTCGAGGTCAAGACCGACATGGCGGGCCTGCGCACGGAGGTCAAGGCCGACATGGCGGGCCTGCGCACGGACCTCAAGGCCGACATCGCGGAGCTGCGCACGGACCTCAAGGCCGACATCGGCCGACTCGACGACCGGGTCTACGCCCTTGCGGCCGCTATGCGCCCACCGTGGGAGCAGAAGCGTGCCGACTAGGTCTAGAAGCGCTTCGACCACACGTTGACGGCGTAGTCCACCTCGAGGCCGGCGTGCTCGGCGAGCACAGCGTCCGCGACGTCGGGCATGAACTCGATCCGCACGACCGCCTCCAGGTCCGCGCGGGAGGAGAAGCGCCAGCCCATCTCGACCGGCGTGCGGGTCCAACCGCGGGTCGACCAGAACCGCTCCACCTCGACGGGGTCCACGTCGGGATAGCCCCGTCGGAACCACCGGCCGAACGTCGACCGGGTCGCGTCGTTGTCGATCACCAGCGCCGTGCCGCCGCGACGTACCACGCGATCGAGCTCGGCCAGCCCGGGCTCACCGCGGGGCCCGAAGAAGTAGGCCCAGCGCACGTGGACGACGTCGACCGACGCATCCGGCAGCGGGAGCGCCTGGGCGACGCCCTGGATCACCGAGACGTTGCTCAACCGGCGAGTACGCCGCCGGCAGAGCGCGACCAGGTCGGGATGCGGCTCGAGCCCGACGACCGAGCGTGCGGTGGCGGCGAAGAGCGGCAGGTGGAAGCCGCTGCCACAGCCCAGATCGAGCACGTCGCGCCCCTGCCAGGAGCCCACGGCCTGCAGTGCTGACCAGAGTCGGCCGTCGGGGTCGGCGGCTCGGTTCTCCAGTTCGTAGGTGGCGGTGTGGTGCCAGATGTTGGGGCTGGGCACTGCCCCCGCGGCCGGCCCCGTCAAGGGCTGACGTCAGATCCGCACGTCGCCGTTGGGCGTGGCGAACTGTGCGGCGATCAGGCCGGGGGTGCCGTGCTCGGCGACCCACTTCATGTCGACGTCCTCGGCGGGCCGCCCGGTCCACGGGTCGGTGCGCTCGTGGAACTCGTCGGCGAGGTAGTCCTTGACCCGCTGCCGCTCGCCGGAGATCTCGAGGCAGGTCAGCGTGACGTCCGAGCCGGCGTTGCCCGGGTGGAGGTCGGGGGTGAGCCAGTGGATGAAGTAGGGCAGCTGCGGGTCCGCGATCAGCCCGTTGATGCCGATCTGCTTCCACAGCAGCTCGGTGCCGTCGGGGAGGTGGCGGTTGCCGTCGACCCACGGGCGACCCAGCCGCTGCTCGACCGGCCCCATGTCCTCGACCGAGACGACCCAGCCCATCCAGCCGCCACCGAGCGCGGAGCGAGCCTTGACCGCCTGGCCGAAGGGCGCCTTGTCGGAGGCAGGGTGGTCGAGCGCCTCGACGACCTCCAGGTAGATCCCGCCGCGCAGCGGCAGCGTCATGTTGCGCGTGCCGAATCGGGGGTGAACCCCGCCGTCGACGAAGTCCTGACCGAGCAGGTCGCCGAGCCGCTTCGCGGTGCTGATCAGACCGTCGGATCCGGCGGCGTAGGAAAGGTGGTCCAGGCGCATGCCTAGATTCTGAACACTCTCTGACTGGCCGCCAACACGGGGGTCGATGTGTCTTGACGTCGAGACACGCACGCCGTCGCTGCCGAGGCGCCTCGACCGGCTCGGCAACCGCGTCAGTGCGGATCGGCCGGGTGGATGGCGAGCCTGGACCGGGAGCGGAGGTGCTCCTCGCAGTGCTCGGCCAGCTCCGCGTAGCCGGCCTCGCCCATCAGGGCGACCAGCTCGGCGCGGCTGGTCACGTAGAGCGGCTCCGCGGCGACGTGCGCGAGCGGGTTGCCGGTGCAGTACCAGTCGAGGTCATGGCCGCCCGGTCCCCAGCCGCGTCGGTCGTACTCGCCGATGCTGACTTCGGTGTACGTCGACCCGTCGGTGCGCTCGACGTCGCGGAACGTCCGTCGCAGCGGCAGCTGCCAGCAGACGTCGGGCTTGGTCTCCAACGGATGGATGCCGTGCTGCAGCGCCAGGATGTGCAGTGCGCAGCCGCCGGCGCTGTGTCCGTTCTCGCTGTGCCCGTCCTGCTCGCTGTGCCCGTCCTGGTGGTGCGGCCGGTTGTGGAACACGCACGCCTGCTGGCCGTCGATCACGGCGGTGCGGGTCTTGCGCTCGCCGTCCTCGTCCTCCTCGACCCAGTCCGACCGCTCCACCGTGCGGCCCGGGTGCTGCTGCCACAGCTCCGGAGTCAGCCGGTCGACGTACCCTGCGACCCGTTCCTCGTCCTCCGCGTCGGCGAAGTGCGCGCCGAGCGTGCAGCAGCCGACGTCCGGGGCGGAGGCGTAGATGCCGGCGCAGCCCTGGCCGAAGATGCACGTGTAGCTCGACGTCAGCCAGGTGAGGTCGCAGCGGAACACCTCGTCTGCGTCGTCGGGGTTGACGAACTCCACCCACGCACGCGGGAAGTCGAGGGGAACCTCGGAGGCGGGGGCGGAGGACATGCGCGGAAGCGTACGTCGCGGATGGAAGGTCTCACCGCGCGCGGGCTCGACTGCTCCGGACAGCCTCCGGCGGCCCGGCCGCCCGCCCGGTAGCGTGGAGGCATGCGGCTGGGCGTCCTCGACATCGGCTCCAACACCGGTCACCTGCTGGTGGTGGATGCACACGGCGGTGCGGCGCCGCTTCCGGCGTACTCCTACAAGCAGCCGCTCCGGCTCGCCGAGCACCTCGACGAGGACGGCGCCGTCACCGACGCCGGGATCAGCGCGCTGAGCCGGTTCACCGCCGACGTGCTCCACGTGGCCGACGAGAAGGGCTGCGCGGGGATGCTCCCCTTCGCCACCTCGGCGGTGCGCGACGCGGTCAACTCCGAGGAGGTCCTCGACCGGGTGCGGGTCGAGACGGGCGTCGAGATCGAGGTGCTGGCCGGCGAGGACGAGGCCCGGCTGACCTTCTTGGCGGTACGACGCTGGTTCGGCTGGTCCGCCGGCCGGCTGGCGGTCTTCGACATCGGCGGCGGCTCGTTGGAGATCGCCGGCGGCAACGACGAGGCCCCCGACATCGCCTGGTCCCTGCCGCTGGGTGCGGCCCGGCTGGCGAGCACCTACTTCACCGATGCCGCCCAGGTGCCGGACGAGGAGGTGATCAAGGAGCTGCGCAAGCGGATCCGCGCCGACATCGCCCAGGACGCCGGCTACCTGATCCGCTCCGGGGCCTGCGACAAGGCGGTCGCCACCTCCAAGACGTTCCGCAGCCTGGCCCGGATCTGTGGCGCCGCCCCGAGCAGCGAGGGCCCGCGGGCGCTGCGCTCGCTGCCGCTCGCCGAGCTGCGCCGCTGGATCCCCAAGCTGGCGGCGATGACCCGCAAGGACCTGGCCGGTCTGCCCGGGGTCAGCGCCGACCGCGCCCACCAGATCGTCCCTGGTGCCTTCGTGGCCGAGGCGTGCATGGACATCTTCGACCTGCCCGAGCTGGAGATCTGCCCGTGGGCGCTGCGCGAGGGCGTGATCCTCGAGCGGCTCGACCAGATGAGCGTCCGGCAGCGATGACCCGCATCGGCCTGTCCACCGTCTCGGTCTACCCCGAGTCCACCGCCCACGCCTTCGGCTACGCCAAGGCGGTGGGCTATGACGCGGTCGAGGTGATGGTCGGCGTCGACGCTCTCTCCCAGCAGACCGCGGCCGTCCAGCAGCTCAGCGAGCACCACGAGATCCCGATCTCCGCCGTACACGCGCCGTGTCTGCTCTTCACCCAGCGGGTCTGGGGGACCGATCCGTGGGGCAAGCTGGAGCGCTCGGCCGAGATGGCGCATGCCGTCGGCGCCGGCACGGTGGTCGTGCATCCGCCCTTCCGCTGGCAGAAGGAGTACGCCGCGGGCTTCGTCGAGGGGATCGCCAAGCTGGAGGCGAACACCGGGCTCTTCTTCGCGGTCGAGAACATGTATCCCTGGCGGGCCTCGCGGCGCTCGATGCAGATGTACCTGCCGCACTGGGACCCCTCGACCGAGGACTACGCCAACACCACCATCGACCTCTCGCACGCCGCGATCGCCCGGGACGACGTGATCGAGATGGCCCAACGCCTCGGCGGCAGGCTGCGCCACATCCACCTCACCGACGGCACCGACGGCGCCAAGGACCAGCACCTCGTCCCCGGCCGCGGCGACATGAACGCCGCCGCGTTCCTGCGGCACCTGGCCTCCAGCGGGTTCGACGGCGAGATCGTGCTGGAGATCAACACCCGCAAGGCCGGCACCAAGGCCGACCGCGAGGCCGACCTGCGCGAGTCGCTGGAGTTCGCGCGGGAGCACTTCCGGCCGTGAGGTGCGCCAGCGGCTAGCCTTCGGCTGTGACTTCCACGATCGCGATCATCGGCGTCGGCAACATGGGGGGTGCGGTCCTGGCCGGCCTCCTGGCGGCCGGTCATGCCCCCGAGTCGGTCATCGCAGGTGTACGCCGACCCGAGCAGGCCGCTGAGCTGACCGAGACGCACGGCGTGGCGGCGGTCTCGCCGGCCGATGCGGCGGCCCGGGCCGAGGTGCTGGTGCTCGGCGTGAAGCCCTATCAGGTCCTCGACGTGCTCTCCGGGCTCTCCCTGCGGCCCGGCCAGCTGGTCGTCTCGCTCGCCGCGTGCCTCACCACCGCCGCGATCGAGGCCGGTGTGCCGGCCGGTGTCGGGGTCGTCCGGGTCATGCCCAACACTCCCTCGCTGCTCGGTGAGGGAATGTCGGTGATCTCCGCGGGCGCCACCGCCTCGGCCGACGACGTCGCCCGCACCGAGGAGCTGCTGGGTGCGATCGGCGACGTCGTGGTGGTGCCCGAGGCGCAGATCGACGCCGCGGCCGCGATCAGCGGCTCCGGCCCGGCC
>Ga0164242_10006212_pt1 | contig 13180 bp, 6 predicted proteins | sample OricomgcompostMG_FD_108783 | JGI IMG/M metagenome (GOLD analysis project Ga0164242, IMG submission 108783) | Miracle-Growth compost microbial communities from Emeryville, California, USA - Original compost - Miracle growth compost (MG) ...
GACGCATCAACGAAAGATGTGGTCCATATATACAGGGCCAGAAGAAGTATCAACAAGAAGTGAACCACGGTCAATCCAAGCCAACAAAAAAACACTCGAACCCAGCCAGGACCTACCAGGCCGTATTGTCATTTCAAATACAAACATCACTCAAGAGATCATCACTCTTTAAATCCCCGTCACAACCAGCCCGTTCACAGCCCCTTCCCCACCCGGCCAGAACAGCCCCAGGACGAAAGACCCAAGCACCAAAACCGCCACCACCACCGCCCTCCCAACCACCGACCCAACCACCACCCGCAACATCTCCGCTCCCGCCGCAACAAGCGCATCCACCGCCGGCCGCGTCCTCCCCGCCACCGCCACCGCCGCCGCCCCGCGGGGCCTAAAACGCTCGAGCAGAGCGCGCACCGCAGCGGGTATGACGCCCCTCGCAGGCGCCGGAGCCGCTGCGTCCGCGTCGGCTAGAAGCTTGGCGAGGCCGCTCTCGAGGTCAGCGGCGTCTTCATCGTCTCGCCGGGCGAGCGCCGCCTTCTCTTCGTCAGCGGGGAGGAGGAGATGACGACGCTGCAGAGCGGCAGCAGCGGGGGAGCGAGAGTGTATGCGGCTGCCGACTTGCTGGCGGTGGGATCCGCCGGAGCGCGCGAGCTGGCTGACAGGGACGCGGGTTGTGACGGCGTTGGAGGAGTATGCGGCGGTGCTGTTGCCGCCGAAGGTGACGGTGAATAGCTTCGGGTTGGAGTCGGCGACGGTTCCCGCGACGTTGGTAGCGTCGCTGGCGGCGACGTCGTCGTAGGGGAAAGCGTAGCCCCTTCCGTCAGCAACGGTCTCGTGGACGATTCGCGAATAGTGGTTTGTGACGCTCTCGCGGTAGTAGTTGTCGATGACCTCTCCGTCGGGCTGGTTGCTGTTCGTCAGGAGAGTACTGCGGTTGAACGCCGCTGCCAGGCGGGCCGTGATGTTGCCCATCTCTTCCTGGTTGGTGGTGCGCCCGGCAAAGGGGCCGCTGTTGCAGGCGAAGATGTTGGCCGCGCTCGGCTGCGAGAAGTCGCCGACGTTTGGGAAGGTTAGCTTGCCGTCTTGAATCCGGCCGGTGACAACACCCCATTGGTTCTGGGTGTCGACTGAGAGGGTGTCTGAGGCATACTTGGCCCAAACAGCATCGACGTAGGGTTGGTAGTACCCGTCGAACAGGCCGGGGGTCATGACGATGGCCGAGTTGGGTGATAAGGCGCGCAGGTGGGCACCGGTCGGATCTTTGATGATGAGCTGGTCCCATCCCGCGCCGTCCTTGGCCTGTTGATCCAGTAGCTTGCTGCATACTGTTTCAAGGCCGTCCGTTGGGACGCCCACGACGTTTTGGATCTGGCCGGATTGGTTCTCGAGCGTCAGTGAGACGGGAAGGCCGACATAGTCCACGTAGGTGATGTTGCCGAACAGCTGGAAGTCATTAAAGGTGAACTCGACAAAGGACCAGAAGTGGTTGTAATCTGGGTCGCTTGGGTTTGTCACCGATGGCTCGACGACGGCTGGCCCAGGGTTCAGTCGGAATGTAAGTTGGGAGTCTCGACACAGCCAGACACGCCCGCCGGCGATCCGCGGAATGGTGACTGTTTTGGACGAACCGGGGGCTCCAAGTTGAATATTGCAGTTCGCCTGCAAGGGTTGGAGGGTATCCGAAGGCGATTGGGGGTAGTAAGGGGTGACTCCATCACTCTGTAGGATGAAAACAGCGTTGTTCTTGGTAATATCCAGACCCGTAACGTACGCCCAGCAGTTGGATGAGCTAGTGGTGTTCTTCAGCGCGATGTCAAGAGTCGAGGCGGTTTCCGCTATGACTTTGGTTACCGATTTCGAAGGCTTGGTAGGGGCTTGCAGAATGCCGAACTGCTTTTGGATCTTGAGAACATCCTCGAGAGTCGTCATCTTGGCAACAAAGTAGGGCAATACAAGGGGTAGCTACAAGAAGGGTGATAGTGTAATAACTCTTATAGAGAGATAGAGGGAGCGACTATACGGAGCTTCTTCAAGGCTTCATAAAATAAGGATGTTCTCCCGGGGGGTTAAAAAGGAGTGTGGGCTTCCAGCTATGGCTGACCAGCAGATGTGTGTAAGGAGCGTGGAGATCGGCCTACTTGTGACCAACTCTTCAGATGATGTCTCAGGGGACAATCAAGGAGAGAACAGAAAACGTGACGGTTTATATAGCCCAAGCTGAGAGGTCATCCTGAGTAGGAAGGAGGGTATGGGATGCAGTGTCTGGCGCCCGACACTGTCCTTCTCGTCCGCACAGCCGCCGAGTTGTAACAATCCGGTGGAGCTAAGAATGTCCAGACTACCCGCCAAGCTCAGACGTACCGAAGCTAAAAGTTTTGATACAAGGTTGTGATCGAGCGAGAGGTTCCTGGCTTAAGATTGGCTCAAGGCAGCAGTGTTGGTGTAGGAGGGCTACCAGGAACTTGGGTTGCAGTTGCGGGAGACCCCTGAACTCGTTGTGACCCTACCAAAGCGGAGAACATGCTATAAATGTAGATACCATATACGCATAATCGTTCGTGGGGTATCTTGGGATGGAAGAAGTATTCCGTGTTGCAGGCTGAATAGAGTATTTGACGAGTAGCAACAATGCCAGATAAGAAGGGTCCAAAAAAAGGCCAGGATGGTATAAGAAAGTTGGAGATCAGGCAAAAACAAACAAGCTGACAACCGGTCAGCGAAATTTGGGTATTATCATCTGCGCGCGTGGGTTGAGACTTCCCAGCACCCAGCAAGAATACCGAGACATGTGGAGAATGCGAGACAGTCGAGATCACAGCTCAGAAACCGTCTCACCTAGCCTTGATAGATGCTGACGACCTCGGAAATTGATGTTGCGGTCGAGGAATGGGAGGAAGAAGTTACCCAAGCAATCTTCACCCTAGTAATGTGACGGTGAGCATACCAGGAGGGACCCTGAGCGAAGCTGTCTTTGAATGTTACCTCTTCGGCCAAATTCTAGAAGACGTGCATTTCGAGGTGGTATTATAAATGGAATATTGGCGCAGAGCCCCCAAATTCGAGCACTGAGGCCCGCCCATGGCCACGGGCAACGTTGGATCAGTCGTCAAGTGTCTCGTGCCGGTGACACTGGAACACGAGCCGCATCCCAAAACCGGATTCGCGAGGCTGAAGATGACGACTTGCCCAGGACAAGTTCGAGTTCGAGACGGCGCGGTTCATCTATCCAACCTCTCTCTACCTGGTACTCGGGAATCGCAAACAAGCGCCTGGATCATCTGCTCATCGCGATACTCTGAGTGCGATTCGAAACCAGGAAACGAGGAAACAGGCACACACCAAAAATAGAGGCCACATGTTCTAAGCCGCGCGACGACAGGAACACACCTTCCCAGAAGGACATCCAGTGGTCCCATCGGTATCGGTCCGCAAGATTCGCAAGATTAATTAGATGGACCCCCCATTGGGGCGATGCGGGGCCGGGATCAATCCGAAGGGGAAGCATCGGCCGGTGCGGAGAAACGGGGGGGTGACGACCCCTGACTGGCTCCTATTCGTGGCCGCCCAGCAGACCCCCGAGATGTGGAGCCCCTCTCATCAGATGAGATGGGCGATCCTTTGCGACGTGCCTCCATCACGCGGCGAATTAGAAATCTGACTTGGGGTGGAAGGATTGGATGTTGAAACTACCTAGGTGATGGTGTGCACGCGAACCACGAGCTAAGCTGTGATACTCTCGTCCTAGTTTCGCTCAAGGAGCGACTAAGCCTCCTCGCAACATACCACGCTCGGTGACAAAGACAACGAGAGGATAGATATATCGTAGATCCGCGTTAGCAACACAACGGAACTAGTACCCCCCAGGAATGGGCATTCCACACATGGTTGAACAACAGACAGGAGAAAACGTACATTTACCACAGCGCCATGGCCCGACCAATGACAAAGAACAGCAACCCAAGAACCGGGCACCACGCCCCCCCTCCCAACCTATTAGACCCCTCGCTCTTCCCATAAACCGTCTGGTTATTCGTCATATTATACCCATCACTAAAGAACCACCCCGCCGCCGACGTATTCCCTTCCGTCCTCTCCGGAATCTCACAAACCGCCCCCCTTGCCCACGGATCCTTACACCTTGCCGCCCAATCCCGCCGTCTCGCCCCCTCCGAAGAGTTAAAGTACGCCTTCACGTACTGCACCTCCAAAATCGCGTCCTCTCGCGGCGGGCCCCCGGACCAGAGCGGGTTGCCGTTGCTCCAGTGCTGCAGCACGAGATGGCCCGGTGAGGTCGGGACGTCGGGTCCGTCCATCCGCGCTAGCGGTGACCCGTCACCCTCGGCGTAGAAGAGGACCCTCCCGGGCAGCAGGTCGATCCGATACTCGTGGAAGGCGGCCGTCGGATCGAACGGGAGGTGCGCCTGAACGAAGTTGCCGGTCGCGCGCGCGTCGTAACCCGCTGCGGCGGCGGCGCGGGACTGCAGCACAAGGTTTACCGGGTAGCTTGCGTTGGTGTGGTTGAAGTCCTTGGAGAGGAACTCCACGTCGATCTCCTGCGTGTCGTTGAAATACTGAAAAAAAGGGAAAGTATTGTTATCCGATCTGGTTCTACCACATTACATATCTTCCATTGCAAGGGGGGGCAACGGGGGACGGAAAGTAACCAACCCAAAAGAACGCCGCGCAAGTGCCCGGAACGTCCGTCAGCTTCATGCTCGCCCTAAAAGTCCCCCAGAGCAAATCCCTCCTGTGCGAATCCATCTCCGCAACAGGCACCATGCCCTCGACCGTCCGGCTCCCCACCGCCAGCCGCACGCCCTCGCCACAGCCCGCCACGACGTTGTCGGCGGCGAACATCTCGCCGAACTCGCCGCGCGCTCGCCCCGCGCTGAGGTTGAACGCCTGCGCGGCCCAGTCCGTGTCCGGAGCGACGTCGCGCAGGCGCGCAAAGTCCGTCTCGAGGAGGTCGGTGAAGACGTGTCGAGTGCCGTCGACGACGGCCGCGTAGCCGCACTCGCAGTCTGTGGATGCGGGCTTGGGGAAGAGGAGGAGGAGGAGGAGTGTTGAGAGGAGCGGTAGCCAGAGGAAGGCGGAGGAGAGGGCGTGTGGCCGCCCGTGAACTGTCGTGTTGCTCCTTTGGCGTGCCATTGTGGTTGAGGCTATCCCCGGAGGATCTGGGAAAGCGTGGGGGAAGGCGAGAGGTGAGGAGATTGCTCTATAATTAGTCTAGTGCCACGAAACAAACCTCGTCCTACGACGATATGGAACAACGGATAGCCCGCGGATGGGAATGGTCGGACGTGTCGAGGAGCAGCCAGGTCCGCCTCAAGCAGGTTCGCCCCCCTGGCGCTAAATCAACACTACCAGACAGACGGGAGGGAGGTTGCATGATGGTCTTAGGACGATGAGCACGCAACGCAGATACTCCCCAGCCTGCCGCCGCAGATTCTTCACCGGAGTTCAGAATCATGCAGGTACCCGGCCGCCGTTGCCGGACAGTGGGAACGCGGATGCCACGCCGCCTCCCATGGGCTTTCCCAGTTGCTGTGCCTGTCTGCGAACCAACCTCTCTTTTCCGAGACCTAGGTCGATGTAGACGGGGGGGACACACTACACAACAATGTCTCAGGCAGCATGGGTAGGCATCCCGAAGTCGATGCGCATCAACGACCTTATAGGTCGGGGGGCAGATACGGTGTCACATCACATAAGTCACAAGGGGCAAGGTAATATTTGGGAGAGAAGCGATGTTTGGAATGCTAGTGAACCCTCGCCAAGTATCTATACAGTCCAACTGTACGAGACCTGCCTCCAACGGAATTGGGCTGGCATTGTCAATCTTGTGCCAAGTAAGACTCTCTGTTCGGTTTGGGAAATGACCCTGTGCCCGCTTACTCGATCGAGGAAGGAAAAACTACTATGAAAATAGAAAAACCTTCCATAGGAAAAAAGACAACCATGTTCGCGCCCCGAGACCTTTGTTTCCATATCTAGTACAACAGGAGACTGACAAGTAAAAAAAAAGGAGATCCTGTCCGAAGGAACGCGTCGAAGTGGAAATGATGGAGAAACTGAAAAAGCGCAGCAAGAGCAGAAACAAAAGAGAGGAAGAAGCAAATTTGTATATCGAACAAGGTATCCGGATTTGAAGGAGTCGAGAACCGAAGAACAAGACGATGATCGGAGAACTGAAAAAAAAAAACCAAAAAAGACGCGACGGCGCGAATTAAAATAGAGCTGTAGGGGTGCCGTAGCTAATGAGACACGGAGAAGGAAGAGAGATCTCCATATGGGCCAGCCAACTTGTGCAGATAATTAGGTTCTTTGCGCCGGGAAGGACGCTTGGTTGGGGTTTCCATCCCACACCTCCACCTTCCTTCCCCCCCTTTCCTGCTGGAACCGAATGGGGGTAATTCCTTTGTTGCCAAACCCAACCCCCCCATTATTGCTTTGCCGATGACCATGAGAACGATGCAAACGCGAAATGCAGGAGCACGGAGAGGGAGAAAGGAAAAAAAAAAAGGGAAAACGGAAGGAGAAGAGAGAAAAAAAAAAAAGGAAAAAACCCCCGCGCCGTGAGCGGGACAAGACAGGAAAACTGCTGTCGAAAAAAAAAGCCGCGTGAGAAAAAAGCAGGTATATGCCATGGGAACCTGACCCCCACCGCCCCCTTCCTGTCTCGAACAAAGGAAATCGTCAACGTCGTCACAGCTAGTAGACGCTATCTTCGTCGGCACCCTGCGATGTCATCGAAGGAGTGGAAACACTCGAGGATGCTGCGACGTCGTCCACATAGCCAACTAATGCTTGAGAGTGGAGCCGGAACGATTCACCCATGAGACGGGCAATTCTGTAAAAAAGTGGCAGTTAGCATGTGTTTGTCAAGGTAAAGGGAGGTGTCTGTGTAGTTTAGCACAAGTGTTAGGTCAGACTTACCCCCAGACTACCACCTCATCCAACATGGAACCCCAGAGACGGGCTACGATGGAGCTCAGGTGCGAGATGTACGATTCGTTCAAGTCCTTGTTAAAGAGTTGTCGGACCTTGTTGTACATAACCAGCTCATCCTCAGTCGCGGGCTCCTCGTCATGTTCCAGACGATAGAGCCACAGACTGAGGATGATCATGAGATCCATCCCACACAGCGGGTGCTCGATGCTCCAGTTGGTCGGAGAAGTGCGCGCAACCCACCGGACTCCCTGGAGGACTGCAGTCTCGATGCAGTTGTAGCACTCCTGGATCACCTTGAGCATCTCGGGGGATCGCTTTACGCGGTCGCGCGCGCTAGACATAGCGGCGGCGACCTCGTAGGAGTCGTGATACCGGAGGGCTTCCTGGACGGCCTTTAGGTCAACCTCGAGTCTGGCACGCGCATTGCGGAAGAGCGCCTTGGCGTTGAAGATCAGAGGGTGTCCCTTGTGGGGGGCGCTGAGCGGCACGGTGTCCTCGGGTTCGCAGAGTTCGAGGGATTTCTCCCACGTGTCGAGGGCCAGTCGTAGCTTGTACTCGGTAACGACGTCTTGCAGAGCCTCCGGGCTGCGCTTGTGGTACCACACCTCCAAGAACAGAGCATTGATCATAACACGGGTGGCAAAGGCGCTGTACTTGGTTGTCTCGCCCTGGAAGAGCTTCTCGTGGGCATCCATGAATGTCACACTAGGTGACACCTTGAGATGGTCCTGCCAAGCCGCCTCGTCCGAGACCTTGAGGTTCCAGAGCCCTTCGGTTGAGGGGAGCTGGAGATCCTCAAACTCGTTGAAGCTGATTGCCGGGGTGTGATTGTACGAGAGCGTCAGCAGGCCGAAAAAGATGTAGACGGCGTAGTACGTTCGGCGGCATCCTTCATCCTCGACCCATTCGGCGCGAGTGGGAGAGCGGTCTCCACGGGCTTCCTTCCTCAACTTCAGCTCATACCGGTTGCCGGCAACCATGTTGGCCAGCAGACTCTTGATTGAGCATGCCCATTCGAGTCCCTTGGGGTCGCCGCTCCAGCTGGCGAAGATCATGTTCAGGAAGGAGCTCTGCATGGTCCAGAGCGGGCACTTCCGCGAGCTGAAATTCTCCCTGTTCTGGAGGAACTGGTTCACCAGCACCTTGGCTCCGATGTGTAGCACGAACGCCGGCTCCAGGTCGAAGGCATAGAGCGCACCGATAGACAGAACGGAGAGCAGCAGCGCCGGCGAAGTCTGGGTGGGCTCGAACGAGGCGGGGTGCAGGAACGGCAAGTGATGATGGAACATGCTGAAGTACGTGGACAGATAGCGGTTGAGCGACGGGAGGTTGGGAAGGCGGAAACCCTCGGGAATCGCGTGCTCATCGTCGCCGCCGCGGATATTGTCCAGGATCATGTTCCGTTCCTCGTCACTGAGAACTCGCGGGGCCTTGGAACCGGATGCCGATGGGTCGGTTGGGGTCTGGGTGCGGTGAGACATGTACGGCGACTGGGGAGCCGAGGTTCCAGCAGCGGACGGCGGGAGCGAGTTGATCATTGTCTGTAACGCGGGGACTAGACCGTTCACGCCTTGGCTGTGCATTGGCGGCAACTGGTTGTGATGCTGGTGCTGCGAGTCGAAGGATCCCGATACGCTGGAAGTGATGGAGTGCGCCTTGGGCTCGAAGCCGTCCCATTGCGGTGGGATGCTAGGCGACGGGTAGCTCACGGAGGAGTCCATGGCTGCCGAGCCATTCTGGGCAAAGGCCATGCTGGGGCTGCTATCGTAGGGGCTGTCATTTGAACGAACGGCCGCGGTGGCTTTGTGATGAAGGTCAGCGACAAGCATGGCAGCAGTCTCGACGTCGAAAATACCATCGCTACTGGCTTCGATTTGCTCTAGTGCCGATGAGTCGATGGCAATTGAAGCCTTGGAGGGGCCGGCAACGGTCCTAGCCTTGGGACCTCCGCGCCGCTTGCCGTCGCTGTGGAGGGGTACGCCTCCATCCTTTGCATGTACAGTTCGATCGTGTCGGAGAAGTAGGTCGCGACGCACGAAGGTGCTCCTACACTTCATGCACTTGAACGGACGCTCCTTGGTATCTGTGTAGAAGACGACAGTCAGTACAAGGATCCGTTTTGAGGTAATGGATGATTCTTTGGCGAGCGGCGGGGAGAGAGCCCGCCGTGAGGTCGGGAAATGTAATAATAGGGATGATAAACAACGATTTAAACAGGGATGGAAGAAAATTTGCGAGGGGTTGGAATGGGAAGGACGGAGGTGGGTGTGGTGGTGGGTGGGATAAAACGTACGAGACCTCTCATGTCTGCTACGATGCTCGCTCCTGCTGAAAGCCCGATTGCAGAACTGGCACTTGTATTTCCGCTCCGGCACGAGGGAGGCCTTTCGCGAAGCCGGCGTTGAAGAGGCGGAGGTGGGGAGAACAGCCACGCTCGCGCCCGGCATCTTGAATGTACGTCGCGTTCTGGTTTAGAACGTAGAAACTCGAAAGTAACACGGTCGGCCAAAAAAAACACGGGACGGTGTTTTTTTTTCTTTGGTGACGGCGACGACAAATGACAACGGCGACTCGGAAGTCTTCTTGACGCTCCACAGAACGATAGTTGAATACCGTCTGACTCCTCTCGCTCGTGCGCGCTCCCGTAGGATTTAAAGTGTGTCTTGTTGACGTTGAGGGGTGATGCTGCTCATTTGTGATGGTAACCTGGTCATCGAAGGTGTGGGGTAGAGGGGTTGTTGATTAGGGACGGCCGGCGGCCGGGGAAAAAAAGACCAGAAAGGTTCTGATGAATGTTCGTTGAAGAGAACTCGTCTTTGCTATTCCAGCAAAAAGACTATTAGGGGTCGAGGGTTGGGTCGATTGATGGTTTTGTCGCGACAAGATGATGTCGATGGGGTGGGAGAGAAAGGCGGGTTGGTTGATGAAGAGGGGGAGTGGTGCCAGGGAAAGTGGGAAAATAAAAGGAGGGGAAATTTTTAAGAGGGAGGGAGGAGGGAGCGGGAACGAGGGAGTGCTGTGCTGTGCAGCTTTGGCTGGTGCTGCTTTGCTGCTGCTCCTGCTGGTGGACGGGGTTGGGGGGGGTGAGGGGGTGTGGAGTGGGACAGGTGTGTGAAAGGAGGGGGGGGCCCCGGCCAGCTTTCGCGTTTGCTCTCTCTCTCTCTCTGCCCCCCCTTCGAGGACAGTGGGTTCAAAAAGCGACACAACTAAATGGGACCCCCGCTACAGACCTAACTGGCTGTCTTGGTGAGCAGGTATCCGGTACACCCACTCATATGGCGTACAGTACAAAAATAGTGTAAATAGTGTGGGTGCAGAGGCCACACCCTGCAAAAAAAGGGGGTGGGGACACACGGTCAGGTCAGGTCTGTCAGCACAGTGTAAGAACACAAAGCAGGGCAAACAGCAGGGCAAATTGGCCATCCAATTTAGGCTTAGTGGTTGACGGGACCACCTTTGTGAGAACACCCGAGGTATTCGGTACTCGACCTCGTATCAGATAGACCCGATCCCATACAGCCTTTTTCCACGTCTCGCGGCGGGACGCGTTGCTCCACACCCAAGTCCCGACTACAGTCCCGACTCCCCAAGACATTCGTGGGGTTTCGTGCCGGGGGGTTGGTGGTGTGGTCGAATGGGTCAAATGTCCTGACCAAGAAAGTACCAAATCATGGAAGCAACCAAGAAAGAAAGCCAACCAAGAAAGCAACGCAAAAGGCCGAAAGTCGCTGTGACTGCAGTTGACCACCTATGAGTTTTCGTAGCAACAAATGTGAGCCACAACTCAACCAACCAACCAAGCACAGCACCTTGCTTGGGCAGTGCCCCTCAGTCTCGCCTGAACTTCCCACGGTACCCCCGAGTTCAGGGATGGATACCAACGGACGACGGTATCCAGTCAGCCAATGTCCTAGTAGAGAGGCCAAGCCCAGAATGTATCATTGCTTTTTTGTTTTTTTTCGCTGTGGCCACAAGCAAACAAAAAAATCCAAGCTTAACATCAGCTCCGTTCCCCCTTCCAATTTCCCAGTGTTCATTCTGCAATTTGGGCACAGTGTCCACAAGCCCGTGCTCATATTGTCAGCCATCACGGTTCTCACCAAACGGACGGAGATTTGCTATTCGTTATTTCGTGACATACGAATCTGTAATCTGTCCTGCCATCCCGCCTTTAATTGTTTCCTCCATCCCCCAGATGAACCCAACGGGCTGGTCCGTTCCGGGTCGGCTCTACTTTTCTCTTCCTGCCTTTCTCTTCTTCTTCTTTTCTCTGACACGTTGGTTTTCTCTTTCTCCCTTGTTCCAAGGACCCGCATGCGCATACTTGACCGCCAGATGCACATTTGCAGGCATTGTTGAGGGAACCCAAGCCCCTTTTACGTCTCTCTGCGCTGGGGCTCTCGGGTGGCCGAGTCAGGGGGACTGGGGGGGTTAAGGGATAGGCTGTCTTGGGTGACGATGTTCGGCCAAGCCGCGAGATGGGCATCCACTCACTGGACGGCCCATGGTTCGGACGGGGCATGTAGAAATGCATATCCGCTGGCGCTGGCGGTATGTCCCAAAATAGGTAGTGACAGTGACTCGCCCCTCACCCGCGCCCTGGATCTCATCCCACTGGCTGCACGGAAAATCTCCATAGGGCCTGTCGCTACACGTGTCCTGCATTGGGCGAAGAGGGAGGAAAATGAGGCTGATGCGCGTCCTCTTCCCGTTGCCAGTCCGCTCTTTTCATCTCATCAACGGATTGCCACATCGCGAGTTTCGCAAGGCTAGCATCTGCCGCGCAGTGCTGTCGCCCCTCCCGCCGTGAAGGCGACAATCCGTCAAGCTGCTCTCTAGCGCATGTTCCTTTCTACCCCTCTCTCTTAGGCCGGGAAGGAGGAGGGGTTGTTTTTGCTCACCTGAACCAAGCTCTGGGTCAATGGAGGGGCAGCGTAAGCTCAGGAAAAAGTGAGGGGTTCGAAAGACCTCGGCGCATGCTCCCGGTGCGCGTGTGCTTGTGCACCTTCCTAGCTCGTACTGCGCACGGCGTGCTGCTAGTGTAGGTACGTACGATGGGGCTTGGATGGCAAAGTCAGCCAGCTTGTGATCTGTACGAAATCCGGTTGAGCCGGAAGACGGGTAGGCGGTAGGCAAGATTGGCAAGCTTTGCGGTACCCTCCAGCGAGCGCCTCGTTACATCGAAGAGCCTGTACGTGCCTGCGTACCTACAGTACGCATCTATTCTGCGTCTGTTGTATGGAAACACCTGACCAACTACTGCATCGATGGGGGACGAAAGGAATCGTCTCTACCAAGGGGCTGCGCCAACACTTTACCACGGTACCTGGACGTATATCCATACAAACTCGAGGGTGGCAGCGGGGAGGGCAGACTGACTGGCACGAGACGTGGTCTTTGCCCCACGTACGGGCGAACACGTAACAGGAACGCCAAGGGTATGTACACTAAACCCGTGCTCTGGTCCTGTACACACTACCTTTCGCGGCAACATTACTCCACCGGCGTGCCTCCGAAGTCCCCCGCCTGAAGCTTGCAGTCGGGAACCCCCCACCGTGTGTAACACAGTACAACCCAAAAGTCAACATGGACACTTTCTCCGGTGTGTTCGGATGTCGCGAACGTAACGGACACGCGATTCCTTCCTTTCATAGCACAACTTTATTCCCGGTCTTAAGAGCCTGAGTGGACTGGTTATATACGTATGGTCCGTATCATCACGGTCTGGCTTTGTTCTCTCCCGTCAGCAGCCTGGCTTTTTATTACTTTGCAGTTCTGTCTTGCATTCAGTTATGGAAACAGTTTTGATGCTCCGTTTCCTTTTGCTGGCAACCAGAAGCCATCCAGCCAAGGACAATCAATTGAACGAGAGTGCGCTAAAGTATTTGCATACTCGGTGCTGAAACAGCGGCAGCGGTCCGTCTCCTTGCGCGGGGATTAGCGTTGGATGGGCTTATCCGTCCCGACTGGTGATCGATTCAATCTCTGGACGAACGAACCAAACGGGGGCCTGCCTGCCATCCGTATCCCCTTGGAGGCCAAACCTGGAATAGGATTGGGAATTGGCACCAAAGAGAAAAATTTTCCATCTTGCGAGATTACGGTACGAAAGTGCTCAGGAGCGGCCGTCTCTTACGATAAACTCTTTGGTGTCTCTCGGACAGTGGGACCGCCGTCCAAATTGCGTTAATCTTGGGACGTGTTGCATTATTTCCCAATTTTCGACTTCATA
>Ga0164242_10006213_pt1 | contig 13180 bp, 14 predicted proteins | sample OricomgcompostMG_FD_108783 | JGI IMG/M metagenome (GOLD analysis project Ga0164242, IMG submission 108783) | Miracle-Growth compost microbial communities from Emeryville, California, USA - Original compost - Miracle growth compost (MG) ...
AAGCCGACGTTGACGTTCCGGCTGAGGGCTTGGTGATTGAGTCGCACATGGAAACTGGCCGCGGTGCCGTGGTTGGCCTTTTGGTTGAGCAGGGTGATTTGAAGCCAGGTAGCTTCTTGGTGGCTGGTACGGCTCACGGTAAAGTTCGCACGCTGCTTGATTTTGCCGGTAAACCACTGAAGACTGCCGGCCCATCGACCCCTGTAACGGTGACCGGATTTAAAGAATTACCACAATTTGGTGATAACTTTGTTGTTTATAAAAATGAGCGTGAAGCCCGAGCGGCTGCGACCGCCAATCGCTTGGAGCAAGAGCGTGAACGCGCGAGCACAAACGTTACCAGTGCCGACCTTTTGAAGTTGATGAAGCAGCAGCATGAAGCGGCCGACTTTAACGTCATCGTGAAAGCCGACGTACAAGGTTCACTAACCTCTGTGCTTGATAGCTTACAGTTGATCGAAACAGGTGGTGAGATTTCGCTCCACGTGGTTGGTAGCGGTGTTGGTAACATCAGCGAAAACGATGTGCGCCTGGCTGCCGATAGTGGAACGATCATTTACGGCTTTAACGTTGACTTGCCGCCAGCGGTGAAACGTTTGGCTGCCCGCGATAAGATTGAAGTGCGACTTTACCGCGTGATTTACGAGCTGCTTGATGATGCAAAACGCTCAATGGAAGCGCTGCTAGCGCCAAAAGTTGTTGAGACTGAAATCGGTTCATTGCTCGTAAAGGGTGTCTTCCGTACCACACGCGATGAAATTATCGCCGGCGGTGAAGTGACGAGTGGCAAAATCGCACCAAAGCTCTTAGTTCGCATTAAACACGACGGCGAGCAACTTGCTGAAGCCGAAGTAGCGAACGTTCAGCGCGAGAAAATTGATGTTAAAGAAGCCTTTGAAGGCGACCTCTGTGGCTTTAGCCTCAAAATTGACCGCAAAATCATGCTAGCCGAAGGCGATATGCTTGAATTCTTCACTCGAGAGACAGTGAAGCGAACGCTTGCCTAAAAAGTTGGCATTTTCATCCTGCTCATGGTATTATGTGGGCAAAACGCAATAAAATAAAAATAAGGTAAAAATATGCCAGAACGTGCACCAAATCCCATCGTGATTGAGCCAAGCAATGAAACTTCGGAAGGAAGTGAACTAGACACCTTGAAAGAGCGTGCCGAGGCACTTCACGCGGAACTTACTGCGCGTCAAGAGGAGCTAGCTGCGCTCACTACTCGAATCACCGCGCTAGAGCAGGAGAAGAATGAGACCCAACAAAGGAGCGAGCTCTTAGGGCGCGTAAAGGGTGGTGTTGATGCGCTGATTGCCCGCGAAGAAGCAGCCTCTGTGCTTGATGAGCAGGCTGCCGAAGAAGAGCAAGAACAAAGTGAGCCATTATCGGCGGCTGCAAAAGAGTACCAGCAGCTTGCAAAAGAAGAGCGGTGGGACGACATGACCTTGGTCGGTCTGGCGGTGGAGGAGGCCACGGCTCGGCAAAAAGGCAGCACAAAGACAGCGCAAACCATTGCCGCGATTGCTAAAGATTGGATTATGGACGAAGTGACGCGCCCGGCGGACAGCCTGGACGCAGGCGATCAAGCATTGCGAGCACAAAATGAAGAGTTGGGTTTGGATGCGGATGAACAATATGCGGATCGTCTTGAGCAGTTTGAAGATTGGGTGACGAGGTTTTCATCAGATGAATTCCATCATTCACGCACGTCGAAGTCTGTTCGCCCAACGAACCCGAGCCATGAAGATGCACCAACACCTGAAGTGAGACGGCCCCTAAAGGACGCGTTGAAGGATTATGCGCGTGAAAGCAAGCCGCTGTTCACCTGGGCATATTGGAAGGGTCGTTGGAATGCACGCGCCATGAATCGTCGCGTCGCCGAAGCTTCAAACGATCAGGAACGAGAAGGTGAGAATAAAAAAACACGGCGCGCCTGGATAGCGGGAAGCCTGGCCTTGTTTGTGGCTATAACCACCTCTGCAATTGCAGGCGACGCTGCAACTGAGCACGCCGCTCAGGAACATGTGGCCGAAAGTAGTCATGATGACCACGACGTTAACCGGCAGTTTTGGGAAGGTATGGACCACAATAAAGTCCAACTCGACATTGCACCACTCGTGACGCCGACTGCCACTCCCGAGACGGCAGCCCAGCAAGCCGCTTTCAATATTAAAAAGGGTGAAGGTGGTCTGCAGCTTTTCAAGGATCTGGGGCTTACCTCAGCTGATTGGTATGCCCATAAAGATACGTTGGCGACTCAGTTCCCGGGTGATTTCTATAATTGGAATGGTGACGTTCGTATCCTCAATACTGGTCCACTTTCGGCTGGCGCACAACAATATATTAAAGCGATTAAGGGGTAGGTATGTTTGACGAAGCGCAACTTATTGAACAACTCGGTATTCAGGATTTGACGCCCGAAGAGCAGGAAAATGTGCTCGATGAATATAAAATTCAGCTTGGCGGCCGATTGACCGAGGATTTGAGCGACGATCAGTTAGCTGAGTTCGAGGATATTATCGATGGCAATCAAGAGGTGATCGATCGTTGGTTAGCAGCTAACAAGCCGGATTATCGCGACAGTGAAGCATATCAAGAGCTGGCGAAGGGGTATGACGAGGATCCGGAGAAGGTTCCGGCCGATAAGGTGTATGCCGCGACCCTTTGGATTGCGACATATTCCCCCGATTTTGAAGAAAAAATGTCAGCCGTCGTCGATCAAATGAAAGACCACATCGACGAATATAAGTAAGCGGCGCTATAATAGGGGTAGAGGAGTAAATATGTTTCAACTTGACGATCAATTCTTAGCCGATTTAGGCCTCGAGAACCTTCCAGAGGACCAAAAAGAGGCTTTTTTGCAGCACATCTATAACGAACTCGAGCTCCGCGTCGGGACACAACTGTCGGAAGGTCTGACCGACGAGCAATTAGCTGAATTTGAAGCGATTATCGACCGCAAGGACGAAGTGATTACGCCCTGGCTACAGCAAAATGCACCCGATTACAAGCAGCAGGAGGCGTTTGTGCGTCTACAACAAGCCCTGAAAGTGCCAGCCGATGATGTCAATCTGCGGGCTGAGTATGCCGCAACACGCTGGCTTGAAGTGAATCGTCCGAACTACCGCGACGTTGTTTCGAACGTCCTCGAAGGGCTCAAGCAAGAAATTGGCAGCCACAAAGACGTCCTACTCGACGATAATCAAGCGGCGTAGCCGTTTAAAAACGCCTCAGCGGTCATGGTTTTACCGCTTGGGGCAATCAATTCATCGATGACAAGGTAATTACCATCCAGGCAGCGCGGATCAAGCGCTGTTTTTGGTTCGGCCGCCGCATGAGCCCGGGTGATAATTAAGTTATAACCAAATACTTCTATGCGAGTTCGCGGATAGATGAGGTACGCACGCACTTGGCGCTCAGCTTCAGCGGCGGTGAGGGCGAGCGGATTAAGCATGCCGTCTTCTTTTTTAAGGAGGTGTGTGAAGGTCGCCTTGGTAGGATCTTGCGGCTGGCCAAGCAGCGATCCATCAAGGATTTGCGGCAGCACGCGGATCAGCAGTTCAGCGCCTTTTTGAGCTAACATTTTATACAATTCTGGCGCGGTTTCGTTGCCACTAAGCGGCAGTTCGGCCTGCGCATAGATTGGCCCGGCGTCCATTTCGGGAACCAGTTGCATAATTGTAACACCGGTTACTGTAACGCCGTCGAGGATAGCACTTTCAATCGGCGTGGCGCCGCGATAATGCGGTAAAAGCGATGGGTGTACATTAATAATGCCAGGGGAGAAAATATCGAGGATGCTTTTAGGCACGATACGACCATAACTTGCCAGCACGCCCGCCACGGGCCGGAGAGTACGTAGTTCAGCCTCGATATCAATCAGCCGCTCGGGCTGCAGCACGCGGATGCCGTGCGCTTCGGCGGTTTTTTTAACGGCCGGCACGTTGAGCTTTTGGCCGCGGCCGCTGGGGCTATCTGGCTTCGTGACAACGAGCGTGACAGGTATATTGGCTGAGAGGAGTGCTGTGAGGACAGTATCGCTAAAATCGTCTGTGCCAAAGAAAACAAGTGGAGTTATGGCCATAATGTTTGATTGTCTTTAATTGCAGCCGCGTAGTCGAGCGGTTGCAATTCACCTTTTTCATCAAGCTTATAGAACGCGTCGGTCTGATCTTTGATGTGGTCAATAAAAACAATGCCGTGGGTGTGGTCAATTTCGTGCTGAAGCACGCGCGCCAGGAAGCCGTCGGCTTTAAAGCGGACTTCTTCGCCGTGGATATTGAGAGCTTTGACCCGGATTTTTGAATGGCGGGGGACTTTGCCGTAAATATCAGTCACACTGAGACACCCCTCGTAATCTTCAACAATTTCGCCTTCGTATTTGACGATTTCTGGGTTAATCAGGGGGGTGAACTCTTCGACGGCTTTGTCGTCGAAGTTGCTGCGAACAACGATAACGCGCTTTAATGCATCAACTTGCACGGCAGCTAAGGCGGCGCTGATTTCATGTGGGCGCGAATGCTCCCAATCGATGGCGGCGGCGGTCATGTCGCTGATGAGTTTCAAGACATCTTCGCTAATGACGAGCACGCGCTCCGAAGTTTCGCGTAGGTGCGGGTTGGGCAGCGTGATGATGTCTTCCTTTTTCATTGCTTTTTATTATAACACTAACAGAGGCGCGAAAACGGAACTTGTTCGTTTTTTCAGAGTAACGAAGTTTTTGCTCAGTTAGGGCATGGTAGGGCAAACCTAAAGCAAGCTAGTAGGATCGAGCTCAAATTGCCAATTGGTTGGCGGAAGTTGTTCAAGGAGGGCGAGGAGGTATTCGCGGCGCGGACTTTTGACCACCAATTGCCAGCGGTAGTTGCCGTGGAGCCGTTCATAAAATGATGGTGTTGGGCCGAGAACCTGGACGCCCGCGGGTGCTTTTTGCCGGAGGGTGGCTGCAAGCTTTTTACTGGCGTTCACGGCGCCTGCCTCGGTTTTGTACACGGCAGTTAATTTTAAGAGGTAAGTGAATGGCGGGAAATGAGCACGGCGGCGTTCTTCGAGCGTTTCAAGGTAAAAGGCTTCGTAATTTTGGGCGAGACCAAGCGCCACGCTGGGATGAGCTGGTTGATAGGTTTGCACGATGACGCTGGTATTATGCTCATTGCGGCCAACACGGCCGATGACTTGGGCGAGCAGTTCGAAAGTACGTTCCGCTGAGCTGTAGTCGGGGATGGCCAGGCCGCTATCGGCTTGAATGACGCCGACGCTACGGAGTTTTGGTAGGTCGAGGCCTTTAGCGACTACTTGGGTGCCGATAATGATGTCGACGTTGCCGCCATAGAGGTCGTTATAACGTTCCTCAATTTTCTCGGCGTCATTATCCGAGTCAAAACGGGCGATGCGGGCATGAGCAAATATTTTGTTCAGTTCGGTTTCGATCAGCTTGGTCCCGATGCCTTTAAAGATAATGTCGGTGTGCTGGCAAACCGGGCAGTGCGACGGGACCGCCTCGCGATGATCACAGATGTGACAACGTAATTCGTACTTGTCGGCATGGAGTGTCAGAGGAACAAAGCAGTTAGGGCAGAGCGCTGTCCAGCCGCAATTATCACAGAGCGTTGTACTGGCACTGCCGCGGCGGTTATGAAAAATAAGGGTTTGGTGGCCGCTTATTAGGTTTTCATCGATGGTCCGTAGCAGCGCGTCAGACAGAAAGCGGTGGCGGTGAAAATTAGCTCGTTTTGTCATATCGATCAAGGTGATGGATGGCGTTGTGGCGCCGGGGCGGGCCAGTTTTGTGAGCCGCAGAATCGGTCGGCCGGCTTGTTCGGCGATATAGCGGTCGCTCACTAGTGGAGTAGCACTGCCAAACACGACCTTTGCCTTATGGAACCGGCCGAGCATAGTCGCCGCCCGAAGCGCTGAATAGCGCGGTGATTGTTCCTGCTTAAAGCTTGGCTCGTGTGCTTCATCGATAATAATCGCGCCCAGATTTTTAAGTGGCGTAAAGAGAGCCGAGCGCGGGCCAATTACTAGCTGTGGCCCAGGTTCTGTGAGCGCTTTTTGCCACATAATATGGCGCTCAGCTTCAGTTTGGCCTGAATGAGTAACGAGGATATTATCAAAATGATGCGAGAACTCGGCGATTGTTTGTGAGGTGAGGGCAATTTCAGGTACCAACACGATTACTGATTTTCCGCGTTCCATCAGTGCGCGCGCCATTTCGATATAAACGGCTGTTTTACCTGAGCCGGTAATACCTTGGAGCAGATACGTGCCGTCGTTATCATCTGTAAGTGTGGCCAGAGCTTGTTGCTGCTCATCGTTGAACAAAAAATGTGTTCGATCGCGTGTGGCGGTTAATTTTGTGGTAGTTGAGCGTCGACGGGTCTTGGTGAGGCCACGCGGCAGTATCGTCTGCAGCACTGTTGCAAGCGGCGTTTTATAGTACTGTGCCAGCCACTGTGCTAGTTCGACTAAGGGTTGAGGGAGTGGCGGCAGTTCAAGTGCGATTAATTCTTTGGTCTCGTAGGCCGGTTTTTCAACTTGGCGCATCACAACACCAACCAGGTGCTTTTTGCCTACTTCAATTGTGGCAAGCTGGCCAGACTGAAGAAGTGAATCGTGGTGATAGGTGAAAACATCGGCCGTCTTGCGCACGATTTGGTTGGGTGCCACCTCATAAAAATACATAATTTAAGTATACATCGTGGAGGCGTAGGCGAACGAACCCGTTTTTGTTATCATAAGCATATGTATTTTGAGAGTCGCGTTCAAGCCGGGCAAATGCTTGCCGCGGAGCTCGAGCCACTATATCGCTATGAGAACTGTGCCGTCGTTGCTTTAAGTGATGGTGGCGTGGTGGTGGGGGAGCAGATCGCCGCTCATCTTCACTGCGTTTTGACTTTACTGCTAGTTGAAGACGTCGAGATTCCCGGTGAAGACCTGGTGATTGGCAGTATCTCGCAGGATGGCGATTTTTCGTACAACAGCCGCCTTGAACAGATGGAGCGCGACGAATATGACGCTGAATACCACGGTTATTTTGAAGAGAAAAAGCGCGAAGCATTCCAAAGAATCAACCGCCTGTTAGGTGATGGCGGCCTCATTAATCACGAGATGCTCCGTAACCGCGTCATTATTTTGGTGAGTGATGGGCTAGAGACGAGCAGCACGCTTGATTCGGCGGTCGACTTCTTAAAACCGATTCAAATTGAGAAATTGGTCGTGGCGATGCCTGTGGTCGCGGTTGAAACGATTGACGATTTGCACATGAAGGCCGATGAGCTTCATATCCTGAGTGTGCGCGAGAATTTTGTGACGACGGATCATTATTTCAACCAAAATGAAGTGCCGTCTCACGAGGATACGATCAAAAAAATAAACCAAATTGTCCTGAATTGGCGTTGACCACCTAGGGCAAAAAAGTGTAGAATAAAAAGCAACGAATGAGGCAGTGTTAACGATCAAACAAGGGTCGAATCTAAGGGTCAGGAGAATATGCTAGACGTTTTTATTACATCAAGAGTGAGGCGAAAAATTGTGGTGGTATATGCAAAGTACCCTGATTTTCACACCCACGTGCGCGGTCTCGCCAAACTGATTAAAGAAGACCCGGGTAACATTCAGCGTGAACTTAAGCGCCTTGAAAAAGTCGGTTTTCTGCTTGGCGAAAAGCAGGGAAACACTAAGATTTACTCGACCAACAAGCAATTCCCTATCTTTAAAGAGCTCCAAAGTATTGTGATTAAATCACAGCAGCAACAGCAAGCCGCGCGGCCAAAGCGTGGTGCCACAGCCGCCGATTTGTAATGACGGATTTGATCGATAAAATTCTGGCTGCCCGCCACATCTCATCCGCCGAAAAAGCGGATTTTTTGTCGCCGGCATATGAAAAAATGCATGATCCGTTTTTACTGCCGGATATGGATAAGGCAGTGGCTCGGCTCATTACGGCGCACGAAAAACAAGAAAAAATAACGATTTATGGCGATTATGATATCGATGGATTGACGGCCACGACTGTGCTGCTCGATGCACTCGAATCGTTTGGTTTTGAGCACGTCGAGGCGTTTATTCCGAACCGTTTCGTTGAGGGTTATGGCCTTACAGTTGACGCCGTGGAACGAATTGCTGCAACCGGCGCGCAGCTGATTTTAACGGTGGACTGTGGCAGCCTTAGCCAAAAAGAAATTGAGCGGGCGAATGAGCTTGGCGTTGATATTATTGTGACCGATCACCATAACGTGCTGCCGGTGCAGCCGCCGGCGGTCGCGGTGATTAATCCGAAGCGCGTTTTGCAGGATTACCCCGACGAATTTGACGCTCAATATCGTCTTAAGAGTGATTCGAAATTGCGTGGCAAAATTTATCCATTTCTTGATATTTCCGGAGTCGGCGTGGCGTTCAAGTTGGTGCAGGCTTTGCAAACCAAGCTACCCGGCCTTGAAAAAGGCCAAGAAAAATGGCTGCTTGATTTGGTGGCGCTCGGCACGGTATGCGACGTAGTGACGCTGCTCGATGAAAATCGCTTATTCGTGCATTTTGGCTTGAAGGTACTGGCGCGCACCAGGCGGCCAGGCCTTAAAGCGCTGATGGCCGTGGCTGGGGTGCAGCCGCAGGAGATTAACGCGCGTCACTTGGGCTTTGGGCTTGGTCCGCGCATGAACGCCTCGGGTCGGCTTGAAACAGCGCAGCACTCACTTGATATGCTGCGAGCGACGGAAGGGCTTGTGGCGCTCGAAAAGGCTCAGCAACTGAATGATTTAAATCGCCAGCGTCGCGCTGCCCAGGACATTATTTTTGAAGAAGCGATTCAGCAGGCGGAAACGTTTGCGAGCGACCCGGTGCTGGTTGTGAGTGCGCCAAATTGGAATCACGGTATCGTCGGCATTGTGGCAGCCAAGCTGCTCGAAAAATATCACAAACCAACCTACGTGCTGCAGGAAATGGGCGAGGAGGCAAAAGGTTCAGCGCGTAGTTACGGTGATTTTAGTGCCGCAGATGCGATTCGCGCGAGCGACGACATTATCACCAAAGGCGGCGGTCATAAACTAGCGGCCGGCGTCACATTGCCGACAAAAAATATTCCGGCATTCAGGCAGCGCGTCAACGAATTTTACCGCGCCAAAAAGCTAACGAATCAAGCTGTCCTATTATTGCCGCAAGCTGATTCATTGGCCGAACTTTACGAGCTGAGCGAAGCACTTCTGGCTGATCTCAATCAACTTGAACCTTTCGGGCATGGCAACCCACAACCAATCTTCCAATCTAACAATCTAAAAGTCATTACTCGGCGCACGATGGGAGATAAATCTCAGCATGTCAAACTTGAACTCCAGGCTGATGACGGCACGAAGCTGCAATTTCTCGCCTTCAGTGCGCCGGAGCATTTTTTCGTCGAACCTGGTGAGCGCGTGAACGTTTGGTTTGAGCTGACGCTCAATGAATGGCAGGGACGCCGCTCACTTGAAGGCCGACTTCTTCATCTTGAACTCTTGCAACCCTAAGCTACATCTGTTACAATAGCTATTGATATGGTATTAGTAACACGTAAAGACGAACGCGAAGCGAACGAAAACATCATTCGTCGTTTCAACCGCAAGGTGCTGCAGAGCGGCGTGCTGGCAGAGGCGAAAGCTTCAATGCGCTTCAGCAAGCCAATCTCAAAACCTGAGCGCCGCGCAAAGGCGATTATTCGCCGTGAGCGCAAAGCCGACAAGCTTAACAAAGCCCGCCTGGGGCTCCGCTAAGGAGTAACTAGTGGCTCTTAAAAGCCAACTCGATAACGATCTTAAAGCCGCTCTTTTGGGCGGCGATCGTTTTAAGGCCGATGTTTTACGGGGCCTTAAAGCTGTTATTTTGAACGAAGAAGTGGCTCAAGGTAAGCGCGACGAAGGCCTCGATGATGAAACAATCGAAAAACTACTGGCTCGTGAAGTGAAAAAACGCTCAGAAAGCGCGGCAGTCTACGAAAGCGCCGGCCGGCCTGAACTTGCTATGAACGAAAAGGCGGAAGCTGAAATTATTGAAGCCTACTTGCCTGAGCAAGTCAGCGAAGAAAACATCAAATTGGTGATTGAGGCAAAAATTGCCGAGCTTGGTGTTAGCGGCCCAGCTGCAATGGGGCAAGTGATCGGTGCAGTCAAAAAAGAATTTGGCAACACCGCCGATGGCGCCACCATTGCCAAACTAGTCAAAGACGCGTTAAGCTAAAGTTATTATGATTATATTTTTTGGTCCTGCCGGTGCCGGTAAAAGTGTCCAGGGGCAATTGTTAGCGGCTCGTAATGGCTGGCGCTGGTTGAGCGCTGGGCAGCTCTTGCGCGATACCCACAATCCTGAGATCCTGGCTGCGATGCAGACAGGCCAGTTACTGAATCACGATCAAGTGAACGCGATTATGGCAGACGCGATCAAAAAGTCGGAGAATATCGACAAGTTGATTCTTGATGGTTTTCCGCGCGCGCTTGAGCAGGCCAAATGGCTGGTTGAGTCGCAACCGGAACACGGCCGGGCGATTGATCTTGTGCTGGTGATGGAAGTGCCGCGCCACGAACTGTTGCGCCGGCTTGAACTTAGGGGCCGTGCTGACGACAATCCAGATGCGATCGACGAACGCCTCAATATTTATCGCCAAGAAATTTATCCGATTTTGAGTTATATGACCGAGCAAAATATTCCGGTGGCACACATCGATGGCGACGGGACGGTTGGCCAAGTGCACGACCGCATTATGGATGAACTGACGAGTCGGAATTTGGCAGCCTAATGTTCGATCCAAAAACCCCAACTGAAATTGAGGCGATGCGCGAGGGCGGCAAAATCCTCGGCACTATCCTTCGTGATCTTAAAAATTATGTTAAGCCGGGTATGACCGGCAAAGAAATTGATGCCTGGGTGGAGAATGAAATCAAGCGCCACGGTGCAACTGCAACCTACAAAACTTCAGAAGTTAATTTTCCGGGCGTGATTTGTATTTCGGTGAACGACGCGATTGTGCACGGTGTGCCGACGGACGACGCACTGGAAGACGGTGACATGGTTGGTTTTGATCTCGTGATTACCTACAAAGGCATGAAGACCGACGCGGCGTTCACGATGGTGGTTGGTGGTAACCCGACGGCGGCGCAGAAACACCTCCTTACAACCACCGAACGTAGTCTTTATGCTGGCATTCAAGCAATTAACGGTGAGGGTGCGCGCACGGGCGATATCGGTGCTGCTGTTGAAGCAACGCTCGCAAAAGCGAAACTCGGCATTATTCGTGATTTAGTTGGCCACGGCGTTGGCCACCAGATGCACCAAGATCCAGAAGTGCCAAATTATGGCCGCCGTGGTACTGGCGCGCTGTTAAAAGTCGGCGATACGATTGCGATTGAACCGATGGCGACGCTTGGCGGCGAACGAGTCAAGCAGGGCAGCGATGGCTGGACGATTTACACGCGCGATGGCAGCTTGTCGGCGCATTTTGAGCATACGGTGCTCGTGACTGACGACGGCGTTGAAATTTTAACGCAGTTGTAGGCTTGTTCGAAATGCCATAACTTTCTTTCCTCTACGTACGAAAGTCGGGCCGGCCGTTTCTCGCTGGGTGAGCAATTGAGAATCTTGATGCAAGCATCAGGAATCTCAATTAGCTCAGCCTGAAGGGTTATAGCTCTAAACGGTCGGCCCGACTTTCGCCTGGCAAACCATTTCCGTTTTTTCTGAACTATATCCTGGCTGGAATATCTGAGATTCCTGAGGTTTACCTCAAGATTCTCAGATATTGCACCTAGTGAAGAAAGAATGGAAATGGTTTGCCTGTGGAGAAGTTATGTTGTCACGGTGGGCCGTAAGCGTTATACTGAGTTTTATGCAAGAAGGCTCTCGCTATAGTGTTGGTATCGATATCGGCACGACGACCGTCCGCGCCATCATTGGACACATTGATCCAACGTCGGGTACACCGACGATTGTTGGGCTTGGCCAAGCGCCAACCACTGGGATGCGTAAGGGGGTAGTCGTGAATCTTCATGGCCCAGCGCAGGCTATTGACGACGCGCTCGGTGAAGCAGAGCGGATGAGTGGTTACCAAGTTGATCGTGCCACGATTAGTATCAACGGCTCACACATTTTAAGCACCAAAGCCGATGGCATGATTGCCGTTGGCATGCCAGACCACGAAATTACTCGTGACGATCTCGCTCGGGTGGAAGAAGTTGCAACACTCGGAAAAGTGCCTCAAAACCGTGAAATTCTTGACGTTGTGCCGCACGCTTACCGCCTGGATGGCCAAGATAATATAAAAGATCCACTAGGGATGACGGGCACGCGCCTGGAGATTGATGCCCATGTGGTGTCGGCACTCACGCCATATCTCGTAAATTTGCAAAAAACCGCCGAAGCGGCCAAAGTTTTCCCTCAAGCAATTGTGATGTCGGGGATTGCAGCGGCACGAGCCGTTTTGAGCGAACAGCAGCTCGAAAGCGGCGTGGCGTTAATTGATCTCGGTGGCGCCACTACTAACGTGGCTGTGTACGAAGAAGGCGACCTGCAATATGCCGGCGTGGTGCCGCTTGGTGGCGCGAATATCACCAACGACCTCGCGATTGGCCTCAAAACCGATCCCGAAATTGCCGAAAAGGTGAAACTTGAGCACGGTCTTGCGACCGTGCGCGACGAGCATAAAACTGTTACCGTTAAACAGGGCGAGGAATCATACGAGTTCAAAACCGAAGATATTGATGAGATTATTGGTGCGCGCCTTGAGGAAATCTTCGAAGCCGTGCAGGTTGAACTTAAGAAAGCTGGCCGTGCGGGCAAGCTACCAAGTGGCGTCGTTTTAACGGGCGGTACGGCTGAATTAAAGGGTATCGTCGAGTTCGCAAAAAAGGAGCTTGGCGTGGCGGCACGGCTCGGTAAGTCTGCCGGTTATGGCGGCGTAGCGGATAACATTGATAAGCCGGAATACGCGACAGTTGTTGGTTTAATGTTAATTGATGGCGAACAGGGCGCCCGTCAAATGGTTGGTTCGCACCACAAAAAAGCGGCAGGGCCAAACATCGACCTCAAGAAGGCCGGTGGTGCATTATCACGCTTCTTCGGTCGTTTCCGCGCCTAGCGTTTTTAATTGTGAGATGGTATTCTAGAGAAGAATAGAGAAACAGGGGAGACTATACATGCCTGAAGTAAAACCAAGCGA
>Ga0164242_10006214_pt1 | contig 13180 bp, 11 predicted proteins | sample OricomgcompostMG_FD_108783 | JGI IMG/M metagenome (GOLD analysis project Ga0164242, IMG submission 108783) | Miracle-Growth compost microbial communities from Emeryville, California, USA - Original compost - Miracle growth compost (MG) ...
CGTTTTGCGCGTCACCAACAAGGATGTTCCGCTGCCCTATGCGGCCAATCTCGAGAAGGAGGCGCTGCTCAAGGTGGAGGACGTGATCGCAGCGGCGAAGAAGGTCTGCTACCGATAGATATCGTGCGGGTTTTCCACGCGCGGCGCCGCCGGCGTCCGGAGCGATGACGGGCGAACAGGGCATCCAGGATCCGGAGCGGGCGCTTGCGGTCGCGCATGCGCCGGTTGACGCGCGTGCGGCGCTCGACACCTTGTTCCGGCTTGATGAACGGATGGGCGGTATCGTCGGCACTACCAGTGAGCCGATGATCGGGCTGATGCGGCTGGCATGGTGGCGTGAATCGCTTGAGAAACTAGATACCGTGCCCGCGCCGGCTGAGCCTCTGCTACAGGATATTGCGCGCGACATTCTTCCGCTTGGGGTGAGTGGCGCGACGCTCGCCGCGCAGGAAGATGGCTGGGCGGCATTGCTCGACGGCGAAATGGATGAGGCGGCGCTCGCCCGCCACGGCCGCGAGCGCGGACGGCGGCTGTTCGAGGCCGCCGCCCTGTTGTTGCGCGCGCGGGACGATCGCCTCGGCGCGGCGGGAGCGGGGTGGGCGCTCGCCGATCTCGGCCATCGCCATTCCGATTCCGCGATACGCCGCGCCGCGCGCGATCAGGCGGCGTCCATTCTGGATGCCCTGGCGGGAAAATCGTGGCCGCGCGCCGCCCGGCCTCTTGCCATGCTCGCGGTGCTCGCGCGCGCCGACGCGCATGCGTCCGAGAGGCGCAGGCAGGGCAGCCCCCGCCGCGTCGCCCGCATGCTGGCGCTGCGCCTGGCAGGGCGATAGCATTTCGCGGTACGAAAACGGGGGAGGCGGGAGAAAATGTGGCGCTATCTGGTGGGGCTGGTCGCGGGCGTGCTGCTGGTCGCGGGTGGTCTGCTGTGGTGGCGTAGCACCGCGATCGCGCACGCCGTCCTGCCGGATGCGCCACAGGCGAGCGCGGATACGCCGTCCGGTGATGCGGATGCGCCGCTTGATCCGCCTGCCGCCAGCGCCAAGACCCGTGAGGAGAAACGCTTTTCGCGGTACGATCACGACAAGAACGGCCTTGTCAGCCGCGATGAATTTCTGGCGCAGCGTCGCCGGGCTTTCGCCAAGCTCGATACCAATGGCGATGGCAGGCTGAGCTTCGATGAATATGCCATCAAGACGGAAACGAAATTCGCCGGTGCCGATCGCGACAAATCCGCCACGCTCAACCCCACCGAATTTGCAACCACCCGCGTTATTCGCAAGATCCGCGCGGCGCCGCGGTGCGCGCCCGCCGAACGCCGGGAATCGGACGAAGGCTGAGGAGAAGTTGTCCACGCGAAGGCTTTGGGCCCGTGCCGGCAGGCGCGCCGCCCTTGCGGCATTCGCGCGAAGGGCTACATGGGCACCCATCCGGAGCGGCCTGTAATGCGTATTCTGCCGCCGTCCCAATAATCGGAATTTAAGTGACCCTTCCTGAAAAAGAACTCCTCTTTCTCGCGCTAGGCGGCTCGGGCGAGATCGGCATGAACGTCAATCTCTACGGGTGCGACGGCAAATGGGTGATGGTCGATCTCGGCCTTACCTTCGCGGACCCGGCCTATCCCGGCGTCGATCTGATCCTCCCCGATCTCGAGTTCATCGAGCGGCAGAAGGATCGTCTGCTGGGGATCGTGCTAACCCATGGTCATGAGGACCATATCGGCGCGATTCCCTATCTTGCCGCCGATCTGGGCGTGCCGCTTTACGCCACGCCGTTCACCGCCGGGCTCATCAAGGGCAAGCTCGATGAGGAGGGTATCACCGATCAGGTCGAACTCCACATCGTGGAGCGTGGCGGCAGCGTGCGGCTCGGCCCGTTCGGGTTCACCTATGTGCCGCTCGCCCACTCGATTCCGGAGGGCAACGCGCTGCTGATCGAAACGCCCTACGGCAATATTTTCCACACTGGCGACTGGAAGCTGGACGAGGAGCCGCTGCTGGGCACCCCCGCGACCGGCCCGGAACTGTCCGCTATCGGCGACAAGGGCGTGCTGGCGCTGGTCTGCGATTCCACCAACGTCTTCAACGACAGCGCGTCCGGCTCCGAATCGGCAGTGCGCGATGGGCTGGATGACGTGATCAAAGCCGTGGAAGGGCGCGTGCTCGTCACCACCTTCGCCTCCAACGCGGCCCGGTTGCAGACATTGGGCGAGGTCGCGCGCGATTGCGGGCGGCAATTGTGCGTCGCCGGGCGCTCGCTCGATCGCATCATAAAGGTTGCCAAGAGCGCCGGTTATCTCGCTGATTTCCCGCACGTCATCGATTTCGACGCGGCGATGAAGCTGCCGCCCCGCGAGGTGATGATCATAGCCACGGGCGGGCAAGGCGAAGCGCGCGCCGCTCTTTCCCGGATCGCGTTCGACAGCCACCCGATCAAGCTTTCGGCCGGCGATACGGTCGTCTTTTCGTCCAAGCAGATACCCGGAAACGAAATGGCGATCGGCCGGATCCAGAACATGCTTGCGGCCAAGGGGGTCATCATGATTACCGAGCGGCAGGCGCACGTGCACGTTTCCGGCCACCCCGGACGGCCGGAGCTGGCGATGATGTACCAGTGGATCCGGCCGGAAATCATCCTGCCCGTCCATGGCGAGATGCGGCACATGGCCGAACAGGAACGGTTCGCGCGGTCCGAGGGCATCGGCAAGGGGATCGTCCAATCCAACGGCGATGTGATCCGCCTGGCGCCCGATGGGCCGAAGAAGATCGGGCATGAGCGTGCCGGACGGTTGATCCTCGACGGCGACGTCATCCTGCCGGCCGATGGATCGACGATGAACGAACGCCGCCGGATTTCCGCCAACGGCCTGATCGCCGTCACCGTGGCGCTGGATGATTTCGGCCGTCTGCGTGGCGAGCCGGCGATCGCCCTTCAGGGCGTTCCCGTCGAGGAGGACCGCGAAGATTTCCTCGATGAGGCACGCGACGCGGCGGCCGGCGCCGTGAAGGGCAAGAAAAAGGACGAAGCAGCCCTGCGCGAAGCGATCCGCCTCGGCGTAAGGCGTGCTGCCACGTCGTGGACCGGGAAGAAACCCGTAGTGGACGTTTCCATCATTCGTGTGTGAAGGAAAGGGGCATGAAGCCCACCTCGATATCGGCCATCTTCATTCTGTTCTGGGCGCTGAGTTTCTTCCTGGTGCTTCCGTTCCGATTGCAATCGCGCAGGGGCAGTGACGCTTACGTGCCCGGTCAGGCGGAAAGCGCCCCCCCTTCGTTCAGCTTCGGGCGAACCGCCTTGTGGACCACCGTCGTCGCGGTCATCCTGTTCGGTCTCTATTATGCCGATTACGTCTACGGCTGGATCCCGGTCGATACGCTCAACCTGATCCCCGACGACCTCGTTTACGGGAACGATATCTGAGGGCAGCCGCATTCGATATGCGCGGCGCTCTGCCGCCCTGTGTGGGGGCGACGGCCAGGGGCGATTGGCCCCGGCTCAGCGCCTCAGCCGCTCGATCGCCTGCGCCAATGCCACGTAGAGTTTGCCGGCATCGGACGACAGCATCGTCGTGGCAATCGGCACCCCCTCCCGCGTCGCCATCACACGCCGCAACAATGCCTCGAAATCGTGGATGTAGCGGTTCACCAGTTCGCGGAAGTCGGCATCCTCGCCATAGCGCGCGGTGATGGCGCCCGCTTCGGAGCGGTCCAGCAGGCGGACGGCCCGCCGCGTGAAGACGCCGCGATCACCCTTGAGATAGCTCTTCCACAGATCGTCGCTGACCTCGTTCGAGAACAATTTCGCGACATCGATCGACGTTGAGTTGAGCGCTTCGATCAGAAGCGTGACCGAGCGCGCGAAATTGGCTTCGTCATGGGCCTCGGTCTGCTCCCGGTTCGCGGCGATGCGCGCTTCCACGGCGGTGCTGGTTTCGGCGATCGAGAGAAGATGGCGGCCGAGTTGCTCGGTGGCGAGACGCGCCGCTTCGACCGCTTGTTCGGAAGCGCTGCTAATCGCCGCCATTTCCGTCTGGCCGACCTGGGCGATCGCCGCCGTCATTTCGCGGGTCGCGCTTTCGCCCAGTTGCTGGGCTGCGCGCGGGATGGCGGCGGAGAGCGCGTCATGGGCATGCTCGGCCGCCTGCTTGGCGGTTTCGCGGACACGGAGCAGCGCTTCGATGAGCTGGCCGGTTGCTCCGTCGCTGAGCACGCGGATCTCCATCTCCGTCTTGGTGAGCAGCGCCTCCAGTTCAGCGCCCTGCGTCTGCAGCTGATCGAGCCGCTGGCCGGCGAGCGCGCTCACTTCCTCCAGCGTCGCGCGCTGCTGATCGAGCAGCGAATCCGCGTTGGCCAGCTGTTCGCCGATCGCCGCGGTCGTATCCTGCAGCCGGTCGGCGCGCTGGCTCGCGCTGACGATATGCTGGAGGCTATGGCCGGCATGATCGCTGATCTGGGCAAGGGCGGCGGGAATGGTTTCGCGCACCGCCAGGCTGCTTGCGTCGGTCTGCGCGCGAAGTTGCGCGATCCGATCGAGCAGGGAAGCGGCGACCTCGTTGCTCCCGCCCAGCGTGCGGCTGACCGCCTCGCTATGATCTGCCAGCGCGACAATCGCCTCGGCCAGATCGGCGGTGTGCGCCGCGCCGGTATCGCCCAGCGCCTCAAACTTCTTCTCGACAGCGGCCAGCGCCTGTTCGAGCTGGCCGAGCAGACCGCGCGCGGCGGCCTCCTGCGCGCGCAGCCCGGCGCCGAAGCCGTCGACGCGCGCCGCGAGCTCATCGAGCCGGCCGGCGAGCGCGCCTGCGGCCTCGTCACCCGTCGCGCTGATCGACGCATGGCCCTGCGCCACCATCGCGGTGAGCGCCGCGCTCTGATCCGAAACGGCACGGCGCGTGTCGTCGATGCCCTCGGCCGCCGCGGCCAGCGCGGCGTCGATCGCGCGGCCCATCGTGCCTGCGGCTTCCTCGATGCGGCGATCGGCGGCGGCGGCGCTCTGCTCGATGCGATCGAGTTGCCCGGCCAACCGCGCGGCCGCGCCACCCGTCGCCTCGCTCGCGCCGCGCGCGTGCGATTCCAGTTCGGCAAGCAGGTTAGCGAGCGCGCGCGCATGGGTGTCGGCCTCGCTTCCGCTTTCGCGCAGCCGCTGGGCGATCGTGCGCGCGATCGCTTCCGCGTTGGGCAGATCGGTCAGCAGCACGCCGAGATCGGCGCGGGCGAGCGCGGTCGCGTCGTCCAGCCCCGAAGCGGCGCGGCCGAATGCCTCCGCCTCACCGCGCAGCGCGCTGGCCGCGGTGGTCAGCCGCTCGCTCGCCGCCGCGCCGAGCGTATCGAATTGTCCAGCCTGCGCGGCCAGATTCTCGCGGGCCTGATCGATCCGTTGCGTGACCAGCGCAAGCACCTCCGCAAGCGCCTCGCTATCGGCACGAAGCTGCGCCGAGGCGCGCGAATACGCACTGACTTCCACCCGGCCCGTGCGCAGCAGCATCAGGAAGATGAGGGCGAGCAGCGCCAGCGGCCCGCAGCCGAGCCCGATCCAGGCGGCGATTCGCAGCGGCCCCAGCCCGCTTACGGGCACCGCCGCCGCTACCGCCCAGACGAGCGCCACGATCCAGCCCACCGCCAGCGCGATCAGCACTCCGCCGATCGCCCCGGAAATCCAACGGCGTGGCGGCGCCGCTTCAGGCACCGTCTCATCGTGAGCCTCGATCGCCGGCGTATCCTCCGCCGCCATCTTATATATGGTCCAGCCTTCGCTGGCGTGCGCCCCTTGGTTCATGCGGGCAATCTATCAGCTTTAGCCGGGCGCGGAAGCCGCGATCAGCATGCGCTTGATTTGAATGGGACGGGCCCTATCCATTGGGCATGGATATGGGACGGGGCGATCCGACCGCGCTAATCGGCGCATATGAGCCGGGCCCGGCCGAAGGCGGCCTCAGGGGATTGCTCCTGCTCGCCGGCGCGCCCCTGGTGGAGCATCAGGTGCGGCGCGCGGTCAAGGCGGGCGCAGGCAGGGTGCTGCTGCTGGTCGAGGAATTGCCGCTTGAGCTTGCGGCTGCGATCGCGCGCCTGCGCCAGGAGGAGATCGAGGTCAGGCTCGTCGAAAGCATCGATGAAGCTGCCGACGTGCTGAGCGCGGGCGAGCCGGTGTTGCTGTTCGCGGACGGCTGCCTGCCCGACGACGGCCTGCTGCGCGATATGGCCCTCAGCCCTATACCCGCGCTCGCCACGCTCGAGGATGGCCCCGCACATGCCCGGCACGAGCGGATCGACGCGCGCGCGCGCTGGGCGGGAATCGCCCTGCTCGACGGGCGGCGCGTTGCCGATGCGGCGGCGATGGTGGGAAGCTGGGATCCGATCTCGACGCTGCTGCGTCGCGCCGTGCAGGAGGGCGCGCATCGCATCGCCGCCGACGCGGCGCCCCCTCTGCTGACGCTTGACGCATCGGATCTCGCCACGGCCGAGCGCCTCCTCATCCAATCCGCGCGCAGGCCGGCGCGGGATTGGGTCACGCGCTGGCTTTTCCGCCCGATCGAGGAACTGGCGCTGCCGCTTTTGATTCAGCGCCGGGCGGAGGCCTGGGTGCTGGGCGCGGTGGCCTCGATACTGGCTTTGCTGGGCGGCATGATCGCCCTGTCGGGCTGGCGCTGGGCGGCATTGATCGCGCTGCTGATTTCGGGGCCGCTGGCGGCGGGGGCCACCCGGTTGGCGCGCGTGCAGACGCGCCCTTTGTGGCGCCCGAACCTGCTGGCATTCCTCCGCGAGCTGGGCGCCGTGCTGGTGGTGATCGGGATAGCCGGGACGCTGGCGGCGGCGTCCGGGCAATGGGGATGGTGGTTGATGGGCGTGGTTCTGCTCGGCGTCATGGCCGCGCTGGGGGTGGAGCGTCGCATCGTGCCCCGGCCGCATCCCCCGTGGATCGCCAGCGCCGATATGCTGGGATGGGCGATGCTGCCCTTTGCCGCGGCCGGGCGGTGGGACATCGGCATGGTGGTTCTTGTCTTTTATGCCACGGGTTCGTTCGCGGCGTTGCAGCGGCAACTGCTTCCCGCACGCGACTGATCGCTATCCCGGATCAACGCTCCTGGCGCGGCGCGGGAGCGTGCGCCGTCAAGGCCGCGCCGACCTGGCGGGCGAGCTGTTCGACGGTGAACGGTTTGCTCAACAAGGGTGCATGCGGCGCGAGAATATCGTCGTCGGCGATCGCGCTGCGCATGTAGCCCGTGGTGAACAGGATGGGCAGAGCGGACCAGCGCGCCCGCACGATCTCCGCGAGTTCGCGACCGTTCATCGCCGGCATGACGACATCGGTAAGCAGCAGATCGACCGTGGGCCCGGTTTCGAGCAACTCGATCGCGCGCGAACCGCTTTCCGCCTCCAGCACGCGATATCCGAGATCGCGCAGGGCATCGACGGTGACGCGCCGAACGTGCGGTTCGTCCTCGACGACAAGCACCAGCCGTTCGCTGCCTGGAGGTGGCGGCCCATCTTCGGAGTGATGTGTGCAGTTGTAAGCGGAAAGGGGGGGATTGCCCTGGTGGCGAGGCAGGTGGAGCAAGACGGTCGTGCCCTTGCCAACTTCGGATTGGATCTTAACATGGCCGCCTGATTGCTTGATATAACCATATACCTGGCTCAACCCCAGGCCCGTTCCCTTGCCCACGCTCTTGGTCGTGTAGAATGGATCGAAGGCCAGCGTGACGACCTCCTGCGTCATGCCGCACCCCGTGTCGCTCACCGAAAGCCGGACGTAATCCCCGGCATCGCTGTCGGGATCCGTCGGCATCTCCGCCTCATCCATCGCGATGTTCCTGGTTTCGATGGTGAGGCTGCCGCCGTCCGGCATGGCATCGCGCGCATTTACGGCAAGATTGATGATCGCGCTTTCCAGTTGGCCCGGATCGGCGAAGGCATGCCAGAGATCGTCGGCCAGCACAGTTTCCACGCGGATATGCTCGCCGATCGTCCGGCGCAGCATCTCCGACATGCCGGCGACGAGCTGGTTCGCGTCGAGAGGCTGCGGCGCGAGCGACTGACGGCGAGAGAAAGCGAGCAACTGGCGCGTCAGGAGCGCGGCGCGCTCGGCGCCCGCCACGGCATGATCGATCGCGGCCTCTGCACGATCGATATTCCCCGCCGCGAGCCTCCTCTTGGCGAGATCGAGCGAGCCGATAACGACCGAAAGCATGTTGTTGAAGTCATGGGAAATCCCGCCAGTGAGCTTGCCGATTGAATCCATCTTCTGCATCTGGCGGATGCGGCCGAGCGCTTCGGCGCGACCGGCCATTTCGGCCCGCAATTCTTCGGTACGGGTCGCGATGCGCTGTTCAAGCTCCGCATTCAGCGCACGCAGCGCCGCTTCGCTGCGATGCTGCCCGGCATAGGCCCTCTGCATGGCATGGATGATGGCAATGAGAGTTCCTGTCAGCAGGCCGTAGACGATCGCTTCCACCAGCGACACGCGCCAATGGCTGGCCACCCCTGCCGCGGGCACGATCAGCAGATATTCGGCAAGGAAGAACGAGATCACCGCGGCGACGACGCCAGCCCGTACGCCCCCGACCAGGGTGGAGATGATGACGGCGGCGAGGAACGTGAAGAATGGATAGCCGGTTATGGTGGCGCTGAGCACGAGCCGCGAGACCAACGCGATCAACGTCAGCGCGATTCCCACCAGATAGGCGAGCCATGGCGGCAGACGGAGAGGCCCGAGCGGGATGGTCAACTTCATTCGGCGGGATGCCTTATGTGGAACGCAGGAGCGAGGCGCGGCGATACGTACCGCGCTTAACGCCGATCAATTACGCAACATCCTTAACAAATCGGGAGGAGAAGGGACAACCACGCGGCGGGGGGCGGAGGCGAGGCAAAGGCGGGCCTCAGCCGCAACCGCACCGAGCGCGTCGGCTAAGTTACGATCGGCAAATGCGTGTGAAGGCAGACGACAGGGGCAACCCAGTGAACCGGGGCGGCCCCCACGCGATTTCCGCGTCGCAGCATCGTGCAAACCTGGAGCGGCGCCAATTGGGGTCGAGGCGGCGGCCGATGGGGCCGGCGCTCGACCGTCTGTCGCCCGGTTTGGGGACGGCGCGCATGCGACGATCGCTGCCCGCCAAAAACCGTTCTATTCTATCGGGAAATTCGGCGGGCTGCGGCGGAGACCATGCTCCCCCGCCGCGCCCGATGGTGTTACAGGGTGAGGATCAGGCCTACGGCAAGCGCCTGAGCAGCGACCGCGAGCACCACGCTGGTAACGTTTTCAAACACTCTCACGTTCATAACTCCCATTCCGTGATCGCTTGTTGTGCGATGCAGCATAGATAGGAGTTGCACGGTTTATCGCAATACCGAACCGTTTAACCGCAGTTGCAGAAACTGCAATCAGCCGCGTTTGCCAAGCGGCATGCCAAGATCCGCGAAACTGCTGCCCACGGCCTGCGCACTGGTGAGGAGACCAAGGCAGTGTTCGACGTGCAGCAGGTCACACAGCCGATCGTGCGCTTCCCGCGCTTTCAGTTCCGCACAGCCGATCGCGCCAAGCAGCATGTGCTCGTCCGCCGTCATGCGCGGGCAGCAGCAGGGGGCGACCAGCAGTTTGGTGGAGGCGATGCGGGCGAGTTCAGCCATGAGCGCGCGAACCAAAACCAGCGGACGGCGAAAGCCGAGCCCGCATGCCGTGAAGATCGCATGTGCCGCATGCGCATCGTCGATACCGCCCGCCGCCATTCGCCGTATCGCGTAGAGGAGCAGCCGATCATAGGGACTGTCCGGCGCCATATACGGCACCAACCGGGGAGCAGGCATAGCTTGATAGGACATGACGCCTCCGTCGAAGGCGTCATGTCTCTCATTGTTGCTATTGATAGTCAATCGCAATGAGACGATCATTCGCACCAGTAGGATTTGGGATCATCGGCATTGCCCTTGCCGTCATAGTGCGCCTGCTGGGGGAAGGGGCAGAGCGGGCGCGTGCGCGATCCGTCCCGCCGCGTTGCGATCACCGTCGCAGGCGCCTTGCCCTGTTCGACCCACTGCTCGAGCGCCGTCAGCGTATCCGGCTGGTCGGAGCCGGGACCGCCGCCGCAATGCTCTACGCCGGGATCGAGGAAGAGTCGCACGTTGCGGGCGGCGTTCGGATGTGTCCGCTGCACCGCCTGGTAATAATCGATCGTGCCGACCGGGCTCGGCCCCGGATCGCTCAGGCCATGCCACAGGATCAGGCGGCCCCCGCGAGCCACGAAGGCGTCGAGATCCGGGTTGGCGGCCTCATAGATATGCGCGAACTCGCTCGAGCGGGCGACGGAGACATCCTTGTCCGCGCGGAAGGCGCTGAAATTGACCGGGGTCTGGCCGAACAGCAGGCTCTTCATGTTCATCATGCCGCCGCCGTGGGTCGCGTCGTTGCCGGTTCCGGCGGTATCGATGAACAGGCTCCATCCGCGCTCGCCGCCGCGTTCCAATGGGAAGGCTGCCCAGTTGCCGTCCGGCGCGCGGATACCCTTATAGGCGGTCTGCAACGCTTTGACCTGCGCCGGGGCGAGGCACTGCCCACCGGGCTGGCCGCTCTTGCAGGCGATCGTGGCCGGATCCCAGCGGCATGACTGGGGATTGTTGATCACGCCGTCCTTCTGGCCGTCGGTCGCGTCGCAGGCCTTGAGCACGGCATCGTTGACCATGGCCAGCTGCGCGCTCGTGAAGCCGGCGCCGGGCGCCCCGAACATCTGGTTGCGCAGGATCGCGCTGGTTTGCACCTGCAGCGTATAGACGGGCGCTCCGGCGATGATGCCGTCATAATCGGCAGGAAAGCGCTGCGCCTCCATCATGCCCATGCGCCCGCCGGTCGAGCAGCCCAGATAATAAGTGCGGGTTTGCGGTTTGCCGTAGTTGAGCTGGACGAGCCGCTTGGCCGCCACCGTCATCTCGTGGATCGCGCGATAGGCGAAATCCTTCCTTGCTTCCGGGTTGGCGGTCCACGACGTATCCCATACCGACGTGCCCGGATGGCCGCCGTCGGTCTGCGCGGTCGCATAGCCGCGTTTGAGCCCGGGGGTGGCCGCCATCAGCGTGACGTTGCCCGCCCAGCCGCCACCGCCGAGCCCCAGCACCTTGCCGTTCCACTTTTCCGGAAGGCGATAGACGACGCCGATATTCGAACCCGGCACGGGCTTCAGCGTCGCCTGCACCTCGCAATAAGCCGGCAGGTGTTTCGCCGCGTCGGCCGCGACCGTTTTGCTCGACACGATCGTGCCGTGATCACCCAGCATCTTTCCGGAGAGGGAGGCGCAGCTCCCGTTGGCGTCCTGCGCCGAAGCGGGCGCCGCTATCACGAGCCCCGCGCCGATCGCCAGGCCCACGGCCGTGCCGCACATCATGCCATGTTTCATTGAACCGATCCTCCTCCCGATACTTTGGCAGGAGGCTAGGCCCAATCGTTGCGCCTGCCAATCGGTCAGCTTGGCAACGTGCCGTTGGCTTCCAGCACTTTTCCAGCAAGATAGAGCGATCCGCCGATCAGCACGATCGGCGGGGGGCCTTCCATCTTGGCGATCATGGCGACCGCGCCGGGGGCGTCTTCGGTGCGGTTGCCCGTCGCCAGCCCGGCCGCGGCGGCCGCCTCTAGAATGGCCGCCGGCTCGTGATGCTCGTGGCTCGGTACCGGCACGGCATGGACGCATGCCCCGCTGCCGGCGAACGGCTCTAGAAAGCCGGGCAGATCCTTGTTGGCGAGCATGCCCATGACGATGTGGAACGGCCGCCCCGGCGCCACGCGGGTACGGAAGAATTCCGCGATCGCGCGCGCGCAGGCGGGGTTGTGGCCGCCGTCGAGCCACAATTCGCTGCCCTCGGGCAGGGATGCGGGGACGGGCCCTTCCGTCAGCCGCTGGAGCCGCGCCGGCCATTCCGCCCAGCCCATCGCCGCGCGCAGCGCCGCTTGCGGCACATCCAGCCGGTCCTGATGGCGCAGCATCGCGACCGCCAGCGCGGCGTTGGTCGCCTGATGCGCACCGGGCAGGCGGGGGAGGGGCAATTCCAGTTCGCCGGCGGCGTCGCGATAATGGAGCTTGCCGCGATAGGCGGATGCCTCCCAATCGCCGTCGCGGGCGAGCCAGCGCGCCCCTTTCTGACGCACCACCTGGCCAATGCTGTTGGCGATCGAAGCGGGATAATGGAGCGTCACCAGCGGCACGCCTTCCTTGGCGATACCGGCTTTCTCCGCGGCGATCTGCTCGATCGTATCGCCGAGGAAGAATTGATGATCGAGCCCGAGCTGAACGATGCCGCATACCAGCGGATCGGTGATGACGTTGGTGGCATCCAGCCGCCCGCCGAGCCCCACCTCGATCACGCAGGCGTCGGCCGGCGTGCGCGCGAAGGCGAGGAAAGCGGCGGCGGTCGTCACCTCGAAAAAGCTCGGGCTGACATCGTCCGCGATGCTCAGCACCTCGTCGAGCAGGGCGGCCAGCATCGCATCGCCGATCAGGTTGCCGGCGATGCGGATGCGCTCGTTGAAGCGGACGAGATGCGGGCTGGTATAGACATGGACGCTGCGCCCCGATGCCTCCAGCGCGGCGCGCAGGAACGCGCAGGTCGATCCCTTGCCGTTGGTGCCGGCGACATGAAAAACCGGTGGCAGCCGCCGCTCAGGATTGCCGAGCCGGCCGAGCAGGGTGGAGATACGCTCCAGCCCGAGCACGTCCGCGCCGGGCGAAAGGCTGGCGAGGCGATCGAGTTGACGCTGGACGGCGGGGTCGGACGAAATTGCATGGTCTGCCATGGGTTATTCGCTTGTCGCCGACGGGAAGGACGCGGGATCGTCGCTCACAGATTGCCGGGCACAGATAGCCGATCAGCCGCGCCAGTTCGGCCCTCAGCTTGTGGCGATGCACGACCATGTCGAGCATGCCATGCTCCAGCAGATATTCGGAGCGCTGGAAGCCTTCGGGCAATTTCTCGCGGATGGTCTGTTCGATCACCCGCTGGCCGGCGAAACCGATCAGCGCGCCCGGCTCGGCCAGCTGGACATCGCCCAGCATCGCATAGCTCGCCGTCACGCCGCCGGTGGTGGGATCGGTCATGACCACGATATAGGGCAGCTCCGCCTCGTGCAGCTTCTGGATCGCCACCGTCGTCTTCGGCATCTGCATCAGGCTCAATATGCCTTCCTGCATCCGCGCGCCGCCGGCGGC
>Ga0164242_10006215_pt1 | contig 13179 bp, 6 predicted proteins | sample OricomgcompostMG_FD_108783 | JGI IMG/M metagenome (GOLD analysis project Ga0164242, IMG submission 108783) | Miracle-Growth compost microbial communities from Emeryville, California, USA - Original compost - Miracle growth compost (MG) ...
ATTCTTCGAACCGCTGAATGACGACGAACAACGACGGCACGAACAGCACGGCAAGGCATGTCGATGCGATCATCCCGCTGAAGACCGTGATGCCGATCGACTTACGCGCGGAAGCTCCGGCTCCCGTCGCGAGCACCAGCGGCGCGACGCCCCGAATGAACGCAAACGACGTCATCAGGATCGGGCGGAAACGAGCCCGCGCTGCTTCTACTGCCGACTCCATGATCGATTTGCCCTCGGCGCGAAGCTCTCGCGCCACCTCGACGATGAGAATGGCGTTCTTGGCCGAAAGGGCGATCAACAGCACGAGACCGATCTGGACGTAAAGATTGTTGTCGATGCGCAATCCGAGCATGACCGCGACGGGGCCGATCAGCGACAACGGAACGGCGAACAAGATCGACAACGGCGCATACCAGCTCTCGTATTGTCCGGCGAGCACGAGATAGACGAGCAGCATCGCCAGCGCGAAGACATAGTAGATCTGCCCGCCGACGAGTTTTTCCTGATAGGAGAGCGCCGTCCACGACGCGCCGACGCCGGGCGGCAACGTCTTGGCCGTGATCTGGTCCATGAGGCTCATGGCGTCGCCGGATGAAAAACCTTTCGCCGGAACGCCGACGACGGTCGCCGAGGGATAGAGATTATAAAGGCTGATGAGCGACGGCCCGATGGACGGCGTGATCGTCAGAACGGTGCCGAGCGGGATCATGTCGCCGTTCTGGTTGCGCACCTTGAGATTGAGGATGTCGTTCGGGCTCATGCGGAATTGCGTGTCGCCCTGGACGTAGATCTGGAAGACGCGTCCGAACTTGTTGAACTGATCGACGTAGCTCGACCCGAGATAGCTCGCGAGCGTCTGGAAGACCTGATCTGTCGTCAGAAGCAGCGTCTGCACCTTTTCGCGGTCGATGGTGACCTTGTATTGGGGAGCAGCAGCGCGGAACGGCGTCGACACGCGCTGAATGCTCGATTGCGTGGCAGCGGCGCGAACCACAGCATTCGTTGCGCTTTCGAGCTTCGAAAGATCGAAGCTGCTGTCGCGCAACTCGATCTGCATCGTGAAGCCGCCGGCGTTGCCGATGCCCTGGATGGGGGGCGGCGGCAGCACCAAAACGCTGCCGTCCGGGATGGCGGCGAGCTTGGCGTTGAGGCTGGTATAGAGTGACAGCAGGTCCTGGCCCTTGCCGCGCTCGCTCCAGTCTTTCAGCATGATGTAGGCGACGCCGGCGTTGGCGAGCGAGGCGCTGTTGTCGAGCGCGGAGATGCCCGCGATCGTGATCACGCGCTCGACGCCCGGAACCTTGTTCGCGATCTGCTCGACCTGTTCGAGCGATTTCTGCGTGCGCCCGAGAGAAGCCCCATCCGGAAGCTGAACGGCGGCGAGAAGATAACCCTGGTCTTCGATCGGCAGGAAGCCGGTCGCGACACGCGTCATGCCATAGATCGAGCCCGCGATAATTGCTGCTGCGATGAGAGCCATCAGCCCGCTGTGGTGAACCATCGAGCCAATAAGGCCCGCGTATCTGTTCTCGAGGCGTCCGTAGACGGCATTGAAGCCGCGATAGAAGGCGTTGCGCTGCTCAGGCGGAACTGGACGGCGTAGCCATAGTGCGCATTGCGTCGGCTTCAGGGTCGCGGCGTTGATGGCGCTGATGAGAGCGGTCGCGGCGATGACGAGCGCGAACTGCGCGTACATCTGTCCGGTCAATCCCGGCAGGAAGGACGCCGGGAGAAACACCGCCATCAAGACGAGCGTGATACCGATGATCGGGCCCATCAGGGCGTTCATCGCGGCGATGGCTGCGTCGTGGCCGGACATGCCCTTTTCGATATTATGGGCGGCGCCTTCGACGACCACGATCGCGTCATCGACAACGATGCCGATCGCCAGCACGATCGCAAACAAGGTCGAGAGGTTGACCGAGAAGCCCATCGCCGCCATTGCAGCGAAGGCGCCGATGATCGTCACCGGGACGGTCGTTGCTGGCACGAGCATGGCGCGCCAATCCTGCAAGAAGACCAGGATGACGATCAGCACCAGGACGGCGGCCTCGATCAGCGTCTTGTAAACTTCGTCGATCGCCTGCTGTACGAAGACCGTCGTATCGAACGGAATGGAATAGGCGACGCCTTGCGGAAACTCTTTCGCAAGGGTCGTCATCTTCGCAGAAACCTCCTTCGCCACGTTGAGCGCGTTGGCTCCCGGCGACAGGAATATCGCGAGGCCCGCCGCCTGCTTGCCGTTGAGATTGAAGACCTGGGCGTAGGTCTGGGCGCCGAGCTCGACGCGACCGACATCATGCAGTCGCGTCAGGTCGCCGTTGGTGCCGGTTTTGACGACGACGTTGGCGAACTGGGCGGGGTCATCGAAGCGGCTCGAAACGTCAACCGTGTACTGGAACGCCTGGTTTTTCCCGGCAGGCGGCATGCCGATCTGGCCAGCGGTGACCTGCTCGCTTTGCTGTTGCAGAGCCGAGATCACGTCCTGCGCGTTGAGCCCGCGCGCCTGCATCTTTTCCGGATCGAGCCAGACCCGCATTGAATACTGCCCGGCCCCGAAGACGTTCACGTTGCCGACGCCAGGTAATCGCGAGATCTCGTCCTTCAGTTTGATCGTCGCGTAGTTGCTGAGATAAAGGCTGTCGAACCGGTTATCAGGCGAGGTCAGCGTCACGATCTGCAGGATCGACGTCGATTTCTTCTGGACGACGACGCCCTGCACCTGCACCGCTTGCGGAAGTCCGGCCATGGCGGCGGAGACGCGGTTTTGCACCAGGACCTGAGCGTTATTGAGATCGGTGCCGATGTCGAAGGTGACCGTCAGCGTATAGCTGCCGTCGGAAGCCGCATAGGATTGCATGTAGAGCATGTGCTCGACGCCGTTCACCTGCTGCTCGATCGGCAGCGCGACGGTATCGATGACGGTGCGCGCGCTGGCGCCCGGATAGCGCGTCGTGACCTGTACGGTCGGCGGCACGACGTCGGGGTATTGCGCGACCGGCAGACGAAGCAGGGAAACAGCGCCGATCACAACCATCAAGATTGCGATGACGTTGGCGAGAACCGGTCTCTCGATGAAGAATTTCGAGATCATGGCGCGGCTTCGGGCGGCGGCGGGGCGGTGATCTTTGCATCGACCGGCTCGATCTTCTGACCGGGCACAACCATCATCAAATCTGAAATGACGACACGGTCATCAGGCTTCAGACCATTTTTGATGGCGCGCAGATCGCCGACTTGCTGACCAAGCTCGACCTTGCGTTGTTCGATTTCGTTATTCTTGTTGGCAATGAGAACGTAGCGGCCGCTCTGATCGCTGCCGATGACGCGATCCGGCACCAGCAACGTGCCGGGCTGCTCGGATCTCGGCACGCGCACGCGCACGAAATATCCCGGCAGCAGCGCGTGGTCTTCGTTCGGCAGGACGCCGCGCACCATCAGCGTGCCCGTCGCAGCCGTGATGCTCGGCGCTGCGTAATCGAGCGTGCCTTTGTGCGGATAACCCTTTTCGCTCTGCAGGCCGACTTCGACCGGAATCTTCTTGAGGTCCTCGCGTGTCAGTTGGCGCGCGCGCATGCTCGAGCGGATGTCTTGCACATCGGTTTCACTGACCGCGAAATTCACGTAGATCGGCTCAAGCTGAACGATCGTCGCGAGTGTCGTCGGGCTACCGGCGCCGACGAGCTGGCCCAGCGAGACCTCGCGCGAAGTCACGATGCCGTCGAAAGGTGCTTTGACCTCGGTGTAACTGAGATTCAGCTGAGCCTGCTGGATATCGACTTCCGACTGCTTCTGCTTGGCGACGGCCGCGTCCTTCGCAGCCGTTGCCTGATCGAGCGTCGATTGGCTGGCGATCGCCTTCGCGGCCAGATCGACCTGCCGCTTGTAATCGGCTTCGGCCTTTTTCGTATCCGCGGCGGCGCTCGATTGCCCAGCCTGGGCCTCTTCGAGTGCGAGCTGATACGGTTTTTGCTCGATGACGAACAGCACCGTGCCGGCCTTCACGGCATCGCCGTCGTTATATTTGATCGCTTGAACGAAGCCCTGGACGCGTGCGACGAGCGTGGTGCTGTTCACCGCCGCGGTATTGCCCGTCGCCTCCAGGTAGCGCGTGACGGTCTGTTTCGCGGGCGTCGCGACTTCCACCTTCGGCGGCGGCGGGGGAACGAAGGTATTTTTCTCGCCGCAGGCCGAGAGCGCCAAAGCTAAAGCGCAGGCGGTTGCGAACCTGAGATTTCGCCGGCGTGGCCTTTCCCGTAGGGCGTCTTGCACATACGCTGCCGCCGCCCGCAACCGACAATCGCCACTCATGGAAAAGAGCCCGTCGAATTGTTGTTTTGTGTCGAAAAGGACGTGCCGTGAAAATCTGAAGTTATGTCATTTTCGAGTTATCGTACAAGCCACTATGATCGCGAATTGCGCGTGCGATGCAACCGCCGCGCGCCGCAGGACGACGCGAGACGCTCATTGTGGTGAAGATCGCGTAGCGTTATGCGCGAAAGCCGTTGATTGGAGCGCGGAACGACGAACTACTGCACCTGGCCTGGGCCGGGCGCGAACGTGCCATTGGCGTTGGGATCGCCCTTGAAAACATAATTCTGCAAGTCGGGCGGCGATGTCTGTCCTCGCCTGCCGCTGTATGGACCCCAACCTCCAGCGCTGCTCGCTCCGGCCCTGTATGCGCCTTTTCTGGAAATGGCATCCTGACGTGCGGTATCCGCCCGGGCATTTGATGAGCCAGTCCAAAGCCCGCCCGGGGGTTGTAGAGGGTCACCGGAACAGCCCGCCACCAGAGTTGCGCCACAACAGAGCAAACATACGCAGGCGAGCTTCAGCGCATGAGCCGGCCGAAATCGCTGCGCGGCGCGCGGGTTTTCGGCATCGCTGAAGCTGGTGGTCGTATCTTCCGAAGTCACCGCCGCGCCGCTCCTTTGAAAAACACCGTTTCTATACCGGACAATGTCAATTTTGGGGAAGCACAGAAGACACGCAGCGGAATGAATGTGGGCAACGCAAGGTCCCGCGGTGGGCTCTTCTCGTCAGAATTTGGAAAAACGTCCGAGAAGGTGTCCCGTGTGAACGCTGCCTTCTTCGCTCCTACCCTTGACGCGAGGGGATGGGATGGAGAGCCGAGCAAGCGGCTGCCCTGACCTCACCCTCTCCCGCGGCGGGAATTAGGGAATGGTGTCAGCGTCTTCGCCCGCAATTTGCGCTTGGAACTTACCCCCACCCCCGACTCCTTCCCCCAAGGGAATTGAAGAGCGTGTGGTCGTCCGCAAAAAGCCGCTGAAGGGACGATCTCCCTTTTCTATTCCCTGCACTTCGAAGGAAGGGGGCCGGAAGACGGGGCGCAACAATCGAGCAAGCGGCTGCCCCTCACCCTAACCCTCTCCCCGCGCGCGGAGAGAGAGGAGTTCAATGCGGGGAAATAAAAAAGGCCGCTGGAGAGCGGCCTTTCCAAAGATCGGATTATTTTCAGCGGAAGCCCGGCCGAGGCAATGCGCGAGCGAACTAGCGCGAATAGAATTCGACGACCAGGTTCGGTTCCATCTGAACCGGATAGGGCACGTCCGACAAAGCCGGAACGCGGGTCAGAGATGCCGTCATCTTGTTGTGGTCTGCGTTGACGTAGTCGGGAACGTCACGCTCGGCGCTCTTGATCGCTTCGAGCACGAGAGCAAGCTGCTTGGCCTTCTCGCGAACTTCGATGACATCACCAATGCGCAGCCGATAGCTCGGAACGGTGACGCGCTTGCCATTGACGGTCACGTGACCGTGGCTGACGAACTGGCGAGCCGCAAAAACCGTCGGCACGAACTTTGCGCGATAAACGAGCGCATCGAGGCGGCGCTCGAGCAGGCCGATCAGATGCTCGGACGTCGAGCCCTTGAGGCGCGAAGCTTCATCGTAAGCAGCGCGGAACTGGCGCTCCGAAATCGAGCCGTAATAGCCTTTGAGCTTCTGCTTGGCCTTGAGCTGCTGGCCGAAGTCGGACAGCTTGCCCTGGCGGCGCTCGCCATGCTGGCCGGGACGGCTCTCGCGGCGGTTGAGCGGGCTCTTGGGGCGGCCCCAGATGTTCTCGCCGAGGCGGCGGTCGATCTTATGCTTGGCGCGAATGCGCTTCGTCATCTTCTAGCACTCCATAGGTTGGAGCCCCGCCAAGCCAGAACGGCTGACGCGGCTGTGGAGCGCCCCCTCCTCTACCCTCGCTTGAGGGCCGACAGGCATGGACCTTCGACAGTCCCGCCACGGGTGCGCGGAAATCAAACGCGGGCCAAAAGGCCCGCGCTGGATCAGGTGAATACTGGGGGAAGGGCTCCCCGTCAACGGCCTAAAGGCCGCTATTTCTTCTTCTCGGCCCCCGTGTCGCTGACCGACGTCGAGCCAGTGGCTGTCGGCGCACCCTGGGCGGCAGCCGGAGGAGCTTTGTACTTGTCGTTACCATAAAGCTTCGCCACGGCGCTCACCGGCGGGCTCGCTGCGACATATGCCGTGATCAGCTCCTTAACCTTTTTCCGCTGCTCATCGGTGCAGGTCACTGCCGGTTCGTTCTTCTCATCCACGACGACGACTTCCTTATCGCCCTGTTTCTCGACAAGGCGAATGCGCCCCGTCAGCAGCATCACGGTCGTGAGGTGGAGCTGGCTGATGTACACCATCTGCTGCGGCGTCCACTTCTGCTTGACCTCCTCGCGGCGCATCATCGCCCGGTGGTTCAAGATCTGGTCGTCGCGCAGGTCGCAAATCTGGGCATGGGCCGACAGCCGCCCGGCCTTGATCACCTCGCGGGCCACGTCGAGCGGGACGAGGACCTGATCTTTTTTCGTCTTGTCGATCACGATGACAGTGCCGTCCGGCTTGGAAAACTGCTGAGGCGTCAGCGACCAAGCGTATTCCATGAACGACTTCACCGCGTGATCGCTGAGATCTTGCGCACGCGCCGGCACGACGTTCCCCGCAAGTGCCAGCGCGGCCAAGCCCGCCAACAGCACCCCCGCCCTTATCTTCATCAACATCTCCAGTTGAGCTTCTGAGATTTCTTTTATTGTCCCGAATGCCGATAGCCGTCCGTCGCGACTTTTCAATTTGCCGCGTTGCATATCGCCTTTAAGCCGTCTCCTTTGGCATCGCTCGGCCCAAAACATGTCCAGATCAAGGCGTCTCATCGCCCCCTTTCCGGGCCCTACCTTTGCCCTGTGTGAGAGTGGCAACTATGCCACGAAGCGTGCGCACTTCCTGCTCGGTAGCATTCATTCGTGTCAACATCGTGCGGAGGTTTTGGGCCACTACGGCCTTGCGGTGAGCAGGGTTAAAGAATCCCGCCGCCTCCAAATCCCGCTCCAAATGCTCAAACAGACCAAAGAGTTCTTCTTTGGTCGCGGGCCGGTCGCGGCCCATGTTCAGCCCCTCGTGCAAGGGCTTCTCGTAAGTTGTAACCCGGCCGAGACTACGACCGGCATCGCTGCGCATCCACTCGTAGCCAATGAGCAGCACTGCCTGTGCGAGATTGAGGGAGGCGAAGCGGGAATTGACCGGGATCATGATAAGGGCGTCGGCGTTCGCCACCTCGCTTGTCTCAAGCCCGTTGCGCTCGCGCCCGAAGAGGATTCCGCAACGCTCGCCGCGCGCGATCCTGGTGCGCATTTCGACGATCGCCTGTTCGGGCGTCAGCACCGGCTTTCTCATATCGCGCTGGCGAGCAGTTGTAGCGCCGACCCAGTTCAGATCGGCGATGCTTTCCTCGAGACCCGCAAAAGCCCTGGCATCGTCGATGACATAGTTGGCGCCGGATGCCGCGATGCGCGCCTTCTCGTTCGGCCAGCCATCGCGCGGGTTGATGAGGCGGAGGTCGTCGAGGCCGAAGTTGGCGCAAGCGCGCGCCACCATGCCGATGTTGTCGGCAAGCTGCGGCTCCATCAGGATCATCGACGGCGTCTCGCCTTCTCCGGCGACCGGCTCGCCCTTCATGTGCGCGCGGCGAATGCCGTGGCGCAGCTTGCGGATGACGCGGCGTGCCCAGAACCAATAATTTTCGCCCGACCATTGCTTGGCGAGCGATTCAAGGCATGGTGTCGTGACCGTTTCCGTGCCCTCGCCCCTGAGGCGGACGCGACCGTCGCCAACGATGATTTCCTTCTTGCTCAGGATGAACTGATCGAGCGTTTCTATGCCCTGAGCTTCCGTCCGCCGCTTGCAGCCGGGACAGGTCACGTGGTCTTCGACGCATTTGAGACCCGCGCAATACTGCAGCACCGGCTCCAGCGTGTCGCGCGTCAGTCCCGGAATGCCGAGAATTTTCAGTCCCTGGTCGATCGAAGCCGAATGACAGGCGTGGACGACTTCGGCGACGCGGGTATCGTTCGGACCGAGTACGGGTTCACCGCCTGGGCCGACGCGCACGTCGACGGCGTCCCCGCGATTTTCGATTTCGGTCCCGGCGCTCAAGCGATTCTCCGTCTCACGCATCATAGGGTTACGTCATAGTACAAGCGAACGCCCGCGCGGCTGCCGCTCTCTATTTGTCTTGCTAAACAAATGAACAGCTTTTGCCCAGCCTCCGGACTAACGCCGTGAGGGGTTGAATCATCCGGCGAACTGCCGCACACGACTGCGTCGAAGGCTCGCTTCATCGACGCGCCGCCGGTCTTTAAGATCGTCCGAATTCGATCGCCGTCCAATTTTCCTTTGCGAGATCATCCCATGAAGAAAATCAAGGTTGAAGGCACCGTCGTCGAACTCGACGGCGACGAGATGACCCGCATCATCTGGAAACTGATCAAGGACAAGCTGATCCATCCCTATCTCGACGTCAATCTCGAGTACTACGATCTCGGCGTTGAGAACCGCGACAAGACCAACGACCAGATCACGATCGATGCCGGCAACGCCATCAAGAAGCACGGCGTGGGCATCAAGTGCGCGACGATCACGCCGGATGAAGCTCGCGTCAAAGAATTCAATTTGAAAGAAATGTGGAAGAGCCCGAACGGGACGATCCGCAACATCCTCGGCGGCGTCATCTTCCGCGAGCCGATCATTTGCAAGAACGTGCCGCGCCTCGTTCCCGGCTGGACGGAACCGATCGTCGTCGGGCGTCATGCTTATGGCGACATCTATCGCGCGACGGACTTCAGGTTCCCAGGCAAAGGCCGCCTGACGATCAAGTTCACCGGCGAGGACGGCGCGGTGATCGAGAAGGAGGTGTTCAACGCCCCCGGCTCCGGCATTGCGATGGCGATGTACAATCTCGACGAGTCGATCCGCGACTTCGCGCGCGCCTCGCTGAATTACGGTCTTGCGCGCAATTATCCTGTCTATCTCTCGACCAAGAACACGATCGCGAAAGTCTACGACGGCCGTTTCAAGGATATTTTCCAGGAGATCTTCGACGCCGAATTCAAGGAGCAATTCGCGAAGCGTAAGATCACCTACGAGCACCGCCTGATCGACGACATGGTGGCGAGCGCGCTCAAGTGGTCGGGTGGCTATGTCTGGGCGTGCAAGAACTACGACGGCGACGTGCAGTCGGATACCGTCGCGCAGGGTTTCGGGTCATTGGGGTTGATGACGAGCGTTCTGATGACACCCGACGGCAAAACCGTCGAGGCGGAGGCTGCGCACGGCACCGTCACGCGCCACTATCGCGAGCATCAGAAGGGAAAAGAAACCTCGACCAACTCCATCGCCTCGATCTTTGCATGGACGCGCGGGCTCGCGCATCGCGCCAAGCTCGACGGCAACGATGCGCTTTTGAAATTTTGTCAGACGCTGGAGCGCGTCTGCGTCGCGACGGTTGAATCGGGCTTCATGACGAAGGACCTCGCGCTGCTCGTCGGGCCGGATCAGAAGTGGCTTTCCACCACCGGGTTCCTCGACAAGGTCGACGCGAATTTGAAGGCCGCGATGGCGAACGCGGCTTAGGTGGCGGTTTTCGCTCGCCTGCGAGACACGCGCATAACGCTCGTCATCCTCGAACGAGCGAGCTTGCGAGATCGTTCGGGGATCCAGCGTAAAACTGCCAACGGCCCGATATCGCGTCTGTAAGCAGTCTTGCGCTGGAGATCCCCGGCCGTCGCATGCGCTCGGCCGAGGATGACGGAAGAAACCGCCTACTTCTTCTGTTCTTCGATCTTCTGGTCGACGTCGGCCTGCATCTTGGCGGTCATGACGTTGAAGTCGTTTTTCAGGTTGGCGCAGGCGTCTTTGTCGCCGTCGCAGACGATCGACATCGTGATGACGATGTTATTGCCCGTTTGCACCGGCTTGCGGCAGACCGCGGCGGGATAGGCCGGGTTGCCTTTAGTTGTGAAGGTGTACATCACCGAGCTGTTCTTATCGTCGTCGCTGTAGGCGATGTACTGGGAACTCTTATAGACCTGCTTCAATCCCGGCTTCGTCGAGTAGCGCTGGATCAGCTCGCTGGCCTTGCCTGATGGATCACCGCAGAATGCCTCTGCGGCCTTCACCGTCGGACCGGCGGCCGGCATCGGGGTGGGCGCGAGCTTCACAACCGAGTCGCCCGCGAACGCGGGAAGCGCGGATGCCAAAACAGCGACCGTAGCCGGAACGACAAAACTGAAAAAACGCGTACGTTGCATGAGCTGGAGATCCTCGGCAGGAAGAAAGCCGGGGCTATATACCGAATGTACCCGAAGGTCATCAATGAATTGCCGGAAAGGTGTATCGATTCCGCGGCGCAGCGCTGTCGTATCCCCATGTCCACCAGCTGCACGCCGGCACCACGCGACCAGTTTTTGCCATCCATGAGATAAAGAGATAGCTGACGACGAGATCGAACGACCGGGGCACATCGAGGTTTTCAGCGCGACTGATGCGATAGTCCCGCCGGGATCGCGCTCCCGCGCTTTTTGCATCGACGCGATCCGGATTTCATTGACTCAGTCGTCAAGCTGCAGAGGCTTGCTGCGCAAGGCGCGCTTCAATCGCTTTCAGAGCATCGCCGGCCTTGGCGCCGTCGGGTCCGCCGGCTTGCGCCATGTCGGGACGGCCGCCGCCGCCTTTGCCGCCCAAGGCTTCGGCGCCGGCTTTGACGAGATCGACGGCGCTCCAGGTTTTGACGAGATCGTCGGTCACGCCGACCGCGAGGCCCGCCTTGCCGTCCTCGGTGACGCCGACGACCGCGACGATACCGGAGCCGACCTGCTTCTTGCCGTCATCGATGAGCCCGCGCAGATCCTTCGGATTGAGGCCCTGCACCGTGCGTGCGAGAAGCTTGACGTTGCCGACGTTGCGAACGGCATCGCCCTGCTCCGACGCGCTGCCGCCGCCACCGAGTGCAAGCTGACGCTTGGTGTCGGCCAGCTGCTTTTCGAGGATCTTGCGTTCCTCGACGAGGTGCTTCAACCGTTCGACGAGGTCTTCGGGACGCGTCTTCAGTATGCCCGCCGCTTCGCGGACGCGCTGATCCTGCTGATCGAGATAAGCGCGCGCGCCCTCGCCCGTCAGCGCTTCGATGCGGCGCACGCCTGCGGCGCTGCCACTTTCAGCAACGACTCGGATGAGACCGATGTCGCCGGTGCGGGAGACGTGCGTGCCGCCGCAGAGTTCAACCGACCAGGCTTTATTCGCGCCGGGCCGCGTCGATCCCATCGACACGACGCGGACCTCGTCGCCGTATTTCTCGCCGAAGAGCGCCATCGCGCCTGTCGCGCGGGCTTCGTCAAGCGCCATCAGCCGCGTGACGACGGGCGTATTTTCGAGCAGCACTTCGTTGGCCATGTCTTCGACCGCCTTGATCTCATCGGGCGACATCGGCTTGGTATGCGAGAAATCGAAGCGCAGGCGATCGGGCGAGACGAGCGAGCCTTTCTGCGCGACGTGCGTGCCGAGCACTTGCCTCAGCGCTTCGTGCAACAGGTGCGTTGCAGAGTGGTTGGCGCGCGTCGCCGAGCGGCGCGTGTGATCGACCTCAAGCTCGACCGCATCGCCGGACTTGAAGCTGCCCTTCTCGACCTTGCCGATGTGAACGAACAGATCGCCAAGTTTCTTCTGCGTATCGGTGACGCGGAAGAGCGCGCCCTTGGCACCCTTGATGACGCCCTGGTCGCCGACCTGACCGCCGCTCTCGCCATAGAACGGCGTCTGGTTGAGAACGAGCGCGCCTTCGTCGCCTTCCTTGAGCGTGGTGGTTTCCTTGCCGCCGGAGGCGAGCGCCGCGACGATGCCTTCGGCTGTTTCCGTATCGTAGCCGAGAAATTCCGTGGCGCCGGTCTTGTCCTTGATTTCGAACCAAAGCCCTTCGGTCGCCGCTTCACCCGAGCCTTTCCAGGCGGCTTTGGCGGCTTCCTTCTGCTTTTTCATCGCCGTGTCGAAGGCTTTGGTATCGACGGTGATGCCGCGCGGTTTGAGCGCGTCTTCCGTCAGATCGAGCGGGAAGCCGTAGGTGTCGTAGAGCTTGAACGCGACATCGCCCGGAAAGACCGCGCCCTTTTTCATGTCGGCGGAGCTTTCGCCCAAGAGCTTGAGGCCGTTGTCGAGCGTGCGTTTGAATTTCGTTTCTTCGAGTTTCAGCGTCTCGGTGATCAGCGGCTGGGCGCGCACGAGTTCCGGATAAGCGTCACCCATTTCGCGCACGAGCGACGGCACGAGCAGGTACATAAGCGGGTCTTGGCATCCCATCTGGTGCGCGTAACGCATCGCGCGGCGCATGATGCGGCGGAGCACGTAGCCGCGGCCTTCGTTCGACGGCAGCACGCCATCGGCGATCAGAAAGCTCGTGGAGCGCAGGTGGTCAGCGATGACGCGGCGCGCGACCTTCAGGAATTCGGGACCGGCTTCGCCGCCCGTTTCCTTGGCGCCCGCTTTCGCCGCTTCCTGACGGATCGACTGGATAAGATTCTCGAAAAGGTCGATCTCGTAGTTGTCGTGCTTGCCCTGCAGAACGGCCGCGACGCGTTCGAGGCCCATGCCGGTATCGATCGAGGGCCGCGGGAGGTCAATGCGATCCCCCGGCGCGCGCTGCTCGAATTGCATGAACACGAGATTCCAGATCTCGATGAAGCGGTCGCCTTCGGAATCGGCCGATCCTGGGGGACCGCCGGGAACCTTATCCCCGTGATCGAAGAAGATTTCCGAGCATGGGCCACACGGTCCCGTTTCGCCCATCTGCCAAAAGTTATCGCTCGATGCGATGCGAATGATTTTGCTGTCGGGGAA
>Ga0164242_10006216_pt1 | contig 13178 bp, 11 predicted proteins | sample OricomgcompostMG_FD_108783 | JGI IMG/M metagenome (GOLD analysis project Ga0164242, IMG submission 108783) | Miracle-Growth compost microbial communities from Emeryville, California, USA - Original compost - Miracle growth compost (MG) ...
CTGGGCTGGGCGTCAAAATCAAATCCATCGAGATCGCGCGCGTGGGGGAAGTGGGCGATCTTCATCGCCATGATGATCCGGCGTTCGTCTTTGCGAGCGATCTCGCGCTCACACGGGAAGGCGAGTGTCTCGCGTAGCGTGAGCTCCTTGCGTGCGGCCTCATCGAGCAGGTTATCGAGTTGATCGCGGATCGCGGTGAGCTTGAGCCGGGTCAGCCAGCCAAGCAGCGTCTCGTGGTCGATAGTCATCACCACCGCCCTCCTGCCAGCTGTTCATACTCGACGAGGGGCCGCAAGAGTTCGGGCGGTGGCGCGTGCAGCGTCTCAACAGGCGCGCAACGTCGCGCCGGGCCGCCGACACCGGTCACGCCGACAAAGTGGGCCGGGTCGACCAGCCGACGATGCCGCCCGGATGCCTCGGCATGCTCGGCGACGACCTTGCCCGCGTGGAAAACACGAACCCTGGCGTCGCTGACCGTGACCTCGACCGTCTCCCCGATCAGCCTCCAGGGCACGGAATAGGCGTTGGTATCGACCTCGACAGCGCAATCTGCGTGCACCTTGCGCAGGAGCTCGCGAATCTGCCGGAACGGTGGCCGGCCATTGAGCGGCCTGAGCTTGCTGGCTTCGTCGCGAATGAAGCGCTGGAGCGGCGGCTCGCCGGTCGTGCCGTGGCAGCGCATATCGGCCACTTCGCGCATCCACCACGCGAGATGGAGCTGCAGGGCTTCCATGCTCTCGAAGCTGTGTCCGGCGAGGGCATTGCGCTTCACATAGCCAACCCCGCGCTCGTCCTTCCCCTTGGTCCGCGCGCGATAGGGCGCACACGCCCGCGGGCGAAAACCCCAATAGCGTGCGAAGGCGTGCAGGCGGTCGTTGAACACGACCTCCCGCGTGACCGCGTCATGGTGGGTTACCAGCGTGGTCGCATTATCCAGCAGCACCTCTTCGGTGATGCCGCCGAAATGTCGGAACGCGCCTTCCATGCCGTCGAACCAGGCAGACTGACGCTCGTGGCGAAATGCAGTGGCGAACGGCCGGCGCGAATAGCCCAGCGTCGCCACGAACAGGTGGACCCGGACCGCTTCGCCGGCGATCACGATCCGCTTCTCGCCAAAGTCGATCTGCATCTGCTGACCCGGCGCCGTCTCGAAGCGCATCGTCGCCCGAGCCTCGGCCGCCAGTTGCTGGCGCCAGGCGGACACCGCACGCTCGACCGTGCGCAGGCTGACCTCGATGCCAAGTTCGCGCGCCAGGTCCTGGCGCACGACATCAGCATTACCGCCATGCCGAAAGAACCGCTCCCGCAGCCACGCTTCATGCCTCGAAAGCTTGGTTGGTCGTACCGGTCGCCGGTATCCGCGCCATCGACCAGCTTCGACATAGCGCCTCACCGTGGTGCGCGAGCAACCAAACTCGCGCGCCAATCGCTTCGTACCCCAGCCCAGCTTGTTCAGCCGCAGCATCGCCGTCACCTCGCCAGGCTCGAGCATCACTTCTCTCCGCGAAACCATCGCGGAAATCTTCCTACTGACGTCTGCGCTCATCTGTCCCTCCTCGCCACAGGGGGGCCAGTTTTACCTGTCGTCAGGGGGCCACTTTTGCATGTCGCCTGACACCGCGGCAGGCCACGGGATGGAACGCGTAGGAAGGCGCTCGGAAGCTGACGAACTCGCCGTGCGCGCAGTGTGCCGCTGGTTGAGCGCTTGGCGGCCAGACGATTAGAACGCACGGCTTGACGGTATGTAGCAATGATATATATCCGGTGGGATAGCGATGGAGGTGTACAGTGGACCTCGCCAAGATTTTCTGGAATGGTCGATCTCAGGCCGTCCGCCTTCCCAAGCAGTTTCGGTTCGATACCGATCAGGTTCGGATTCGCCGTGATGGCGATGCCGTCGTCCTCGAGCCGCTTCCTTCGGATTGGAATTGGCTCAAGGCTCTGATCGGCCCGGTGGACGCGGACTTTGAGAAAGCGGTCAATGAGCCGCAGGATTTCGAGGTCCGCGATTCCATGGGTGGCGAGCCGTGACGTTCTCGCTCGACGCCAACACGGTGATTGCGCTCTTCAAGGGTCATAAACAGGTCTGGAAGAGGCTCGAGCGGCATAGTCTGCTCGATTGCATCGTGTCATCAGTCGTCATGCACGAATTGTATTTCGGCGCGTACAACAGCGCCCGCGTACAAGCCAATCTCGAGCGTATCGAAGCGTTGCGCTTCGAAGTTGTCGATTTCGACCAGAATGATGCCCGCGTGTCCGGTGAGCTTCGCGCATTGTTGAAAAGCAGCGGTAGGCCGATAGGCCCGCTCGATACGTTAATCGCCGGCCAGGCAGTTGCGCGAGGGTTCACCGTGATTACGCGCAATTCCGGCGAGTTTTCGCGGGTGATGGGACTCGCTCACGAGAATTGGGAAGATTGATCCCGCTTTCCTGAATCCCGCCTTTCCCCATCAAGTCGACCTACTTTATTGCACCAGTGCCAGCGTAACCTCATGCGAAGAAACCGAAAATGGCTGCCTATTACAGGGGCTGGCAAGGCGAGCCCAATCGTCACACCGCGCATCGCCTCGACATCCTCGGCGTGCGCCGTGATCATATCTGCGGACGCAACTCCCCTTCTCGGAGCGTGCGGCCACGCATCAAGCGCGACTATGCCGGCGCGATCTGCCGCTATTGCGACGAACTTGGCAAAGGTTAAGGTATGCCATCATGGACGGCCCGGCCGTCTTGCATCGCGGAGCTTCTACGATCGGTGCCGGGAGCGGCTCGGCGAGAGCGGCTTGACTCGTCAATTCGACCGTAAAACGGTGAGTATTGGGCGCATTGCCGGCCGGCACCCTGAGTCAATCCGATTGAGCAGTTCAGCAAACCATGCCCGCAGCACGAAGCAAGTAAGCAAGCCTTTTGCGCGCCTGATGGCCCTGCCAGGGAGGCCGATCCGCTACGGCAGCCGTCTTATCGAAAATTCCGTTCACCGCCGTCCACGTAAATCCGCCGTTTTCTACAAACCACGTGTGAACTAATACCAACCTGCACTGATTAGAACCCATGAGCCCATTTGCGGCGCCCGATGGTCATGATGTGCCAGGGTTGGTCGACGAGCTTATTCCATGCCTCGCAGCAATGGTCGACGATATTGTCGTAAGATGTGAAGACGCGGTTGGAGAGCCAGTTGTCGCGCATGAACTGCCAGATGTTCTCGACCGGGTTCAGCTCGGGACATTTGGCCGGCAGCGCGATGATGCTGATGTTGGCGGGCATCTCAAGTTTGTCGGTGGTGTGCCAACCCGCCTGGTCGACCAGCACCACCGCGTGAGAACCGGGCGCGACGGCCAACGATATCTCGGCCAGGTGCAGCGACATGGTCTTGGTATTGCAGAAGGGCAGGACCAGGCCGGCGCCCTTGCCTTGTTCGGGGCAGATCGCGCCGAAGATGTAGGCCGATTTGGTCCGTTGGTCCTTCGGCGCCGAGGGTCGTGTACCGCGTCGTGCCCAGCGTCGCGTGATCTTGTTCTTCTGACCAATACGCGCTTCGTCCTGGAACCAGGTCTCTATGGGCGTATCCTTCGGGAGTGTTGCCCTGACCTTTGCCAGCTCGGCGGCGAAGCCCCTTTTTTGAACGCTTCCATCGCATGCTCGTTCTGGGCATGGTGGCGAGGCCGCGCCGTGAGCTTGGCATAGCCCAGCTTCTTCAACTCGCGCCCGACGGTCGTTTCGTCGAGCGACACCGCGAACTCGTCGTGGAGCCACTGGACCAGGTCGACCAGCCGCCAGCGGACAACGCCATGGATCGCCGGGATAGGGCCGCTTTCCACAATCTCGACCAGCGCCTGGCGCTGGCCATGGTTGAGCCGGGGCCGAGGGCCAGGAGCCTTGCCATCGAGAAGGCCGTCTGGGCCACGGGCATTGAACCGAACCACCCAGTCTCGCACGATCTGCAAGCCCACGCCGCCGATCCGCGCCGCCGCAGTCCGGCTGCCGCCATCGTAAATCTCGGCCAACGCCAAAAGCCGCCGCGCCTGGTTCGCGCTCTTCGATCCTCGCGCCAACCGTCGCAACGCTAGGCCATCAAAATCATCCCGCAAGCCGATTGCCGAACCCATCGTCACACCCTCCGCTGAAAGGCGACATTGATTCAGACTTTCGGCCGCTTGGGAATCCCCCACGTGAGTCAGCCACTACGCAGGCCGGTATAAATGCGCAAATCAAGCCCTAACACAATCAACTAAGTGGTTGATTTCGCTGGTGACCCCTACGGGACTCGAACCCGTGTTTTCGCCGTGAGAGGGCGACGTCCTAGACCGCTAGACGAAGGGGCCGTGCGGTAGCGCGAGTGGGGGCGCTTACGGGGCCCGGCGGGCCGCGTCAAGCGCCTCCCTTCGCTCGTTCATGCCGCAGCCGCGCGACGCTCAGCCATTTCGCGGTTGAGCATCTCGGCAAGTAAAAAGGCAAGCTCCAGGCTCTGGCTGGCGTTGAGCCGCGGATCGCAATGAGTGTGGTAGCGATCGGCGAGGCTCTGTTCGGTAACAGCGACGGCACCCCCGGTGCATTCGGTCACATTCTGCCCAGTCATCTCGGCATGAATGCCCCCCGCAATCGAGCCTTCGGCACGGTGCACGGCAAAAAATCCGCGGACCTCTGCCAGAATCCGCTCGAACGGCCGCGTCTTATAGCCGTTCGCAGCCTTGACGACATTGCCGTGCATCGGGTCACAGCTCCACACTACCGGGTGCCCCTCGCGCTGCACAGCCCGGACGAGGCGAGGCAAGCCTGCCTCGATCTTGTCATGGCCATAGCGAGTGATGAGGGTCATACGGCCGGGCACGCGGCCTGGATTAAGGGTGTCGAGCAGCCGCAGTAGAACGTCTGGTTCCAGGCTCGGCCCACACTTTATGCCGATCGGGTTACCGATGCCGCGCAGGAACTCGACGTGCGCTGAACCTTCGAAACGAGTGCGGTCGCCAATCCACAGGAAATGCGCCGAGGTATCATACCAGTCGCCCGTCAAGCTATCCTGCCGGGTCAACGCCTGCTCATAGGGAAGCAGCAGCGCCTCATGGCTGGTGTAGAATTGCGTCTGGGCTAGTTGCGGCACACTTTCAGCATTGATGCCGCACGCTTCCATGAACTCGAGTGCGTCGCCGATGCGATCGGCGGTCTCGGCATATTTCTTCGCCCACGGACTGCGGCCCATGAAATCGTGCGTCCAGCGATGAACCTGGTGGAGATTGGCATAGCCGCCCTGAGCGAAGGCGCGCAGCAGGTTGAGCGTCGCCGCACTTTGCGAATAGGCACGGATCATCCGATGCGGATCGGGAGTGCGCGCTTCCGGCGTGAAGGCGATGTCGTTGACGTTGTCGCCGCGATAGCTGGGGAGTTCGACACCGTCGATCGTCTCGGTGGCCGCCGAACGCGGTTTGGCGAACTGGCCAGCCATGCGGCCGAGTTTCACCACCGGCAGCTTTGAGGCGTAGGTGAGCACGACCGCCATCTGAAGGATGACGCGGAACGTGTCGCGGATGTTGTTGGGGTGAAATTCGGCGAACGACTCGGCGCAGTCGCCGCCCTGCAGTAGGAAGGCCTTACCGGCGACCACATCCGCGAGCGCCTCGGTGAGGTTGCGCGCCTCTCCAGCGAACACCAGCGGCGGATAGCTGGTGAGCTGGCTGGTGGCAGCGTCAAGCGCGGCCTTGTCCGGATAGACGGGCAGCTGGCGGGCTTCGGCCTTCGTCCAGCTATCGGGGGCCCATTTGGCGGCCATGATCCTTTTCCTGCATTTTGAGGGAGCAATTTCCATGCGGCAGACGCGCGGCGAACGCAATCAAGGAAAATTGGGGAGGGTGATCGACTGAGTTGCTGCTGCAAGCTGTTCCGCCGAGTGATTATCGAGCTCGTCGAAATACTAAGGGTCAACCTGCATGCGTTTCGAGCGGGGTTTTCGGTTTCGGCCGAACCCTATTCAATACCAACGGCATGAAATCCGATCGATCTCAGGCCAGGCGCTCAACCAAAACGGGAAGGGTTGTCGATCACTACGCCCCGGCGGCGGTGAGACGGTCGAGTTGGTCCTGGCTGAGCTCAAGATCGATCGAGCCCATCAAGTCGTCGAGTTGATCCAAGCTTGTCGCACTGGCGATCGGCGCGGCGACGCCAGGCTGGGCGGCGAGCCAAGCCAGCGCAATCTGGGCAAGGCGCGCGCCCGTTTCCGCCGCGATCTCGTCCATCGTCTCGATCACGCCCATTTTATGCTGGATCAGTTCACCCATGCCACCGCCGCGGACGCTCTTCTTTGTGTCCGCCGAGCTGCGGTACTTGCCGGTGAGAAAGCCTGAGGCCAGACCGTAATAAGGCGTCACCGCAAGATTGTGCTCAACGCAAAGGTCCTGCAGCTCGCCTTCGAACTTCTTGCGGCTGACGAGATTGTATTCGGGCTGGAGCACGCGATAGTGCGGCAGCCCCTTGTCGCGCGCCATGTCGAGGGCCGACTTCAGGCGGGCTGCGTGGAAATTGGAGGCGCCGATCACGCCTACCTTGCCGGCTTTGATCAGCCGGCCGAACGCCTCGAGAACCGCCTCCTGCGGGATATCCGGATCGTCCTGGTGGGCAAAATAGACGTCGATATGATCGGTGCCGAGCCGTTTCAGCGACGCCTCGCAGGCGGCAGCGATCCTCGCCGGGGCGAGCTTGTCGCCTCCTTCGCCGGAGAGCATGCCCACCTTGGTGGCAATGATGACCTGATTGCGCTTGCCCGAGCGCCGCAGCCATTCGCCGATGACCGTCTCTGATTCGCCGCCCTTATGACCGCTTACCCAGGCCGAATAGACGTCTGCGGTGTCGATCATAGAGCCACCTCGCTCGACGAAGCGGTCGAGGAGCGCAAAACTTGTCGCGCAGTCGGCGGTCCAGCCGAACACATTGCCGCCCAACACCAGTGGGACCGTGTCGAAATCTGTGGCGCCGAGGCGGCGTTTGCGAGTCATTGGCTTGGCTCCTGGGCGGTGCTGTTGACGGCATCGGCGGAGACGCTGTTGGCGTCGAGCATCACTGCCGCATCGTTAAGCTGACTTGCCTCGCTGTGGCTAAGGCCACCGAGGCCGGGATCGTTGCTTCGCTGCTCGCAGGCGGCGAGGAGAAGTGGGGCGAGCAAGAATACCGGAAGCCGACAACGTCTTTTGTGCTGACCCTGTCGAAGCACCTTTCTTCCTCGCTGATTAAAGAAACGGCCCCGTTGACTTCGCTGTGGGCGAACGATTGAGCTAACCTTCACGTTCGTCTCGCAAACGTCGCTAGGCGTCGAACGATCCAATCAATCCGTATCGATATCGTTTCCGGCGGCCGAGATGCCGTTGCCGATATCGTCGGCCGCGTTGCCCAGCGTGTTCCCGGTGGCGTCCATCCGGGTCTCTGCAGCGCCGAGGGCGTTGTCGGTTGCGGCGTCGACATCGTTGACTGCCTCGCCCATCGTGGCATTGGCGTCGGCCGCAGTCGTGTTGGCGGCTTCGGAGGCTTCGTCCTGGGCCTTGTGGCTGCAGGCAGCAAGGCTGGCGGCGGCAAGGCCGAGGGCGGCCAGCAGCGCGATTTTCTTCATGGTCCGAGCGTTCCTTTCTTGCTGTCGGGGCTCGATTCAGACACCGAATGGCTATCGAACCGAAGACGGCCACGCAATGCTATTGCGAGATTGACCTCATATAAAGATATCTTTATATCTCGATCCGTCATGACGATCGCGCTCGACATCTTCCGTGCCCTCGCCGATTCGACGCGGTTGCGCATCCTCGCGCTGTTGCGCTCGATGGAGCTATCGGTCGGCGAGCTGGCACAGGTTCTCGGGCAGAGCCAGCCGCGCGTCTCGCGACACGTGAAAATTTTGTGCGATGCCGGGCTTGCCGAGCGGCGCAAGGAAGGAAGCTGGGTATTTGTTGCGCCGGGTCGACCGGATCGCGTCTCCCCGATCGCGGCCGCGCTCGATGTCTGGGAGAAGGTCGAGCCCGATCACTGGACGGTGGCCGATGCCGCGCGACTTGCAGCGGTGCGCGCCGATCGCGCCGTTGCGGCGCAGGCCTGGTTTGCCGAGCATGCCGGTGAGTGGGACGCGATCCGCTCACTTCATATCGCTGAGAGCGAAGTCGAGGCGGCGATGACCGCAGTGTTGGGCGAAGCGCCGATCAGACGGCTGATCGACATCGGAACCGGCACCGGACGGATGCTTGAATTGTTCGGCGGCCAGGCCGACCATGCGCTGGGAATCGACCGCAGCTCGGAAATGCTACGGCTTGCGCGCGCCAAGCTCGCCGAACGCGGGTTGACCAATGCCGAGCTGCGCCAGGCCGATCTCTACGCGCTGCCACTCGCCGACGATGCAGCTGATGTGGCGATTCTGCATCATGTGCTGCACTTCGCCCAGCAGCCGGGGGCGGCGATACGCGAGGCAGCGCGCGTGCTGATGCCAGGCGGGCGGCTGCTGATCGCCGATTTCGCGCCGCACGACCTGGAGGAGCTGCGCACCCGCGACGCGCACGCGCGCCTCGGCTTTTCCGACGAGCAAATGCTCGGGTGGTTCGAGGCGGCGGGGTTGCTGCCGGCCCGGATCGAGACGCTGGAAGGGGGGGAGCTGACCGTGAAACTGTGGCTCGCGCGCAAGGGCGAAGGCGAGGGCGAGCTCAAGGAGGTAAAGGCGGCATGACGCTGACCGTTTCCCAACTCGAGGAGGCGCGTCGCGCCCTTGACGCGCCGTTTTTCGCCGATCTGGCCGGCGATGCCGCGGTGTCGTTCGAATTCTTCCCGCCCAGGACCGAGAAAATGGAGGCGACCCTTTGGGAGTCGATCCAGACGCTGGCACCGCTGGGGCCGCGTTTCGTCTCGGTGACCTATGGAGCCGGGGGCTCGACCCGCGAGCGCACCCACGCCACCGTTGCACGAATCCAGCGCGAGACGCCGCTCGCGGCAGCCGCTCACCTCACTTGCGTCGAGGCGACACGCGAGGAGATCGACGCAGTGGCGGAGGAATATTGGGCTGCGGGCGTGCGGCACATCGTCGCGCTGCGTGGCGATCCGCCGCGTGAGGGCGCCCGGTTCGAACCGCATCCCGGCGGCTACGAGAATGCCGCGGCACTGGTCGCTGGCTTGAGTAAGCTGCATCCGTTTGAGATTTCGGTCGCTGCCTATCCCGAATGTCATCCCGATTCGGCCGATGATCGGGCTGATATCGACAATCTCAAGCGCAAGCTCGATGCCGGCGCAACGCGGGCGATCACCCAGTTCTTTTTTTCATCCGAGGCGTTCTTCCGTTTCCGGGACCGCGCGGCAGCGGCGGGAATCGATGCTGAGCTGGTGCCAGGCATCCTGCCCGTCTCCAACGTAGCCCAGACGCGGCGCTTCGCTGGATTGTGCGGTGCTGCGATCCCGCCGTGGATGGACCGATTGTTCGAAGGGCTCGACGATCATCCTGCCGCGCGACAGCTGGTAGCCGCAACGATCGCCGCTGAGCTGTGCCGCAAGCTTTATGCGGGCGGGGTACGCGAGTTTCATTTTTACACATTGAATCGTGCCGAGCTGTCCTACGCGATCTGCCATTTGCTGGGGTTGCGATCAAAGACCAAGGCCAAGGCCGAGGCAGCCTGACCGGACAAAAGGTCCCTGGTTCGTTTCGAGCGAAGTCGAGAAACAGGGGCAATCGACACGCCAAAGTGTCTCGACTTCGCTCGATACGAACGGAAATGTAAGCATGACACCACGCGAGCAACTGAAGACCGAAGCGGCCAAGCGAATCCTGATTACCGATGGCGCGTTCGGCACAGAGATCCAGCGCTGGAAGCTCGCTGAGGCTGATTATGCTGGCCATCTCGGCCTGCCGAAGGACCAGAAGGGCAACAACGACATCCTCGCGTTGACCAAGCCAGAGGTGCCCGAGGCGATCCATCGCGCCTATTTCGAGGCGGGCGCCGACATAGCCGAGACCAACACCTTCTCGGCAAACCGCATCAGCCAGGCCGATTACGGCGCAGAGCATCTCGTCCGCGAAATCAACTTGGCAAGCGCCCGGCTCGCCCGGCGCATCGCCGACGAGTTTGCTGCCAAGGATGGTCGCCCGCGCTTCATTGCGGGGGCGATCGGGCCGACCAACAAGACGCTGTCGCTTTCGCCCGACGTCGAGGACCCGGGTTTTCGCGAAATCGACTTCGATTTTCTGAAGGACGTGTATCGAGAGCAAGTCGATGCGCTGATCGAAGGCGGGGCGGATTTCATCCTCATCGAGACTGTATTCGATACGCTCAATGCAAAAGCCGGCATCATGGCCGCGCTCGAGGCGGCCGAGGCACTCGACCGCGACGTGCCGATCATGCTGTCCATGACGCTGACTGACCTTTCGGGCCGTAATCTATCCGGCCATACCGTCGAGGCGTTTTGGCATGCCGTGCGGCATGCACGGCCGGTAACGGTGGGCCTCAATTGCTCGTTCGGGGCCGAACAGTTGCGGCCGCATGTTCGTACACTTTCTCAGATCGCCGACACGCTTGTCATGGTTTATCCCAACGCGGGGCTGCCCAATGAGCTCGGCGCATATGACGAGCTGCCGGAGACCACCGCGGCTCTGGTCCACGAATGGGCCGACGCCGGGCAAGTCAATGTACTTGGCGGCTGCTGCGGCTCGACGCCCGACCATATCGCCGCAATCGCCAAGGCGGTGCAAGGACTGCCGCCGCGGAAGCTAGCGGCGCCCGAATGCCGCACTCGCCTCGCCGGACTAGAACCGATGACGATGGCAGCCTGACGGCGCCGGGAAAGCTGACTAGCCTTTCGTGTCGAGCAAGGTCGAGACACGTTGGCTGTACACCGACTTGTTGCTCGACTTCGCTCGATATGAATGGACCTTCCTTGACGACCACCACAACTGCCTCCTCCTCCTTCGTCAACATCGGCGAGCGGACCAACGTCACCGGCTCGGCGCGCTTCAAGAAGCTCATCATGGCGGGCGATTATGCCGCCGCGGTGGAGGTTGCGCGGCAGCAGGTCGAGAGCGGCGCTCAGGTAATCGACGTCAACATGGACGAGGGCCTGCTCGACGCGCTCGAGGCGATGACCACTTTCCTCAAATTGATCGCGGCCGAGCCTGACATAGCTCGCGTGCCGGTGATGATCGACAGCTCTAAGTGGGCGGTGATCGAGGCGGGACTCAAATGCGTCTCCGGCAAGCCTATCGTCAATTCCATCAGTATGAAGGAGGGCGAAGCTCAGTTTCTGTCTCAAGCCCGCAAGGTGATGGCATATGGTGCCGCGGTCGTCGTTATGGCATTTGACGAGACCGGGCAGGCGGACACCAAGGAACGCAAGGTCGAAATTTGCGAGCGTGCCTACAAGCTGCTGACCGGCATCGGTTTTCCGCCCGAGGACATCATTTTCGATCCAAACATTTTCGCGGTGGCGACCGGGATCGAGGAGCACAACAACTACGCGGTCGATTTCATCGAGGCGTGCAAGGAAATCCGGCAGCGCTGCCCCCATGCGCACATCTCGGGCGGCCTTTCCAACTTAAGCTTCTCGTTCCGCGGCAACGAGCCGGTGCGCCGCGCGATGCACTCGGTGTTTCTCTATCACGCGATCCCTGCCGGGCTCGATATGGCGATTGTCAACGCCGGACAGCTTGACATCTACGACGACATTGACCCCGAGCTGCGGCAGGCCTGCGAGGACGTCATTCTCAACCGCGATCCCGAGGCCGGAGAACGGCTGGTCGCGCTCGCCGAGAAGTATCGCGGCACCGACGCCGCGGCTGAGCAGCAGGCGGCGGAATGGCGCGGCTGGGAAGTGGTCAAGCGGCTTGAACATGCACTAGTCAAGGGCATCGACGCGCACATCGTCGACGATACCGAGGAGGCACGTCAGCAGGTTGCGGCGCGGGGCGGGCGGCCAATCGAAGTGATCGAGGGCCCGCTGATGGACGGCATGAATGTCGTCGGCGACTTGTTCGGATCGGGAAAGATGTTCCTGCCACAAGTCGTTAAAAGCGCGCGGGTCATGAAGAAGGCGGTCGCGCACCTCTTACCCTTTATCGAAGCCGAAAAGGAACCCGGCGCGCGCGGCAAGGGCAAGATCGTCATGGCGACGGTCAAGGGCGATGTCCACGATATTGGCAAGAACATCGTCGGCGTCGTGCTGCAATGCAATGGGTTCGAGGTGATCGACCTCGGCGTGATGGTGCCGTGGCCCGATATCCTCAAGGCGGCGAACGAGAACGACGTCGACATGATCGGCCTTTCCGGCCTTATCACCCCCTCGCTCGACGAGATGGTGACGGTTGCCGAAGAGATGAGCCGCGCCGAGATGGCGATGCCGCTGCTGATCGGCGGCGCAACCACCTCGCGCGTCCATACCGCGCTCCGGATCGCGCCCGCTTACAGCGGCCCGGTCGTCCATGTGCTAGACGCCAGCCGCGCGGTCGGCGTTGCCTCGACCCTGGTGAGCGACACCCAGGCCAAGCCCTATGTGGCGAAGATCGCAGAGGAATATGACGCGATTCGTAAATCTCGCGAGGGCAAGGGGCAGAATCCTCTGCTGCCGCTGGAGGAAGCGCGCGCGCGGGGATTCGTCGCCGATATGACGCTGAAGGCGCCCCCACCCAAGCAGCCGGGCCTGCACGTCTTCGACGATTGGGATCTAGCCGATTTGCGGGAATATATCGACTGGACGCCGTTCTTCCGCGCTTGGGAACTCGCCGGCACCTTTCCAGCGATCCTCGATGACGAAATCGTGGGCGAAAGCGCGCGCAGCCTTTACGCCGACGCGCAGGCGATGCTCGACCTTATCATCGCCGAAAAGTGGCTGACCGCGAAAGGCGTGGCGGCGCTGTGGCCGTGCCGGCGCGAGGGCGATGATATTTTGATCAAATCCTCTTCCAAACGGGAAGAGGGACCGGCGAGGCCGTTTGACAGGGCGGCGCCACCGTCGCTCCGGGAATCATCGACGGCCGCTTCGCTTTCGCTGCAGGATGGTTCGTCTCCACTTCAAGGAGAGGAATGGGTTCGGTTTCCCTTTCTTCGACAACAGATCGCCAAGCGCGAAGGGCGGGCAAACATGTGCCTTGCTGATTTCATTGATCCCGCCGGCGATTGGATCGGCGGTTTCGCGGTAACGGCGGGGCACGGAATCGAGCCGCACCTCGAGCGCTATCGCGCCGACAA
>Ga0164242_10006217_pt1 | contig 13173 bp, 9 predicted proteins | sample OricomgcompostMG_FD_108783 | JGI IMG/M metagenome (GOLD analysis project Ga0164242, IMG submission 108783) | Miracle-Growth compost microbial communities from Emeryville, California, USA - Original compost - Miracle growth compost (MG) ...
ACCCTGCGAGACCCTAGCTTTGATAACTAGAGTTGGGGACTTGTCGTGTGCACTCTGTGGTTCTGGTCGTCGCGCAAGGCCGTCTATCGAAACACCCACGCTATTGAATATATCAGGGATTCGTCAAACTCTGGCCGTACTGATTTAAAACGTAAGAAAATACTCAAATCACTTTGCAGTGAATGGTATCATGCCGTATTTTCTTATATGCAGGTTGTCTAACTAGTTAGTGAAACAATCGAGGCTGGTTGATGTATGCCAAGTTGATACGATAACCTCACCTTCTCTCGTAACCACTAACCGGTATATCGGTAGTATTGGCCCCATCCACCCCCCCGTATAAAGATCGATCATCTATCGTAAGACTTGGGTTTTGCGGTGAGTCCGCAAAGCAGGAAGGAACCCCAGAAAATCATCCTCCACCAGGACAGAGAAACAGACGTGTTGGAGGTTCCACGCTACCCGGAGGGAGTGCCTGAAAGGAGCTGCTGCTGCAAGAGAAAGGAGAACGAGCTCCTTCCGCTATCATCTCCTGTAGGATGTTACCATTGAGTTTTTCGGGACTGGTGGCTTAGGCTGTAATCTTTAGATGCCTAGCCCCCTTTTTTTGAGATGTTGGCCGGCCAGCTCCTTATTACTGCATAGGAGATGGATGTTTTGAGTTGAGATGAGGAAGCTGACGTTTCATAGACTTGCAAGGCGAATCGCCTGTCCTCCAGGAGGTGTTCAAATAATATTGGCCCGGTCATTCTTGACGTAGGCTAGTGATGCTCATGTATTGTACAACGGAAGCTGAACATAATATAATGATTTACAACAATCCATAACATACATTAGAGGGAATAACCCTGGGTATCAAAACCGTAGACGCTCGAGTCTCCAGTAAGAAGCCGTTGCGAGTAGGACATCGTCCAGCTTGCTAAGGCCACTAGACCCGGCTTCTGCTGGGTCGAGGGCTTCGACTTCTGTCGCGGCGATCCCGGCCAGCTCGATCACGGTCCCTGTCGCGATCCCGATCCCGGTCTCCATCGCGGTCCCTCCTCGACGAAATAGACGCTGACCGCTCGCGTCGGCTCCGTCGGGTATCTCTATCTCTATCCCTGTCCCGATCCTTGTCCCTTTCCCTGTCTCGATCTCGTTCGCGATCACGATCGCGGTCTCTATCCCGGTCCCGGTCTCGGTCCCTTACTGGGCTTCGGGCTCTCGACCGACTGCGCCGCCTCCTGTCGTCTCTGTCGCGGTCCCAGTCACGATCGCGATCACGACGTGTTTCACGATCCCGGTCACGATCACGATCCCGGTCACGTTCCCTCTCTCGGTCTTCCCGAGCTCTCTCATCCCGGGTCCTCTCGTCCCGGGTCCTATCGTCTCGAGTTCTGTCGTCCCGGGCTCGGTCACTTCGCCGGTCACGCTCTCGGCCTGCTGGGACATAGCGATCGATCTCCTCAGGTTCGCGCCGGCGTTTGAGATCAGGGGACGAATCGCCAGCGCGCTTATCATCGATCCCAGGAATGGGCCGACCTCTCTCGCGGGCCTCCCGCTGGGCGGCGAGGTATGCCTTGGCCTCCTGCTCCCGCTTCTTGACCTCCGCTCGCTTCCATGCCTCCTTCTCGTCGGCATCGAGGCTGGCAGGAGGTTTGGTAGCAGGTGTCGGAGGCGACCGCGAACGACTCCGCTTGGCCTTGTCCCGGTCCCGGTCCCGGTCCCGATCTCGATCCCTGTCACGGTCCCTACTCCGAGGCCGACGACTAGAGCGGCTCAGATCGCGTCGGTCCGTTTCCCGCCTTTCGGTTCGATACCGGCTACGATCCCTCCGATCTCTCCTATCGCGGGATCGACTCCTTTCCCGGCTTCTTTCTCTCCGGTCGGACCTCAGGCGGGAGCGGGATCTGTCACGTCGATCGGCTCGGGGTCGTGGCGAGCGACTCCGGTCTCTCTTTTCTTCCTGCTTTGCCTCTCTCTTTTCGTCCTTCTTTTCGTCCTTCTTCTCGTCCTTCTTCTCTTCCTTCCTTTCTTCCTTCTTTTCGCTCTTCGTTTCTTCCTTCTTTTCTTCCTTCTTCTCGCTCTTCCTTCCTTCCTTCTTTTCGTCTTTTCTTTCGTCCTTCTTGTCTTCCTTCTTGTCGTCCTTCTTGTCGTCCTTCTTGTCGTCCTTCTTGACGTCTCCTGTTTCTGCCTTCTTCTCACCCGCCTTCTCGTTAGTCCTATTGTCCACCTTCTCGTCCACCTTCTCATCCGTCCTCCTCTCCGTCTTACCGTCCGTCTTCGCATCCCTCGTTTCGTCCTTCGTATCCCTCGCAGTCCTTGGCCGTGAGTCACCTAATTCTTTACGATCATCTCTCCTATCTGTGCGTATGCGAGAGCGGCTCCTCTCACGCCGGTCGTTCCGGATCCGCGAACTGTCAGTGCGGTCGTCTCTACGGCTATCGCCGCCGGCGTCTCTCCTATCGTCTCGGCGATCATCTCGTCGGTCGACCCTGTCTGCTCGAGGGCGAGAACGACTCCTATCTCTTCTGTCATCTCTCCTATCCCGTAATCGTGACCGGCTGCGATCCCTCCGCCTGGAGCGGCTTCTGTCGCCATGTCTACCCCTTGGCGAGTAGGACCGGTGATCTCTCTGTCTGCGATCATCAAGACGGCTCCGCTCTCTATCCCTGTCCCTGTCTTTCGTCGCCTCCTTGGTGTCGCGGTCTCGATCTCGGTCGCGGTGGGAACGGGACGGACTCCTAGTCCTCCGCCGCCCATCTTTAGCCCCGACATCGGTAGACCCCTTGATCTCTTTAGCATCTTTGGTCTGACTCGCGTCTCTCCGCGACGGCTTAGCATTCGGGGCATCAGTGGGCCTCTTCGTTTCAGGTACCTTCGGCGAACCTCGGCGGATGGGGTCAATAGCTGAAGCTTGCATTATACGGCGAGGTGGTGGGACGAGAGCCTCGTCGATCTCTATCTCCAGCTGTTTTGGTGCCGAACGCTTGCTTTCCCTCAGGAGGTCGGCTAAGGCTTCCTGCTCCAGTCTTTCGTGGTCCTCCTTGGAGAGCTGTTTCTTGGGCTTCTCAGGCTGGGCGTCGTCCTTGGAATTCTTCCTTCGAGAATCGCGATCGTCATGGCGGTCTCTATCCCGGTCGCGGTGCCGATCCTTATCCCGGTTTTGGTCGCGACTCCGATCTCTACCACGGTCGCGGCTACGGACGCGGCCATGGCTGCGATCCCTGTCGCGACGATCACGGCTGCGATCCCGTTCCCGACGATCACGACTGCGGTGGCGGTCTTGGTCGCGTTCCCTGTCCCTCTCACGATTGCGCTCCTGCCGTTCCTTCTCCCTCTTCTCCTCTCGCTCGCGCTCTTCCTTCCTCCGCGCTTCGCGAGTGGCTCGTTCCTCCTCTCGGCGCTTCGCTTCTTCGCGCTCCCTGATCTCCCGCTCGAGCTTCCGCTTCTTCTCCTCGACCTCCCGCAGCTCTTGCCGGACACGCTCTCTCTCAGCTCTCCGGGCGGCCGTCTCAGCCGCGTATTCTTCGTCGGTCTTTGCGCCGCGCACGCGTTCCTCCTCTGCGGCCTCGTCGCCAATCTCTGCGCGACGTAGTTCGCGCACTCGCGACTCGATAGCAGCGGTATCAATTAGGCCCTCGATGACTGCTTCCGCCTTTTGGTATACGCCGCTTCGGTCTAGAGCACCGTCGATGAGAGCCGCTGCCTTGCCGCGATCGAGGGTTAAAAGTTGGTTCGGATTTCGTTCGACTTCTTGCGCGGCGACTTCTAGGATGGCCTCGGTGACTTGGGCTTGGTAGTCCTAGAAAGTTAGGTGTTAGTTACATGATATGAAGCGCGGGCAAAGATATCAAACGGGAGCGGTGTAATGACAGGACTCGCGGAACATACACTTGCCGCAAACTTTTCCCACACCTCTTTGCGGATCGCGTCGTAGCCTCCCTTTTTCTTGAAGGTGTGCGCAAGGCCCTCGATTGCGGAGCGCGTCGCGGAGGTAAGAGGTAGCTCGGAAGCTTTGAATTTTCTAGCCACAGGCACAAGGGCCGGTGCAGACACGGCCAGCCCCGATTGTTCTGTTGCGGACGACATGGCGACGATTGGGTGCAGCCGGCGGGATGCTCGAGTTCCCACGGTGTGAAAACGATCACTATTTAAGTGGCCATTGGAAACGTAAGTTCCGCTTAGCGCTAGCAGTGTGTAATCGGGAGCGCCAGGGGTAGAACACGAGGGGATAGCTTTGTGGTGAATGGTCGAAATTGTTACAGTTTGGGGTTTGGGCGACGCAGAAGAGCGTCCGTTCTGGACGCCAACGCGCTCCTACCCAGGGCGGCTGAAATTTAGGTGGGGAGATGCGCCGTCGGCTGGCGCTAAGGAAGAACGCCAATTAAGCGCCGGAAAATCTTAAATCCTTTGGGTACGCGCTAATCTTTCGAACCGTGCAATACCGACGGTTTGGAATAACGACTCACGAGTAACAAGCGGCCAGGGGACACGACAATCGAGCCATTGAGGAGGAAATAACCGACCCGGCACCCACCCAGGCATCCTACAGCCATCACAAGATCTCGCCTTCAATCCGATAGAGCAAAATGGTGTCCAGAGTTCTCTTCTGGACGGGTTTCGGTAAGCCACTCCTCGCCCAACTCCCTCCCCTCCCCCGTCCATCTGGAAGACATGATAGCGGCATCGCACGTGGCTGAGGGTCTTAACACCCGTGGTTGATAACACCAGAACTAATCCTCCCCTCAGGCCTGGCCGCCCGCTTCTGGCAATTAGGAATCGAGATGCGACCTTTCTTCAACCGATCATCACTATGGGCTTACCCCGTCTTTGGGGCATGCGGTGCGAGCTTCGGCTACTGGCTGCAGGGAGTGGATGCGAGACAAACAGCGGTACTGAATGAGCGGAAGAACCTTATTTTGGAGAAGAGGGCAAGGAGGGCACAGAGGGAGGAGGCCGAGTCTGTGGCATAACGTCGATATATCCGTGGGGACGCTGTACATTTTCACTTGGGATGAGCTCCCGAAATACAAGACAAGTTTTAGGGGCTTTAACAAACCCTCGTCATATCTTTGGGATCCATATGAGGTGGCTGAGGGAGAAGGCACGGCGTTTATCACATAAAGCTGATGCTGTTCAAGGCTCCCATTTTATTGCCGAATTCTATCCCCAACGTGCATGGCACGTCAATGAGCAACTCCAAAGGTGTCAACCCTATCTATACAGAGGCCCCCCCTCCCCACCGTAGCTCACACTTGGTCCTCTTGCTTCCTTAGGATCGCCAAGATCGCCTGTGCCGGGGCGTTGCCAGTCTCGCTCTCGTATTCCGTCACCACCACCTCCAGGTACTTGCTCCGCGTCGTATCGAACAGCAGCCGGAAGTTGTCGGCCGAGCACCTCTCCGGGTCAATCTCGTTGTAGGTGAGCGAGTCGGTCGGCACTCTGTCCCTATCGAAGCTGATAGTCTCGCAAAGCGCGATGACCGGGATGCTCGCGTCGGCCGCCGCCATGGCCACGTCGCACGTTCCGGCCGGGCCGTACAGGGACCCGTTGGCGAACATGGCTTCCGCGCCGAGGAAGACTTTGGTGGAGCGGCGGACCTGGAGGCGTAGGCCGCCGAGGTTGGGGGAGTAAAATACTCGGACGCCTTCGCGGCGCAGCACCTTGGCGAGATCCTGGCCTGTCTGGTCGAAGGGGTCGTCGACGATGGCTACCTCGAATCTCTTGCCCTCGCGTCTTGCTTGGAGGAGGGTCTTTTGAACGAGGCGATGCGAACCGTACGTAAGGATGACATCCCCGTCGCCAACCATGCTGGCAGCATTTCTTGCAATCACCAACTCTGCCAGCGTGATTCGCTCGTTGATAAATGTGTCAATCGACTCCAGCAATGCGTCCTTGGCCTCTTGCTCGGGAGTATCGATGTCGAATTCGTTGATCTTTGTCTTCAGGAATCTAATGGCATTTCCCATAGCAAGGCACATCGGTCTACACTCCGTCAGGTATTCGATCTGTGGGTTCAGTACGTGCGGCACAAAATGCCGGGAGAGAGAATTCCCCTTGGGCGTCTCGTAGGATGCGATAACCTTATCCGTAGATTAGCATAAGCTCAACCCCATCCTAGGAGTCTCACAAAATCCTCACCTGCTTGAAGGCCAGCAAGGTACACTTGAGCCTAGCGATGCTATCCCGCACTGTGAACGTAGCCATCTGTTGCCCCAAGGCGAGCGCCGCGGGGTGGACATCCTTGTGCGCCTGCGAGGTCGCGATGCGCTTCGCCATCGGGATGTGGCTAAAGCAGTCGGGGATGTCGCTTCTAACGTCCTTCTCCACGACTACTGCCGCGACTATCGAGGGTCGCTGCCCCATTCCCGATGGCCGTCGCTGGTGGCCCCCCGATCGGCCCTGGCCCGGCGCGCCACCGGGAGACTGCAGCTGTGCGTCCTGCTTCCCCTTGCCCGACTTGCCGCCTCCCTTCCCGTCTCCCCCGGCAGCGCCCGTCTGCGCGATCGGGGGGATTGGTACGGCTTTCGCCTCCTTCACCTGTGCCCTGCGTGCCGCCTTTTCGGCTTTCACCTTGGCCTTCAGTTCGGCATTTGACATCTTTGGGGCGTTTGCTTGCGCATTCGCAGCAGATTCGGCGGTTGGTGCTGGGGTTGGGGTTGGGTTTGGAGTAGGATTCTCCGTCTGCTGGGGTGGAGGGGACACCACGATTGGCACCACTCCGCTGGCTTCTGTTGCCATCTGGGGGTGTGTCGTTGTTGTGGTGCTGTGGAACTTTGTGGGGTGCGGTTTTGGTGGGCGATTCACTCTCGCCGTGAGTCTGTCGGCGGCGCGAGGGTTTATTCGAGTAGGGTTTGACTGTATTGGTGATTGAGAATTCTGACTGCGCCTTTGTACATCGAGGTTTGCATAGCGATTTTTTTCGTGCGAGTTCGACGAGTGATATTGTCCTTTTGGTGGAAAAGTTGCTGGAAGGTCGTTAGAATTTGTGGTTGAGTCACGTCTGTCGCTGAGTCGCGATGCAGATAAAGGGAACTGCCCCGCGGACCCGCCTATCAAGGTTGAAAGGGGTTCACGCCTCAGGAACCAAAAGTTAGGGCAGCTCTCAACCCAAAGCCCGACGAAACATTAAAGTACACATGTCGGAGAAGTTTAAATGTCCCTATTTGTAGAATGGCAACTTGCTAATTCTATGTTTATTCGAATCCGTTTCTCGGTTTACACTTACAATACAGAATATAGTAACTAGTACCTAGGAAGTTGTATCCGTAGGAGCAGTAGCTGTAGGAGCAGTATCCGCAGGTACACTAGCTTCGGCAACAGACTTTGGCACATAAGGAACTCCTCCTTGCGGGCCTTCTACAAACAACCTCGCTTGCGCGCCGAGCATACCCTCCATAGCCTTGAACTCCTTCGATCCGGGAATCTCATCGACCGCCTCCTTGACAGCCTGGAGAACAGCCTTCGCCTGGTCCTCGGACGCCCGCTTCTTCCTCTTCTGGGTCCGGCTGAGCAGGAGGATCTGAACTCGCATCCCCTTGGACAGGAACTTCTTGAGCTGCCTCAGCTTGGTCTGCATGTCGTTGGGTGCAATGGCCCAGTTAATCTCCATCTCCTTGAACCCAACGGACTTTTTCCTCTCCTCCTTGGCCTTCTCCATAGCCGCAGCCTGCTCGGCCAGCTTGTCGACGACGCGGCAGATCGGGTACTCGGGCTTCGAGGACACGCGGCTACCGGCCCCATCCGCTTCAGCATCCTCGGCCTCCTCAACCTCCTCGCCTTCATTCCCCTCCGCCGCCGCTTCCCTCTTCTTGCTGCGCTCGAGCTCCGTCTCGGGCATAGCAATCACGACCAAGCTATGGGTCCTCAGGTTCAGCCGCTTCAGCACGTCCGCGGTGCGCTGCGGCTCCGACAGCCGGCCGTCCTCGCCGCGCACCAGCACGAGCTTGTGCGCGATATCGCGGTCGCGCGGGAAGCGCGCCTTTGCGGCCGCGAGCTTCGCCTTGTAGTTCTTGGGCTTGTAGGCGCGGAGCACGCGAGGCGTAGTCGAGAAGAGCCGTGGTGTTGCCGCCGGTCGCGCGGTGTATAGGGCGGGGAGGAGGAGGCGTTGGAGGAGCTGGGATGCAGGCGCGACATGGCTAACGACTGTAGTCTTGGGTATGAAAACCCTATGGAGGGCAGAGCTGGCGCTGAAGAGACATGTTGTCCGCCTCATGTTTTAGGGCTAGCTGTCCGTTGAGGATGGCCTTCCAATATGCGGTCGGAAACGGAGTTGGTCGTAACTGGGGGCGGCCTCAGCGTTTATTAATCCGACCTCCAATCCAGTGAGGGGAAAGAAACTGTAGGTTTGTTGTTTGGCCTGCAGCGATACGGTGTCCCGTGAAGCAAAGTTCATGTACAAAGGGACCACCAGCAGCTTGGCGTGGAGGAGTTCGCAGGCGGAGCTCTGCGCTCAATTCATCCAATCAGCGTAAGGCTTGCGATCAAGCATCCAAGCTCCAAATTTAATGGTCGAAGCTCGCTCTCCTGACACCATCCGATCTCAATGGACGTGCCGCAAGTGGAAATGGCAAAACCCAGCAGCTGATACAGTAGATCAGCTCAGGGGAGGTTACATAAGTTTGATTCCATGCCCGCCTTCAACCCCTTCACCTTCTTTGCTCGCCAGGCCCGTCCCATCCTCGGCCACCCGCTCCGGAACCTCGTCAGTACGGCCAAGTACCTGGCCGTGGCTCATCTCTTCTGGGAGTATGGATACAGCGTCGGCCCGGCGCAGGGCCCGTCGATGCTGCCGACTTTTGAGATAAGCGACGAGTGGCTGCTCATCTCGAAGCGGCACCGGCACGGCCGGGACGTGACCGTCGGCGATCTCGTCGTCTACAAGATCCCCATCTTCCCGGATAGCGACGGCATCAAGCGCGTGTTGGGTCTGCCGGGAGATTACGTGATGCTTGACACGCCCGAGAGTGGGAGCGAGGCTATGATTCAGGTTTGTTTTAGTCCGACCTCCCCGCCCCTCCGTTTCCCCGGGGGGGGGGTTCACATAAAAAGCCGTGTTTGCTCACTTCATATAGGTTCCCAAAGGACACTGTTGGGTGGTTGGCGACAATCTACCTGCCTCTAGAGATTCGAGGCAGTTTGGGCCGGTTCCGATGGCCCTAATTAGGGGCAAGGTCATTGCGAGGGCCTGGCCGCCTTGGGAATTCAGCTGGATTAGGAATCCGCTACGAAGCCCCAGCTCATCCTTGGAGGCTTAGGTGGCAGACAGCATGCAAATCGATCGAGGCGGAAGCAAGGGATGCTTCGCAAGCCATCATCAGCACTACGAGGAGCCGTGGCTCCGAGTCACAATTTTCCAGTGAGAGCAGTACGTAGGTAACGATGCTTGGGATATCTTACTGAGGACTTCATCTAATTACATCAACGTAGAACAACCCGGGCCGCGTTAGAAGTACGGCCTGGAAGTACGGAAGCGAGAATCGCTTATAGGAGATAGAAGGTGGCGGAAGGCAATGATGACCATGCGAAATTGATGGCCCTGGTGTCAAAGTACAAAGGAAATACAAGAACCCTCCTGTAGGTAGAGCGGAACGGGTTCGCCCTTATGAGGCGAGCCATCAAAACTCGCCGCTTAATGAATATCCGCCCGAAATGCACGCAACCGCAACCGAAAATACATGGAGTTCTTGGGAGCGCGGCTAGAGAGCGTCTCCCTCCGCTCCGTATAACTGATACATACGCCGCCAACACCTCGCCGAATCCCCCTGTCCAGGTGCATGCGGATGAATTAAACCGGGAAATGGAAGCACAAGGGGTGAAGTGAAGCAAAGATGCTAGAGGAAAAAAGCTATCAAGCTCGCCCAGCCGAGCCTCGAGTTTCCTAGCCTTCGATATGGCTCTTAGCCCCGCCCTGGCCAAGCAACTCAAGGCACCGCTGGGCAAGGTTGACAACTTCTCCCTCGTCATCGTCCTCGGTCTCGTTATCAGACTCGATCTGACGATTTGCGATCGCTTTGATCATCTCAACTATGTCGTCCGATTTGCCGATGAGGCCGATCAACTTCTTATCCTCGGACTCGAGGAGCTGCAGGAGCGTCCAGATAGCAATATGCTGGAACGTGGCGTCGCCGCTGTCGAGGAATCGGCTCAGGTACCCGTGGATGCCGTCGCTCGGCTCAGTCCAATCCCTGGTAAAGATGCCGTAGTCGCCAACTGTATCTTTTGTTAGCTAGCCCTCCTTGAGCACCTCCGTGGTCGTGTTACACCTGTCATAAACATACCTTTAGATGACAGGTTTCCGAGAGCCGCAGCACTGTTGCCCTGTACCTCGACGCTTGGGGATTTGGTCAAGGGTATCAAGACATCGAAAACGCCAAGCTCTAGTAGGTGCGTCTTGAGCTCGTCACTCAAGGCCAGGACAGCGATCGCTGCCGTCATCTCCGACTGGACTGTGACGGGCACTTCGAGCACCAGCTGCTTGCACTTTTGAACGGCGCCGGCATCCAGGACCAGGGCCTTGTTCCTATCTGAGCTTGCCGCCAGATTCCTAAGGGTCGAGATGGCGTGGCATTGAATCTCTTCATTGTCGGTGGATCCGAGTAAATCGACAAGCGGTTTCAAAAAGCCGGCCTCAATTATCGGGGACTCGTTCAGCGGATGAATGGATATGTTCCGGATGCAAGCAACCGCGGACAGGATAAGGGGGAGGTAGGAGGACTGGAGGAGTTGGAGGAGAGGCCCCAACCCGTTGGACCTGACGATATCGAGTTGGTATTTCTCGTCGGAGGCGAGATTCCGGAGTGCCAGTGCGGCTTGGCATTGAACTTTCGGGGACGATGAGTCCATGAGGTTGACAAGGGACTGGACGAGCCTTGTCTCGGTCTGGGCTAATTTCCGTCGGTTGTTGGAGTCGACAGCAATGTTGCTCAAGGCAGTGGTGCAGTAATACTGAACATCAACATCTGAGGAAGATAGGAGCTGAACCAAGACAGGGATTGCCCCGGCGTTTACCAGTTGCTGGCGGTTTTCATCTGCTTGCTTGTTAGCCATCACAGACATCGCACGCAGTACTACATGGAGGCGTCTTTTCGTACCGGAATGAGTCATGTTTAATAGAGCTCCAGTGGCGTTTCGCTGAACTCTCATATCCCTAGACTTTGCAAGCCGTGTTAGGGGACCCAGGGCGCCGGATCGCGCAATCTTCGCCTTGTTCTCCTCATGGGTTGCGAGGTTTGTAATGCAGCCAACTGCATTACACTGGACCTCGACGTTTGTAGAGAGCATCTGCCGGATAAGAGGGGGTAGACCGCCGAGTTGTACAATCAAGACCTTGTTCTCGGCTGGGCGGTCACTCGTTAGCCATGGGCTTGGTATCCCCAGGGTGTGCGGAACTGGGCAAACTTACTGTTGACTGCTAGATTTCCCAAGGCGGCACTTGCTGCCCTTTGAACCTCGATATCCGGGCTTTGGAGGAGGAATAATATGGGCTCGAGTGTGTCCCGGTCGACCTCTCGCACATCTGATATGCCCTGTTAGCCATGTGATCTCTTCACGCCGGTACTGTCATCCCAGCCAACTGTTCCTTGTCCATGTGTACAAACTCGACCCGTCTTCTATCCCACAAACGGCCAAGGAACGGGGCACAATAGCCTGCAGTTCGAAATGGATTCAACGCACCTCTCTCGGTAATTTCCGCAAATGTCAGGCTTGCGCTTCGTTGGAGGTCGATATTATCGGAGAAGACAAGGGTGCTGAGGGCACGGAGAGGTTCCCCAGAGAAGAAGTCGGTTTCGCCGCGCTATTCAACAGTCAGTATTGTCCCTGTGAAACCGCTGCGGGGTGTTTGGGGGGGAAGGTACGTTTTCTAGGTACTGAAGGAGATCGGCCACAGCCTCCCGCTCACTGTCAGCTAGGACTGGTTCGTACAAGCCATCGCGGGCTTTTCCTAGGTACAGATTATTAGTGTCTGAGATGTGCATAGCTGGGTCGGCCCAAGAGGTCTCATACCTGCGCAGCACGACGAGCTGCAGGCACCCATGGCGACTTGTTTGAGGTGATGGAGTGTTGATGATGCCATTCAAAGCTTCCGGGTTTCTCGATGGAGCTTTCCACCGCCACTCAGCGAGTAGCGGGGAGGAATGTTGTTGTGGAGCTTTCGAGGAGGCGGCAAGATGGGCAGGTCAGTGTCGCATTATCGGCAAGCTCGGGGCACACAGCAATAGTGCTTGCTGGACGTGGCCGTGGTGTTTTGTTGATCTCTCTTTCTCTCTCTCTCTCGCGGTCGGTCTCGGGATGACGACGATGGGGGTTTGGTTTGTTCCTGGGCGGGTCAAACCAAAAGCCGCAGGTTGCGAGGTTACTGCCGCGCTCTCCCTCGCTTGTGACTGGTTCCTGGTTGCTGCTGGCTGGGGGACTGGACAGGGAAGACGAAGCTGCCCTTTTCGAGAGGCCCAGGTGGAGATGAAGTGGACCCCGTGCCCCGTTTTCTAAGTTTCCCCCAATTCCACCGTCACGTGGCGGTCTGTGCGCCACCTTCATCCCTCTAACGGTCGCCATAGGCACCTGCTAATAATGTTACTTGGTACCTATTAATTGTTAAATGTTAATTATTGAGGCGTTGAAGTATCCATCTTCATACATCATTACCCGTGCCTAAAGTTACAGGTAGGTAGGTCCATCTTAAGATCCTAGGATGCTACTTCTCCTTTTCAACTACGCATTACAGGTACGGTATACCTGATATGAACTTAATCCAACCCTCCCCGTTTTCCCGGCATGTTCCTCGACACATTTCTTTCTTTGCTAGTGCCCGTTCCAGAGTCCCTGAGCTGCCTGGGAAGCCTGCGGACGTGAGCATCATTATCCCCGTCTTCTCGGCGCGATCCCGCCAGGAATCCGCGTAAGCGATGCGAATGCGGGCCAGGACATCATATCAGCCGCTGCCGCATCTAGCGCCTGATAAATTTGGTGGGAAACCTTCTGGGTCATTGACAACAGCACCGAGGCCCCCATCTTAAGCACCGCAAATACCCCCTTGGACTTTTCCGGCATGTCGGGGCTTTTTTGAGTTGAACAGTGCAGAGGCATCCCAAATAGGCGCAAACTCCCGGCTCTAGTCGCACTTTCAAGCTCCTTTGCAATGCATTCGATGGGTACTAGGATCCCATTGTATCTCCTCCTACTCTGATGACG
>Ga0164242_10006218_pt1 | contig 13173 bp, 7 predicted proteins | sample OricomgcompostMG_FD_108783 | JGI IMG/M metagenome (GOLD analysis project Ga0164242, IMG submission 108783) | Miracle-Growth compost microbial communities from Emeryville, California, USA - Original compost - Miracle growth compost (MG) ...
CTGCAGCCGCGGCCATTCTTCGATCCAAACGATCTTCTGCACACACGTCTCGCGGCCCCACGGGAATTGGCGTCCCTGCAAGGTGTCCAGCCAGCGCGACGCGAGGTGGCTGATGTACCAGTTACCGTCGGCATCCTGCACGAACTCTGCGTGCCCCGCCTTCTGCAGTCGCAACGTGCGATCGTCGCGCGAAGTCAGGAGCGGGCGATCATCGAGCTCGTATGGGCCAAGCAGCTGGCGACTTCTCGCCATCAGAACCCCGTGCTCCACACCCGTCCCTCCCTGCGCAAGCACCAGATAGAACCAGTCGTCTTTCACGAACAGCTTGGGTCCCTCGATCAAGGTCGGATGCTGCATGAGAAGGCTTGGGGTGCCCGTCGTGTGTCCGTCATAGTCGAGGGCGACAAGGACAATGCCGGAGAACCGGTTCCCGCCCGGGCGCGAGTCCGACTGCACGTTGAGGAGATAGTGCTCACCTGCATGATGGAAGATCGACGGATCGAATCCATGACCGCTCACCCGGCGCGGCGCAGACCATGGACCGTCCGCTGAAACGGATGTTGAGACGTACGTCTCAACATCGAGCTGCTGCCCGAGAAACGTGCCCACGATCGAGTACGTCATCCAGAACCGCTCACCGTCATGGCTGAGCGACGGCGCCCAGATGCCAGCGGAATCAGGCACACCGTGCAGGTCGCCTCGCGGCACCGCTCCGTCGACGCACCCGATGTACTCCCACTCGATCAGATCACGCGATCGGCGGATTGGAATGGTCGGGTACCACTCGAACGAGCTCGTCGCGAGGTAGAACCACTCACCCACCCGCACGATCGAAGGGTCGGGAGCGAACCCCCGCACTACGGGGTTGGTTGCGGTGCTCACATGCGTTCCTTGTCTGCCGACGATGATCGGCCGGAGGGGCTGCTCCGGAGATCAGCTACACGACCCGCACCGGTGAGAACAGCACCGGCACGCACCAGCCCGAGCATCGGTACGACTCCGGTCCAAACCTCGACCCACGCGCCGCCATCGAACGAGGTGGATGCACGGAATCGGTGGCACGAGAAGTCTCGAGAAAGCCGCAGCCGAATTCGGCCGTTCTGGACGACACCGAGGGCGATTCGGGTCGGACTGCGCGTGCGTCCTCCGGCGGCGTCCTGGCCGGGATTGCCGACCCCGAAGTCCTCGCGGGAGTCCAGCGATCGCGTCCGCACCGTCAGCTCTTCGCCCTCGTACCCGAATGCGACGTATCGGGAAACGCCCGTCATATCCTCGCGCACCATTAGGCCGGCGAAGCCGCTGTTGTCTTCCACACGCGCGGTGACGTCGATATCCCCGACGGCCTCCGTCACCATCGCGGAGAAGGCATCCGGATAGCCACGCTCATGGAGACGCGCATCGTCGCCGCTTCCGAATCTTCCCGGTTCCGCCAACCCGATCTCGAAAGCATGAGGGGCTTCTGCGTATGCGGCCGTCGTCCCCTCGCCCTGCATATACCTCATCCAGCCTTCACGAGGCGCCTGCTCGAGGCGATCGAGGAGAGTATCCGAATGCAGCCCGTACCAGCAACTGCCGATGCCTTGCAGAGCGGGCCCTTTCCTCAATTCGACGCCGGCACTGCGGGGCTGTTCGGTCGACTCCTCAGCCGCGCCAACCCGAAGCACCATCGCCTGAGACGGTTCGATGACAACGAATCCCTCCTCCGACACGGGCAGACTTCTGCCGGAGACGAGGTCGAAGACGTCGTCCGGCGTTCCAGGAACAGGCACCTCATAAGTGCGACTGTTGCCGTGCTCGTCGCGAGTGGTGTTGACGACGGCGAGATAGTCGCCGAGTCGGGTGATCGCCAATTCTGGGAGCGCCGAGTACGGGTTGTCTTCGTTGAAGTTGTCTCTTCGGATCTCACCGACACCCGGTTGGAAAGCGATCGGAAGCACTTCCCCGAGCGCGGCGAACTGGCGGCCCTCCACAATCCTGTCTGGCCCATGTTGCCGAAGCTCTTCGCGGGTCGGACCCCGCAGCGCCCAACTCCGAGAGCGGATGACGCCTGTCGTGCTCACAGCTGCAACCTGATGTTCGTCACCGACCATCACATGAGCCCGTCCGACACCCGAGAAGCCGCGATTCCGGCTCGTCAGGCTGGCGAAGAGATGCGTATCGCCGTCACGGAGCGAGAGCACGAGCGAGTCGATGTCTACGAAGGCGAACGGCCGTTCCTCTCGGGTGCGTGCCTCCGCACGCGAGACTCCCAAGGCGCGCAGTTCGCCGTCTTCGAAGTCGCGCTCGCGGGCATGCGGAAGAAGCCGACCGCCGGCCGGCGCGTCTGTGCTCTGAAGCCGCGCGTAGGTATCTGTAAGTCGAAGATCATCGATCAGGAGGCGTTCGCGACGCTCGACGACTTCAGGCAGAAATCGGCCGTCCTCGAGCATCTGGCGTGCGTAAGAAGCCCCTTCCCGCGCGCGATCCACAAAGGGACGCCAGTCGTCCGTCCCGTACTTCTCGGGGTGCTCGATCATGTGGTGGTAGACGGCGGCGTACCGGAGTGCCGCCCCGGATTCGGCATCAGCGACGTATGCGACTCTGCCGGGCAAGGCAGGATTGCGCTCATCAATAACTTGCTCCAGCAGCATGCGCCGTGCATCCCCGTCGTCCCCGCCCGGGTACCTGAAGAAGGATCGCGCGTGCGCATTGTCAAGAGTTCGTCGCAGGATCTCGTCGTTGAGCCGTTGGTCCGCTTCGTGATCCGCCGTACGGAAGAACCAGAGCGGAAGCACATTTACGAGCTCGCCATAGACGCCGACATAACCGTTTTCGCGAGGAAGCCCGTTGACCGTCAAACCGCGGTAGACCTTCCCGTATGGCTCCCTGCGCAGCGGGGCGCCCTTCGCGTCCGTAGCGCTTTCCGCAAGACCCTTCAGGACCACCTCGATCGCGTCCTGCGTCAAGATCACGTTCTTGTCGTGATGGAAGAGGCTGTGTTGCAGATCGAGCTCACGATCAGCGCGGCCGAGCAAGACTTCTTCGCCACGGAACGGTGCCAGTCCGAGGGCTTCACTCAGGATCTGGTGGCTGCGGCGAATGCCTTCGTAGAATTTCGAGGAGATGACTCGCAGACCCTCGTGAGCTTTCCACGCCCCCTCGTACGTGAACATCACCTGGTTGTAGATATATGAGAGCCGCGACCGGGCGAAGTCGAAATTCGCCTTCAACGCCCGCTCCCATGCTGAGCGCCTCGTCAGTGGCGCGCCGTCTAGCGCCAAGGGAGGAAGGGAGAACGAGTCGCCTTCGCTTCGCGAGTCGAAAGGTTCGCTCAGAAGATCCTCGAACCAGGCGGCACGGGGTCCACCGAGAACGGGTTCGAGGATGTACAGCACCTCGCCCAATGCCGCGTAGTAACCTCCCCAGTCCGATTGGTGGCCTCCCGTGGCCACCGATCTGACATCCGCGAAGTAGCCGCGCACATGATCGTCGATGCTCTCGATCACACGTTCTAATGCATCACCCGCTGAGCTTTGTGCGCGTGTACCGAACCAGCCGGCGCGGAGGGCCTCCGCTACGAACCGCAACTCGTTTCGATACCGTTCGATGGACAAGGTCCGGCCGGATCGAGGAGCATGTCCACCGATGAGGTCATCCAGCCTTCTTGTCTGCCATTCCTGCAGCTCAGCGACCTGGGCTCGCTCCTCCGACGCCGGAGGACGAACAACAGCCCGGCCACGTTGGTCGTGGTTGCCACGGCGTCTGGGAATGTCGCGCAGTGGGCTCAGGTGGCTGTGAGCGCGTATGAATCGCCTCGAGGCTTCGTCAGCGATCTCGCTACCGGCCGCGGACGCCGATGGACGGTATTCGGAACGGAACGTTCTCAGCGTGATGACGACTTCCCTCTTCCCAACGGTGCTAAGGGGAGGAAGCAGGACCGTGTAGCTCACGATCTTGCCGCTGACAGCTTGCGGATTCGATGAGATCAACGGTTCATAATCCCCACCATCGCGGTAGGTCGCCTGCTGATCGTCGACGAAGACGATTGTCTTGTATGGCGAGACGTCCGAGGCAAAGCACTCGACAGTCAGAAAGGTTCGTTGTCGAGGATCAACGGCCAGACGAAAGCTGACGTCATCAACGCGGGCGGATAGAGGTTGGCGGGGTTGCGCACGTACTTCGCCCAGTTCCACGGTGTGAAGCGGAGCCTCGGCCCCGAAGGTCGCGACCATGTCTCCCGTACTGCTCACCATCAACGCGACGATGCTGCCGTCTTCAGATATGCATCCGCTTGCTTCGACATCTCAGCTTGGAGCAGTTCGAGACCGGCCGCATCCGCGGCGCTCTTCAGCTTGTCCAACTGCGAATCGACATCCACCAGCCCGTACGACAGAGGAATGAGGTACTGCGTCATGGCGCTCGACATCTGCGCCACCGCGGACTTGACCGGCGTGATGTTCGGAATGAACTTCGCGAACGGAGACACGGTGAAGTTATTGAAATCCTGTGCCCAGTCGAAGATCGACTCCTCGGTCGCGCTCATATACTCGGATCTCTTCTCCAAAGACGGACGCCAGCAGAGTGCGTATCCCGGGAATGTGTATTCGCTGAGTTGGCGGTACCTGTTCCGCGACAGTTGTTTCCAGTCCTTGCCTTCGATTCCATACTCGAGGAGATCGTGGTTTGCCTGGACCGATAGCCAATCCTGTATGGCCAAGGCTCGGTCGAGGTCGCCATTCGCATTGATCACGACGATGTTGTCTGCCTGGAATGTTTGATAGGGCTTGAAGGCGTGCAATCCGCCCTTCAAGGGCATAACGTTGGCGAACGCCGCCTCGGGCACCTTTTTGCGAAGTGTGGATAGTGCATTGCTGCTGGTTCCGTCGGTCATCGCCCAAACTCCGCCATATGCGCCCGAAGCCCATCGGCTGGTCACGGTTGCGGAATCTGTGTTGATTGCATCTGCGTTGAGGATTCCATCCTGGTAATACCTCCTCATACGACGGAAGGTGTCGATGGTGCTGTCATCGTCCCAGAACGGCTTCGGATCAGCGCGACCGGTCTTGACGCAATCATTTGCAAAAATGAACCCGAAATTTGTCCCAGAGAAACTTGCCCCAAAAGAGTAGGCAGCTGCGTTGGGATTCGACCAATATTCCTCGTTGTACAAATTGAACACCAGCTCCGTGTTCTGGCTGTTACTGACGCCGAAAGGAACGACCCCTCGCTTCTTCACCGCATAGAGGTACCTTTCCAACGTGGAGAAGTCCTCGATCGTCGAATAGCCGAGCGATTTGGCCAGGTCTTCTCGGATGGTGAAATGCTGCATTCGGGCGGCGCTATTCGCCTGCGGCACTCCAGGGAGCAGGCCGTCGAGGGTGGTGTTCGAATCCAACAGCCGCTGAGGCAAGGTGGCCTTGAGATGCGGGTACTTCGTCAGCTTTCCCGCCAGGTTCACGATGGAGTGAGAGGCTTCGAGTTGCGACAGACTCGCCCACAATGCTTCAAGGGCCGTGTCGAACTTCGCGCCGCCGGTGAACTTCAACAGGGTTTGTTGTACGTAGTTGGAAAACGAGAGGAATTCTATATCGAGGGTGACCCCGAGGTCCTTCTTGAGTCGGCTGTTCAGGCGATCCGAGACAGCATGCCATCCGGGCGGCTGCGTGCCCGACACGATAGCGCTGCTGGAACCAGACACCTTGCCTCCGTTCGCCGAGTTGGCACTTGGCGTGCAAGCAGCCAGGGCAACGGACGCCCCTGTACCGCTGGCTATCGCGAGAAAGCCTCGCCGGGTGAGGTTGAGTGCGGCTCGATCCTGGGTGGGCATGATCGTTTCTCCTCTACTTCGAATGAGCTCGCGACGATCCGAAATCTCGGGGCATCTCGAGGGTCGTCATCTGTGGTCGATATCGTCAGCGATCGTCGACCTGACACTCTCGCGGTCCGGGTCTTTCGTCTCGTGACGAAGAATCCGGATCGACTGCCCGATCCCGCGCGACAGGGCAGGCAGTCTTGTTGCACCGAAGATCAAGAGCAGCACCGCGACGATGATCAGCAGATGCCAGCCAGTGATGCCTGCGAGCATGGTGTTCCCTTCCTGCTCGATTTCGTCGGGGTATGGCCGGCGTCGTGCATCGGCCGTACCCCGACATCTTCAATTGAGGTAAAGCACCAGCGTGCTTTGTGGCGGTACGCGGAGACCCGCGGCGAGTGCGACGTGCTCCGGATTGCCGTGGAATCCTTTCGGCGGGTTCAGCAGGCGTGCAGTACCCCTCCCCGTCACTTTCAACGTGAAGGTTTGATCCTTTGTGGTGTTCATGCCCACGAGGTACCGACCGTATTCGAGCTGGTAATACGGAGCGATGCCGACAAGAACCTCCTCGACGCCGACCTCAGTGGAGCCCAATGCGGGGTGCGCGTCGCTCGGGATGATCGCCAGCGGAAGCACCTCACCGGCGTACGCCTGGTGAACGGTGTCCCCTGGCGGAGTGATGCCGCCCTCGGGGAAGTTCGAGCCTCCATTGCTGTCGTTGATCGTGTAGTCCTGGTTGACCCAGTCCTGCACCGTGAACGTGTTCGAGCTCAGTTTTCCTGCGGTCTTCTCTCGGACCGTCGCCGATTGTTCGGATGACGGTGTGATGAGGTGAACGCGGCCCCAGTTGTTGACACCTTGTCGGGCCCTCCAGTACAGCGAGGCGAAGAAGAGTTCCCGCCCGTTCTTCACTGCGAGCACACCATCGACCTCGTCGGTGAAGACGAAGTCGGCTGCGTCCCAGTTCACGGGAAGCCGCTCGTTCGACGTAGGAAGCGCACGGAATGCGGCGAGGTCGCGCGCGAGCATTCGTGTCGCGTTCAACTGGACTCGGTTGCTGGTGTTGGTGAACATCAGCGCGAGCTGGGGCGCGAACTGCCCGTCCGCAACCATCTCCTGAGTCCACCCCGTGAGCTTCTGGTCGTTGAAAGCGGCCGCCGCCATGACGGGGCTGCAGTCCCAGACCGTGCGGGACGCGTACACGATGACACCCGGATATTCCTCGTTGCGCCATCCCACAACCGTCTCGAGGCGAGCAACCCTGTAGCCGTCCACGTCAGCGTCGATCTGACGGAAGTATCCGCGGGCCTGCACCATCTTGACCATCTGGGCGCGTACCTCTGGTGCCGGGACCGCACCGTGCCCGCGTGTGACGGACTCGTACATCATCACCAGCCAGTCGGTCACTTCGCCGTAGCTGCCGACGAATCCAAGTTCGCGGGTCAGACCTTTCGGCGTGACGACGTAATAGTCGGTTCCCAGTGGCTTCGTACGTGTGCCGTCAGGCAGTTCCGGCCCGTACCAGGGCTTCATGCCGAGACTCTCGTAGATCCACTGCCGGGCGCGAGGTTCGGGCCAAGCATCCTTCGGTGAAATCAGTGACAGGCCGCGATTGGCTTGATAGATGCCGATGGCGGTGATCTGCGCTTGATTCGAGTAGTGCCGCATGTTCTGTTTCCAGTAGTCGCGGCTGGAGAGCAGCATGTCCGTATACGCGGCACGACGGCTCACGGCCGATGCCCCCGCCGGGGCTGGCGCCTCGACATTGAGGTCGTCGAACCAGGCGGTTTGCCCGTTCATGACAACCATCCACACCTGGTATCTGGTCGCCCCTGCCGGCACGGTCATCACACCGGTGATCTGCTGCCAATCGTCGGAACCCGCTGATGCAAAGAAGTTGTGGTCTGTGCCGACGAGGTTCTCAGCGTCATCGAAGAAGAGGACATCGAGCTTCACCGCGGCAGCTGCTGCAGCCGATCCGTCGGTCTTGACCCACCCCGAAAGAGAGAGGTTCCCGGGGCCGGCCAGGATGAACCCGCTCGGAGCAACCACGAGACTGCCGCCGTTGGACACGAGCTTGGCGGACGCCGATCCTGAGTGAGCCGCACTCGAATCTCGGCTGAACGTGCCGTTGGCAGCCCACCCTTCGACCGTCCAGCCCAGCGGTGTGCCCTCGCCCTGTTCGAAACCGGGGTTTGTCAGTGTGGTGATGCCGGCAGTGACGGTCTTGTCGAGCTCGCCCTGGATGTCATTCCACAGGTAGGCAAGGACGAGACCGACACGGCCGAATCCCTGCCACTGCTGATCGGATGCCGTGAGAACGGTCGGATCTGCCTTCCATGCGTTGTACCGGCTATCGATGGCTGAACAGATCGCAGAGAGCGCATCCGGATTCTGATAGGCGGGGCTGTCTTTCCAGGTGTAACCCTCCGCGAGCATGTTGAAACCCCACGCGTCGGCTCCGTAAGCGCCGCCGCCGTAGATGAGGGCTTTGTGTTCGGCCTGGACTTGTGCTGTGAGCTTGGCGATCGCCGCGTCATCCTGATTCGGCCGGATCTTCGTGGCGGGTGCTGAACCCAGGACGTCAGAGCGGACCGGCGCAAAGTACGGGTTGGTGTGTGTGTACGCGCGATAGATGGGCCGAGAGGGCTCGATCTGGTCGTAGTAGTACGTATCGACCGTGCCGCCATAGTCCCAGATGCGCCCCATGGAGCGGATTTCCACCTGCAGGCTCCTCTTGCCCTTCGTATAGCTTTCGGGCAATGGAAGTGTGTGGAAGAAGAAGCGACCCGGGCTTCGGGGGTCTGTGCCGAGCTGGTCCAGGTTGTCGACCGGCCCCTCGTCGTACCAGCCGACTGACTTGCCATCGACGAAGAGCTGCAGCCGCCAGTTGTGCGATTCGTCGGCTTCGTCGGCATGATCGCCACCCCACAGCTTCACAGTGAGGTACGTCGTCTCCTCCGGATCGACCTGGAGGGTGAAGGATGTCGTCCCGCCCCACCAGGCGGCCGGGGACTGCGGGTTGAGGACACGGGCGGACTGAGCGAGCGCACCGGTGACGACGTCGGAGAGGGAGGCGCTCAGCGCATGGGCCGACTCCGACAGGCTGTTTCCGAATACGATCGTGTCTAGCGGCCCGTTCCTCGATGACCCCTTGCCGTGGGCTGTTGAGTCGGATAACCGGCCAACGGCTGATGCGGACGCGGGCGTCCAGATGAATGCGTTCGTCGCGGCCACGCCTGCCGTCGCCGCTGCCGCCGCGAGCACGCTCCTGCGGCTGATCTCGTTACCCATGTCTTCTCCGTTCGGTTCACTTCGTCGTGGTGGTACAGGAAACTCTCGAACACGGCTCCATCGGGGTAACGCTTTCGGGCGCGCCACATCGCTCTGTGTGCATCGGGACTCACACAAGGGCCGGACTTCCGGCGCCGCGAGCCGTACCGCACCGGAAACCCGTCAGTCAGCTACTTCTTTGCCGTCAGATATGCCTTGACCTGCTTTTGCATCTCGTTCTGCAGTTTGCTCAGCCCGGCGGCTTCAGCGGCCGATTTGAGCTTGTCGAGCTGGCTGTCGACATCGACCGCACCGTAGTAGAGCGGGTTCGCGTACTGCGTGATGACGTTGTTCATTGCCGCTGCGGACTGCTTGACCGGCGTGGCGTCGGGGATGAAGGAGGCGAGCGTGGCCTTGGTGAAGTTGCTGTAATCCTGGGCCCAGTCGAAGACTTTCTTCTCGGATTCGGTCATGAATGATGAACGTCGCTCGAGCTTCGACCGCCACAGGAGGGCGAAGCCCGGGAACGCATACGTGCTGAGCTGCTTGATCCCGTCGTCGCCGACCGGCTGCCAGTCCGTGCCCTTGATGCCGTAGGCGAGCAGGTCATGGTTGTCTTGGATTGAGACGTAGTCCTGCAACGCCAACGCTCGGTCGACGTCGCCGCCGTTGGCGTTCACCACAACGAGGTTGTCGGCCTGGAAAGTCTGAATCGGTTTGACTGAGGTCAGCGGTCCGCCGAACGGAAGCACCTCCTCCAAGTCGGCCCCCGGAACCGCCTTGCGGAGCGCAACGAGAAAGTTGCTCGCCGTGCCGTCGGTGATCGCCCACTGGCCCGCGAACTTGCCGGCCTCGAACTGCGCTTGAACCGTCGCGCTATCGGCGTTGAGTCCGTTCGCGTTGATGATGCCGTCTTGGTAGTACTTACGAATGCGGCGCAGCGTCTCGACGATCTGGTCGTTTTCCCAGAATGGCACGGGGTCAGCCGAGCCAGACGCCAGTTGACTCTCCTTGAAGCTGAAGTACAAGCCCGATCCGGCGAAGATCGTATTGAAATACTTGGTCGGATTCTCCCATCCGGCCTGGTCGAAAAGTCCCACTGGCCCTTGCGGTCCAATGGCGAGCTCAAACGTCTCGTTCGAGGAGACGCCGAACGGCGTCACTCCGGAATCCTTCTGCTTCACGTCGTAGAAGAACTTCTCGAGCGTGTCGTAGTCCTGGATGGTGTCGAAGCCGTACTTGTCTGCCAGATCCTTGCGGATGCTGAAGTGTTGCACTCGCCCAGCACTGTTGACTTGAGGGACGCCCCACAGATGCCCGCTCCATTTGTTTGAGGAGATCAGCTCAGGCGCGAGCTGTTTGGACAGGTTGGGCCATTTGGAGATCTCTTTGGTGAGATCGACCAGCGACTTGTCCTGTTGCAGCTGAGCCATGTTCAGCCAAAGCGCCTGAAGCGCGGTGTCGAACTTCGCACCAGCGGTGAACTTGAGAAGGGACTGCTGGGCGTAGTTCGTCCAGTTGATGAACTGCGCGTCGAGCTCGAATCCGTGTTCCTTCTTCAGACCCGCGTTGAATTTCGACAGCACCGTCTTCCAGTTCGAAGGTGCGGTGCTGGGCAGAATCGCCAGCGATGTTCCCGAGAGTGCGCCGCCGCTGGATTTGGACGGGCTGCATCCGGCTAGTGCTCCCGTCAGTCCGACGCCGATCGCGGCGGCGCCGCCGAGGGCGAGGAAGCCGCGACGGCTGAGATTCGTGGACATTCCGTGTACTCCTTTGTGGACAGATTGCAGAGGGGGTTGGGGATGGTGCAGCTGTGCTCACTCAGCCCTTGGTTGCCCCGAGAGTGAGGCCTTTGACGAAGAACCGCTGGGCGAAGGGATAGGCGAAAAGGATGGGGGCGATGGTCATGACCGTCATGGCGAAGCGGAGTTGGTAGACGGGCGCCGCCGCCTGGGATGCGGACGCGCCTGGAAGGCTCGCGGCGTTCGTGACGTTCGAGATGAGATTTTGGAGGATCAGCTGCAGGGGGAACTTGTCAGGGTCGGAGATGAACAGCAGTGCCATGAACCACTCGTTCCAGTACGTGACCGCGTAGAAGAGCCCGAGCACGGCGAGGATCGGTTTGGAGAGCGGGATCACGATCTGGAAGAAGACCCGCAGTTCCCCGGCGCCGTCAATGCGAGCCGAATCGAGGATGTCCTCGGGCAGCTGTCGGAAGAAGCTGACTGCAACGAAGATGAGGAAAGGCGCCAACATCACCGGCAAGATCACCGAGAACCAGCTGTTCGAGAGGTTCAATCCCTGGGTCACCAGAAGGTAAAGCGGTACGAGTCCGCCCGTGAATAGCATCGGGATATAGGCAAAGACGGTGAGCGGTCGACTGATGCGCGGAAGCCGCCTGGCGATCACCCAAGCCAGCGAGGCGGTGCAGGACAGTGACAACGCCGTGCCGATGATGGTGATGAACAACGAAGCGATATACCCGTTGATCAGTGACTGTCCCGTGAACAGCAGTTGATAGGCGGCCACGGAGAACGGTGCCGGCCAGAAGCTGTATCCGTTGGCGGCGAGAACTGACTCGTCTGTGAATGAGCCGGCGAGGATCATCCAGAGCGGAATCAGGCAGAAGAGCCCGAAGATCGTCACACAGACATAACTGACCACCGTGAACGGTTCGAACGATCTACGACCGGGAAGCCGACTCTTCACGGGTGCCTTCGGCGGCGTCGCGCCCAGCACCGTCTCCGCTTCGAGATCGGTGATGGTCTGCGTGCGACCGGTGGCGATGAGGCTCATAGGATGCTGCTTTCCTTGTCGACGCGACGTTGCACGAGCACCGCGACCGAGACGAACACGAATCCGACCACGGACTGGAACAAACCGATTGCCGCTGTGGTACCGAAGTCGCCCACGGTGCGCAGCGAACGGAAAACGTAGGTGTCGATGACGTCGGTAGTCGGAAAGAGAGTGCCGTTGTCGCCGACGATCGCGTAAATCGTGGCGAAGTCACCGAAGAAGATGCGACCGACGCCGAGCACGATGAGGATTCCCATCGTCGGCAGGAGCAGCGGCGCTGTGACCGAACGCGCCATCCGAGCACGGCTCGCCCCATCGATTGCGGCGGCCTCGTAGACCTCTTCCGGAATCGAGGTGATCGCCGCCAGGAAGATGACGGAGGTGTAGCCACCGAGCTGCCAGACCTTGACGATGGTGAGGATCCACGGCCATGCCCCGGGTTGCGTGTACCAATTCACCTGAGGGAGGTCGAACACGTCCAGAAGGTTGTTCACCATGCCGCTTCGGCCCCCGACCCCCGCCAGCACCGCTTGAAGGATGATGCTGATCACGATCGGTGAGACGAAGTAGGGAAAGAAGATGACCGACTGTCCGAATCGCCTGCTGAAGTGACCCTTGATCTCATTCAGCATCACGGCCAAGAGCAGTCCGGCGCCGAGCGATGCCGCAAGGAAGAGCGCATTCAAGAAGATCGTGTTGATCACGATCCGGGGCGCGTCACCGCTCGAGAAGAAGTACGCGAAATTCTGCAGACCGTTCCACGGGCTGCCGAAGATTCCTTCACTGACGTTGAAGTCCTTGAACGCCACAACCAGGCCGGCCATCGGGCCGTAGGCGAACACCACGAACCAGACAACGCCCGGCAATGCAAGCAGCAGTAAGCCGAACGTTCCGCGACTCGTCGGCTTTCGACGGCGCGCCGGGCGAGTCGCTCCGGGGGCGGGAGCGCTCTTGACGGCCGCGGTGCCGGGCCCTACGTCCGCGACGGCGGTGCCTCGTTGCACTTCATGACTCCTTGTAGTCCTCACCAGTTCTTCGTGGAACTAGTTTCATAACGGCGAAGCTAGACCACCACACGAGCCATGTCAAGCGATCCATCAAGCCCGACGCGCATGCCTCCACGAAGGCGCTCGAGGGCCGAGTACGATCCCCAGCATGTCCACTCCAGACGAAGCGCAGGCGATCCGTCATGGCGGATCCCGCGGGCCTGCCCGAGTCAGCAGCGCGAATCTGCGAGACGTCGCGGCGCGGGCCGGCGTCTCGCCCGCCACGGCCTCACGAGTCTTCGGAGGCAGCCGGAGCGTCCACGTCGA
>Ga0164242_10006219_pt1 | contig 13172 bp, 16 predicted proteins | sample OricomgcompostMG_FD_108783 | JGI IMG/M metagenome (GOLD analysis project Ga0164242, IMG submission 108783) | Miracle-Growth compost microbial communities from Emeryville, California, USA - Original compost - Miracle growth compost (MG) ...
CACGGTGACCGAGATCATCGTGCTCGCGGTCGGGATCGTGCTGTGGCTGGCCTCCCGCCGCGCCATCGCCCGCGGCCTCGACGAGGGCAGTCCCGAGCGTGCCGAGCAGGTGCTGGAGGCGGCCGAGGCCTGACGACTCGGTCCCACCCCAGTTCACGTCGCGAAGATGGCCCTTATGACGCCTCGATAAGGGCCATCTTCGCGACTTGAACGGCTCAGTTCGCGATAAGGGACGGTGCGTCGAGATCGACGGGATGCCACATCGAGATCGACGGATGCTGTCGATTTCGCGGGAAGGTCCGCGTCGGTATGAATGAGCCCGGATCCCGGGCGACCGCGACGGATGCCCTGTCGCGGATCACGCGAGAAGACAAGGATGAGGCCATGGCCGAATACATTCTGCTGGTGCACACCGACGAGTCCCAGATGCCGAGCGACGTCGGCGCGGACGTGAGCTCGCCGTTCCAGGAATTCATGCAGCGCAACGCCGACCGCCTGCTCAGCGGCGCGGGCCTGACCGGACGCGACACGGCAACCTCGGTGCGCCGCGACGCATCGGGTGCCGTCACCGTCACCGACGGCGTCTTCGTCGAGAGCAAGGAGGTGCTCGGCGGCTACTGGATCGTCGACGTCGCCGACCTCGACGAGGCGATCGCCCTGGCGAAGGAGGTCCCTGTCGTGAACGGCGGCGTCGAGGTGCGGCCGGTCGCCATGCGGAGCTGACATGGATCGCGCCGGCACGAACGTCCCAGTGAGCGTGGCATCCCCGGCTGCTGTTGCCGCGGCGGTCGCGGATGCGCACCGCCGCGAATGGGCGTTCGTGCTGGCGGCCACCGTGCGCGTCACGGGCGATCTCGACGACGCGGAAGAAGCGGTTCAGGATGCCTACGCCCGCGCCCTCGAAACCTGGCCCGAGCGGGGCATCCCGTCGAATCCCGGTGCCTGGCTCACGACGGCGGCGAAGCGTCGCGCCCTCGATCTGCTGCGCCGTGCGGATGTCTCGCGCCGCGCCCTGCCCAAGCTGGCCGAACCCGATCAGCGGGCTGCGGCATCCGGTGCGCCCGTCGCCGACGAGCCGGATGCCTCGCCCGTCGCGGATGACCGCCTGCGGCTGATCTTCACCTGCTGCCACCCCGCGCTCGCGTTCGACTCCCGCGTGGCGCTCACGCTGCGCATGGTCTGCGGCCTGAGCACTCCGGAGGTGGCGCGCGCGTTCCTCGTGTCCGAGCCCACGATGGCCGCGCGGATCACCCGGGCGAAACGCAAGATCGCCCAGGCGGGCATCCCGTACCGCGTGCCGGGCGAGGCGGACATCCGCGAGCGCATCGACGGCGTGCTCGACGTTGTGCACCTCGTGTATGCCACCGGCCACACAGCGCCCGCCGGAGCGGAGCTCGTGCGCCGCGAGCTCAGCGAGCGCGGCATCGAGCTGGCCGAGCTGCTGCGCCTGCTGCTCCCCCGCGATGCGGACGTCGCCGGACTGCTCGCCCTGATCTACCTGACGGAGGCGCGCCGACCGGCGCGAACGGATGATTCGGGCGACGAACTCCTGCTCGAGGAGCAGGACCGCGACCGATGGGATCCGCACTACATCGAACGCGGCCTCGACCAACTCTCCGTGGCGACGGATGCCCGCGACCCTGGCCGCTTCACCCTGCTGGCCGCGATCGCTGCCGTGCACGACTGCAGTCCGAGCTGGGACCAGACGGACTGGCAGCGCATCGCCCTGCTGTACGACCGGCTACGCGACCTGTGGCCATCGCCCGTCGTCGAACTGAACCGAGCGATCGCGATCGGCTTCGCGCAGGGCCCTTTCGCGGCCATGCCGCTGCTGGACGCACTCGCCATCGAACCGCAACTCGTGCGCTACCCGTACCTGCAGGCGGCGCGGGCCGACATGCTCGGCCGGCTCGGACGCCTCGAGGATGCCGCACTCGCCTACGACGAGGCCATCGCGCTCTGCGACAACGAGCGCGAGCGGGAACGACTGCGTCGTAAGCGGCTCGCGTTGCCCGTGTGACTGCTCCCGCCGCATCCCGGCAGTGCTACAGAAGAAGTCGACGGCCAGGTGACATCCAGATAACAGGTGGATAACATGGGGACGCTGTGCCGTTCGGCGCGGTGCCCCAGAAGTGCCCCAGTAAAGCCGCCGTGAGCCTCGCGGCGGTTCCCGCTAGCCCCGAAGACCCCGCCCTCGTGACAGATCCCGTTCTCCCCGCTCGCCCAGCGACCGGGCCCGGCTCGGAGTCGAGCGCGCCCAGTGCAGGGGCGGGAGAACCAGGGACGCGGGTGTTCCTCAGCCGCCGGGAGCGCCGGGCGTTCGAGGAGGCCCAGGCGCGCAGCGCCATAGCTCAGGTAGCACAGGCGCGCAGCGCCGAAGCCCAGACAGCACAGCCGCGCAGCGCCGAAGCTCAGGTAGCACAGCCGCGTAGGGCCGAAGCCCAGACAGGACAGCCGCGCAGCGCCACAGCCCAGGCGACGCAGGTCGACGTGCGCGAGACGGATGCGCGCCTCGACGATTCCCGTCGCTCCCCTGATGCCGGCCGCGTGCACCACATGGATGTCGTTCCTGTGTCCACGCAGACCGGACGCGTCCGGCTGCGCCCCGAGGAGCTGGCCAGGTCGACGGACTCGGCACCAGTGCCCATCACCCTGCCCGGACCGGGCGCAGAGGCGCAGGCATCCGTCGCCCCGACCCGGCGTAGCGTTCGCACCACTCAGAAGCCGGCGAAGGCCACGGGTGCGAAGCCGGCCAGGTCGAAGCCGGCGAAGGCCACTGCGACGAAGCGTCGCTCGCCCCTTTCCCGCATGCTGAGCAAGGCGCTGATCATGCTCGCCGCCGCTGGACTCGTGGCGACGACGGCGGTGCCGGCCTACGCCCAGTTCGAGAGGCCCACCTGGTTCGACCCCAGCACCGGCAAGACGCAGACGCTCGCAGTCGGAGCCGTGCAGAGCGGCCTGATCGACCGCAACGACTTCGCCGCGCACACGATGTCGACGGCGCTCGATTCCACGCTGGGAACCGTCGTCGCCCCAGAGGTGCAGGCCGTCGCTCAGCAGCTGATGACGGCGGTGGCCCAGGGCCGGCTCACCGGAAGCACGCCCGACCACATCTTCGAGATCCGCTATCTCGCCGCCGGCAAAGCCGTCCCGGGGTGCGGCATCGATTATCGCGTGCTGCAAGCCATCGCGTTTGCGCTCACCAAGTTCAACACCGTCGGAGTGAGCGACATCAACCGGCACTGCACCGGCCAGATCGAGGGTGCGGGCACCGCGTCAGCGCACTACGCGGACGGCGGTGGGCACGCCGTCGACTTCTTCCGGCTGAACGGGCACGCACTCACGGGCGGCGACCCCGACTCGATCAATCTGATCGAAGATCTCGACGCCGTGGTGCCGGCTAATTCCACGGTCGGGCAGGTGAACTGCCGTTCGGGCCTCTCGCTCAGCCACTTCAAACAGATCGACGACACCTGCAACCACGTGCACGTCGACTTTCTCGACGCGAAGGCCGCGACGCTGCTCGGCGGCTGACAAGGCGAAGACTGACGCACGAAGGAGTGTTGATGACGACGTTCGAGGCGGAGCTCTCGTTGGACGGCAAGACGGCCACCGGTATCACGGTGCCCGAGACGGTGATCGAAGAGCTCGGCGGCGGAGGTCGCATCCCGGTCTCCGTCACCATCGGATCGGTCACGTACCCGAGCACGATCTCGCGCATGAATGGGCTGGCGAAGATCCCGGTGAGCGCGGAGATCCGCGGCAAGGCGGGCATCGAGGCCGGGCAGCTGCTCACGGTGACGGTCGAGCGCGACGACGCTCCGCGCACCAGCGAGGTGCCGCAGGAGCTGCGTGCCGCGCTCGACGAGCATCCGGATGCCGCCGCACGCTTCGCCGCGCTGTCGCCCAGCAACCAGAAGCGCTTGGTGTTGGCCGTGACGTCGGCCAAGGCCGACGAGACGAGGCAGCGCCGGCTCAACGCCGTGCTCGCCGAGCTTCAGGGCTGACCGCTTCGCAACCGGTCTCGCCGGCGGATGAGTTCGGCGATCTCAGCCGTGTTGCCGGCCAGTGCGATGGCGCGGTCGTACGCGTCGCGCGACTCCTGCGTGCGTCCCAGCCGTCGCAGCAGGTCCGCTCGGGCGGCATGATAGGCGTGGTATCCGGCCAGTGCGTCGTCGAGGCCTTCGATCGAGGCCAGTCCGGCATCGGGCCCGTCGAGTTCGGCAAGTGCGATGGCCCGGTTGAGCGCGACGATCGGCGACGGGTCGAGACGAACGAGGTGGTCGTAGAGCGCGACCACCTGTGACCAGTCGGTCTTAGCGAACGCCGGGGCGGAGGTGTGCACGGCGTTGATCGCTGCCAGTATCTGAAAGCGCCCGGGTGCCTCGCCGGCGGCGAGCCGGTCGCGCACCAACCGATGTCCCTCCGCGAGCAGTGTCGCATCCCACGCATCGCGATCCTGTTCGTCGAGGCTGACCAGCTGCCCATCGGTCGAGACCCGCGCATCGCGCCGCGCCTCCGTGAGGATCATCAGAGCGAGCAAGCCGGCCACCTCGCCGTCGCGCGGAACAAGGTCGTGAAGCATCCGGGTCAGTCGGATCGCCTCGTCGGTCAGCTCGCGGCGCACCGGATCGGTGTTCGGACCGGTCGCCAGGTAACCCTCGTTGAAGACGAGGTAGAGCACGGTGAGGACGCCGGACATCCGCGCGGGCAGGTCCTCGGCCTTCGGCACCCGGTAGGGGATGGCGGCCGCCTTGATCTTGGCCTTAGCGCGGGTGATCCGCTGCCCCATGGTGCTCTCCTGCACCAGAAAGGCTCGCGCGATCTCCGGCATGGTCAGGCCCCCGACCATGCGCAGGGTGAGCGCGACTCGTGCCTCCATCGCGAGTGCCGGGTGGCAGCACGTGAAGATCAGCCGGAGCCGGTCGTCGTCGATGACGCCGAGAGGCTCAGGCGGCTCGTCGTGGAGCATCCATGCCTCCCTCTGCTTGTCATCGCGCTTGTTCTCGCGGCGGATGCGATCGATCGCCTTACGCACGGCTGTCGTGGTCAACCACGCGCCGGGGTTCGGCGGCACGCCGTCCGCCGGCCACCGTTCGACAGCGGTCGCGAACGCCTCGGCCGCGGCATCTTCGGCGATGCCCAGATCACCGAAACGTCTCGCGAGGGATGCGACCACGCGCGCCCACTCCTCCCGGTGGGCCAGCGTGATCGCCTCCGCGGCGTCGCTCACTGGAACGGCCGCACCTCGATCTTGCGATCGCAGACCCTCGACGCCTCGGTCGCGAGCGCCAGCGCCACATCCAGGTCTGGTGCCTCCCAGACCCAGACGCCGGCGAGGTACTCCTTCGACTCGATGAACGGTCCGTCGCTGACGACCGGATGCTCGCCCCGGTTGTCGATGACGGTCGCGGCGTCAGGGCTCGCGAGCCCGCCGGCGAAGACCCAGTGGCCCTCGGCGATCAGTCGTTCGTTGAACTCGCTGATGGCGGGACGCCTGTCCGTGCTGCCCGGGTCGACCTTGTTGTCGATCACGGATACCAAGTACTGCATCTGAAGATCATCTCCTTCGTGAAGTGTCACACCGTCGCGTACTGCGGGCGGCCCGCCGGCCGGTAGCGCTGGATCGCCACGCCCTTCGAGTCGATGCGGGACTCGAGCAGCTCGAGCGCGAGATCCGGACCGGACTCCGGGAACAGCCGTGCACCCAGGCCGACGATCACCGGGATGACGATCATGGTCATCTCGTCGACCAGCTCGTTCGCCAGCAGCCATCGGATGAGGGCGCCGCTTCCGTGCACCTGCAGCTCGCCGCCCGGAGGGGCCTTCAACTCTTCGATCGCCGCAGCGAGATCGCCGCCGAGCACGGTGGTGTTCGCCCACTGCGGCGACGACAGAGTGGTGGAGGCGACGTACTTCGGCGTCCCATTCAGCGCCACCCCGATCGGATGCGCGCGCATGCTCTGATCGGATCCCCACGAGCCGACGAACAGCTCGTACGTGCGCCTGCCGAAGAGAAAGGCTTCGGCGTTCTGGTAGGTCTGCGTGATGAACGCCCTGGTGTCGTCGTCGCCTTTACCGAACGCCCACCCGCCGCGCTCGAACCCGTTCGGGTGGTCGCGGGTCGGTGCTCCGTTGTTCTGGATCACGCCGTCGATGGAGATCTGGGTCATGGTCGTCAGCTTCATGGTCACGCTTCCTTTGCCTCGGCACCGCCCCTTGTGGGCGGTCTCACCAGTGCTACGAACGCGACCGACGTGATCCGACATCGTCGTGGGAATTCGTGATGAGCTCCCGTCATTTCCCGGCGCTCCCCGCGCGGCGGGTGGCGTTCGGGGTCTCGCCGAGCACGGTGCTGTAGCGGCGGGAAAAGTGAGCGTAGTCCGTGTACCCGAGCTGCGCCGCGAGCGCGCTGAGGTCGGTCTCCGGCTCCTGGTAGAGCGTGACCGCTGCGGCCTGCAACCGTCGGCATTCGATGAGCCACTTGGGACCGAGCCCGAGGTACTCCCGCACCGTGCGCTCCAGGGTGCGGGGTGCGACCTCGAGGCGCGCTGCCAGTTCCGAGGCACGGTTGATGGATGCCTCCATCTCTGCCAGACGGCACGCCTCGTCGACGAGGCGGTCGCGCTCGCCCACGCACTCGGCGTACGGGAGCAGCCAGTTTGTCAGCGCCTGGACGAGCGGCTCGCGCGACCGCTGCGCCATGGCATCCGCGATCCGCTCAACCGGGGCGTCCTCGAGTGGGACGCCCTCGGCCGGCACGGCCCGTGGCAGCACACCGTGCCCATCGAGCAGAATGCGCCCCGCGCTCGGTCGCAGCAGCACGCCGACCGCCCAGCCGCGGCCTTCGAGGCGGCGAACGCTCACCCGTCCGGTCGGCGGGAACAGGCCGCCCGTCATGGCATCCCGAGCCGCACCCTCGACGACCACGTTGAACGCCGGGTACGTCAGCACGCGCTGGTCGACCGTCTCGCCCTTGGGAACGTCCCAGCGCACCACCCAGACATGCCGCACGAGCTCGTCCAGCGCCGAAGGCAGCGTGAACCGGTCGAACACGGCGCGCGGGTCGCCCGGGTTGAGGTGCCCGCGCGAGCGCAGTGCAGCATCCGCCATCGTCTTCCCCGTCATGCTCGTCGCTCGATGTCGCAAAAGTACAAGACGGCACCGACTGCCGATGCGTAGCGTCGAACGCATGAGTGAGAACACCACGACCGAGCGCGTCACGGCGGCGAACGGCGCGCACACGACCAACGGGATGCCGCACGGATCCACCTCGATCACACCCCACATCGTCGTTCGCGACGCCGCCGAGGCGCTCGCCTTCTACCGCGACGTCTTCGGCGCCCGCGTGCTCGACGTCACCCGGTTCCCCGGCGGCGACGGCATCGCGCACGCCGTCGTCGACTTCGGGAACGGCATGCTCACACTGAGCGACCCGCTCGAGTCCGTCGGACTCGTCGCCCTCGACGACCCCAAGCGCCGCCCGTACTCGCTCGCCGTCTACGTGACCGACTGCGACGCGGTGACGGATGCCGCGGCATCCGCCGGCGCGACAGTCCGGGAACAGCCGGCAACGTTCGTCACCGGCGACAGGTACTCGTCGATCCTCGACCCGTTCGGGGTGCGGTGGGCGGTGATGACTCGCGTCGAAGACCTGTCGTTCGAGGAGAGCGCAGCCCGCGTGGCGGCCTGGGCTCAGGAGCAGAGTTAGCGCACAGGAGCAGAGCTGAAGCTCAGGAGCAGAGTCAAGGATCAGACGCCGCCGAGGGTCGGCCGGCCGACGCGGACCGGAGTGGAGTTCTTGCGGAATAGTTCTTAGCGATATATCGTTGACGTGTCTTAGATAGTCACGTTAGGAGATTCGCTATGAGAAACGACTACTTCCACGGCGACGAACACCGTCGCCACCACGACCACCCGGCACGCCCGTCCTTCGGCGGGGACCCCTGCGCAGGCGCACCTCGCCGGCATCACCACGATGCCGCGGACGGACACGGCTCGGCCCACCATGGTGCTGGCCGCGGCGAGCCGGGCTTCGAGCACGGGGCGAACGCGGAGGGTGGCCCGGGTGAGGGCCACGGCGGTCCAGAGGGCTTCGCAGGCTTCGGTCCACGCGGCTTCGGCTACGGACGCCGTGGCTTCGGCCCCACGTTCGACCCCCGCGGGTTCGATCCGGCCGCGTTCGCCGCGTTCGGCGGCCGAGGGCGCAAGCGTGCGTCCCGCGGAGACATCCGTGCGGCCATCCTGAGCCTGCTCGCCGAGGAGCCCAAGAACGGCTACGCGCTGATCAAGGCCATCGCCGAGAAGACCGACGGCCTCTGGAAGCCGAGCCCCGGCTCGGTGTACCCCACGCTGCAGCAGCTGGTCGACGAGGAGCTGGTGGAGGCGACCGGTGACGGCCGTCGCACCGACTACGCGCTGACGGATGCCGGCAAGGCCTACGTCGCAGAGCACCAGTCGGAGCTCGACGCGGCATGGCAGGCCGCGCCCGGGCTGAGCGCGTCAGGCGCCGCGCTGCACGAGGCCGTCGGCAAGCTCATGGGCGTGGTGCATCAATACCGGTTCGCCGCGACCGACGAGCAGCGCAAGCAGGCCGCCGAGAAGATCGATGAGCTGCGCAAGGCGCTGTACCTGATCCTCGCGGAGTGACCTGCAGCCCGGCCGCGCGTGTGCGGCCGTCGTCGAGCCACCCGGAAAACGTCGAGCCACCCGCGAATCTGCCCAGATTTCGGGGTGGTTCGGCAATACCCGGGTGGCTCGCTGCGGCTCAGCCCACGACCTCGCCATCCAGGTAATACCAGCGGCCGTGCTCGCGCACGAAGCGGCTGCGCTCGTGCAGCACACCGCCGTCGCGGGCGCGTCCGGGCGCGGGCAGGATGCGCCAGAACGCGCGGAACTCCACCTCGCCTCTTTCGCCGTCGGTATCGGTGTCGAGGATGTCCAGCCGCCGCCACTCCATGGCGGGGTCGAGATCGAGCGAGGCGGGACGGAACGACGGATGCCACGTCGCCAGCAGATACTCCACGTCACCCACCGCGAACGCCGAGTAGCGCGACCGCATCAGCGTCTCCGGAGTGGACGCGATCGAGTCGCCGCGGTGCAGGCATCCGCAGCACTCGGCGTACCTCTCGCGGCTGCCGCACGGGCATGGAGCGGTGCCGTCGTTTGCACTCCCGCTCATTCGCTCTCCCGCATCCCGCTCGACCGGCAGGCCGCGTGGGCTACCCATCGAGATCGCGTTTCACTGACGAAGAATGTCGTTCCAGAGCAACGCATCAGCAGTTTCTGTCAGTCAAACGAGATCTCGGTCCTGTCCGCAACGCGAGCTCACGGCTCGGGCAGCGGGGTCGTCTCGAGGGTGCCGGCAAGCATCCGCTCGTTCAACTCGGCCAGCTGCCGGGTGAACAACGCCGCTCCACCCTGCGCCGGATGACGCAACGCCGGTGCCGCGATGCCCGCGGCCTCCAGCGCGCCCTGCGCCTTGCGCCCGACCGCCGCGATCGTGCGCACGCCGAACGCCCGCGCGAGCTCGAGTCCGACCGGCGCTCCCGCGCGCACCTCGGGCGAACGCGGCGCGCGGTTGGTGCGCCGCTCGCCCGCCACGAACGGATGGTTCGGATAGACCGACCACAGCAGCGGCAGCGGTCCGCGCCACGATTTCAACGCGGCCCAGACCACCCGCGATGACGCCTCCCAGGGAGCATCCGGATGCTCCGGCAGTTCGAGCCCGTCGCCCTCGGGTCGTCCGCTGATCAGGCCTGGACGGGTGTGCACCTCGCGCACGCTGGTGAACGGAACGCCGCTCACGGTCATGCCGCGGTGCCCTGGCGCCTCGCCGAGGAGCAGGATCTGCGGTCCCACCTCCGCCATCAGGCCGAGGTACCGCAGCAGGTTCCGCCGCCGGAGCGCACCGTGCGGCGTGCCTGCGTCGTACAGGAACTCCGCATCGTCCGGTGTCTGGGCGGCGACGGCATCCAGTGCGGCGAGGAACCGCGCGAGATCGGGCTCGCGACGCACACCGCCCACAGCCTCCGCAGCGAGATCGGGCTCGCTCACTCCTTCTCGCGCAGCCAGTGCGAGCGCTTGAACGTGCGACCCCACCACGCGGTCAGGCCCTCGCCCTGGTACTGCTCCGGGTCGGCCTCCAGCACCGCGTCGCCCTCGGGCGCCGGGAGCCCGGCCACCTCCGACGCGTCGATCGACGTCGCGACCCCGTCGGTCGTGATCGAGGTGACCTGGTTCGCATCCACGAACCGCAGCCCGTGGTGAGTGCGCACGGCGAGGCCGTCGAAGAGGTCGAGCGAGGCATCCTGCAGCACGTGCTCCACGGTGCCGAGCTCGTCGCCACCGGATGTGGTCACGCGAGCACCCTTCTGGAGCGCTGTGTAGGCGATGGGTTCGGGCATGGATGCCACCATACGCCGCAACACCGAGTGGCAATCTCTCCGACGTGTGACGTCCGCGCTCGTTCTCGACGGCTCCCGGGTCTGCGGTGAAGGCGGCCGGCAACTGTTAGCGTGCTGTGGGCAAGCATCCGTGATTCTGGGGGGATTAGCGATGCGGTGGGGGCGTGCAGCGTCGGTCGTCGCGCTCGTCGTGATCGGCGTCGTCGGCATCACCGTCGCGCCGCTGCAGCAGAGCCCGGTCGCGACCTCGCGGTATGCGTTCCTCGACGCGATGTCATCGGGCAAACAGGATGCCTACCTCGAGAAGCACCCGGACGCCGCGGTCGGGCTGCTCAACCTTCACCCCGAGGCGAATGCCGCCGCGTGGCGCGACTTTCCTAAGGACCTGCGCCACGACCTCGCCGAGACCCTGCCGTCGCTCATCGGTGGGATGGAGGGCGTCGACTACGCGTCGCGCGATGTCGCGAACCGAGCGTGGCTGGCATCCCTCATCGAGTCGACGCAGCGTGCCGTGAAGAGGCATCCGTCGAATGCCGTCGCGCAGCAGAAACTGAGGTGCCTGCTCGCCGTCAGGGCGGCGTTGAAGGTGCACAAGCCGCGCCGGTACCTGGTCGACCTCACGGACGACCCGAAGCCGCTCGCCGCCATCGCGATCGGTAACCCTGACAAGGCGAGCATCGTCTCGTTCACCGTGCCAGGCATGGGCACGTACAGCGACGACATGCAGCTCTGGGCGGAGGGTGCGCAGAATCTCTACGACGCGCAGGGCGAAGCGGGCGCGACGAAGAAGCGGGCGACCGTCGCCTGGATCGGCTACGTCACGCCGCCGCCCGGCATCGATGCGGCGCTCGGCCAGTACGCGCACATCGGGGCGCAAAACCTGGTCGAGGCGCTCGAGGGGTTCTGGGCGACCCGGGGCAAGAAGGCTCGGGACGAGGTGACGCTCAACGTCGTCGCGCACTCGTACGGCACGACGACCGCGGCGGATGCCCTCGCCGCGAAAGACCTAGGCGTGTACTCCTTCGTGATGCTGGGCTCCGCGGGCATCGAGCAGAGCGTCGGCTCGGCGCGCCAGCTGCACGCCAAGCATGTCTACGCGGGCGAAGCGACCGGCGACACCGAGGCGAGGTGGGGGCGCATCTCGCGCATCGACCCGCGCTCGCCGTCGTTCGGTGCCATCCCACTCGCGGTCGACGGCGACCCGAACAAAGACGAGTTGCCGGTGACCGGCCACACGCCCATCCTGCACTCCGACTGGAACGACAACCCCATGTCGAGTGCGTGGGCGAAGTTCACGAACGTCGACGAGTTCGCCCAGAAGTATCTGGATCACATCCAGACGTACGGGTATCTGGATGCCGGCACCGAGTCGATCGCGAACGTCGCCGCGGTCACGGTGCCGCCGCACCACACCGACGCGCACGACGCGACGGTGTCGCCGCGCGGCTGAGCCCGTGCCCCTTCACCGGGGAGTGACGCTCAGCGCGTGACAGTCGCTGCTGCTTTGCGGCCGGGAAAGAGGAGTACGGCTTGTGCGGCGCCGATCGCCGCTCCGATGAGTTGCGCGGGTAGCCGGCATCGGCGGAAAGCGAGGTCGCGGCGATGCCGGAGCCGACCACGGCGAGGGTGAGCATGCCGGTGCCCAGCAGCTCGGCGATGCACGCGCGCCAGAGCGGATGCCGCCTCGTCATTCAGACGGTCGTCAGTAGGCCGGCGACTGCGTTCAGCGCACCGGGAACAAGGCGGTAGTAGTGCCAGGTGCCGCGCTTGGTCACGGTGAGATATCCCGCGTCGACCAGCACCTTCAAGTGATGCGAAACGGTGGATTGGCTCAATCCGAGCGGGTCGGTCAGATCGCACACGCACGCCTCGCTGTCTGCGTGCGCGGCCACCATCGACACCAGTCGCAGCCGGGCCGGGTCCGCCAACGCCTTCAACGACTTCGCCAGGGACTCCGCGTTGATGGTGTCGATGGGCTCACGGGTGATCGGGGCACAGCACGCTTGCAGATCGCGGATCGGCAGGAGTTCGGTGACGGACATGAGACCAGTCTCGCATATAGATTGACAGGCATCGATGTTTAATCGCAGACTGTCTGCATCGACATCCGTCGATGGAAGGAAGGTTGATCATGACCGGTTGTTGTGACCCGGAAGAGGGCTGCTGCGAGCCTGGCTGCTGCTGACCCCTTCGACCGGCCGCCACATCACCGTGGCGGCCGGTCCACCTGATCACCAGAGAAAAGATGACCGAGCGTTACGAGGATTGGGATCTCACCGACCCCGCGGGACTTCCGCTCGAGAGAGTACGCCCGGTCCGGGACGAGATTCGCCGGCGGGTCGAAGCGTTGGTCGCAGAGCTTTACGCCGAGTAGCGGCGCCGCTTACTCTCGACCCATCGAAAGGAGGCGACATGGCGATCATCATTCGGCCGATGCGAGCCGACGACTGGCCCGCAGTGGAACGGATCTACCAGCAAGGCATCGACACTGGGAATGCGACGTTCGAATCCAAGCCGCCGACCTGGGCTGAATTCGACCACGAGAAGGTTGACAACCCGCGACTGGTCGCGGAGCGCGATGACCAGGTGGTCGGTTGGGCCGCCGCCACCCGAGTCTCCTCGCGCTGCGTCTACGAGGGTGTCATCGAACACTCCGTCTATGTGGGGGAAGACGAGCGTGGTCGCGGGATCGGCCGGGCCCTGCTCGATGCGTTCGTGACCGCCTCCGAAGCCGAGGGGATCTGGACCGTGCAGTCGGGCATATTC
>Ga0164242_10006220_pt1 | contig 13171 bp, 8 predicted proteins | sample OricomgcompostMG_FD_108783 | JGI IMG/M metagenome (GOLD analysis project Ga0164242, IMG submission 108783) | Miracle-Growth compost microbial communities from Emeryville, California, USA - Original compost - Miracle growth compost (MG) ...
AAAGGCGTACAGTGTAATAAAATAAATAAGCATCAGGAGTGCTGTAGCCCTTATAGTGTAAACCCAAGCTAACTTAGAGGCAGCCCATGGATTTAATACCTCCAGGAAACAGTAGAGAATCCATAACCCGACCATATAACTTATCGGATTGTGCATACGCTTCCAGTCTTTCTCCTTTGCCTGGTCGATGAAAATACCGATGAACATAAGTCCAACCATAAAATCCATTAAAACTCCAAGAGGTAAGTCTATGAATCTTAGTGTGTCGAAAAGCATAAAACTAAAGATTAAAAACAGGGTTATCCCTACCCGAAGGTTTAAAGTTACAAGCAGTACAAAAGGAATACCACCCAATAGTGCAACTAATAGTACTGCAGCAATGAGTTTAAATTTAAAAATAAAGGCTACCGCAAAAAGTACAAAGCATAGAAGGACAAAAGAAAACCCAGCAATGCCCATCTTTTTTTCTAAGATATACTGCTTTAAGCTACGTTTTTTCTGTTCTAAAGGAATATGTAATTGTTGTTCATCCATACAAGGCATCCCTTTTTATAGGAATAATACTTTTATGAAAATTAGAAATAAGGTGAACAATACTATTAAAATAGCAAGTGTAGCACCCGGCTGTGTTTTGGATTCTTTCTTACGCAATTTCCTCCTTCATTTCATTTATCAATATTTTTTCAACCTGAAGTGCTCTTTTTGCCCAGGAATTATTTTCGGAAAACTTTACTCCGGCTTCTACCTTGGAAGCCGAGTTTTCTTGCATTGCCCGGGAAACCTTGAGTACAAATTCCCCGGTTTCATTAGCAAGATAAATAACAGGTGAAAAACTGCTAATATCTACAGAGAAATTGGTAGATACTACAGGTTTACCACCCGCCAGGTATTCATTTATTTTTAAAGGATAGATGCTTTCTGTTAATTTATTTTTTTTGAATGGTATGATACAAACATCAAAATATTTTAAATAGGCAGGGAGTTCCTCCAGTTTTTTCTTTCCGGGTAGGATTATGTTCTTTATTTCAGCGATTCCTGCTATTTGAGCTTCTTTCCGTACAGGGCCAACAAGGCAAATAAGTTTATCCGGATTACTTTTTGCCAGTGCTTTTATAATATCATAATCTATTCTATGGCAGATATTTCCAAAATAACCTATTATTTTTTTATTCTCAGGTAATTCTTTAGGTCTGGGCAGAACTTCGCTTAAACTTTTACTAAAAAGGGTAATATCGGCAGCGTTAGGAATAAAATGAACTTTACAGCCCAACTGTTCAAATTTTGTAGTTAATGCAGTAGAAGTTGTTAGAATGATTGATGCCTTTTTAGCTGCGGCGATTTCAAGGGTTTTTCCATGTTTGGCCACGTATTTAGATTCTTCGATATTGTCTACACAATGGTAAACCGTAAGGGCAGGTTTGTATTTTTTTGGGAAGGACAAACCATAAAAAGGATTATAAGAATTAATAAATACGTAGCTCTCTAATTGGTAATCTTTAATAATTTTTTTTAGAGCAGTTGAAATTACTTTGTCATTCACTTTTAATAAATAATCATAAAGCTTTCCCGAAGGTAAAAAATTTATGGGCAATACAGGCTTTACAAATACGGCTGTAAAATTTTGTGGTGCATTTTCCACCTTTAAATACATATTGCGCTTACTAAAAAAGGCTTTTCTTCTCTTTTGGATTTGTTTTGAATTAAATTTTTTTAGTATGTCTTTATATGTAAAAGGATTGTCTATGTAAAATACCTTGTGCCTTTTGCTCAATTCTAAAGCAAGGCTCAGTGCTGTGGATGAATAAGGACCATCCCAGCGAGCAAGAGGCAAAATGATTATGTTTAAAGCATTACTCATGAGAACTGTTTTAAAACAATTTTTTTGCTTCGCCTGAATAGTGTTCCATATAGAAGTAAAGCGTGGTGTAAGGTCTTTAGAGTACTTACATTTAATATTTTAAAAAGGACAATTTGATTTACAGTAAATAGTATTGCATAAGAGGAGAGTGTTCCATAAGCGGCACCATTAAATCCGAAGTTTTTTATAAATATATAATTGAAAATAATGTTTAGTGTAGCATTTAGGATCACAAAAGTAAAATTCAATTTAGGGCGACCTATTGCATCCATTATTGTCCCAAATTGCCGTAAATATGGGATAAAAAGAGAATAAAAAACGGTAATTTGCAAGAGTGGCACGGCATTAAGATAGGCTTTCCCCGCAATTATGCGAATTACAAATTCTGGGAAAAGCAAGGCAAAAGCTATTGCTGGTACTGTTACTGCTAATATTACCCCAACCGATTTTTCATAAATTTCCTTAACAGATTCCTTCCCTTCTGTTTTTATTTTTTTTGCTGTTGCAGGAAATACAAGGGAAGCAACAGCACGGGTAGGGGTTTCTATGAGTGTAGAAATACGTATTGCGGCACTATATGCGGCAACGGCTACAGGAGAGAGCATACCACCAACCATTGCCTGGTCTATATAACGATTGAGCATGGAACTTATATTGGTGCCGAACGTATATTTTCCGTAATGAAAAAGTTTCGATAGCCATTCTTTACTTAATGTTTTGGAAAACTTTAGATAATCTTTGGCGAAAAAGTAAAGCACCAGCGTAGAAAGGGCTGCCCCAAGTGCTTGTATGAGTACGAGAATACGGAGAGGAGGTCTATAATTGATAAAAAAACAGGTGGCTACAAAAAGGAATAAAGTACCAAACCGGAGCGATGTTCCCCAGAAAGCTCCTCTGAAATTGATTTTTGCAAAGAGTAAATATTCTAGTTGGGCATTAAAGGTCATGAAAAGTAAAGAAAAATTGTAATAGTAAAAAAGCTCACTCATAGTGGGGGCAGACCATATCTGTGCCAACTGAGTACCAAAAATGGTAAGTAAGCAAGCTACTGCAATTGAAAATAAGCAATTCATACTCAGGGAAGCCGTATTTATTGCTCTTAAACTATCGGCATTGTTTGTGGAATTGATATATAATATTTTGCCATTTCTTATTAAACCTGCACGGGCTACTTCAATCACCGCTAATATTGCCATAAAAAGAGCCCAGGTACCAAATTCCGATTTTGGATACATTCTAACCATAAAAAAGAAGGTACCGAAATTTAAAAAAATACCGCTAAATCGCTGTCCGAAGCTAAAAATGCCCGACTTCACTAATCCTTTATTGTTTTTCATCGTTTGAGCCTGTTTGACAAAAATAGAGCGGGTTTATGCTTAAATTATGAAAAAGAAACGAATGAAAGCAGTGCGCATGAAATAATTATGGAGCGCATTTTTTAGTAGAGATACCATTTTTAATAATTATTTATTGTCTTAGGAAACTTTATTAATAATTACCCCCATAAATTTTTCTCCTAAAGATTCAAAAAAAGAAAGAGCTGCCGCCTTCGAGTCGGGAATTGCATTGGCTGCTGAAATGACAGCTACAATTTTTTCTGCATAAATAGAAAGCTCTTTTGAATCTGAATAGATACCGGAAGCACCTCCTTCCATTATGATATAATCATAATGCTTTTTACTTTCTTCAAGGAAAGCATCAAAAGGCTTACCGGCAAATAACTCACTCGGGGAATAATTACTTATTTCGCAACCAATAACATCTATACCCGATAAGCCCGAATGCGTTATAGCCTCTGTCCACTTTTCCACTGAAAAATTAGTATCTGCTAACTCCGGCAATATTTCCGCAGCATTTTCTTCTATGCCTGCCAAAACGGGTTCTTCTCTTATTATCTTTGCTTCAGCACGTATACAATTTTTTAATGTAGTTTTTGACGCAAACAGTTGTGTAAGTTTATTGTTCTTGAAATTGGTATCTATAATGAGTACCTTTTTTTTAATTAGAGCAAAAGAGTACGCAAGCGCAATAATGGATAGTGTTTTACCTTCTCCTGCTAAATTGCTCGTAATAAGAAATATTTTTTCTTTTTGATTTTCAAATTGATAACGTAATTGCCGGAGCTGGGAAAGAAATAATTCTTTTTGCGGATCTAATTGGACATCATTTGAAAATAACGCTTCTATATTTACTGTTTTTCCTTTGATACTGTTTAATGTTCCTATTGTGGGTAAATCAGAAATTTCATTAAACCGCTTTTCTGTGAGCAAGCGATTATCTAAAAACTCAAGAAGAAATAAGAAACCCAAGGCAAAAGCAATAGTTGCAAATCCTGCGATACCTGCAAATAGTGTAGCTTTTGACGCTTCCGGTTCTATTGCAGGTTGCCCCGGTTCAATAATGTGTATATGACTAAAATCTTTGGCTGAATTCATTGCCTTGTTATATTTCGTTAAGAGATCTAAATATTCCATTTTCAATATGTCAATATTGGTTTGGAAACTAGATAATTCAGTTTCTTTATTGGCAAATCCGCCTAGTTCTTGTTGTACACTATCTATACTTCTTTCTATTGTTTGCAGGTTCGATTGGGCAATTTCCCATGCAATTTGATCCGTTATTTTTTGTTTTTTCAGATCTTCATAAAGGGTGTTTTCCGGAGAGGTTGTTTGCTGGTAGAGATAGGTCTGTTCTTTGAGTTCTTCCCTTAAGCTGTTTATGCTATCTAAAATTACTTGGTTGGCATTATCTTGAATATATTGCGCATTTAGGCGATTTATTCCTTTCTTTAGCTGGGTTATTTTTTCGCTCAATGCGTTTTTATCAAGCCCGGATTCATTATTTCGGAGTGTTTTATTTATAGAAGCTATGGATTGGGAAAGAGCAGATAGTTTTTGTTTTTCTTCTTCTTTACTTGTTTGCAGAGCTGCCAGCCTTTGCAATTTATTTTGACTTTCTGTCGAATAGTCAATGACTTGGTTACTTGATTTAAACCGATTAAGTGTGTCCAAATGCTGGTTTAGTGCTGCTTTTTTCTTTTTCATTAGATCCTCATAAAAATGGGCATTGTCTATGAGGGTTTTATACATATTTGCGTTATATAATTTTATGCCTTCCTTTGCTATGGTGTTTACTACAAAGGCAGAGAGGTATTTGTTGTCGGTGGTTGCTTTTATTTCTAGAAAATCCGTTGACGAAACTCTTTTTATTTTAAGCTTTTCATTAAAATCCTCCCCATAATAACCCAAGGTGGTCAGCATTTCTAGTAGCCTTTTTTCTTTTGCGTTAGCGGAGGTTAATATTGCTCCGGTGTTAAGCTTTGCTTGGAAGATAACACCTGCTTTTTGAATCTCCTGCTCTGAATAGGTTTGTTTTATACGCTCAAAACTTACGAAAGCTTGTTGCCTGTTTTTTAAATCATGAATGAATATTTTAAAGGAAAGGTTTTGAAGAACGGTGGGGCTTGTAAATACTTCCTCTAAATTGCTGAATTTACCTGAAATTACAGACGGGTTATTTTCATTTTTATCTTCGTGTGTATTGGTAAATCCCGTAGCAATTTTTGTTACCGATTCGAATTTCATTCCTCCCGTTTTTATAAAAAAGAAGGTTGTTGTTGCAGCAACAACAGCAAAAAAAAGAATGATCCACTTCCTTTTTAAAGCTGTTTGAACAAACCTATTAAAGTCCATTGAAATTTATATTTATATTCAGGTTTGCAAAGTTTACTAATTTTTTTCTTTTTATTATTGGATAATTGCGTTTATTTCTAAAATCAGGCATGTTTTTTTATTCAATATCCTTTAATTTAGAATGAGTTGGATATTTTCGATATAAATTAAGTAAAAGTGGTTTTATAGAATTGCTTTTATAAATAAGGAATAAGCGACATTAGAAGTATTATTATATGAAAATAAACAAAAAATATTGGATTCTTTATATAATAGTGGGCATTGTAGGGCTTTTGGGAGCTTTTCGCTTTGCTCTTTCTCCTATTGATAAAGTAAGTAGTGTTATTGATTCCCTGGCTACCATGGAATCTATGAAGGCCGGGCAAATTTCTTTTACACTTTTGGACGAAAATGGTAAAATGTTGGTTCAAAAAAACAGCGCAACTGCACTAATGCCTGCTTCTACCCTTAAAGTTGTTACCACGGGAGTTGCCCTTGAAATGCTTTCCGATACCTTTCGCTTTTCTACTTGTTTAGCTTACTCAGGGACGATTAAAAATGATGTTTTAAAAGGGAATATCTGTATTAAAGGCTCGGGAGACCCTAGTTTGGGTGCTTCCCGGTTTAAAGGGTATCCGGATTTTAAAGAGTTGATAGAGCTATGGGTGGAGGCTATAAAGAAGGAGGGAATAAAATCTATAACGGGAAATATTGTTGCTGACCCTTCTGTTTTTGGTATGAATACGCTTCCTCCCGGTTGGGTTTGGACAGATATTGGAAATTATTATGGGGCTGGAGCATCCGGGCTTAATTTGAATGAAAATTCCTATCGCTTGTATTTTAAACCGGGAGTGCGGGAAGGAGAGAAGGCTACTTTTATTCGCACAGAACCAGACTTGCCCTATTTGTCTTTTATAAATGAGATGAAAACGGGTAGTCAGGGGTCGGGTGACAATGGTTATATTTTTGGAGGCATTTTTTCTAATACTAAATATTTATCCGGAACAATACCTGCCGGGCGTACTGAATTTTTTATTCAAGGTGCCATTCCCGATCCGGCGTTTTTTTGTGCGTATGCTCTTCAAACTGCTTTGGAAAGGGGTGGGGTAAACGTATTAGGAGCATCTATAAATGGGCAAAAAGAAGCAGTGAGCACTGATGGTACGTGTATATCTATTTGTTGTAATCAGTCGCCTCCCTTGTCTGATCTGATTAAAAAAACAAATTATTACAGCATCAACCTATATGCAGAAGCTTTACTTAAACGCCTTGGGTATGAAGAAACAGGAAAAGGGACAACGGAAAATGGAATTGAAGTGGTAAAGAATTGGCTACAACAAAAAGGTATTGAAGGGAATAGCTTTTTTATGAAAGATGGAAGCGGGCTTTCTCCTGCCAACGCTATTTCTTCCAAAAATCTGGCTACAATCTTGTTTAAATTGAAAGGGAATGCAACGTTTGTGCATTCTTTACCTGTTGCAGGACAATCGGGGACTTTATATAATGTATGTAAAAATGCGCCAGCTTCAGGAAAAATTTGTGCAAAAAGTGGTTCTTTTGCACGTGTTTTATGTTATTCGGGCTATGTTAACACTATAGAAGGAAAACTTTTGCCCTTTTCTATCCTGGTAAATAATTTTGCTGGAAGTTCAAGCCCGATAAAGAAAAAAATAGAGGAAATAATGAATGCAATGGTTGCGATTTAATTGTTAATTCTAAGGGCTCTTTATTATACCGGGAGTAGAAAAGAAACTTGTTGATATGGTTTTAGCCGTATGTGCTTTTTCTGGTATAAACTTTTTTATCAAGTAGGAGGGTTTTATTCTGTTTCCTTTTCTACAGGAGGATGTTCGATTTTATATTCAAGATCTTCCGGAGCTTTAGGGAAAATAAGGCTCAGTATGATGGAACCGGCTAAAATAGTAGCTACGACCAAAAGTGAAACCATCATGTCTACTTGTAAAACGGGTATGTGCGAAACGAGCAATTTAAAGCCTATAAAAACCAAGATGATAGAAAGCCCATAATGGAGATAATGGAAAAGCTGCATTATGCCCGCCAAAGCGAAGTACAATGAACGTAAACCTAGTAAGGCAAAAATATTGGATGTATATACTATAAAAGGATCATGACTAACAGCTAAAATAGCTGGAATGGAGTCTGTTGCGAAAATTATATCGGTTGTTTCTATTACCATTACCACCAAAAAAAGCGGCGTTGCAAAAAGTACTCCATTTTGGCGGGTAAAAAACTTATCACCATCATATTTTTTGCTTACTCTGAAAAGCTTGTTTACAAGGGTAATTACAGGATTTTTTTCCGGATTAATCTCCGTATCCTTACTTACAGCCATTTTTATTCCGGTAATTATAAGAAATGCGCCAAGTACATAGATAGTCCATTCTACTTCTTTAATAAGGGTAACACCTACAAGAATAAATAATCCCCGAAAGAGAAGGGCTCCAATAATTCCCCAAAAAAGGACTTTATGTTGGTATTCTTTGGGTACAGCGAAATAATTGAATATTAGTAGAAAAACAAACAGATTATCTACGCTCAGTGATTCTTCAATTAAATAGCCGGTTAAAAACTGTACGGCAAGGTCTTTCCCTTCCCAAAAGTAAATGAGTACATTAAAGAGAAGTGCAAGGCACACCCAAAAGCCTGTCCACCATAAAGCTTCTTTTACTTTTATCGTATGAGATTTTTTGTGGAGGACAACTAAGTCCAAAACAAGCATTCCTACGACGAATAGATTAAAGAGAATCCAAAAGCTTAAACTTTCCATTAGCTCTTGTGGATACTTAAACGTAAAATTTCTTTTTTAGAATTTAGTATTGTAGAATTAATCATATTTATACTATTATTAAATAATTAACCAAGGTTATTCCTTCTTGAATTTTCTTTTTCGACTATTGCCAAGTTGTGTTTTTTTCGTTCTTTTAGGTAAGTGCGTATTACCGGAATCCAGGTAATAATGATAATTCCTATAATGAAAAATTCCAAATAATCTTTAATAGGTGGAAAAAGCTCAGCAATGAAATATCCTGCAAATAGCATTGAAAATACCCATAAGGTGCCTCCAAGTATATTAAACAACATTAATTTTTTTATATCGAATTTCGCAATTCCTGCTAAAATAGGTGAAAAAGTTCGGATGATAGGAAGAAACCTCCCTAGAATAAGTGCCATTCCACCATATTTAGTAAAAAAATGTTGAGCAGAATATACGTACTTTTTTTTAAATAGTAGCGTATCATTTCTTTTAAAGAGTTTTTCTCCTGCTTTCCTTCCAAATAGATACCCGGTTAGATTTCCAAGTATGGCTGCTAGCCATATTAAAAAGGCAAGGAGGAGGATGTGTGTTTGAATAAAACCGGTGGAACAAAGAATGCCCGTTGTGAATAAAAGAGTGTCTCCCGGGAAGAAAAAACAAAGAAAGATGCCATTTTCGGCAAAAATGATGAATAGAATCAAGGAAACTCCTCCATAATAAATGAGATGTTCCGGACTCATGAGTTTGTTTAACATCTCATATACTGATTCCATTTTTTATTTTGATTTATCTGATAATTTCAAGAAAGAGACTAGGATTAATTCCTAAAATAAGGATCACCCCTGTAATAACGATAAGTATAGCCTGAAAAAGTGTATTTACTTTAATAGGTATTACCGCTGTCGTTTCTTTAACATACATAGCTATTATTAATTTGAAGTAATAGTATACACTCACAATAGAACCTAAAACGGCTATTATAACAAGAAACGTATTTCCTTGGCTTAATACTGTTTCAAAAAGATAGAATTTGGCAAAAAAACCAACTGCCGGAGGTATTCCTGCTAAGGAAAGCATTGCAATAGTCATAATTAGGGCAAGTAAGGGCTGTCTTTTGCCTAATGCATTGAAGCCATCAAAACCTTCATCTCCGGTAAGGTGATGTACAACATTGAAGATTGTAAAGGCAACAATAGTACTTAGTGCATAAGAACCTGCATAAAATAATAAGGCATTGGTACTTTCATTGTTAAGTACAAGCAGTGTCATGAGCATATAACCGGCTTGTGATATTCCGGAATAGGCAAGCATTCTTTTTACGTTTGTTTGGCGTACTGCCAATATATTGCCAACCACAATGGTAAGGACGATTACTATTGAAAGAATAAAAGTCCAGTTATCCATAATGTTTGCAAAGCATATACTGAATAATCTGTAGAAAGCACCAAAAGCAGCAATTTTTACGATAGTCGCCATGAAGGTTGTAATCATGGTAGGGGCCCCTTGGTAAACATCGGGTGCCCAAAAGTGAAAAGGTACTGCCGAGATCTTAAAACTTAGTGCAATCAGGAGGAAAATTACACCTGTATAAAACATGGGGGTAACATCGCCTTCCATATTAGCAACGTAGGTTTGAATTATCGAAATGTCAAAGGAGCCGGTTGCTCCGTAGATCAGTGTAATTCCAAATAGAAGAATGCCTGTTGTAAAAGCACCCATCATAAAATATTTCAGGGAAGCTTCATTACTGGAAAGATCGGTTTTTCTGCTTCCTGCAAGGATGTATAGAGGGATGGAAAGTACTTCGATACCCACAAAAAGCATTACCAAACTGTGGAAACTGACAAGTACTATGGCTCCAACCGTAGAAAATAAAATGAGGGCATACTGGTCGGCTCTGTTAAATTCTGTAGCATATTGCTGGTTGGATAGTGCTACCCAAAGAATAAGTATAACAATTATTAACGTGGAAAAAGCCACTGCATAATTGTCAAACTGCATCATGTTAAAGTATTGTTGGGGAACATTCCAAGCCGCTACGGTTGAACATGCCGCTACCAGAAGACCTCCAATTACAATAGGTAAAATGAATTTTTTGTATCCGAGGATGTCGGAAAGCATCGAAATTATTCCCAATACAGAAAGGGTAATGATAGTATTCATGCTTATTTTAAAGTATAAGTATTGCTAATTTCTTGAATAATAGTATGTACTGCCGGTTCTGATACACTCAGAAAAACTTTTGGGTAAATCCCTATAAGGAAAATTAAGATTACAATAGGGATGAGTACTGCTTTTTCATTAAACTTTAAATCCTGAAAAACAGAAGTTTTTTCAGACGTATTTCCAAGCATTGCTTTCTGGAAGCTATATAGCATATAAACTGCGCCCAGTACAATAGAAAGGCATGCTACGCCTGCTATCCAGAAATTATATTTGAAGAGTCCTACAAAAAGAAGGAATTCCCCGGAAAATCCGGCGGTGAGTGGAATTGAAATACTGCTGAATACAATGATTACAAAAAACGTAGCCAATTGAGGAGCTTTTGTTCTTATTCCTCCTAGCTCAGATAGTTTTCTTGTGTTCGTCCGTTCTGCAATTATTTCAATTATAAAGAATAGTCCAATCACGTTTATTCCATGTGCAAGCATTTGCAATACGCCTCCTTGAAGCCCTTCAAAACTAAGGGTAAAAACTCCGGCGGCAATTAAACCTATGTGTGCAATAGAAGCATAGGCAATAAGCCTTTTAAAGTCATTTTGAAGAATAGCAATGATACTTGCGTATATTATCCCTATTACGCAAAGTATAATGGCCAGGCTACCGCCCCATTTATCTAAAATAGCATAAGGTACAATAGGTATCATCCAGCGAATAATCCCGTAAATACCCATTTTTAGCATGATCCCCGATAGAAGCATTGTGCCGGGCATGGGAGAAACGGTATAAGTATCCGGTTGCCAGGTGTGGAAAGGGAAAATGGGTAACTTTATGGCAAAAGCAAGAAAGAATGCCCAGAAAATCCACATTTGAGTTCCACTACTTAACTGAAGATTGTAAAATGCATCAATACTAAAGGTGTGTGCATCCGGACCGGTTTGAAGGTATAAGTAAATTATGCCAAGTAGCATAAACATACTTCCGAATAAAGTATAAATGAAAAACTTAAAGGTTACTTTTAGCTTTTCTGCTCCACCCCAGAGGAGGATAATGAAGTATATCGGAATTAAAGTCAGTTCCCAGAAAATGTAAAAAAGGAAAGCATCTTTTGCTACGAAAACTCCGATTAAAGCAGCTTGCATTGCCAGGATTAACCCATAAAACAAACCAGGTTTTGAATAGTTTCTTCCCCGGGCAGAGAGTATAATGAGAGGAATTAGAAAGGTTGTAAGCAGGGTCATTAACAGGCTTATTCCGTCTATGTCTATATAGAAGGAAATACCAAATTTGCTTATCCAGGGTGTATTAAATACGAGGCTTTCGAGATTGCCCGTTTTAAAACAGAAAAAAGCATAGATGCTAAGTATAAATTCAAGAATCGATGCACCTAAAGCAAAGGATTCAACTTTTTTATCTTTAAAAAAACAGGCAATAATCCCTGAAAGTAATGGGATTAATATCAAAAGTACAGTTATCATCTGCTATTTTGAGAAATTAAAATGTAGTAAAAAAACTTGTATTGGTGGCGATAAACAAAAGCACAATTATCCCGATTACCATTGCAAAAAGATAATAACTAATACTACCGTTTTGAAATACTTTGAGTCCGGAACTTCCTTGTTTTACACCTTTACCCCAGATATTTACCAATTCATCGACCACTTTGACATCAAAAAGGCTGCCTAAAGCGCTTAACCACAGAATGGGCTTTACTATAAGTGTGTTGTAAATTTCATCTATATAATATTTGTGATAAAGCAGTTTATGAGGAACAGAATATTGTTCTTCTTTGAATAAAGGCATTGCTTTGTTTTTTACATATTTAATATATGCAAATGCAATTACCAATAATACAAGGACTGTAGAAATGCCTGTTAATATCCATTCTGTTGAATGGGCAACTTCCGGTGTTGCCGGTGCAATAGCTGCTATTAGTGGGCTGAGGTAATTGTGAATTGCATTATTTCCATGAAATAGTTCAGGAATACCAATCCAACCTCCAATGAGCGAAAGTACTCCCAGTACAACTAAAGGTATTTTCATACTAAGAGGCGATTCATGTATCGGGTGGTTTGTATCTTCCTTGCCTCTGTAACTACCATTAAAGGTAAGGAAAAGAAGACGGAACATGTAAAATGCAGTCATTAAAGCTCCTATAACTCCTAGCACCCATAAAATAGGATTGGAAACCCAGGCATGCGCAAGAATAGCATCTTTGGAAAAGAATCCTGCAAAAGGGGGAACTCCGGATATGGCAAGTGATGCCACGAGAAAAGTTATATAAGTGATGGGCATTTTTGATTTTAAACCACCTAAGTTTCTAAGATCTTGTTCGTTCGATGTGCCGTGTATGACACTTCCTGCTCCTAAGAAAAGTAGTGCTTTAAAAAAAGCATGTGTTGTTAGGTGAAAAATAGCCGTTGAATACGCTCCCAAGCCTAAGGCGAAAAACATATATCCCAATTGGCTTACTGTTGAGTAAGCCAATATTTTTTTAATATCATTTTGGACTAATGCGATCGTTGCTGCAAATAGTGCTGTTACAATTCCGATAATAACTATAATATGTAGTGTAAAAGGAGCCAGGCTGTAAAGCACATTGGATCTTACTATCATATAAATACCGGCAGTAACCATAGTTGCAGCATGTATGAGCGCTGAAACAGGTGTAGGGCCTGCCATTGCATCGGGTAGCCAGGTATAAAG
>Ga0164242_10006221_pt1 | contig 13170 bp, 9 predicted proteins | sample OricomgcompostMG_FD_108783 | JGI IMG/M metagenome (GOLD analysis project Ga0164242, IMG submission 108783) | Miracle-Growth compost microbial communities from Emeryville, California, USA - Original compost - Miracle growth compost (MG) ...
GAAAAAATTTAAAGAACATGAATTACGATAATATAGACCTGTCAACTATTTGGAAACAACAAAAAGGATGTCCTCCTGATATTGAAGAATTGCTTAGTAAATTAAAGCAATATAAAAAATCAAGTTTACGAAAACTTATAATTACTAATATTTTACTAGCCGCAACACTGGGTTTTATTATTTATATATGGCATAAATATCAGTATCATTTTATCAGTACAAAAATCGGAATTTGTCTGATCATTATAGCTATCGTAATGTTTATACTCGCCAGCAAAAAGCTAATACCCATTTTTAATAACATTGACAATACTAAAAGCAATGTTGATTATCTGAAAAGTTTATCCTTAATAAAGGTTAAACAAAAAATTTTACAAAACAAGGTATCGAGATTATATTTCATCTTACTATTTTCAGGCGTTTGCTTGTATATGTATGAATTCTCTTTGAAAATGACGATTGGCTGGGCTATTTTTTCTTACTTAATTACTTTTATTTGGATAGGCTTTAACTGGTTTTACGTCCGGCCAAAAACCATCAAAAAAGAACAAGCAAGCCTTGAGGAATTAATTAGAATTTATAAATCAATAAACCACCAATTAACTGAAAAAGAATAGTAGGTCAACCCAACGCTGTCTAATATATAAAATCCGGCCAGGAATTACTTCCCAGCCGGACTTCTTTCAGTTAGTTGTTAATAAGTATTACGGCATTATCCAAATCTTGCTCGTATTCAGATCGCTGCCATTGGTTGCGGCCCTCCAGTTAACTGTATTATAGCTTTGTTCATCATCAGGATAAACAAACCTTACTTTACCTGCAAAATTGGTATTATAGTAATTAGGGTTGGTGGTAGACATTGGTGTTTTATTGCCTGTTCTGCGTTGTAAGGTCCAGGCGTCCCAGGGCTGTCTGTACTGATCTATCCAAAGCTGCGCATAGATTTTTTTAAGGGAAGCACTGGCATCACCGGTTTCATATTTGACCTTAGCGTTAGCAAGTAGCGTATTGAGTACAGATTGAGATACTGTAGCTGCTGCAGGTTTTCCTTCTTTCCAGGTTGTGGAATTAAAAGCAATACCGGTCCACATATTTACAGACGCTTTAATACCGGCTTCATATTCTGTTTGAGCAGTGGTTTGGTTCGCTGTCACTCCCAGACCTCTGTTATAGATTTCCGCCTTAAACAAATGAACCTGCGCTGCTGTGAGGAAAAGTTCAGGAATATAGTCTATGTCTTGTTCAAAATACAGATTCACAGGAGAATAAATACAGCCGGCGCCTTTATTATCCCAATCCGTAAAGCGCTTGGTATCATAAGGAGCGCCACCTTCTGCAGGTGTTCCTGTCGGTGGATTCTGAGGATAGGGGACCCACTCGCCACTGTTATTGGGTTCATAGAAGATCTTACATCTTGGATCAAAAATCTGTGAGCCATCGGTCTTATCTCCATCTGACATCAGATCCCACATAGTCGTTCCCATCCGTAAATAACAGTTGGCAGAAAAAGACCATTGGCGCCAATCAAATTCCAGTCCAGATATTTTAGAAGGCCATAGGCCTACGTCCTCCCCATCTGCCAGCAGCGGGGCGGCAAGGGCTGCTTTTATTTCAGTGGCCGCAGTAGAAGGATCCTTGTCATACATGGTTACAGCGATCACCAGCCGCAGGCTGTTGGCAAACTTAAGCCACTGATCCAAATCTCCATCGAAAAGCGTTTCATAAGCGCCCACCGAATATTGATCTGTACTACTACTTAGATGCGCCACCGCCCAGTCTAGATCCGCCAATATATCCTTATAAATATCCTGTTGGGATTCATAGACCACCTTATAGCCGTCCGCTCCCTTTAAAGGGGCATATCCGGCACCCTGAAGCGGCATATCCCCATAATAGTTACTGGTTTTAAAGGTTTTGTAGGCCATCACTGTTTTCAGCATGGCATACATATTATCAAACCTGGTTCCTGCAGAATCAGCGATACGCTGTTCAATCAAACGGTAATTGGCTAAGGTCTGATAGTAATTAGACCAGACAGCACTTTTAGCATTATCGTAAGGATAGGCGCCGGAAGTAACAATCGCCTGCTGGGTGATCGGATAAATCCAGGAATTAAATACGGACTGCTCCCCTCCTGTCAGTGGCAGCGAACTGATAATTAAATTAAACAATTCCGGTGTGCTGGCCGTTGTTGCATCTTTATGTGGGGTATTGATTGTTTCAAAGTTTTTGGTACAGGCAGTAAATAATAGTACACCTAATATCACCGCCAGGTAACTTTTGCTATGGATCATTATTTTTTTCATGATAAATAATTTGAACGATGATAAAAATTAAAACTGCACCTTAACGGAAAAACCATAATCTCTGGTCCATGGGTATTCCGCCCATTGAACCCCTTGTCCATTGCCAATACCATTAATAGCTTCAGGATTTAAATGATCAGGCAGGCTGGTATAGAAATAAAACAGGTTTCTGCCGATCAGTGAAATATCCAGTCCCTGAATGACCCTGGATTTACGGATCCAGTCTTTGGGGACACTATAGGTAAGGGTTACTTCTCTTAATTTTACCCATGAGTTTGTAAAGATTGCGTTACTGCGTGGCATAGGCACGTTGGACCAGGCTTCATATTGTCCTGCATATTTCCAGAGATAATGGACAACATCCGTATTAGGTGTACCATCAGCCAGCACCCCATCCAGAATCACCCCATGGTTAGCGGTAGTGCCATCAGGATAGGTATAAGGCAGCCCGCCACCTTCTCTTTCTTTTAAAGTCTCCGGAGAGAGCCCGGTACCCATGGCGGCAGAGTAATCGCCTGACCAGATCTGACCGCCTAGTTTGAAGTCCGTCAGAAAATATAAGCTGAAATTCTTATATCTGAAGTTATTGCTTAAACCGCCGGTTAGTTTAGGGGTTGCATTGCCTATTGGCACCAGATCCTGCGTCGTCACATATTGTGTACCCACTACTTTAGTCGGATCAGATTTATCAAATACTTGTTTAACTACTTTTTTGCCATTCAGATACGTATAGTCATAACCGTAAATAGTCCCGTAGTTCTCACCGGCTTTTACATACATTTCCACTCCGCTTACCCCCCATAAATCCTGTAAGGGATATTTATCGATTCCTTCTGCCAGAGAGATGACTTTATTCTGGTTATGTGCACCGTTTAAGGTAAGATCCCAACTGAAATTTCTGCTTTTAACAGCCGTGCCGCGAATGATGAATTCAAAACCCTGATTGGATAATTCTCCGGTATTGAAAGTTACTTTAGAGGCGCCGGATGACCAGGCAAGGTTGCCTTGTAAAATCTGGCTGGTAGCCTTGGTTTTGTAATAAGTAAAATCAACACTCAACCTGTTTTTCAGCATGGAAGCTTCCAGCCCCAGTTCATAGGAAGAGTTACGCTGAGGTACCAGAAAACCTGCAGGCGGCAATACGGTTTTATACCCTCTGACAGGCAACCCCCCAAATGAGGTCGGTGCGGTTCCGTTCAGGTAATTAGATACCACGTCTGAGCTATAGGTATAAGTAGAAAGATAAGGATCCGTACCATTAGCACTTCCCGCTGCAGAGACCCTGAGTTTACCATAATCCAGCCATTTTATGTTCTTCATAGACTTAATAGCCTGTGTAAAGACAAAACTCAGACTGGCTGAAGGGAAGAAATAAGAAGAGGTTTCTACCGGAAGAGTGGAAGACCAGTCATTGCGTCCACTGACCTGCAGGTATAAATAATCCTGATAGGACAGATTTACAATTCCAAACAGGGAGTTGATATTATAATCATTCCAGACTTCTGTTGGAGGCGTCATCCCGGTGGCCGTCGTATTGGACAGGAAATATTTGAAAGGGACCGACCATGGACTAGTGCTGGCACGGCCATAAGTAGCACCTGGCTCACCACTATTCCAGGCACTGTTATCATAACTGCGGCTCTTCAGGGCACTGTTACCAACCATCAGACTGGCATTTAAGCCGCTGGTCAGAAAATTATCTTTATGAATGGTGGTAAAAAGCTCCAGGTTAATATCCTTGTTTTGGATACTTTCCATACCATACTGTCCCTCAACCCCGCCGGCATCTATGGGAGAATATTTGCTTTCGATATTGGTATTCGCATAATTGATGGAAGTTCTGCCGGTAATATTCAACCAAGGCAGCAGATCTGCGGACAATTTAACGGAGCCCAGCAACTGATTTCTGGTCAGGTTCTGGTTTTGTTCAAAAACATGCCAGAAGAGGTCCTGTGCCCAGTTATTGTTATAAGGATAGAATCCGAAGGCAGAGCTATTGGTAAAGACATTTTTGCTGCCATCCGCATTTTTATAGCTGTCAAATTCCAGGGGCTTATAATCTCTGGACATATTATAAATGGTAAACTGACTCCAGCCATTATCATTTGCGATATCGGGTACATTCAGCCTGTTGTAATTGGTATAAGTACCGGTAACCTCTGCATGGAGTTTGTCTGAGATTTTAAAGGTTCCTCCAAAATTGAAGGTATTCTGACTATAGTCACTATTTTGTATAATAGCAGAGTTATCCTGCCGGGTATAAGCCACTCTGAAGCTGCCCCAGTCTCCGGCATTGCTAAAGGCGACATTATGTGTCGTGGTATGCCCCGTGCGGTAAAATGCGGATCTGTTATCCGGCTGGGGATCCCATTTTCGCTTTACACCATCCCACCAGATAATTTCTGTCCCATCCAGTTTATGACCCCAGGAAGCAGCCGGACCGTACCAACTGAAAACATCCCAGGTGGAATATCCGCCGGGTATAGGGCCGGCGATTTCATATTGGTCACCTGCCGGTGTGCCGTCCCAAGGGTAATTTCCCGGGTAGCGCAGCTGCCCGTCTGTGGTCTTAGGAAAATCCAGGTTAGCCGACCACATCGCATTGGCGCCGCCATAACCATAAGAATTCTGCAGATCCTGATATTGATAAGGGTCTGTGGCATAAGTAGAAAAATTATAATCGATACCCAGTCCTGGTTTACTTTTTCCTTTCTTGGTGGTAATTAAAATTACGCCATTGGAACCTCGGGCACCATAAAGAGCGGCGGCAGAAGCACCTTTCAGCACCGTAATATCTTCAATATCATCACTATTCAGAGAGTTTAAAAAGGAGCCCCAGTCTTTAGGACTGACAAGGTCCGTGCTATTGGTAGAGGCAGACTGTCCACCAATCGGGTCATTTTGAACCTGTATCCCGTCCACGACAATCAAGGGTTGGTTGCTGCCCAGAATACTGTTATTCCCGCGGATGACAATACGTTGAGAATTGCCCTGAACACCGTTGGAAGAAGAAATATTCAGACCAGCCGCTTTACCCATCAATCCTGAAGCCAGATCCGGTGCGCTGGCCTTGGTAATGTCATCACCTGATACCTTCTGTACGGAGTAGCCGATGGACTTGGCTTCTCTTTTGATACCAAGTGCCGTTACGATCACATCGGTTCCCGCAGTGGCCGCCTCGCTGATCTGCATCACAATTTGTATATCCTCAGAGGAGATAGCCACTGTTATTGGATCCAGCCCTATATGCGTAACGACTAAGGAATCTCCAATACTAGCCTGTATATCAAAATTTCCATTATTATCAGAGACAGCGTAGCGGCTACTGCCCTTAACCTGGACAGTTGCTCCGGAGACGACCGTCCCTTCCTGATTTTTAATAAGGCCATGTACTTTATTTTGTTGTGCACTAACCTCCAGCCTGACAAAGGATAGCAGCAGAAAAATCAGCAATGTCCTTCTACATAAAGCGTTAATTTTTTTCATGGACAGTTTTTTTAGAATGAATAGATAGTGATTATGTGCCTTATAATATGGCCGCAAGTATTAAGATAGAAAAATGGATATTAAGGAACCTGCGCACGTTGTTTGCTCTGGTCCAGCATCGACTGGATATCTTCGGGAGCAATTTGTTCAATCACCAAAACCGAAGCGCCGACCAGTCCGGCATTTTTATGCATAGCAGAAACTTCGATTTTTGTATTTTCAAGCAGCGTAGGGATACAAAAGGTATTTAAAGCCTGCCAGATGGGCGGCAGCCAGACCTGACCCGGTTCGGCACATCTGCCACTCAGGATAATTTTGGCAGGATTCAACAGATGAATCAGTATAGCGATTCCTCTGCCGATATTATATCCGGCTTCTGAAAGAATCTCCATCGCCAGCGAATCACCCTTGGCAACGGCTTTCAGGAATGCCTCGCTTTTTAACTGGTGATCATCGGAATGCATCACCGTACTTTTCAGGCAGGTTGCCTGACCTGCAGCCAGTTTTTCCGCCGCTCTTCCCAGCATGTAGGTAAGAGAAGACTCTGTTTCCAGGCATCCGGTCTTACCACAACTGCATAATTTACCATTTTTGAAAATAGAGATACGACTGACCTCTCCGGCAAAGCCAGATTCACCTCTGAATAATTGCCCGCTGATGATCATGCCCAGCCCTATTCCCCAGCCTAAATTTACAATCATGGAATGCTGTACTCCACCCGCTTTACCAAAAGTGTATTCAGCCAGGGCGATTACCGAGGAGTCATTTTCTATAAATACAGGCAGTCCTGTTTCTTTTTGGATATAGTCCCTGATGCCGGCACCCATAAAAGTATGGTTAATCCCTTTTTCAGGATTGATAAATCCTGGCATGCCTATGCCTATTCCAAGGATACGTTTTGGATCGATACCGCTATTTTGACTGACCGTCTTTATCTGTCCGGTCAGAAATTGTAAGGGCGAATCATGTTCATGCAAGTTCAGTTCAAAACTTATTGGCGTGATCACCTGAACCCTGGCCGCATTCAAAAGAGAAATCCTGGTAATAAACTGATCCATTGCCACGGCAATAATATAGAAACTGTCCTGCTTCAGTTGGTATAAAACAGGACGGCGTCCGCCACTGGAGGGTGCCAGACCATTTTCTTCAATCAGTTTATCTGCTACCAGGCTGGACAAAACTTTTACAATTAAAGTAAAACTCTTACCCACTTTTAAACTGATATCCACGGCAGAGAGCGGACCGTTTAAAAACAGAACTTTGAGAATATCACGCTTATATGTTAGTTGCTTGGCGATGATTTAAAATTTTACCGTTAACAATTCAATGCCAAATGCTAGGTTAAAGTTAACAGAATACTTTTCTCAAAAAAAATAAAGTTTATTGTTTTTTACTTTTTTATTGTAAATGCTTCCCCGTTTTTATAAAAAAAGAGTCAATATACCCTGTAATTATTCATTTTATAACATTTATGAAGCCCAACAAATAATTTATTATGTCCAACATTATTTTAACGAGTTAACACTTATTTAGCACAAAAATGATCATAGTTCATGAGCCTAAAGCAAAAAAGACCTCCCGGAATTCGGTAAAAGAGCGCTTTCCGGAACCTTCCAGCCTTTGAATTTTTCTACCGGACTTTCCCACACGGATGACCCTGCTTTTAATTTCATTGTTACAAGCATTTTTTCCATCTGAGCATTCGTTTAGAAAATTTCATGTCCCAAAAAGAACAAATACATCAGGCCGCCTTTTTTAAATCATTTAAACCGACTGATAACTTAAATTGGCTATTTGCACGGCGCTGCTTTCATTTAAAAAAATCCTTTTTTAATTTCATGGCGATTTAACAATAGGAGGAGGCCGTACCCCACTAACGGCAGATGGCAATATGAAAAAAACGAAAATTGATTCATCCCTTACAACTCGTTTAAGAAGTTTTGCTACTTGCCTGAAGCCCCCTTTATTGCTGATCATTTTATTTCCAAACCGATAAAATTTTTAAACAAACAAACCATTCAATCCATGCAAACAATGACGATTCAAAGGCTATTTTTTATTGGCCTGATGGCCCTGCTATCTGTAAAATCCACTGCCCAACAGACGGAAGTAGACCAGCTGCTCAAAAACTACAAGATGGTCTGGAACGATGAATTCGACGGCCCCACTTTCGATGCCAGCAAATGGTCCTACCGGTCCAACGGTTCTACCCGCAATTATGCAATCGTTGACGGAGCCAGAACCATTTCTCAGGATAACAACGGCCACCTGGTCATCAGCGTGACCAAGGAAGGCGATCAGTACTATGTGGGCCAGCTCACCACCAATGGGCATTATGAAAAAAAATACGGTTATTTTGAATGCCGTGCCAGAGTCAATAAGTATATCGGTCCCCATGTCGCGTTCTGGCTACAGTCTCCTACCATGGGCAACACCCCGTATAATCAACCGGATATAAACGGTGCAGAAATAGATGTTTTTGAGTACCACCGTAAAAGCCCGGGTGTCGTCTGGCAAACCATACATATCAATGGCTATGGAGACGATCACATCCAGGAAGGGCAGCAGATTGCCTATCCGGCGGTGGACACCGGATATCATACCTTCGGGGTCCTTTGGACAAGCTCTTCCTATACCTTTTATGTAGACGGGCAGAAAACCTATCAGACCACATTTGGATTATCCAAAAGAACAGAATACATGATTTTAAGCACAGAACTGACAGGTTTTGGCGGAGACCCTTCCCTCGGACAGTACCCAGACAGTGTCATTTATGATTATGTGCGCGTTTACGAGCCAGTTCAGGACCCGGATTCCCTTAAAGATTTGCAGGACACCACTACCACTACTGCTACAGCGGATACCTATACCTACGACGCCGCTGCCGGTATCAACAGCAATTATGGCTCCTCCACCTCCCTGGTGTCAAAATTCGGAGGCGGGACCGCTCTAGAGACCTTACCCTCCGCAATCGGTTACAATAGAAGAACCTACTTAAAATTCCCTTCCGCAACTCTTCGTTCACTAAACAATATCCAGCAGGTGCTGCTTCGCTTATGCTATTATAACAAAGACGTTATGAACCAGTCCAAAGGGGTCAAGGTTTCCCTTTCCAGGCTTTCTTCCTGGAAAGAAAACACCCTTACCTGGAACTCACAGCTAACGGATGCAGGCGCTCTTGACAGCCTGGACACAGTGCTGGATGACGGCACCTTAAAACCCGCCAGTATTCCAAATCCTATCAGTGATGATTTTATACAAACAGATGCGCATTATCTGTATCTGGATATCACAGATACCATTCAGAAAATGATTCAAAACGGCAATCTTCCGGACACGCTTTCACTAGTCTTGCAAGGCTATGCCATCGGCAGCGGTACCCAGCAATACAACTCCGGGTACACTTATTTTTCAAAAGAATTCAAAAATACGGCCGGGCAAACAGTAGACAGCTTAAGTCCCTCTTTGGTGGCCTATAGCTTAAAAGATATCACAACGCCCGTTGAAGCGTCTGCTCTTACAGCAAGGCTTAGCGGATCCTTGGTGCAGCTCCAGTGGAAAACATACAAAGAGATCAATAGCGACTATTTTATTATAGAAAGGAGTCAGGACGGCAGCTCATTTACCAGGCTTACCACCATGGCCGCTGCCGGTAACAGTAGTCAGCCTCTCACCTACACTTATTTGGATAAAAATCCTTTGCCGGGAGATAATTATTACAGATACCTTACGATGGACAAAACAGGTGCCCGCTCTTCCATCAGCAATACCGTCCACCTGCAGACAACAGCCAGTGATACTACGCTGCAGATGATGCTCTATCCCAATCCAGCATCAGGTGGTGGCAGGCTTACCCTTCAGGTGGCGAGCCGGACATCCGCTACCGGTCATATTGTCCTAACAGACATCCGTGGCCGCAGGCTTACCGCTTTTGACAGGCAAATAAAAGTCGGCCGGCAGTCTATACCTCTAAGTACCGATGGGCTGTCCAGCGGTATCTATTTTATCAGCCTTCAGATAAAGGGCATTAAAAAGACCTGTAAACTGATCATTAAGTAAAAAAAGCTGGCACTCTTACCTAAACAAGTATAAAATACCCCGTAAATGGTTAAGGTCCTTATCCTGCGAAAGACAATTGGGAAAATAAGCCAGCATAGTTTTTCTTAATTACCGAAACCCAAGTTCAACAGTTAAAAAGGGCTTATTCTGAAAGCGTGAAAAAGGATACTAATAGATTCCAGCAGCATAAATGCTGTAAAAGCGACCTTTTACAATCTGATAAACAATTACTTAGTGTAAATATATTAACCAAGCCGCCTTTAGTCAACTGCTGTGCTTCGTGCTATTGACGGCAACTTAACAGCCAGTACAAAAACGGTTCACACCACCGCCGGAAATGAAAATCATCCCAGAAAACTGGTTAGTTTGAAGCGTTTTGGCCCAAACTTTATTAATTATCAAAATTAAAGACTATTTTGTGTATCAATCGGCTATAATTAAATTACTCTATTGACGAAAGAACATTTAAATAACGAATTTGACCTTATCATTGCCCTTAAAAAGGGGGATGAAACGGCATATAGTTATTTATATGATCAATACGGTGCGGCGCTTTACGGTTTTATTATTCATATGACCAAGGAGCAGGAATTGGCCAAAGACATATTACAGGAAGTTTTCATTAAAATTTTTCAGAAGATTGATCTTTATGATCCCCAAAAAGGTCCGCTATACGCCTGGTTAATCCAGATAACACGCAATACCACTCTGGATAAATTAAGATCAAAGCAGTATCAAACTAACAGGCGAACGTTACCTCTGGAGGAAAAAAACATCAGCGGTACCCTGGAAAACACGATTCAACCCAAGCTGGATCATATTGGGGTGGACAAAGTACTGGTTGCTCTGGATGAATCTCATAAGAAAGTCATTGATCTTGCGTACTTCCATGGTTTCACCCAAAATGAAATCGCTAAGGAAATGGGACTTCCTGTTGGAACAGTGAAAACTAAAGTAAGGAATGCATTAATTCAGTTAAGGAAACTTTTAAATATTGTATAGATCGTTTTGGATTTAAAACAGTTCATATCATCCGGTGTCCTTGAACAATATGTTCTCGGTTTGCTCTCCGAAAAGGAGGCAGGAGAAGTTATGAATATGATGCAGCTTCATCCTGAGGTGTCTGATTATGTTCATAAGCTTCAAACCAGCCTGGACACCTATAGCCGCTTTTATGAAGTGCGGCCTCCTGATGGATTAAAAGACCAGGTAATGGCGGGCATCCGCAAGGAAATTGAAAATAGAGCAGATCAGGGGCAAAAAGGTCAGCCAGTACCGATTCAGCCTCCGCTGGCCAAATATAGCCGCTTGCGCAAACTGGCTGTGGCGGCTGCTTTCATTTTGCTTTGCAGCATTGGCCTTAATATATATTTAAGCAATCAGATACAGGTGGCAAGAGCAAAAGTTGGTACTCTTTCCACTCAGTCAGAACAGTTAAAAGCCGAGAATCAAAGGATTCATAACCAACTTGACCAAAAAGGTAAAGCGCTCACATTATTGTATAACCCGGATATACGCCGGGTAACAATGAACGGTGTAAAACAACATACGGATGCAAAGGCAACGATATACTGGAGTGCCAATAAGCAGACAGCCTTTTTGGCGAATGCAGATCTACCTGCTACGCCAGCTGGTAAAGTTTATCAATTATGGGCAATTGTTGATGGGAAACCGGTAGATCTTGGACTATTTACCCCCAAAGACCAGGTCAACTTACCGATTGAACTTAAAAAAATACAGCCCGGTAGCGTTCAGGCTTTTGCCATAACGCTAGAAAATCAGGGAGGCAGTCCTACACCAACCATGGATCAGATGTATGTAATGGGCTCCGCCTCCTCCTAAGGTAATCCTTCGCTCCTAAGGGGCCGCAATCCCGTATTAAAAAAATAGTGTTCCGGCGGAGGTCTGATAACCTGTCCTTACCCTACTAGCAGAAATGGTCAATAAGGCTAACCGAATAAAACTGTGGCACAAAGATAAATATCTCAAAGGACATAAAATATTAGTACAGTTTGAAGTGATGAGGCTTCGACTGAAAAACGGTAGTTTCTACCAACGAATTGACAATAACGCAACCTAGATTTATGTCAAACAGGCAACAATTGACTGCCTGCGCTGCGACCTATCTGGCCATCTATCTTCCCCATCTGCTGCACCACTTGCTGCCTCTCAGGATCTGTCACGGCTTCCGGCAGCTAAAAATCAATGATACTCGTCTTATTTGTTCGGGCCGGCAATTCACATATACAATACAAAATATATGTTACAGACTGATAACAAGAACAAAATAAAATTCCTCAATTTTTATTTAAAAAATCCGGCGTTTTAAAAATCCAAAGGGGCTGTTACTGCGTATATATTAAACAGGGAGAATGAATGCGGGGGCTACCGCTTTAGCATTGGATACACAGAAACCTCTGAATTAAAATTTACCATGCTTTTAAAAATCGCTACAATGAAAACACGACAAAAAATTAAATGGTTGCTACTTGGAACCTTTGGATTGGCCGCACTGTTATTTCTGACATTGGTTATACATATAGCGGTCATGGTCTATCATAAAGGCCCCTTACCTTTTGAATATATCCAGATGGCAAGGGCTGATTTCATTCAACCACTGGATAGCAATCAGGTTAAACAGGTGTCTAATAATCTTAAATCCCAGAAAGGCGTTAAAACAATCTATTATAACCCTACGGAAAGTAATATCGTCTACACATTCGATAACAGGAAAAATACAGCACAAAACATCTATAACCACGCCATCAATCAGTCCCAAACAGCAGCTAAACGCTATACGGTAACTAGTGAAGACCTAAAGAAAGGCTGCCCGGTAATGAATAGCCATTCCTTTTATGGGAAGTTAACGACCGTCATATCAAAAGTTGTCAACTAATCATTCAAAGTATTTCAAATTAAAAAACATATAAATCCAGTAAGATGAAAACTAAATCAAAAATTTGTCTGATTACAATCCCCTTTGCCTGCATTCTACTTTTTTTCACGTCCTGTCATAGCGATAAAAAAGATATGACGGTCCTGCCCACGACTCCACTATATGATACACTCGGCTGGTTTATCCAGGGCGCGACAGGACAGGTTTCAGGGCAGGGGACCAAGATGATCGATGATCCGGATAATGAAGGACAGCAAATACAGGCCGGCCGCCTGGCAATCAGAACAGTAGTAAATAAAGCACTAGGAGTCATTGCATCTGATAACCGGCTGGCTGTTTATTTTCCAACCTTACTAGCCGAAGTAGGAAATGGCAATACCACCGGGCTGGCCCACCTGCTAAACTCCTTTACGGATTTTGTAC
>Ga0164242_10006222_pt1 | contig 13170 bp, 12 predicted proteins | sample OricomgcompostMG_FD_108783 | JGI IMG/M metagenome (GOLD analysis project Ga0164242, IMG submission 108783) | Miracle-Growth compost microbial communities from Emeryville, California, USA - Original compost - Miracle growth compost (MG) ...
CTGTGGCCCACAAACGCCGTCTATCCAAGCAAAAATGAGGGCAGCGTCGATACGAAATACTATGATCCGTAACGACTTTTCGTTCTTATCCCGGTTTTCCGTTCCATTGCTCCCCAAACCCCAGGAACCGCACAACCATGCGGGTTTCCAGCGTTTGACGAGACACCGGAAAGACGTCAAAATGGTGTCTCCTTTGACCTGCGAGAACGACGTGGAGAAGACCCGATTGACCCTGCGACTCCCCCCGGATCTGGCCGAACAGGCGGCGGTGGTGGCCGCGTATCAGGGCCTGACCATGAACGCCTTCATCGTCCAGGCGGTGCGCAACTGGACCGAGTTCCAAGCCAAGCGGGCCATGCAGGCGGTGTCGGTGAAGGCGTCCACGACGGCGGTGCGGCGTCCGGCGACGCCGGCGACCACGACGGCGCAGCGGGTGCTGTCCGACCCGCTGGACCGACCGCTACGCAATGGCCCGAAGGTGGGCCCGAACGAGCCCTGCCCGTGCGGCAGTGGCCAGAAGTACAAGCGCTGCCACGGGAAGCCGGGGCAAGCTTGAAGTGCGACACTCGGCCGAGTTTGACGGCTGACCGGGTGCCGCGATCCCTCAACGGAACCGGGGGCAAGGCCCCCGAAGGAATGATGCCATGAAGTCCGATCTCGCGGCGCCCTGCCGCTTCTTCACGCCCGAGGATGCTTGCCGCCTACTACGGTGCCGCCCACGACGTGGAGCCCCCCGAGGGCGAGCCGTGGACTGACGACGCGGGCCAGCCCTACGCCGATGCCTCCGGCTTCTCGTCCGCCTTCCTGCACCACCTTGAGCGCTCCGTGATGCGCCTCGCGGCCGTCAAGGGCCTGCCCTTTGGCTACGCCCACGGCGGCGTGCTGCCCGTCGATCAGAACCCGTTCGCGGGGTGGTCGCGTGAGCGGCCCGTCGTTGGAGCTGCGCCGCACCCTGCTCCGTGATCTGCAACGGAAGCGGTCCGAAGCGGTGCTGTCCGGTGATCGTGTCCTGAGCGATGTTCTTCGCGATCTGGTGCTACGTCTTCAGAAGTGCGTGGCCTACGCTGAAAATCGGCGGCATTACGCCAAGGGCGGCCGCTTTTTTGCAGGCCCGGAAATGCACAGTTTGCCACCCCTTCAAAATGCCGGAGATAATCGACCGGCAAGGGGGCTAGATAATGCCGGGTGAAGCCGAAGCGGTTATACATTATGCGTAATTTTAGACTTCGCCATATGATCGCCCGCGCCGTGCTCAACACTCAAGTAATGAGTGTCTAAGGACAACGAACTGCCTCCGCCGGGCTGAAGAAACCGCCTCCTAGCCGCCAACAAGGTGCCGCCGAGGCGGATGAATGCGACCAAGAAACTTAGGCCGGATCGACCGAAGTTTTATGCAACTTCAGCCAAGAAACTTATGCCACCGGCGCCAACGGCCAACAAACTTGTGCAACCGGGAAAACTCTGCGTAAGTTTCTATGCCACTGAGGCGCTTCTCGGTCGGCGCCCAAGCCTAAATTACCTGGTCTCGCGGGCCGCTTCGTTGGATGCTTACCTCGAGGCAGCATGACAGCCATCACTGGTGCGACATTGGGAAATGTTAGAACGGCAAACCGCCAGTTGCACTAGCCAACAACGGGCCAGTTCCGTTCCCGAGGCGAGCTCTCGATTTCACCAACATGAGTTTGGATCTAGGTGGGCCGCACTGTGTGCCAACTGGATGACCGAGTCCGGATCATCAGCGAATACATCGGCCGGTGTCCGAGGCGCGCCGTCTGCTCCGGCCAGCGAGTAACTTGAGCCGTAGAGCCAAAAGGTTCGACGCCAACCACTGGAATCCGCTTCCGATTTGTAATCAGGGATTTGGGCTAAGGCAGCCAGAAGTTCGCGAATTCGCGGGCGAAGCGTTCCATCCGCTTCAAACTGACAGCTTGGATGGCGCCAGGCATTTTTTGTGGGATCCCATACTCCTAAAAGCTCGCCCGCATCCCGCTTGGTCTTAGCCCAGAGGGCAGGATTGGCTGCATAGCTATCGTTGGCTTGGCCGACCTCGGCTGACCTCGGCCAACCCAGTGCCAAGAATTCATCCCGCAGTGTTGCGGCTGCTTCTGTGGGGCTGGGATGTTTCATGATGGTGTCCCTCTCACCGCGATGCTCACCTAAAGACTTTGTTCCCTAGGACGGTGGCCAGGCCGCCAGTCCTCGGGCGTGATTTCGCCCGCTGCGTGATAAAGCGGCCGTTGATGGTTGCCGAACAAGAACCGCATGCGTGAAGCGTCGCGGCCGACGAAAAGCCAAAGGAACTTCTCGTCGAACTGGAATTCGGATCGGAACGGATAGGTAGGCCCGTCGTGGATGTCGTCACCGAACACGTCGAAACCGCACAGGATCAGTAGCGTCGGGACGGAATCGTTATCGGTCGTCTCAATTCCCGATGCTCCGAGTCGCGCCGTGACAGCGTCCAATCGCTCGGCCGGCGCCGGCCGCACATCGATGACTTCGACCGGAATTCCACGTGCGATCGCGGCTTGAGTTACCGCCTCCACGAGGACCTGCTCCGCCTCGTCAGACGGGCACACCAAGCGTGCTGGTGGCCTGAATGCGGGTGCCAAACGATGGATGAAGTCGCCGGCGACCTGCGTGGCGATCGCCTGAAGCGCCACATCAACCGTGGGTATGGACTCCTCTTGCTCGCTCATGATCCTAGCCTAGGCGATTTGTGCAAAGAGGGTACCTCGTGAAGGTCACTTGGGCTTCTTAGCCTTGGCAATCTTCGATACCCCAGATCGGGGAGCTCGCTTCGTTGCCCGGACAGCACTAGCCCTCGCTAGTGAAGTTTCGAGCGCCGAGACTTGTCCCGAAAGACGCGCGACGTCCTTCCCGGCGATCTGCGATTGCTTCTGTAATACTTCGCACCGCGTTTCGAGCGCTTGAAGCGCGTCGCGATAGGTCCGCTCGGCTGCTTCGTGGCGCTGCTGCCACTGTTTGGTTTCTTGCCTGGCACGGTCGACCTCTTGGTGAGCGCGATCCTCGATTGCCTGGACATGGGCTGCGATACGCCCTCGTTCTTGGTCCGCGGTAGTGAGACGAGTATGGCGTTCTACCTGAAGCGCTTCGATTTCGCTTGCTTGCCGATCAACCAAAGTCTGCAACCGATCCCGCTGTTGCACCAGGTCTTCCCGGAGGGCGTGGCTGTCGCGGAGCTGGCTGTCCAGGTTGGTGCAGGCGTGTTCAGCCAGCTCCTGGCGTGTCCGGGCCTGAGCGACGGCCGTTTCGGCCTCGGCCAACGTTGCTGTCCAGCGTGTGCGTTCCTCGGCGAGACGCGTCTCGTTCGCCGAAAGGGTCGCTCGGTCCGCGGCCATCCGGGCTTGAAGCAGACGCTCGGCATGCTCGACGGCCAGCTGCCAAAGCGCCGTCATCGCCTGCCCCGCTTCCGCGGGAAGTTCCGGGAGGTGCAGCACCTTCTGGAGACGTTCCGCCAAGCCGCCGCGCCAGGTATCCAGCATCCGCGTGACGGTGTTCGGCGAGCCGGTGCCCAAGGTAGCGCGGACTTTCTCCACCGTCGGTTTGTCGCCGGCGGCGACCAGCGCGTCGGCGGCCGCGTTGACCTGCTCTTGGGTGATACCGGTGCGCATGAAACGGTCTCCTCGGTTGGCGCCCTACCCGCTAGCTTTCGTACTGGTGATAAGTGATGATATAATCATCCTACCCAATGTCCGCTCCGGGTTGCGGATTCATCCGGTCGGTGCAACGAGTCGATGAAATCGTTCCACCGGTGTTTGTAGTCTGGGGTTTTCTCTGTCGCTCGTTCAAACGCCTTGCTGTGACGTTGAGTGATGTCACCAGATTTTGGAATGGCAGAGGATTTAACTTGCGCGTTGGCGTTGGGGCATAAGTGGATATGTGCCTCGCTCTTAGTTCAAGCGGGATGCTGGCATTTCCGGCCGACGGTTTCTTGATCGATGCGTGCAGCGGCGGCTTCCGCATAAAGCAGCGCGCAACCCAGGGTGCTCATGCTCAGCGTGACTGATGCGTCGGGTAGCCGTCCTGTCCAGGACTCGCCAACTGCTGCGCGCCGCCAACCCGCGCGACACCTCACCCCGATGACTGGGCACCAGCGTCATGCGGGTATTCCCGAGCCGGATCGGTGGGGTACGGGCCAAGGGACAATCTGATTGACGTCTCAAGTGATCAGCTTGCCGTCCTGTACACGCACGGCCCGGTACCTGGGGCGTGACCTATTGATTCGCAAGAAATTTCATCCCGCATCTCGTTCGCCCTTGAAACCCGAATCGCTACCCCAATATGTTGTGCAAATGTCGTGATGTGGTGCGCAGATTTAGCGATGTCGCAGAATTTGCGACGCAGGCGCACCAGACTTCGACCCATCGTAGGCATGCAATTGGGGAGTTGTATGGCGGGAGTACCAGCAAAGAAAGTTCACGCCCGTACGCCGCGCGGGACGGGACGCGGCAAGAGTCCATCTCCCGCCACTCAGCGGGCTGTGTGGGCTCGGGGCGGTGGTATTTGCGCCCACCCCGGGTGTGCGGTGGCTCTCTATGAAGATCCCTATTATTTCAAGCCACGCGCATTTGGCGAGCTCGCCCATAACGTGGCGGCGAGCGCCGATGGCCCCCGCGGCGATGCTTCACGGTCGGCGCAGTTGTCCGATAACCCGGACAACCTCATCCTGTTCTGCCCCACGCACCATGACTTGGTGGACAAGCCCGGGTGGGAGACGGATTACCCGGAGTCCTTGCTGGCAAGCTGGAAAAAACAGCACGAGGCAGCTATTCGCCTCGCTGGCGAGCACAGCCATGGCACACCAGCGCTTCCTTTACGTTTCACCGGCGTGATTGGCAAGCAAGTGATGGGCGGCGGGGCCGAAACAATCCCTGGGGCACTCATTCAGCGCGGCTTGATCGCGATTGAACGCCCGGTCGACCTTCGAGTGGATGCGTCCGGCTATCCCGTTCAGAGCCCCGAGTATTGGCGGAACGTCGTGATCGAGATCCGGCGGCAGATTCAGGTGCTGCAGCTGCAAGGAAGCGGGCGCTCGGCCATTGCGATTTTCGGGCTCGCGGACATGCCGGCCTTGATGGCCCTAGGGCATGGATTGGGGCACGCGGTGGAGCTCCGCCCCTTTCAGTGGGATAGGTACGCCAAAAGCTGGGCGTTCGCGGACAGCACCAGCCCTGCGCCTTCGTTTCGGACGAACTGGCCAGCGCACTGGCAGGGGCAAGTGGCCCTTGTGCTCTCTTTGTCGGCACCGATCGGCATGGATCGGATCATGTCAGCACTACCCGGCGACGATGTCTCGATCGTGGAAATCACCGTGGATAGTCCGGGCACGGAGATTGTGCAGAGCGTGCAGGCCATTCACGCGTTTCGGGTGTGCCTGGCAGGCGTGTTCGCGCGACTGGAGCGCGAGTTGGGCACCGATACGCTGGTTCATGTTTTTCCGGCCATGCCAGTGTCATTGGCGGTTGCCTTTGGTAGCGCCGTAACGCCCAAGGTGAGCCTTCCTTTTTCCATCCATGACGCGCAGGGGCCGAGCGCTCCTTTCCATCCGGCGCTGTCCCTCCCCATCCGTGATCTGTAAGGAGAAACGCATGACGTCATCCCGCCTTGATGTTCTGTTGCGCGAAATCGATCTGCCCGCGCGCGCCTACGAACTGGCTGAACGCCGTTACGAGGACCTCAGTGAGTGGATGGGGCGCCCGAAGTCACGACTGGCCACCTATGACACCCACATGTTCGTGCAAGGCTCGTTCGCTCTGGGCACGCCGATTCGTCCCGTCAACGACGGTGACGAATATGACCTGGACTTTAGCTGCAAGCTTCGCCAGGGCGTTTCCCGGCAGACCCACACGCAGGAGCAACTGAAGCACATGGTGGGCTTGGAGCTGGAGGACTATCGTGAGGCGCGCCAGATCATGCATCCGCTCGAGCCCAAGAACCGTTGCTGGCGGCTAGCGTATCGTGATGAATTGCCCTTCCATATGGACATCGTGCCCGGTCTGCGTACCAACCAGTACGAACGCCAGGTCCTGGGTGAGCGCATGACCCTGCGTGGTGTGCCGGAGCAGCTGGCTCATGACATTGCCGGGCGCAGCTTGTGGATCACTGATCGGCAGCACCCTCACTTCAGGACCCTGAGCTCTGATTGGCCATCCAGCAACCCGGGTGGCTACCAGCTCTGGTTTCGCTCACGCATGCAATCACTGATCAAGCGGTTGTTCGCCGAGGCGGAGATCGATCCGCTTCCCGTGTATCGAAGCAAGACACCGCTACAGCAAGCGGTCCAACTCCTGAAGCGCCATCGTGATGTCATGTTTGCGCAGAACCCGGATCTGAAGCCAGTGTCGATTATCCTGACGACGATCGCCGGCGGCGCCTACGAGCACGGTGAAGATATGCAGGCATCCATGCGGCGCATCCTGCGGGCCTTCGAGGCCGTTCGCCTGTCCGATGCGGATGAAATCCTGAACCCTGTGAACCCACAGGAGAATTTCGCCGACCGCTGGACCCGGCCCGACTGCGTGCGCCTGGAATTGAAACGCCACTTCCACGAGTGGATTCGGCAGGCCCAGCGCGATTTTGCGCACATCCTGGCGGCCACGCAGGCGCAGGTGCTGGTGGAAGTGGCAGAGGATGCGTTCCAGGTCAGGGTCTTGAAGGACGCTTTTCACCCCTTCGTTGCCTCCTCGGCGCCAACGGTGCCGCGGCGAGTAACGCTGAGTTCCGAGCCCGCGCGCCCCTGGCGGGAGTGGGGCTGAATTTGGCCTTCTCCGACGTCCAGATCGAGGAGCTACTGCAGGCTTGGCCGCGCCTACGGCGAGTCCCTAGCCCAGACCAGCGTGTGAGCGTGATTCAGGGTTGGCTCGCCTTCACGCTCAAGCCTGCAGGCCTCCCCGAGATCACCGATACCTATCGACTGCGGCTGAAGGTGCCGCTCACCGGCTCACTAGATGTGCCGGTGGTGCATGAGGAAGGCGGGCGTATTCCTCGCACCGACGACAATCATGTGAATCCGCTGGGTAATCTTTGCCTTGGGTCACCCTGGCGCATTCGTATCAAATGCGGATCCCCGCCGAGCCTGATCGAATTCGTCGAACAGTGTGTGGTGCCTTTTCTTTACGTCGCCTCGTGGCGCGAGCAAGGCAATATAGGATTTCCGTTCGACGAGCTGGCCCACGGCGCAGAGGGCCTTCTGGCCGACTACGAACAGCTCCTAAAGATCCATGGAAGACCGGCGGTCGGCTATGCGTTGCAGTTGCTCTCGCTGCGCCGGCGCGTAGCGAATAAGCGGCGCTGTCCTTGTCGATGTGGAAAGCGTCTCGGGGCGTGCCCTTACCGGCACCATCTAGCGACGCTGCGGACGCGAGCGCCTCGTAGCTTCTATCGGTTCGTGGGGAAAGACCTATAGACAGCGCCCTAACAGGCTGTTGAGAAACCATCCGTCGTCCCGGCTGTCATAGACGCGACCAATGGCAAGGCTTCCCCGCGATGCGCAGTCCCGACGTCCAACAGCTTGGCATGTTCTCGTACGTTTCGGTGGAAGAACGCGTGCCGGCGGATCACCCGATCCGCAAGCTGCGTGTGTTGGTGGACACGATTCTTGGCGAGCTGGATGGCTTGCTGGCCGCTCGTGGCAGGAGGGAATGCACCACTACCCTCGATAACCCAGACTAGTCGCTCCACACTGGTCCAATCCCGACCATTACCGAGCATCGAAAATTGCGAACGCAGAATCGAGTAGAACCCCTGCTTGCGAAAGCAGGCAATCTCGTCCGTCAAAAATGGGGCGGATTGCTTTCACCCCACCTCTTGCGGCAAAGCTATGCCAGCTCCAACTTGGATCTTGATGAGGCGCTGACTTGGCTTCGCACGACGTTTGAATCGCGGCCATATCAAATCAGCGGGACGTCGGACTGACAACATCAACACCAAACACATCACTACAAAAACAGGATGCCTGTCATTCTGAGTATCGTCATGGTTATTAAGCCGCACCGCCAAACGATGTCAACTTGCACACTCAATGCAATTGGGTGCACCATTCCATACTGGCGCCTCGGCATCGTGCGCTAGGGGGAACCGGGGGTGCCGCATGGCCAGCGCATGCTTGGCGCAACGTTTATGAGGGAATCCTTCGGATGGATTTTCGCGATGCACAACGATCGGGAAATCCAATGGCTACTCATTCGTCCGGAATAGTGGCTTACGACGCCGTCAAACACGATGTGCCGATGCGCTCTTGGACCGTTCTGGCGCAGGATCCGTCGGTTCTAGGCCCCGGCGGAAAGGCGCTGACCACGACAGTATCGCTCCCGGCGGAGCGCCTGGAGCGCGGCCCCAAGGGATTTCGCGTCCACGTGATCGACTACGACGCTTCCTCCGACACCTTCTATCGCGCCCGTGACAAGGACATAGACACGGATGTCTTTGCCAGCGTCACGGACATCAGCAAGCTGGTGCGCACCCCATACTTCCACCAGCAGAATGTCTATGCGATCGCCATGGCGACCTTGCACGCGTTCGAGGGCACGCTTGGCCGCACCGTTCCCTGGGGCTTCCAGGCACCCAGCCATCAACTCAAGATCGCACCCCACGCTTTCGCCGACGCGAACGCCTACTATTCGCGGGATTCCGAGAGCCTGAACTTCGGCTACTTCCCCGACCAGCAGGGAACGCTTGTCTTCACCTGCCTTTCCCACGACGTCGTCGTCCATGAGACCACACACGCACTTTTGGATGGATTGCGCCCGTACTACTGGCTGCCGTCTTCACCGGATCAGGCGGGCTTCCATGAAGGATTCTCAGACATCGTTGCCCTGCTGTCGGTGTTCAAGGGCGAGGAAATCATCGATCTCCTGCTCGGATCACTGACCAATCGAGCCCAGCGCATTCCGGCCGAGAACCTGACCGCCGAGAAACTCGGTGGCATCCACTTTGGCCGTCTCGCGGAGGAAATGGGAGCAGCGTTGGATGGCGTTCCGACCTCTGCGTTGCGGATATCCGTCACGATCCGTCCCGACCCAGATCGCTACACGCAGTATCAGGAAATGGAAGAGCACGACCTGGGGGAACTGCTCGTCGCGGTGGTGATGCGAACCTTCTTCAAGGTCTGGGAGCAACGGCTCAAGCGAATCTCGAAGCACAGCCCCGGAGGCGTGGCACGCTCCATCGTCGCGGAGGAAGGCACGACGGCGGCCAGCCATTTGTTGCGCATACTCATCCGGGCGCTGGACTACATGCCGCCTGTCGACATCACGTTCGAGGATTACCTGAGCGCAATCCTGACCGCCGACATGCAGATGTAACCGGACGACTCGAAATACAGATACCGCGAAGCCCTGAAAGGGACTTTCGAATCATACGGCATTCACCCGGCCAGCCGCGCCCGCTCCGATGGCGCGTGGGATCCGCCCAAGGCCAGCGAGTTCACCCTGGCGGGGACACATTTCGATCGCATGCGCCGCGATCCGCTGGAAGTCTTCCGGTTCGTCTGGGAGAACAAGGCTGCCTTGGGAGTCCATCCGGATGCGTTCACGCGGGTCACTTCAGTGCGGCCGGTGATCCGGATCAGCAACGATCAGACCCTGCTGCGGGAAACGGTCGTCGAATACATCCAAGAGCTCTCCATCTATTCCAGCGAACTTGGCGCCATGGGCATCGAGCGGCCCAAGGGCATGCCCACGAACCGGATGATCCACCTGTACGGCGGCGGGACGCTGGTGTTCAACGAATATGGACTGCTGAAGTTCCATGTCGGCACCGGCGTGGGCAGCACCCGGCAAACCCAACGACTCGAAAGCCTGTGGACGCGCGGTTTCTTCACCAAGACGTCGTCCGCATCCACCCAGCTTGCGATGACACACCGCGATCGTGTTCTGCGCCCCTTCCATGTTCCGACGAAGGAGGGATGGTGACATGGCGGCGAAAAAGCCTCCAGCGGAGGTACGGCCGACCGACCTCACCCTCCACAGCTACAAGGTCGGATTCGGTGACTGCTTCCTGCTGACGTTCCACTATCCCAATTTCGACCGGAACCTGCTGATCGATTTCGGAACGATGCGGGTTCCGGAAGGAAAGAACGAATCCGCGCACATGCTGGCCATCGCGAAGCGAATCAAGGAAGACTGCAGCGGAAAGCTGCACGCCGTTGTCGCAACCCATCGCCATAAGGATCACATCAGCGGATTCGCATTGAACAACACACAGGGCGACTCCCTCATAGGCGAGCTCAATCCCGACCTCGTGATCCAGCCATGGACCGAGGACCCGAAAGCGCAGAAGGACGCAACCCACCCCACCTCGAAGTCAGGCAACAAGCGGGTTCATGCAAGGCGACAGCATCTGTGCTCGCTTCGTGACATGAACCGGTTCGCCGACCATGTCGAACAGACCAGCAAGCACCTTCGTGGCAGGCACCTGGAAGCCACCCGGAGCCAGCTCCAACTCCTCGGCAAGGACAATGGCGTACCCAATCCCATTGCGGTCGGCAATCTCGAGAAGATGGGGAAGCGCCATCGCTATGTCTATTCCAAGTCCAAATCGGGACTGGAGCGCTTGTTGCCCGGAGTGACCACCCATGTCCTGGGTCCCCCAACCCTCGACCAGACCGACTCCATTCGTCAGCAGAGGCGAAGCGACAAGAACCAGTTCTGGTACCTTGCGGATGAGCGCGCCAAGTTCTGGGCTAAGCAAGGGCGAATCGCACAGTCCGGCGCTGGCGATTCCTCCACGCTGTTTCCGGATTACATCGCTACCCGCAAGCCATGGGACATGCGATTGTACCGTTATCAGGCGCAACGAGAACAGGCAGACAACCTGCTTTCAATCGTGCGCGTGCTGGACAAGGCGATGAACAACACTAGCGTCATCCTGCTGTTCGAAACGGCCAATAAAAGTCTGCTCTTCCCCGGCGACGCACAGTACGAAAACTGGATGTATGCGTTGTCGGACCCGGATGCCGTCGCCCGCCTCAAGAAGGTCGACCTCTACAAGGTCGGCCACCATGGCAGCCTCAACGCGACACCAAAAGATCTTTGGCACGGCTTCACGTCACGTGGCGGCAAGCTCAAGGCGGGCCGACTGACCACCGTCCTTTCAACGCTGGATCATTTCCATGGCACCGAAACTGCCGAGACCGAAGTACCCCGCAGCACCTTGGTCAAAGCACTGGACAAGGAATCGACCCTGCAGGACACACGCAACATATCCGACAATGAACTGAGTTCGATCACTCGCCTCAAACTGTAGCCCGAAGGCTCAGCCTTCCATATAACGCGGGAAGCCGAGATGAAGCGCCTTATCGTGTGTGCCGATGGCACCTGGAATATCCGGGATCAGGTCAACGAAAAGACCCACACCCGCAGGCCCACCAATGTCACCAAGCTTTCCCGCGCTGTGCTTCCAACCGACCCGCACGGGATCCCCCAGGTGGTGATCTATCTCGAGGGCGTCGGGACAGGGCCCGGCATGGACAAGCTGACCGGTGGCGCCTTCGGAAGCGGCATCGAGGACAACATCGTTTCCCTGTATCGCAGCATCATCTACAACTATTCCCCGGGTGACGAGATCTATCTGTTCGGGTTCAGCCGGGGCGCATTCACCGTCCGCAGCCTGGCCGGCTTCATGAAACTGGCGGGATTTCTCGAGAAGGACGACGACTACTACACACCCGACTTCTACGCCTGCTACGAGGCCGGCCGCGGACCGGGCACTCCCGAGTGGACAAAGGCAAACCACAACGTCAGGGACAGGCGCCTCTGCCCGGAGATCACGATGATCGGCGTCTGGGACACGGTTGGCTCGCTTGGTGCACCCGGCGTCCTCGGGCAGGTCTTCAGCAGGAAGAAGTACCAGTACCACAAGGTGGACCTCTTCCCGGAAATCAGGAACGCGTTTCATGCGCTCGCGATCGACGAGAAGCGCAAACCGTTCGCCCCCACGCTTTGGGAGGCTCCTCCAGGCTGGGGGGGCAACCTCGAGCAGGCTTGGTTCGCAGGCGTCCATTGCGGCGTGGGTGGCGGCTACCCGACCGACGGGCTCGCTAATGCAGCCTTGCGCTGGATCCTCGGGGAAGCCGCACACTTGGGTGTCGCGTTCGACACCCGATACCTCGACCCGTTCAAGGAATATCACCAGGCGATCCTGTACGAATCGATGGATCTCAAGTACAAGGCGCTCGGCGCGATTACCCGGCAGCTCGATGCCAGTCCCGCTCTCCATGAGTCGATACACGAATCGGCGCTGAAGCGTATCGAGGATCCGGAGCTCGGCTATCGACCGCCAAACGCGCTGGCATACCTGGCCAGCGGAACGCCTCGAATCACCAAGACGCGTGCGCTGTAGACATGTATCCGCTGCATCGTCTTCCGAGGCATCCGCGAGCCCAACTCCCTTCGTGGTCGGGTTCGGACGGAATCCTCTACTTCGAGAACCCGGAACTGCCGCCTGCCCAGGGAGAGCGCCATTACTTCGCCTACATCGAGGAAATCGAAGCGATTTCTCCGAGGCATACCTATGTCGGCCCGGCCGACGACCCCATGGAGCTGTCTCTATTCAGGCAGTTTGAACCACGCCCTTGGCCGATCAATATCCGGTTCTCCGGGATCGAGGCGGAAACCTTTTCTGCCCTCATGGATCAGTTCGAGCCACTGGACCCGAACGACGCGACCCTCGAACAACGGCGCCAACGCCGCCACGACATTGTAAGACTGCTGTCCCATGTCGATTTGCCGATTTTTCAGGCAATCATCCCAGCCAACGATAGTATCTGGCTGCGGCTGCGGGAGTATTGGCGAGAAGGGCACTGGTGCCGGCTGAACATGCTGCCCAGGCAGCAAGCGGAAGGCCCACGTTACCTGTTCATGGCGGTTCCGGAACACGGTGAACAGACCAGCCAACCCTTGCAGCTCACGTCGATCGCGAGCATCGATGAATATCACCTAAGAAGGCTTGAGGACATCTTTTCCCTCGTGCACCTGCCCGACGCGGATTTCCGAGGCGAAGCGACCCCTGGCGCCAACCACCCCCCGCCCCCTCCACCTCGGGGCGACACCGTCATCCCCCCATGGAGTCCAGATCTTCCGAAGGATTCGACACCAGATATCGGGATCGTACCCAACCCAAGCAAACCGTCTCGAAAGAGACGACCGCCTA
>Ga0164242_10006223_pt1 | contig 13167 bp, 15 predicted proteins | sample OricomgcompostMG_FD_108783 | JGI IMG/M metagenome (GOLD analysis project Ga0164242, IMG submission 108783) | Miracle-Growth compost microbial communities from Emeryville, California, USA - Original compost - Miracle growth compost (MG) ...
CACGTAGTCGACCGGGGTCGGGTCGCAGTTGGTGTCGACCAGGCCGATGATCGGGATCCGCAGGCGGGCCGCCTCGTGGACCGCGATCTCCTCGGTTTTCAGGTCGGTGACGAAGACCGCGTCAGGCAGCCGGTCCATGTCGCGGACGCCGCCGAGGTTGAACTCGAGCTTCGCCAGTTCGGCCTCCATCCCCATCCGCTCCTTGGTCGGAAGAAGGTCGAGTTTGCCTTCCTCTTTCCAGTTGTTGAGCTCGTGGAGGCGGGCGATCCGGCCCGACATCGTCTGGAAGTTGGTCAGCAGACCGCCCAGCCAACGCTTGTTGACGTAGGGCATCTTGGTTTTGTCGGCCCATTCCTGGATCGTGTCGCGCGCCTGCTTCTTGGTGCCGACGAAGAGGATGGTGCCGCCCCCGGAGGCGAGCTCACCGGCGAAGCGGCGGGCGTTCTCCAGCAGGGCCTCGGTCTGGAGGAGGTCGATGATGTGGATCCCGTCGAGTTCGCCGAAGATGAAACGGCGCATGTTCGGGTTCCAGCGACGCGTCTGGTGGCCGAAGTGGACTCCGGCCTCGAGCAGTTCCTGCAGGCCTGCCTCAGGCATGTGTTCTCCTTGATTCGGTTACGTGACGCCCCGCCCCGCTCGCCGGGACCCGGGAATTGGCTCCCAGGCAGGATCCGGTCCGCTTCTGGACGGGGGTAGAAGTGACTTGGGTCACGAGCGATTGTAGGGGCCGGGGCCGCCCGGCGTGGGCTGCCCCGGTCAGGCGGCTTTCGCGGCCTCCAGAGCGGCCGCGAGGTCGGCCGGGAGCGGCGAGCGGAAGTCGAGCGCGGCGCCGGTCCGCGGCTGGGCGAAGGCGAGCCGGTGGGCGTGGAGGAACTGGCGCTCCAGGCCGTATCGGGGCGCGCCGCCGTAGGTGTCGTCGCCGACCAGCGGGTGGCCGATCGCGGCGAAGTGGGCACGGATCTGGTGCGTGCGGCCGGTCTCCAGGCGGGCCTCGAGGTAGGTCTCCCGCGGCAGCAGCTCGAGCACCTCGAAATGGGTGCGCGCCGCACGCGAGGCGGCGCCGGAGACCGCCATCCGCGTGCGCCGCTTGCTCGCCCGGCCGATCGGCGCGTCGATCGTCCCCGTCCGCGAGGCGAGCCGGCCGCCGGCGAGGGCGAGGTAGCGGCGCTCGACCCGGCGCTCGCGCACGGCCTCCTGCAGCGCCGCCAGCGCCTCCGGGTTGCGGGCGACGACCATCAGCCCGCTGGTCTCCTTGTCGAGCCGGTGGACGATCCCCGGCCGCTCCGGGTCGCCGCCGCCGAGCAGGTCACCGAGCTCGGAGACGACGGTCGGGCCGGTGTGGGACGGGGCCGGATGGACGACGAGGCCGGCGGGCTTGTCGATCACGGCGAGGTCGTCGTCGAGGTGGACGATGCGCGGCACGAGCGCGTCCTCCCCGCCCGGCGCCTCAGGACTCACGCTCGGCCCGCTCGGCTTCGCGGATGTAGATGAAGAGGAGGATCACGACGCCGCAGGTGATCGCGCAGTCGGCCAGGTTGAAGGGCGGCCAATGCGGCAGTTCGATGAAGTCGGTGACGTGGCCGTGCCGCACTCTGTCGATCAAATTTCCCAACGCGCCGCCCGCCAACAGCCCCGTCGCCACCCACATCCCCGGCCGCGCCGGGTCGCGGGAGAAGAGCCAGAGGACGACGCCGAGCGCGATCAGCGTAACCACCACCAGCCCCACCCCGCCGCCGTTGGCGAGGCCGAAGGCGACGCCTTCGTTGTGGGTCAGCGTCAGCTTCAGCGGGCCGAGCACGTTGACCTGTTCGCCGAGCACGATGTGGTCGGAGACGATGTCCTTGACCACCTGGTCGACGATCAGGACGAAGACGCAGAGGACTGCTGCCAGGGCGCAGGCCCGGCGGACGCCGGCGCTCACGAAACGATCTTGACGACGATCCCCTCGATGAACCCGAGGGCGATCAAGGCGATGATCGGGCTGGGGTCGAAGGCGAGGCTGCCGCCGCCGATCGGCCGGATGAAGCTGCGGAAGATGTTCAGGTAGGGGTCGGTCGACTCGGTGATGAAGTCGAGGACCACCCGCAGCCAGGGGTGGTAGGGCATCCGCGGCACGAAAGAGAGCAGGATGTTCAGCAGGATCAGGATCGTGTAGACGGTGAACAGCGCGACCACGTATTCGGCCAGGGTGAACTGGGAGAACGCCAGCGGCAGCGCGACGGCGGCGGTGAGGGCGCTCATGCGCGCATCCTCCTGAGCGAGCCGTCGACGGCGGCGGCGAAGGCGTCGCGGGCGCCGTGGCGGTCGAGCTCTTCGAGGCCCGCCTCGGTGCTGCCGCCGGGCGAGGCGACGGCGCGCCGGACGTCGGCCGGGTGGCGCAGGCGGAGCAGCTCGGCGGTGCCGGCGGTGGTCTCGACGATCAGCTCGCGCGCCAGGTCGGGGTCGAGGCCGTCCTCGGCCCCCGCCTCGGCGATCGCTTCCACCGCCAGCGCCAGATAGGCGGGCGCGCAGCCCATCACCGCGGTGGCCCCGTCGAAGTCGTCCTCCTCGATCGCGACCACGTGGGCGATCTGCTCAAGCGCGTCGGCGACGGCCGGTGAGGGGTCGTCGCCGGCGACGCAGATGACGCCCTTGCGGACCTCGACGCCGACGTTCGGCATCGTCCGCAGGATCGTCGCCCCGGGGAAGGCCTCGCGCAGGCGGGACAGCGGCGTCGCGGCGAGCACGGAGACGATCTCGCTCGCCTCCTGGAGCGCGGGCGCGACCGCGTCGAGCGCGGCGGGCTTGACCGCGAGGATCAGCGCGTCGGCGCGGCGGGCGACCTCCTCGCTCGACAGCGCCTCACCGCCGAGCTCCTCGGCCAGCGCCGCCGCCCGGCCGGAGCCGGAGTCGGAGAAGAGCATCCCGTCGACCTGCCCGGCGAGCCCGCGCGCGAGCGCCGCCGCCATGCTGCCCGAGCCGATGAAGCCGATGACCATCAGTCCAGATTACCGACGGTGCGTTCGCACTTTGCCGTAACTGTTACGGCAAAGTGCGAACGCACCCGGCTGCTCAGGCGACGGGCGGCGGGGTGCCTTCGGCGCTGGCGGCGAGGCTCGGGTCCCAGTCGCAGGTCGCGCAGGCGTGGCGGAAGACCGAGCGGCAGAAGTCGAGCGCGAGGGCATGTGGGTCGTCGGCGGCCACGACGTCGGACCACTCGAGCAGGTACTCGCCCAGGTCGCCATCCCAGCGCGCGCCGGGGACGCCGAGGTCGGCCTCGCTGAAGCCGGGACGGGCCGGGTGCGCGTAGGCGTAGAAGGCGGCACCCCCGTGCTTGGGATCGCCCGGCCACCAGCCGACGGCGACCTCCTGCGAGTCCATCGCGTTGCGCATGATGAAGTCGTCGGAGGGCGGCGTCGCCGGGTCGCCGGAGAAGAGGCTGACGGCGAGGTCGAAGGACCCCCACCAGGCGTTCACAGGGGTGGAGCGGCCGCGAAAGGGGGCGCGGAAGGCAGTCAGCACCTGCGCGGCGCGGGTCGCGGCACCGAAGTACTCGGCGACGGCCTGGCGGTCGTAGGTGGCGTGTTCGGTGTCCTGGTCGAGCGGCGTCGTCCAGGCGACCTCCTGCGGTTCGAAGTCGATCTTCGCCTCGCCGACGAGCTGGGCGACCGCCTTCAGCACGTCGCGGGTCACCTCGCCGACGGCGCGGTCCGGCACCAGCGGCACCGCGTCGACCTCGCCGTCGCTGGTCTCCACCCGCACCTCGCTCTGGTGCAGGTCGAGCGCCACCACGAAGGCGGCGCCGGAGCCGTCAGGCGCGGGCAGCGGCAGCGTCTCCCAGCCGCGCGCGGTGAGCCGCAGGGCGGCGTGCTGGAGCTGCGGCTCCGGTGGCGCCAGTTCGGCGGCGAGCTTGCCCAAGACCTGCGTGTGGGCGTGCAGCGTGTCGCAGGTCGCGCTCCACTCCGGATAGCTGATCGACGGCCAGGCGCTCATCCGCCCAGGCTACTCCGCACTCAGCTCTGGTTGAAGAAACCCTTGTCGATCAAGCGCGCCTTTTCCTCCGCCGAGACCTCGACGTTGCGCGGCGTCAACAGGAACATCTTCTCGGCGATCCGCTGCATGCCACCGTCGAGCGCGTAGGTGAGACCGGAGCAGAAGTCGATCATCCGCTTCGAGAGCTCGTGGTCGGCGGTCTGCAGGTTGAGGATCACCGGCACCGAGCGTTTGAACTGGTCGGCGACCTGCTGGGCGTCGTTGAAGTTGCGCGGGATGACCAGGTGGACCTGGATGTCGCCGCCGCCGTTGTCGACCGGGCGCAGGGTGCGCGTGCGGCTCGCGGCGATCGGTTCGTCGTCGCCGAAGATGTCGTCGATCTCGTCGCGGCGGGCGCGGCGCGAGGTCGGCAGGCGGCGGACCGAGGCGGAGTCGCCGCGGTCACGGTCGCGATCCCGGCGCGAGGATTCGAAGACTTCCTCGGTGCCCGTTTCCGGTTCGTCGTATTCGTCGTATTCGGGCCCGTAGTCGTCCTCCGCGAGGCCGAAGTAGACGAGCGCTTTATGCCAGGTATCCCGTAATGCCATGTGGGCTGATTCGGCCTCTCGCGGCCGACTCCTCTTGATGAGTTTTACCAATGCCCTTCGCCGGCTATTGCGGAGGGCGGTCGACGCTCAGATTAGCGCCGAATCACACAAATAGTGCGGAACCAAGCCGGATGATCGTGGCGCCCTCCTCGAGCGCGACCCGCCAGTCCTGCGAGGTGCCCATCGAGAGCCGCGACAGGCCGTTGGCGGCGGCGAGCTCGGCGAGGCGGGCGAAGTGCGGGCGCGAGGCCTCTGGGTCCTCGGCGAACGGCGGCATCGTCATCAGACCGGAGACGCGGACCGGGCAGCGGGCGATGAAGTCCGCCAGCGCGGCGGGCGCGACACCCCCCTTTCCCTCCTCCTCGGCGACGTTGACCTCGATCAGCACCTCGGTCTCCGGCGTGCCGTGACGGCCGAGCTGCTCGAGCACCGAGTCCGTGCCGACCGAGTGGATCAGCCGCACCAGCGGCAGGATCTGCTTGACCTTGCGGCTCTGCAGGTTGCCGATGAAGTCCCAGGTGAAGTCGCTTGCGTATGTCGCGTGCTTCACCGCGAGATCCTGCTGACGGTTCTCGCCGACCAAGGTGACCCCGGCCGCGACCAGCGCCCCCATTTCCTCGACCGGCACGTACTTGCAGGCGACCAAGACTTCGGCCCGCCCCGCCACCTCACCCGTGACCTCCTCAAGGCTGGCACGGACCCGGGCAGGGTCGATGTCGTGGAAGAGCGTGCGTGGCATCGGTGGGGAGGCTAGATGGTCGGTTCCGGGAGGCGGGGCGCGGGCGCCGTGGTTCGTGGCCGTGGCGGCCGTCCGAGTGGCGGCCCGGGCGTCTCGTGGCGGCCCGGGCAGGCTGTGGCCGCCACGAGACGCCCGGGACGTGAGGAGGTTCAGGGGAGGCGCCGAGGGTCCGTCACGAACTCCCATGTCCCGTCACAGGTCCGGCACGTTCGTCACACCTCCGTGCGAGCGGCGGGACGACTGTCGACTTGAGCCGCCCATGACCGGCTCAACTGACCGGTCGTCCGGGTCCCTGCGACAGAAGGCGCACGGAGGCGTGACGTCCCGCGCCGAACCCTCACGAACGTGCCGTCCCTGTGACCTCTCCCCGCACCCCCGGCCGTCTCGGCCACGGCCACAGCCTGCCAGGGCCGTGGACGAGACGGCCGCGTCCCTTGTCCGTCCCTTCAACCCCTCGCACCCCCGGGCGCCAGCTTTCGCCGACCCGCACCCCCTACCTCCTGCTCACGCCTCGATCCACGCCAGGTTGCCCATCCGCCCGGTGATGCCCCGGTCGCGGCGGTGGGAGAAGAAGAGCCCCGGCTCGCAGAAGGTGCAGAGGCCGGCCGACTCGACCTGCTCGACACCGGCGCGGACGAGCAGGCGGCGGGCGACCTCGGGGAGGTCGAGCATGCGGGCGTCGGCGATCCCCGCGCCGAGGTCGACGAAGGACTCGAGCACCTCGGGGCCGACCTCGTAACAGCAGGGGCCGATGCCCGGGCCGACCGCGGCGCTGGTCGCTTCGACCGCGAGCGCACCCTCGGCGACGATCCCGGCGGCGAGGCCGCGCCAGCCGCAGTGGAGCATCGCCACGCCCCCGGGCCCGGCGAGCGCGACCGGGAGACAGTCGGCGGTGAGCACGAGCGGCGCCAGGCCGGCATGGCGGACGACGTGGCCGTCGACCTCTTCCAGCGCGGTCCCCGGCTCGGCGAACGGGCTCGGCTGCTGCCGCTCCACGTGGACCGCGATGTCCGCTTTGTGCACCTGCAGCCCGATCGGCACGTCGCGGGGTTCGAATCCCACCGCCCCCGCGAGCCGCCTCCGGTTCTCGAGCACGGCCGCGTCGCTGTCATCCGTAAGCACCCCGATGTTCAGCGAGGCATACGGGAATTCACTGACCCCACCGACCCGCGAGCCGAACCCGGCGACCCCCCTCCCGCCGGCCGCGTCCCCCAACTCGGCCCGCAGCCACCGCACCCCGTCAGTCTCGATCCACTCCACACTCCGTAGCCAAGCAGACGGTGTTGACGGGCCGAAAGGCGCTCCATATCAGCGCTTTTCGGCCCGTCAACCTGGAGGGTCGGCGGTGGCGAGGGCGACTCGGAGCTCGTCGGCGCGGGTCGGGGCGGCGCCGTCGAGCTTGGCGGTCAGCGCGGCTTCGAGGGCCGCGCCGACGGCCGGGCCCGAGAGGCCGGCGGCGGTCAGGTCGGCACCGGTGATCTCGAGCCTCACCTCGCGCCAGGCTAGCCAGTCGTCGAGCCAGGTCGCGCCCGCGGCGCGGGCGAGGACGAGCTCGATCGGGTCGTGGCCCCTCGCCGCGCGCACCCCCTCGGAAGGGAGCGACGGACTCGCCTTCGCCAGTTCCTCGTAGCCCGGCGCCGGGCCGAGGGCGGCGGCGAGGATCGCTTCGGCGCGGTCGGCCTCCTCGGACCAGGGCCGCCCCGCCATCAGGCGGTTGACGTCGCGAGCCAGGGCGAAGGACTCGCCGCCGGGGCGCGGCTCGACCAGGCCCCAGCCGGCCAGCAGTTCGAGGGCTCGGGTCGCGTTCTCTTCCTCCGCCAGCTTGCGCAGCTCCGACCAGCGGCGCTCGGGGGTGATCGTCCCCAGGTCGGTCGCCAGCAGCCAGTCGCGCGTCTCCAGCTCGATCGCGAAGCCGAAACGGGCCGCGTAGCGGGCGGCGCGGATCGCCCGGGTCGGGTCGTCGACGAAGGAGCCGGAGTGGATCGCTCGCAGCACGCCCGCTTCGAGGTCCACCTGGCCGTCGTAGGGGTCGATCAGTTCGCGCGTCTCCGCCAGCGGGATCGCCATCGCGTTGACGGTGAAGTCGCGGCGCGCCATGTCGACGCGGATCGAGGCGCCGAGCTCCACTTCGGGCAGGGCCCCGGGGCGCGGGTAGCGCTCGCGCCGGGCGGCGGCGATGTCGAGGGTCTCGGCCGGCCCGCCGCCGGCATCCCCGCAGGGGGAGTCGGGCGCGGGCGCGCCGCCCAGGACCGCCTTCAGCGTGCCGAAGCGCGAGTGGCGCTCGACCACCTCGGCCCCGAGCGCCGCCGCCAGCGCCGCCGGATCTCCCTCGACCACCAGGTCGATGTCGGCACGGCCCCGTCCCAGCAGCAGATCGCGCACGGCGCCGCCGACCAGGTACACCGGATCCGGCGCCGCCGCGGCCACGTCGGCCAGCTCCGGGTAGGCGGCGTCGAGCGCCTCCGCCAGCTCCTCTCCGCTCTTCATCGCCCGGCGCCCTTCATCGCTTCCTCCGTACGATGATCGGCGACGCGGATGCCGAGCGACTGGGACGACGACGAGGGGATGCCGGAGATGCGCCCCGAGCGGCCTGCCCGGCGCCGGGGGCCGAGCCGCGGTCAGATCTGGCGCCGCCGGCTCGTCGCCATCGGCTCGATCGCCGTCGTGGTCGTCGCCGTGATCATCGTGCTCACCTCCTCGGGCCGGGACGACGACTCGGGCAAGACGACCGCCTCGCACCCGCCCCAGGCGAAGAAAGTCGCCCACAAGGCGAAGAAGAAGGCGTCGGGCAAGGTCACCAACGCCACCCCGCAGGCCGATTGGGTCCCCCACCGCGGACCGGTGCCGATCCTCGAGTACCACGTCCTCGGCCATCCGCCCGAAGGCGCGCCCTACCCCGAACTGTACGTCGGGCGCACCGACTTCGAAAAGCAGATGGACTGGCTCGAAGAACGGGGCTACGAGGCGGTGACGCTCGAACAGGTGCAGGAAGCCTGGTACCACGGCGGCAAGCTGCCGCCGAAGCCGATCGTCCTCTCCTTCGACGACGGCTACCGGCCCCAGTTCACCTTCGCCCTGCCGACCTTGCGCAAGCACGGCTGGGCGGGCGTCCTCAACCTCAAGGCCGAAGGCTCGGACCTCTACGAATCGAACGTCAAGGCGATGATCGCGGCGGGCTGGGAGCTGGCCGCCCACACGATCCACCACCTCGACCTGACCGAACTCGGCCCCGAAGAACTGGAAGAAGAAGTGGCGGGCTCACGCAAGCTGCTGCAGAAGGAATACGGCGTCCCGGTGAACAACTTCTGCTATCCGGCCGGGCAGTTCGACGAAACGGTCGTCAAGGCGGTCGAAGGTGCCGGCTACACCGGCGCGACGACCGAGATCTCCGGCTTCGCCGAACGCGGCAAGCCGTTCGAACTCGACCGCCTCGAGATCCTGCGCGAATCCCACGTCAAGGGCCTCGCCGAAGACCTGAAGAACGGCGAAGGCGCGACCGCGGAACTCGGCGCCTGACGGCTGAAGGATTTTGGTCCCCTGAGGACCAAAAAGCTTCAGCGGCGCACCGGGATGCCGTCGGCGGCGAGGCGCTCCTTGGCCTCGGCGACGGTGTGCTGCCCGTAGTGGAAGATCGAGGCGCAGAGGACGGCGTCGGCGCCGCCCTCGGCGATCGCCGCCGAGAGGTGGGACAGCTCCCCGGCGCCGCCGGAGGCGATCACCGGCACCGGGACGGCCTCGGCGACGGCGCGGGTCAGCTCGAGGTCGTAGCCGTCGTTGGTGCCGTCGCGGTCCATGCTCGTCAGCAGCACCTCCCCCGCCCCGCGCTCGACCGCCTCGCGCGCCCAGGAGACGGCGTCGCGGCCGGGGACGCGCTCACGCCCGCCCTTCACGTAGACGCCCCAGCTGCCGCCGAACCAGCCGGGCGGCGCGGCGCAGGTCGGCGAGGCCGTCGCCGGCTCCTCGCCGGCGACCTCGCGCTTGGCGTCGATCGCGATCACCACGCACTGGGCGCCGAACTGGTCGGCGAGCTCGGTCAGCAGCTCCGGCCGCGCCAGCGCCGCCGAGTTGACCGAGACCTTGTCGGCGCCCGCGTCGAGCACCGCCTGGGCGTCGGCGACCGAGCGGATGCCGCCGCCGATCGTGAACGGGATGAAGACGTTGTCGGCGGTGCGGCGGGCGAGCTCGACGATCGTCTCGCGCTTCTCGTGCGAGGCGGTGATGTCGAGGAAGACGAGCTCGTCGGCGCCCTCGGCGTCGTAGCGCTCGGCCAACTCGACCGGGTCGCCCGCGTCGCGCAGGCCGACGAAGTTGGTGCCCTTGACGACGCGCCCGGCGTCGACGTCGAGGCAAGGGATGACTCGTTTCAGCGGCATGCCCTCAGGCTAGAGCAGCGCCGCCGTCGAGCGTTCGCACTTTGCCGTAACTATTACGGCAAAGTGCGAACGCACTAGGCGAGGGCCGCCAGCGCCTCGTCGACGGTGAAGCGTTCCTCGTAGAGGGCGCGGCCGACGATCACGCCCTCGACGTTCGGCGCCGCCTCGGCGCGCAGGCGCTTCAGGTCGTCCAGCGTGCCGACGCCGCCGGAGTAGATGACCGAGGCCGAGGTCGCCGCCGCCACCCGCGCGAGCTGCTCGAAGCCCGGCCCGCCGAGCGTCCCGTCGACCTCGATCGGGGTGAAAAGGAAGCGCTCGACCCCGCGCGCGGTGAGATCGGCGATCGCGTCGACCACGTCGACGTCGGTCGGCTCGCTCCAGCCCGCCAGCGAGATCTTGCCACCGCGCGCGTCGACCGAGACGACCACCCGTTCCGGGTGCTGCTCGAGCATCTCGGCGAGGAACTGGGGATCGCGCATCGCCGCGGTCCCGATGACGACCCGCTCGGCCCCGGCGCGCAGCAGGTCGGCGATGCTCTCGGGAGTGCGCAGGCCGCCCCCGACCTCGATCGGGAACGGCACCGCGTCGGCAATCCGGCGGATCGTCGCGACGTTCACCGGCGCGCCCTTGCGGGCCCCGTCGAGGTCGACCACGTGGATGATCTTCACCCCCGCCTCGGCGAAGCGCAGCGCCGCGTCGACCGGGTCGTCGTGGTAGGCCGTCTCCCGCCCGAAGTCGCCCTCCGTCAGCCGCACGGCCTTCCCGCCGCGGATATCGATCGCCGGGTAGAGGATCACGCCGCCGCTGGTGCCTTCGCGCAGATGCCGGCGAAGTTGGCGAGCAGCTGCAGGCCGGCCTCGCTCGACTTCTCGGGGTGGAACTGGGCCCCGAACACGCTGTCCCGCTCGACCGCGCAGGCGAAGCGCTCGCCGTACTCGGCGGTGCCGAGGAGGTCCGCGGCGCTCGGGCGGGCGACGAAGGAGTGGACGAGGTAGAAGGGCGTCTCCGACGCGATCCCGCTGGTGAGGCGCGACTCGCGCTCCCAGCGGACCGGCGCCCAGCCGATGTTCGGCACCTTCAGCCCGGGCGCGTCGAGCATCGTCACCGCGCCGGGGAGCAGGCCGAGGCCCTCGGCGCCGCCGAGCTCCTCGCTGTGCTCGAAGAGCAGCTGCATGCCGAGGCAGATGCCGAGGATCGGCGTCCCCGCGGCCGCGCGCTCGGCGAGCAACTCGTCGAGACCGGTCGCGCGGATCCGCTCCATCGCCCGCGGGAAGGCTCCGACGCCGGGCAGGATCAGGCCGTCGGCGGCGCGGATCGCGCCTCGGCCGGCGCCGACCGAGGCGCGCGCGCCGACGTGCTCGAGCGCCTTTTCGACCGAGCGAAGGTTGCCCATCCCGTAGTCAAGGACGAGGACCTGGGGCGCCGGCTCAGCCATTGAGGCTCCCCTTCGTGCTCGGCACGCCCGTCTCCTCCGGGTCGATCGACACCGCGACCCGCAGCGCCCGGGCGAAGGCCTTGAACGCCGCCTCGATCATGTGGTGGACGTTGGAGCCGTAGCGGATCTCGACGTGCAGGGTGATCTTCGCCGCGTTGGCGAAGGCGCGGAAGAACTCCTCCGCGAGCTCCGATTCGAAGCCCGCGATCGAGGTCTTCGGCAGGTCGGCGCGGAAGACGACGTGCGGGCGGCCGGAGATGTCGATCGCGCACTCGGCCAGCGCCTCGTCCATCGGCACCGCGGCGAACCCGTAGCGGCGGATCCCGGCGCGGTCGCCGAGCGCCTCGTCGAAGGCCTGCCCGAGGACGATGCCGACGTCCTCGACCGTGTGGTGCCCACCCGTCTCGGTGTCGCCGCTCGCCTCGACCTTGAGGCCGAAGCGGCCGTGGCGGGCGAAGAGGTCGAGCATGTGGTCGAAGAAGCCGACCCCGGTGGAGTTCTCGTAATCGCGGGCGCCGTCGAGCGCCAGCTCGAGGCTGATGTCGGTCTCACCGGTCTTGCGCGCCCGGCCGGCGCTGCGCTCCTTCATGACCGCCGGATCATCGCCGATTCGGCGTGGACGGGGAATCCCTCCGCGCGGGCGATCGCGTCGACGCTCGGCGCCAGCGCCGCCGCCGCCTCCGGGCCGATCTCCACGGTCGAGATCCGCCGGCGGAAGGCGCCCGGCCCGAGCGGCCCGGTGAAGCGGCCGGCGCCGCCGGTCGGCAGCACATGATTCGACCCGGCCGCGTAGTCGCCGAAGGCGGTCGCGCCCCAGCGGCCGGCGAAGACGCAGCCCGCGGTGGTGACCCGCTCGGCGAGGGCGGTCGCGTCCTCCTCGAAGATCTCCAGGTGCTCGGGCGCGAAGGCGTTGCAGAGGTCGACGGCGTCGCTCGAGTCGGGCACGTGGACGAGCGCCAGCGGCGCCGCGGCGGAGACGCCGGGACGGAGCTCGGCCAGCTTCTCGGTCGCCTCGGCGACGGCGTCGAGGACGTGCAGCTCGACCGCCGCGACGAGCAGCGCCCCCTCGCCGTGCTCGGCCTGGGCGCAGAGGTCGTAGGCGGCCCACTCGGGCTCGGTGTCGTGGCCGGCGATGATCATCAGCTCCGAGGGCCCGGCGAGCGAGTCGATCCCGACCGTCCCGTAGACCGAGCGCTTCGCTTCCTGGACCCAGGGGTTGCCGGGGCCGGCGACGACGTCGACCGGGACGATCGACTCGGTGCCGTAGGCGAGCGCGAAGACCGCCTGGGCGCCACCGATCGCGTAGATCTCCTCGATCCCGCAGAGCGCCGCCGCGGCGAGCGTTACCGGGTGGACGCGGCCGTCTGGCCCAGGCGGCGTCGCCAGGGCGATCCGGCCGACGCCGGCGGCCTGGGCGGGCATCGCGGTCATCAGGACCGAGGACGGGTAGGCGGCGCGGCCGCCCGGCGCGTAGAGCCCGGCCGAGCCGACCGCCACTTCGCGCAGGCGGACCGAATGTCCCTGGGGCAGCTCGACCGTGCGCTCCTCCCCCAGCTGCGCCTCGGCGACGGCGCGGATGTTGGCGGCGGCGGTCTCCAGGGCGGCGCGCAGCGCCGGGTCGAGCGCGGCGAGCGCGCCCGCGGCTTCCTCCGGGTCGACCCGCACCGTCTCCAGCTGTGCGTCGGGCGCGTCGTAGCGTCTGGTCAGGGCCAGGAGCGCCGCGTCGCCGCCCTCGCGGACCAACGCGCCGATCGATTCGACCTCCACGGGAGGCGCCGCCTCGGCCCCCCAGGAGCGCACGGCGGCCGCCGTCGCGACCGCCCCGGCCCACTCGAAGCGCTGCACCTTCATGCGCGGCTCGCGGCCCGCAGGCGGGCGGTCAGGTCGTCGACTTCCGCCGCCCGCAGCTTGTGGGCGACGCGGTTGGCGACGAATCTCGCGGTGCAGTCGACGATCTCCTCGCGCACCTCGAGGTCGTTCTCGGCCAGCGTGCGGCCGGTGGCGACGAGGTCGACGATGCCGTCGCCGAGGCCGATCAGCGGCGCCAGCTCGACCGACCCC
>Ga0164242_10006224_pt1 | contig 13165 bp, 11 predicted proteins | sample OricomgcompostMG_FD_108783 | JGI IMG/M metagenome (GOLD analysis project Ga0164242, IMG submission 108783) | Miracle-Growth compost microbial communities from Emeryville, California, USA - Original compost - Miracle growth compost (MG) ...
ATTGAAGATCGCCATCACCAGGGCCACGGCGGTCATCGCCTTTTCGCCTCCCGAGAGCAGCGAAATGTGGCTGTTCCGCTTGCCCGGCGGGCGCGCCATCATCGTGACGCCGGCGTCCAGCAAGTCTTCGCCGGTCAATTCCAGGTATGCGTGGCCGCCGCCGAACAGTTTCGGGAACAGATCCTGGAACCCGGCGTTGACGCGGTCGAAGGTGTCCTTGAAACGTTCGCGGGTTTCGCGGTCGATCTTGCGGATCGCGTTTTCCAGCGTTTCCAGCGCGGTGGTGAGGTCGGTCATCTGCGCGTCGAGGTATTCCTTGCGCTGCGCCGCCTCGGCGTGCTCGGTGATCGCCGCAAGATTGACCGGCTCCAGCCGCGCGATGCGCGCATCGAGATCGGCGATCTTTTCCTGCCAGGCTTCCGGCTGTACTTCGTCGGAAAGATTGGCGAGCAACGGTTCGATTTCCAGTCCCGCCTCGCGGATCGCCTCGGCGAGCTGTTCGGCCCGCAGACGGTGGCCCTGCTCTTCCAGGCGCAGTTTCTCCAGCGCGTCACGCTCGTCCGCCATTGCCTGCTCGGCCGCGTGCCGGGCCTGCTCGCGTTCGCGCAAGGTGCTGGCGTATTCATCGACCAGGCGGCGTGCATCGACCAGCTTGCGGTCGACCGTGAGCCGTTGTTCAAGGCAGACCTGGCGTTCCTTTTCGAGTGCGGCGATCGGATCGCCGCCCTCGGCAAGGCGCCGGTCCAGTTCCGCGCGATGCTTGGCGAGTTGCTCGTGCTGCGCGCGCATGCGGGCCAGCGACTGTTCCAGCGCCGACAGGGTGACCCGCTTGGACTCCAGCGCGATCGCATGGCGATGCGCGGCGTCGGCGGCTTCCTGCGCATCGGCGCGCGCGGCCTCGCGGCCTTCCAGCAGATGGCGGCGTTCGGATTCCAGCGCGAGGCGCGCCTGTTCGTGCTCGCCCATGTTGGCGACAGCGGCTTGCATGCGCCCGCGGGCGGCCTGCAGCAATTGCTCGTTTTCCGCGAGCGCCCTTTCGATGTCGGCGTGCTCGGTATCGATGGCTTGCAGCCGCGCGCGCGCGCTGTCGATGCGACCCTGCCGGCTTTGCATCTCGCCGGCCAGTTCCGACAGGCGCCGATGCGCGTTGTAGACGTCACGCTGCGCATCATCGCGGGCCTGTTCGGCCGCTCGGCGCTGGTCGCGCACGTGGGCCTGGCGCTCCTGCAATTCCGCGATGCGCTTTTCGACCACGGCAAGTTCCGCGGTCGCTTCGTGCAGCTCACGTTCGCGCGTCAGCACGCCGACCTGCCCACCCTCCGCGCGGCGCACGCGCGCAAAACCCGCGCCCAGCCATACGCCGTCGCGGGTGATCACCGTATGCGCGGGCGCGAGGGTACCTGCGATTGCGCGCGCCTCGTCCAGCGATGCGGCCGTGCGCACCTGCGCCAGCAGCGCGCGGGCCGCGGCGGGCCCCCGCACCTCGGCGGCAAGCGTTCCGGCGACATCCACGTCCAGGGATTCGCCGTTGCCGACCAGCGTGATATCGGTTTTCGCGACATCGGCCAGGTCGTTCGCATGGGCGGTGGGGTCGTCAACCAGCACGGCTTCCAGCATCCCGGCCAGCACGGTTTCCACCGCACGATCCCAGCCGTCGCCGACCTGCAGGCTGGCACCCAGGCGTTTGCCGCCTGCGAGTCCGACCTTCTGCAGCCACTCCCGCGCCGTGTCGCGATCACGGCCAAGCGCGGCACGCTGCAAGGCTTCGAGGGACGCGATCCGCCCCCGCAGGCTTTGCTTCTGCGCATTGGCTTCCGCCAGTGCGGTCTGGGTTTGACGCTCTTCACCCAGCAGGCGTTCGGCGGCGGCCTTCTGGGCATCGAGATTCTGCGAATGCGTTTCGACCTGTGCCTTCAGTGACGCGTGTTCATCGGACAGGCTCCGGGTGGCCGCCGTCAACGCGTCGAGGTCGTAACGCTGGCGCTCGTTGCGCAAGGCCTCGCGACGACGCGACAGGTCCAGCGCCTGTTTGTCGAGGTGATCGATGTGGGTGCGCTCGACCTCGGCCTCGCGCGAGGTGGACGCGGTCTGTCCGCTGTGCGCTTCCCAGCGCTGCTGCCAAGCCGCGTGCGCTGCTTCGGCTTCGTTCAAAGCCTGCACTGCCTGCGACTCGGCCTCGCGCAGGCGCTCCGTTTCGGGCTCGGCTTCGACGACAGCGGCTTTCAGTTCATCCTGCTGCGCGGTATCAGCGTTGATGTGGTCGGCCAGTTCGGTCCACGCGCGTTCCGATTCTTCGCGGTCGTGCTGCAGGCGTTCCAGCATCTCGCGGTGGTGCTTGATCTGTTGCTCGACACGCGCGAGTTCGGCGCCGACCTGGTATGCCTCGGCTTGCACCGCGTTCATGGCTTCGGTGTGTTGCTGGTGCGCTTCGCGGCCCGTCTCGATCTCGGCCTCCAGGCGGCGTTGTGCGGCGAGCTTGCCCTCCAGTGCAGTCTCGGCTTCGCGCAGGGCCTGCCGGTGCTTGTCCAGCTGCGCACTCACCGATCGGTAGTTCAAGGCGCGCAGTTCCGCTTCCCGCAGCGAGCGCTCTTCCTTCAGCTTCTTCCAGCGCTCCGCCGCGCGCGCCTGGCGGTTCAAATGATCGAGTTGCTTTTCGACTTCCTCGCGCACGTCCTTGACGCGGTCGAGGTTCTCGCGCGTGGCCTTGATGCGGCTTTCGGTCTCCTTGCGCCGTTCCTTGTAGCGCGATACGCCAGCGGCTTCCTCGAGGTGGATGCGCAATTGTTCGGGCCGCGATTCGACGATGTCGGAAATCACGCCCTGCTCGATGATGGAGTAGCTGCGCGCACCAAGGCCGGTGCCGAGGAACAGGTCGGTGATGTCGCGACGACGGCAACGTACCCCATTCAAGTAGTAATCGGACTGGGAGTCGCGGCTGACGCTGCGTTGCACCGAGATTTCGTGGAAGCCGGCGTATTCACCGCCGAGCGTGCCGTCGGAATTGTCGAAAACCAGTTCGACCGTGGCCTGTCCAACCGGTTTGCGTCCGGATGAGCCGGAGAAGATCACGTCGGTGATCGCTTCCCCGCGCAGCCGGCTTGCCGCGCTTTCACCCATCACCCAGCGGATCGCGTCGATGATGTTGGACTTGCCGCAGCCGTTGGGCCCGCAGATGCCGGTGAGATTGGTTGGGAGGTGGAGGACGGTCGGATCGACAAACGACTTGAATCCGGCCAGTTTGATGGTGGACAGGCGCATTGGGTCAGAAAATGAGGTTACGGCAGCAATCAGGCCGGCGGCAAAGGCGCCGGGCGAATGCGCCACTGTGCCAAGGCCCGCGGCCGGACGCAACGAAAAGTTGGGCTGATGTGCCTATTCAATGAGTTGGAAAACAATCCTAATGGATTTCATATTCAGCCGGGCTGCCCGACGAGTCGCTGCAGGCTACGGTTCCCGCGCGTCGATCGCCAGGGCATGGATGCCCTGGCCCATCAGATCGGCCAGCGCGTCGTACACCAGGCGGTGTTGCTGGACGCGCGTCTTGCCCGCAAATGCGGCACTCGTGATACGGACGCGGAAATGTCCGGTGCCCTCGCCTGCATGGCCAATGTGCAAGTGGCCCTCGTCGATGACGTCGAGTTCGCTGGGCGCGAACGCCTGCACCAGCCGCGCGCGGATCCCTTCGATGGACGCGGCGCTCATGGCAGGGTCTGGCGGAACGGTCGCACCGTCACCTCACGATAGACACCCGCCGCGCGATAAGGGTCGGCATCGGCCCAGGCTTTTGCGGTTTCCAGATCCTCGAACTCGGCAATGATGAGGCTGCCGCTGAAACCCGCGGGGCCCGGGTCTTCCGCATCGATCGCGGGGAAAGGACCCGCCAGCAACAGCCGTCCGTCCTCGAGCAGCTTCTGCAAGCGCGCCATGTGCGCCGGCCGTGCAGCCTTGCGCTTGTCCAGGGAATTTTCGACGTCGATGCCGGTGATGGCGTACCACATGATATGGCTCCAGGGTCGCGGTGGGCCCGGCGCCCCGGGCAGGTGGATCGACCGGGATGCGGTGCCCATGCGTGGCGAGGCACCCGATTCCCGTCTGCGCGGAAATGCGCACCGGAAAGTCAGGTTTCGGGCCGCATGTACGGAAACAGCAGCACGTCACGAATCGATGCCGAATCGGTCAGCAGCATCACCAACCGGTCGATGCCGACGCCCAGGCCGCCCGTCGGCGGCAGCCCCACTTCGAGTGCGCGGATGTAATCGGCGTCGAAGTGCATGGCCTCGTCGTCGCCGTGCTGCATCGCTTCGACCTGCGCGCGAAAGCGCGCGGCCTGGTCTTCCGGATCGTTCAACTCCGAAAACCCATTGGCCAATTCCTTGCCGCCGATGAACAGCTCGAAGCGGTCGGTGACTTCCGGATCATGATCGTTGGCGCGCGCCAGCGGCGACACCTCGGTCGGATAGCGGGTAATGAAGGTCGGCTGCACCAACGCATGCTCGACGGTCTTTTCGAAAATCTCCAGCAACAACTTGCCCCAGCCGTAGCTGTCCTTCACCGGCACCTTGAGCCGCGCGCAGTGCGCCCGCAACGCGGCCACGTCGCGCAATTCATGCTCGCCGATCCCGGGATTGTATTCACGCACCGCGTCGGCCAGCGACCAGCGCCGGAACGCCTTGCCCACGTCGATGTCGCGGCCTTCCCACTTCAGGTCGGTGGTGCCGATCACGGCCTTCGCGGTTTCGCGGACCATCGCCTCGGTGAGATCCATGATTTCGTTGTAGCTGGCATAGGCCTGGTACAACTCCAGCATCGTGAACTCGGGGTTGTGCCGCGTGGACACGCCCTCGTTGCGGAAGTTGCGGTTGATTTCGTAGACACGCTCGAAGCCGCCGACCACGAGACGCTTCAGATACAGTTCGGGCGCCACGCGCAGATACAGGTCGATGTCCAGCGCGTTGTGGTGGGTGACGAACGGCCGCGCGGTGGCGCCACCGGGAATCACGTGCATCATCGGGGTTTCCACTTCCATGAATCGCCGCGGCTCGGCTTCGAGCCACTGCCGGATGAATCCGATGATGCGTGAACGCTTCTGGAAAGTATCGCGGGCTTCCGGCGTCACGATCAGGTCGAGGTAACGCTGGCGATAGCGCTGTTCGACGTCGGCCAGGCCGTGCCACTTGTCCGGCAGCGGGCGCAGGGATTTGGTCAGCAGGCGCAGTGCATCCACCTTCACCGACAATTCCCCGGTTTTGGTGCGCATCAGGGCGCCCTCGGCGCCCACGATGTCGCCGACGTCCCACCCCTTGAAAGCGTCGTAGGTTTCGCCCACCGCATCCTTCTGCAGGAACAACTGGATCGAGCCGGTGCGGTCCTGGATGCGCGCAAAACTGGCCTTGCCCATCACGCGCTTGCCGAGCAGGCGGCCGGCGATCTTCACCCGTCGCGCTTGCGCAGCCAATGCCTCGGCATCGACACCATCGGTGTCCTGCTGCAAGTCACCTGCGCAGGCATCCGGACGAAAGTCGTTCGGAAACGCAACGCCTTGCCCGCGCAGCGCGTGCAGTTTCTCGCGACGTTCGGCGATGAGCTTGTTTTCGTCCAGCGGCGACGGAGCTTCGATTTCGTTCATGTCTGTATGCTTGCGCCCCTCTCCCGCCGGGAGAGGGGTTGGGGTGAGGGCTCGGAAATTTCGCAGCGCTCGTCACGAACCGGACCCTCATCCGGCGCTTCGCGCCACCTTCTCCCGACGGGAGAAGGCAAAGAGCATAACTTACGCATCCGCGCGCTTGGCGCCGGCTTCAAGGCCCATCTTCAAACTGGCTTCGATGAATTCATCGAGATCACCGTCCAGCACGCGCTGGGTGTCGGTGCGCTCGATACCCGTGCGGAGGTCCTTGATGCGCGACTGGTCCAGTACATAGTTGCGGATCTGGCTGCCCCAGCCCACGTCGGATTTGGTGGCTTCCAGCGCGGCCTTTTCGGCGTTGCGCTTCTGGATTTCCATTTCATACAGCTTGGCGCGCAGCATCTTCATCGCGCGATCGCGGTTGGCGTGTTGCGAACGCTCGGTCTGGCACGCCACCACGATCCCCGACGGCACGTGCGTGATGCGCACCGCCGACTCGGTCTTGTTGACGTGCTGACCACCGGCACCGGATGAACGATAGACGTCGGTGCGCAGGTCGGCCGGATTGATTTCGATGTCGATGTCGTCGTCGACTTCCGGCGATACGAATACGGAGGCGAACGACGTGTGGCGACGGTTGTCCGAATCGAACGGCGATTTCCGCACCAGCCGATGCACGCCGATTTCGGTCTTCAGCCAGCCGTAGGCGTAATCGCCGGCCACGCGAAAGCTTGCCGACTTGATGCCCGCGACTTCGCCCTCGCTGGCTTCCAGCAATTCGGTTTGCCAGCCCTTGTCTTCGGCCCAGCGCAGGTACATGCGCAGCAGCATCTCGGCCCAGTCCTGCGCTTCCGTACCGCCGGCACCCGCCTGGATGTCCACGAAAGCGTTGGACGGGTCCATTTCACCCGCGAACATGCGCTGGAACTCCAGCTTGCCAATGCGGGTTTCCAGCCGGTCCACGTCGCGCGCGATGGATTCGATGGAGGCATCGTCGCCTTCGTCGGCGGACAGCTCCAGCAGCTCGCCCGCGTCATCGAGCCCGTGGCTGATACCGTCCAGACCTTCCACGAAATCGGCAAGGCGGGCGCGTTCGCGGCCCAGGTCCTGCGCGCGCTGGGGATCGTCCCAGACGTTCGGGCTTTCCAGTTCGCGGGTTACTTCTTCCAGACGTTCGCGCTTGACCGGGTAGTCAAAGATACCCCCTAAGCGATTCGACGCGTTCGCGCAGGTCCGCGATTCGGGCGCGGATCGGATTGGTTTCGAGCATGGCGGTGGTGACTGCGAAAGACCGCAAATGTTAGCAAAGCCTCGGGGCGGCCGCATGCGTCAGCGCCGGCAGCTGACAGCTGTCACTGGCCATGCGGCCGGGCCCAGCCTAGATTGGGGCCACCATCCGACGGAGGTGCCCCGTGACCACCGAAACCACCCGACCTGCGGCGCGCCAGTGGCGCATCTTCCCGGCTGTCGCAATCATCGCGATCGGCGTGCTGCTCCTGGCCAACAACCTCGGTTACGACCTTGCGTTCCTCGACCGCGGCAACTGGTGGGCGGTAATCATCCTGCTGGCGGCGTTCGTGCCCTTGGGTCACGCCTGGGAACGCCATCGCGCGGTCGGGAAAATCGATGCCGAGGTACTGTACTCGATGTTGTCCGCCGCGGCCGTCGTGCTGGTGGGCGTATTGTTCCTGTTCCAGCTCGACTGGGGCACCTGGTGGCCGCTGTTCGTGGTCCTGGGCGGCCTGTTCACGCTGTTTCCGCAGCGCCACCGGCGCCGGCGTGGCTCGGACGCGGAAAGCGACGCCACCGTCGGGCATTGAAGGCTGTACCGATTCCGGATCGCGCTGCGCGCGTCCGGCATGGCGATCAGAATCGATGAATGCCCGCTCACGTGACGAACCGCTTGCTGCCAGGCTCGCGCGTCGGGCGCTCGCCAAGCAACCCTGTCCTCGGCACCCTGCCTCGCGCGCTATTCGCGCCATCCTTGGCGCCCACCCTTCGCGCTGCGCGGCTCAGGGCCGCCTTCGGCGTTCGGGCGGCGCTCCTTGCGCGCCACGTCGCGGATTCAGAGCCGATGCAATTCAAGGCATCGGCTAGGCGAACCTGCTCACCCACTCCAGGTACTTGTCCACGAAGTTGCCGAGGAACTTCGCGACGCTGTCATCGGTGACGCTGCCGTCGTCCGCGAACAAGCCTTCCTTGTAGCGGACGAACGCTTCCGGTTGCTGCAGCAGCGGAATATCCAGGAACACGCAGATGTTGCGCAGATGCTGTTGCGCCAGTGCGGTCGACATGGCGCCGGCTGACGTGCCGATCACCGCGCCCGGCTTGCCTGAAAATGCGCTGTAACCGTACGGCCGCGAGGCGATGTCGATGGCGTTCTTCAGCACGCCCGGAACCGAGCGGTTGTATTCGGGCGTCACGAAAAGCACGGCCTCGCAGGCGTTGATGTCGTCCTTCAACCGCTTGCAAGCCGGTGGATAATCGCCATCGAAATCCTGGTTGTAGAGTGGCTGGTCGTCGATGCGGATGCGGTGGAATTCCGCACGGTCGCCAGCGACCTTCTCCAGCGCGCGCGCCAGTTGCTTGTTGAATGAATCCTTGCGCAGGCTGCCGACCAGCACCGCGATGACGGGACGTTCCTTGCTCATTTCAATTCCTCGACAGTCAAAACAATCGGGCCGGGAGGTGCCGGCGTGCGCCGCGAAAGACCGCTTCGCTCAAGGCTTCACGAACTTCAGCGTCATCCGGTCCGATTCGCCAATCGCTTTCATCTTCGCGTGTTCCGCGTCCGGACCGGCCAGATCCGGTGGCAGGCGGTGCACGTTGACGTCCTCTGGATCCTTCGGGTTGGCATTGATTTCCGAAGCGCCTGCGAGGCGGAACCCGGCACGCAGGCCCGCCTCGATCATGTAATCCTCGGGAATGCGATGCAGCGTTCTCGAGCTTTCGGTGGCATCCGCGAACGGCTTGGCGCGATGATCGGTGACGCCGAACACGCCGCCCGGTTTCAACACTTTGTACGCGGCCTTGAATACCGCATCCAGGGTCGCGGGGCTGCGGTTCAACCAGTCATGGGTATTGCGGAACGTCAACACCATGTCGGCCGATCCGTCCGGCCCCATGTCCATGTGCTCCGGCGGCGCGAAAGGCACCACTTTCGCGATGTGGCCATAGACCTTGGGGTCGGCCTTCAACTTCTGCTCGAAGTGACCCGGCGCGTTGCCGCGCGATGGCGGCGCCGCCTCGATCAACTTTCCGTGCGCGTACAGGAACGGCGCCAGGATTTCGGTGTACCAGCCGCCGCCCGGCGCGAGTTCGATCACGGTCATGTCCGGCTTGATCCCGAAAAATTCCAGCGTCTGGATCGGGTGCCGGTATGGGTCGCGCGCCTTGTTGGCAGGCGATCGCCACGAGCCCGCCACGGCTTCCTTGAGCATCGCCGCGGCGTCGCCGGGTGCGATTGGCCCCGCCTGCCCCGCCGCGGAAACGGTGCCTGCGAATACCAGCGCCGCAAGCATCACGCACCCGCCCATGGCACTCCCGAGCTTCGCGATCATCGACGCGCCCTCGTTTGAAAACGCCGGAATCTAGCGCGCTGCACGTAATGCCGCCGTGAATGCAGATCACAGGATCACCCGGGCCGCTTCGCCCGATTTGTGATTCCGCGGATGTGCACGGAGAATCGAATGATCGGGCTGACGAGCCGTCGCTCGCGCCGTTCTTGCAGCGAGCCGTGATCACCGGGGAGAAAACCGTGCGCGTATTGTTCATTGGAGAGGACCCCGAATCCGTCGACTTCAGCGATCCGGCACTGCCGCCCGGATTGACCGCGGAAAAGATCCAGGCGGGCATCGAGTTCGCCATGAACGACATGAAGGCGCGCGGCTGGGACGCGGAACTGTGTGTGGTCCGGCCGGACGCATCCGCCCCCGAAACCGTGGAGCGGGCACTGTCCGGCCGGCATTTCGATTGCGTCGTGATTGGCGGCGGTATTCGCATTCCGCCAAAAAGCCTGCTTCTGTTCGAGGCGCTGGTCAACGCCATCCACAGGGCGGCGCCGGACACCGCCATCGCATTCAACACCAGCCCGGAAAATACTGCCGCGGCAGCCGCCCGCTGGTGCGAGTAGCGCGTCGATGGGTGCAGACGATTCCGTTCAAGCCAGCGCCTGCGCGTGCACGCCGCGCACCGCCCGGCCCGATGGATCGGCCATGGCGGCGAAGGCGGGGTCCCAGGCCAGCGCAGCGGGCGACGAACACGCGATCGACTTGCCGCCCGGTACGGTGGCGGCGCAGGCTTCGCCCGGATAGAACTGCTCGAAAATGCGCCGGTACAAATACGCTTCCTTGGTCGCGGGCGTATTGAAGGGAAAGCGCGCCGCGGCCGCCGCGAATTCGCGATCGCTCACCATGGCATCCGCGTGCGCCTTCAGTCCATCGATCCAGCCGTAACCGACGCCGTCGCTGAACTGTTCTTTCTGCCGCCACAGGATTTCCTCCGGCAACGCGCCTCCGAACGCCTCGCGCAGCACGTGTTTCTCGATGCGTCCGCGGCCGGCCCCGCTCTTGTCCACCATTTTCGCCGCCGCATCCATGCCCATTGCGACATCGATGAATTCGAGATCGAGGAACGGCACCCGCGCCTCCACGCCCCACGCCATCATGGCCTTGTTGGCCCGCAGGCAGTCGTAGGCATGCAGCGCGTCGAGCTTGCGCACGGTTTCCTCGTGGAAAGCCTCGGCCGAAGGCGCCTTGTGGAAATAGAGATAGCCGCCGAACAGTTCGTCAGAGCCCTCGCCCGACAGCACCATCTTCACGCCCATGGCCTTGATCCGCCGCGCCAGCAGGTACATCGGTGTCGCGGCGCGAATGGTGGTGACGTCGTAGGTTTCCAGATGCCGGATCACCTCGGGCACGGCGTCCAGTCCTTCCTGGAACGTATAGACGAAACCGTGGTGCACGGTACCCAGCGCGTCGGCGGCGACCTGCGCCGCGGCAAGATCGGGCGAACCCTCGAGCCCGATCGCAAAGGAATGCAACCGCGGCCACCACGCTTCGCTGCGATCACCATCCTCGATCCGCTCGCGTGAAAACCGGGCGGCACAGGCCGCGACCAGCGAAGAGTCGAGCCCGCCCGACAGCAACACGCCGTAAGGTACGTCCGTCATCAACTGGCGGTGCACGGCCTGTTCGAGCGCGCAGCGCAGGCCGCCGGGCGCGCAACCGCGCGTCGCTGCGTAGTCACGCCAGGGTTTGTGGTAATAACGGTGCAACTCGCCGCTGGCGCTGTCGTAAACATGGCCGGGTGGAAACGCGGCCACGTCCGCGCACACGTCTGCCAGTGCCTTCATCTCCGAAGCCACGCACAACCTGCCCTGCACGTCGTGGCCCCAGTACAGCGGAATCACGCCGATGGGGTCGCGCGCGATCCAATAGCGCTGTGCCGCAGCGTCCCACAGCGCGAACGCGAAGATGCCGTTGAGCTTCGCAAGGAAATCCGCGCCGCCATCGCGATACAGCGCATTGATCACTTCGCAATCCGAACCCGTCGTGAAATCGTAGGCACTGGCCGCCCGTAATTCGCGATGGTTGTAGATCTCGCCGTTCACGGCCAGCGTCAACGTGCCGTCGCGCGAACGCAGCGGCTGCGCGCCCGACGCCGGGTCCACGATGGCTAGGCGCTCGTGGACCAGGATCACCTTGTCGTCGACAAATACGCCGCTCCAGTCGGGGCCGCGGTGTCGCTGGCGCCGCGACAGCTCCAGCGCCTGCCGGCGCAATGCGGCGGCGTCGTCACCCGGTTGCAGGTCGAACATTCCGAAGATCGAGCACATGATGTGGATCCTTTTCCAAGCGTCTGTCGTTGAAAGTCGGCGTTGGTGATGGGCTCTGCTTCGCGCGGATGGCACCGCGCGAGAAATCGTCCACGCGAAAAACAAGAGGCCCGCTTTTGGCGGGCCTCGGCGTGTGTCCTTCATTGGAGCTTGCAGCTACGCGCGGGCCCGCCATCGGTTGGCATGATTGTCCGCGCGATTGTTTTCGACGGCCGCCATGGTGCCCGGCGCATTCAATGCGCGGACACGAAAAAGCCTGGCGGCAAACGGTGACATGGCGGCAACTTTTCCAGATTCCGGAGACAGGTGCAAGTGCCTTCCCCGATCTTGTCGGCCGGAAAGTGCGAACATTGAGCCTTCGAGGCACAAGGAAAGCCCCATGTCCCGCCGCACCCTCAATCTCGATGACACCGTATACGACTACCTCCTCGCCCACAGCTTGCGCGAGCATCCCGAACAGGCAGCTCTGCGCAAGGCGACGGCCGATCACCCGCGCGCCAACATGCAGATCTCGCCCGAGCAGGGTCAGCTCATGGCGCTGCTGGTCAAACTGATCGGCGCACGCCGCACCATCGAGATCGGCACCTTCACCGGTTACAGCGCACTCACCGTCGCGCTGGCACTGCCCTCCGACGGCAGGGTGCTGGCATGCGACATCAGCGCGGAATACACCGAGACAGGCAAGCCCTACTGGCAACGTGCCGGCGTCGCGGGCAAGATCGAACTGGTGATCGCACCCGCCACCGGGACGCTGGATGCACGCATCGCCGCCGGAGAGTCCGAGCGTTACGACTTCGCCTTCATCGATGCCGACAAGACCGGCTACGACACCTATTACGAACGCTGCCTGCAACTGGTCCGCGCGGGCGGCCTGATCGCGATCGACAACACCTTGTGGGGGGGCGACGTCGCACGGCCCGCGCAGGACGACGACACCCGCGCACTGCAGGCCTTGAACGACAAGCTGCACCGCGACGAACGCGTCGACATGGCGCTGCTGCCGATCGGCGATGGCCTCACCCTGGCCCGCAAGCGGTGACGCCGGCGGAGCGTGGCTTCTGCAGGTTGGGCCCCTCCCCGACTCGTTCCGGAGAACCCGATGGATGCCGAAACAAGTGCCGCATGCCACGGGCGCACTTTCGTGGCGGCTATGCGTGCTCGCAATGCCGGACGAGCAGGCGCAGCGATTCGCGGCCGCGCCAGTCGTTGAGCGTCAACTCGAACGCCAATCGGAGCATGATGCCGACCGTCGGCTCATTGCCGGCGTTGAACCACACGGCTTCGTGCTCGCGTCCGTCGCGCGGGTCGCGCAGGCGCAAGCGCCGATGCACGCCTTCCGTGCCCATGGGCTTGAACTCGACACACTCCAGGAGGTTGTCGAACAATGGGGCGGGGAAACCTTGTCCCCACGGACCGGCGACGCGCAGTTGCCGCGCCAGCTCGATTTCGAATTCGTCCGGTGACAATTCCCCGTCGCTCGCCAACACGGGCTGCAATGCTTCCGGCGCGATGCGCTCGCGCACGACCGCGTCGAAGGTTTCGGCGAACCGGGCGTAGTTCGCGAGCTTGAGCGTCAGGCCCGCCGCCATCGCATGGCCACCGAAGCGCACGATCAGGTCGGGGCAACGCGCGTCGACTTCGGCCAGCGCATCCCGGATGTGGAAGCCCGGCACCGAGCGCGCCGACCCACGCAACTCGTCGCCCTA
>Ga0164242_10006225_pt1 | contig 13164 bp, 18 predicted proteins | sample OricomgcompostMG_FD_108783 | JGI IMG/M metagenome (GOLD analysis project Ga0164242, IMG submission 108783) | Miracle-Growth compost microbial communities from Emeryville, California, USA - Original compost - Miracle growth compost (MG) ...
ATGTAATAGTTGTTGAGCCAAATTCTACTTTTGTCATAATTATTTCTCCTTTTTATATTAATCTTCGTCGTCTTCGTCTTCGCAATAAGCCTTAAGTATTTTAAATCTGGCTCTTAACTGCTTAGAAGAATCCTCATCAAAATATGAATCTCCTTTTTCGGCACTGACCTGTTCGACATCAAGCGTTATAGTATATTTTTTACCGACCTTCCAATCTTTAATCTCAGGTAATTCTTTTTCAGTTAATGTAAAAGTAGGCTTTAAATCTCGAGCACTTGCTTTTACCATAACTTGCTTAATGCTCATATTATTTCTCCTTTTTAATATTATCTACTTTTTTATGAAAGTCTTTTATGGCCTTAATATGTTCGGCATGATGCTTTTTTGCTTGATCAGACTGAATTTTTTGTCCGACAGCCAATATTGAAAGAAGAACAAGTTGCAAAAATGTTTGTGCAATCCATCCGACAATTGTTACCAGATTTCCACTTTGAATAGCTGATGGAAGACTTACTAATGAAAGAACAGCAAAAATATACGCGCACCACATAGTTGATACTCCGGCGGTAATTTTTTTTGCTAACCATTCATTAAAACGGTTCATCTTACAGCTTTCCGGCTTTACGCATCTTTTGAAGTAATGCTCCAGCTACTCGTTCGCCAGCTTCTTTCGAACCATATTCTTTAGCAGCCTTTGCTGCGACCTTATCGAAGTTTTTTCCCTTCTTACCGAGGTCTTTACCTTTTCGTGCTTCCTTGGCGACTTTCGCTTTGGACAAAACCTTTTTCATATTTTCCATTGTATTCTCCTAATAAAAACAGCCGCACGAATGCGGCTGTTGCCTTATGCCTATATCATACGTTATACTTACTCCCATGACAAGAGTAATTGAACCTGCAAAAGGACGAGTGCTTGTAAAACTTGGGGCATCTGCATATGGAGAAATTCCCGTTCCTCCAAAAGACTATGATTCCATTACTTATGGGCTAATCGTTAAAGTAAGCGAAGAAGACGAAAAAGAATACGGCAATTGGGTAAAAAAAATAGGTTATTGGCGTAAATATAAAGACGACATGCGTGTAGAAGTTATTGAGGGAGGTGATAGCCTCGCACTTATTGATATTATTGACATAATGGGTACATCTTACGAGGAGTAACAATGGCAAAAGCAACACAAGTAATTACTGACAGAGATGCCCTTCAAGAGAAGATTTTAAAAGCGAGTGAGGCTGTATATAAAGTAGCTAAAGCTGCTTACGGGCCACTTGCTGGTAATGTTGTATTAGGTTTTAGAAATGGAGCACCCCTTCTTTCGCGTGATGGTGTAACTAATATTAAACGTCTTCGCCTTGAAGACCCCGTAGAAGATGACATTGCGAAGGTTATTACTCAAGCATCTGAAAAGAATAATCAGAAGGTTGGAGATGGTACTACTGGCGTTCCTATTCTTTCTCATCATCTACTACTGTCTGCTCGTCGTTATGAAAGCAGAGGAATTAATCCTATGGTCGTCGCTGCTAAGTTAAAAGAAGCAGAAAAGATTGCACTTGAATATATTGATAGCGTAAAAAAGGAGTCTGAAGATAAGTACCTTGAAAAAATCGCTACTCTTGCCGTTGGCGACCCAGACTTAGGGGCTATGATTGCCGATGTATTAAAAGAAGTCGGTGTTGACGGCGGAGTTATTATTGAGCAATACGAAGGGTTGGGTGTTCATAATGAAATTATTGACGGTTTCTACTTTCCTAAGGGCTATAAAGATACCGACCTTATCAACGATCAGTCTTCTAACCAGTCTATTCATAATGAAATTCCAATTCTAATTTCAAACAAAACATTTAATACTGAACTTGAAATTGGCCCTGTGCTTAATAAGATTGTTCAAGCTGGTTATAAAGAGATTGTTATTATTGGCGAAGTTAATAATGCTGCCCTTGAAACACTTAAAATGACCCGCGCTAAAGGCTTACTCCTGGCTGTACCCGTTGACCCTGCTTACACTGTAGGTGGTCGCACTTTATTCCTTGATGATATTGCAATTAAGGTTGGAGGTAAGGTATACAATGGTGTTGAGTTTGACCCTGAAACACATTTGGGATTTGCACGAGAGGTACTGATTACCGAACATTCTACTACTATTCTTGAAGGTGATAGTGAGAAAGATGTTGTCAAAAAACGTATTGAAAACCTTAAAGAACAATTAGCCGAGGAAACACACCCGCAGTCTATTGAATATATTAAGGGTCGTCTCGCCCGTTTAACGGGTAAAATGGCTACTATCAAGGTAGGGGGAGCAATCGAGTTTGAACGTGAAGAAACTAAATTACGTGTGCAAGATGCCGTATGTGCAGTTCAATCTGCTATGAAAGATGGTATTTTGCCTGGAGGTGGTTCAACACTTGCTCGTATTAAAGGGACTGAGTTTGATGATGCGTTTAAGCAGCCATTTAAAGCTTTATTTGATAATGCTGGTCTTAATACTGAAACTTATCTTGCACGTCTTGAAGATTCAAAAATATGGGAGGGATTTAATCTTCGCAACATTACCGATAAGCCAATAGATATGCTAGAAGAAGGAATTATCGAGCCGTCTCTGGTTGTCTCTGAAGTTGTAACTAATTCAATTGCACTTGTAAGGGGTCTTATTACGGCTTCTGCCGCACTTCCTGACCCAGAAAAGGAGTAATATGTTATATATTATAGCTGGTATTCTACTCGGATTATCGCTAGGTTTTCATTTAGGATTTTATTTAAAGCAACTTTTAGTGAAAACTAAAGAAATATTTGACCGTGACCCTGAACCAGAAAGCCAAGTTATTACACCTAAACGACCAGGTGAAGCAGATGTAAGAGAATTATCTTCTATTGTGACTCCAAAGACACCCTGGGAGATTGAAAGGGAAGAACAGGAAAAGGTGCGTAACTTATGAGTACAACGGGTTATATTGATGCTGAAGGGCATTATATACGCGGTAAAGATAAGAACATGGGCTTTGATGTCAATTCTACCCATAAAGAATGGCGGCATGATCTAGAGAGAAAACAATTTGCCAAAGAAATTATCCAACCATACAAAGGCGGAAAAGCAAACCGAGATTTTATTATAAATTATCCAGAGGAATCAAAGAAATATTTTAGCCAAGACGTTATAGAAAGGGTTACAAGAGAATTATGAGTGAAAAGTTAAAGCAAAAACAGTCAGCAAACGATAAAAAATACGTTCTTGAAGATAGTGAAATGGGATATTTAAATGATCTTGATACCGTACAGCGCTCGTTTAATTACTACCAAGACCAATTGAAGACAAACTATTTGCAACAAGTAGCAGTGCGCCTTGGTTATCTTCCAACAGATGAGCTTGAGTTTTCTATTGATTTAAAAGACGCTAAAAAAGAATTAACCATTAAACGCTTAAAGAATTAACCTGCGAGACTAGAAAGAATATTGTTTACATTTCCCATACGTTCATTCGCAACAGGGGCTGTTTGCAATAGACTCGGAAGAAGATTAGACGCCTCTCCCTTATTTGTTCCAAGAATATTAGCAATGAGGGCCGCTGTTGTGTCTTTTTGCTGTTGATAGTTATTAGCGGCGGTTCCAGGAACAAGGCTAGAAAGAATAGACCCAATACCACCAAGACCTTGAGCGCCACCAGCTTGATTATATGCATTTTGCAAACCAGCAATAGAAGATTCAAGCGTTTGTCTTTTTTGGAGTGCCGGGGCAAGAGAAGCAAGAAATGAACTGGCCCCTGAGCCACCTGCTAATGTAGGAGCAAGAATTGACTGCGCGACCATTGCTTTTACTAATTGGTCATAATCTGTTTGACCTCCTTGTTGTTCACCCGTCACCATACCGTTATTCATTGTTGTATCTCCTAATATTGGTTGTCCTTCACCGCTTACTGCACCTGCTCCCATAGTTGGAAGATTTGCTGCGGTTACTGTTCCTATTCGTGAAAGTAAGGGTATCATTTTTTCTGCCGTCTTGCTTCCAACCGCATCAGAAACTTTAGAAAATAACTTTGCGCCCGCTGCCTGAGCTGGTTGACTTTCGAGTGCTTTTCCTGCTGCATACCCGGCTACCCCACCAGGTAAACCACCAACTGAAAATCCTGTTACGCCGGCACCTGCCGGAAGAATATCACCCAATCCTTTACCACCATTTTGCGCGGCAATTTTTGCTCCTTGTTCAGCGGCCATATTAGCCTGAACAATTGGTGCTTGAATTGCACGAAGTTCAGTAACATCATTAGCATTATTGATTTTATCAACAAGTGAATTATAAAAGTTTCTATCAATATTTTGAGCGGGTGCAATTTCTTTAATAATCGCTGCTTTATCTTCAGGAGTAAGTGGAATAGCACCACCACTTTTTACGCCATATAGATTATCGGTTAGGTCATTACGAATTTGCTGTAAGGCACGTCCCTGGGCTTGAATCGTATCATTCCTCGATTTCATCCATTTATCAGCCTGTGTACCAAGGTCACTCGTCATTTGCTTAATTGCAAGAGGCGATTGAGTATTTAAAACCCCATTATCAAAACCAGAAATTATTTTTCCATTTCGTCCTGGAACTTGTGTAATAGATTCAGGATTATATTTTTGGAAAAGATTATCCATGTAATCTTGAACTGCATTAGCCGCTTTACTTCCTTTACCAAGACCATTTGTTACAGATGCTACATTAACCGCATCACCAGGTAAATTACTTCCTGCTCGACCATATGAACTTACATCAAGGGTAAGGCCGTTTTTCCCTGCGGTATCCATAATATTATTAATACCTCGATCAATACCAATATCTTGACCTGTCACATATTGAGAGGCATCTTTTAACTTATTAAGATTAGTAGTCCCATATTCAGTGCGAAGGGTATTAGCTACATCTGTTGAGAGTTGTCCTTTTCCAGCCTGACCAGCGATAAGAGAATCCGCTACTTTACCAGCAGCCGGTGCAACTGAATTAGCGGCAAACTTTGTGCCAATTTTCCCTAAAAGTCCTCCTGCTCCTCCAGCAATCGTATTTGTAAGTCCTGACTCAAATACATTTGATTGCAAAGGGTTTTCGCCTTTAATAGCGTTTTCGGCAACTTGTCCTCCTGCGCCACCAAGTCCCGAAAGAGCAGCGGTTGCAAGAAGTGAAGCGCCTCCAGTTTCAGGCGCTAATAATGCTCCAATTGTAGGAAGCGCAATGCTTCCTATAGTAGGAAGAAGATTAGCAAACCAGTTACTGTTATCAGATTGCTTAGGTGTTGGTATATTAGTATCTTTATTTGTATTTAAAGCACTTGTTTGATAACCAAAGGCAGGATTAGATATTCCTCCGTTCCCATTTTGCCCGGAGGATAAATCAGAAAAACCTGAATATGGATTAAACTGTTGATTTGGTTGAGTATTTTGATTAGGATTCATAACTTATTAACTCCAAAAAGTCCCTTTGCCCAGTAACGTAGCCCAGCCATTATTTTGAATTGTCTTATTCCATGAGTTTAGACCGTTATTGATAGTATTTGTGAACCAGTCCGAACCATTAGAACTATTATTTGATGTACTACTTGTTGTAGGTGTTGAACCTGTTGTCGTACCATTATCAAGGTAATTTTGGTAAGCTTTTGAGCCAAGATACTGTTGTACTTGCTGGTTAGAAAGATTTTGACCTGCCGTTTGAGCACGAATGTACTGACTTTGTGCTATAGCTTGTTGTGCTCCAGCTAGAGATGCCTTGGCGGCTGCATAGTCGGATTGTGCCTGAGCCCATATTTGTTGCTGTTGAGCTGTATAATTACCCTGGTCTTGAGCAAGTTTTTGGATTGCATTCATTGTTGTTTGTGCGTTTTGCATAATATTGGCGGCATTTGCTGCGGTTGCGGCATACGCTTGTTCTTGCTGATCTTGGGTTTGGATAAAGGCGCTTGTACCTTGTTGTGCGCCCGTAAGCCCAGCCTGTTGCTTGGAGAGTTGATTTTGTGCGTTTTGGTTAGCAAGTTGAAGTGATTGATTTAAGTTAGCACCAGTAGTAGAGAGTTGGTTAGCGACATTTCCAGCAGTTGCTCCATAATTAGCATTTGTAGCTTGAATAGCACGAGGAAGGCCCCCAATAACACCAGTGAGTTGACTTACTTGGTTTTGAGCTTGATTGAGATTATTAACATCATATCCAGCGTTTTGGTTAGCAAGACTTAATTGTTTTGCATACACATCGCTTCCCGATTGCATATTCTTAGTAAAGTTTGAGAGATTAGATTGTGCTGTCTGAGCGTTATTGTAGGCAGTATTATACTCACCCACCCTTTGAGCGGCCTGCTGGTTAAATTGATTTTCCAGTGCCTTAGATGAGTTATATGAGTCGGTTGCGTATTGTTGTAATTGTGGGTTCATATATTAAATAAAAGCCGTCTTCACGACGGCTTTCTGCCTTATATCTATTATTGTAGCACGTTTTATTAAAAATCAAGCTTGACTCGGCACTCCTCCACCAAGGAGGTCTTCTACAAAGACATAAGCCCTTACTGAAACAGTAAACCCAATAATATTAGGTGGATTAGGGTCTGGGATTCCGAAGACATATCCCCAGGTCTTATATACATAAAAATACACGTATGTATCATCAACTTGTATATTTAGTCGTGCGTTTGTGCTGTTAGGAAGCCCACTGGTAGGACTTGTAAATATAATAGAACCTTCGGGCCCGATTGTAGTAGTGAAGTTATTTATAGAGATAAGAAACCAAGTTGAAGGAGTATATGAATACCCATGTGCATACTTATATACTAAGGTATTTGAAAAAGTTGCAGTTGAGGTAGGAGGGGTAGGATTAGGAGGTTCAGTATTGAAAAAAAGAGAGATTATTTCAAAACTATTTGGATTAGTCGAGTCTAGTTTATGAAAAGGATAGCGAGTACTAAAGGTAATATCTTTTCCTACTGCACCAATAAGAGATTTACCTGGAGCTGAAACTGAAATTGGACCATTGTTTGCCATTAGTATGTTACCTGTACTTTCGTTGAAATTACTAGGGGGTCTCTGAGTATAACAAGGCTACCATTGCCTCCAGTACCATTTGTCCATATTGTTGCGGTACTTCCTAGCTGGAAAAAAGCAGGAGAAGCTTGGTTTCCTCCTGGAGGGAAGCACTGATACTTTGTATTATCACCAAGTGGAGAAATAAAACCAAGTACCCAGGGGGTGTATTTTGCGGGGTTGGTATAACTAATAGTGTTTTTACCTGAAATGACCGAAGCTTTATCCTGCGTAACAATAGAAAGGATGGCAGGGGATTGAGCACGGGAATGGAGAATAAAGTCACGTAAATCATTAGAAGCGATAGATTTCCCAAATTTAGAAACCTTAATACCTGTAGTAGCATCGTAGGGAGTTTTTATCGTAGGAGGCGACGGAAGTGTATAATCGACTGACTTTGCTATATCAACGTTATAGCATTTAATATTAACAGTAACGGCTGTCGAGTTAGATGTGTTATCAATGTAGACGTTTGTTTTATCAAATGAGGTAGTGCCATAAAATCTTCCTACACTTACTCCATTAACTATATACCACGCCATAGTAAGTGGGAAAAACCCAAGTCCATGGGTTACTTGTCCAGTACTCGATGCTCCCACTATAATAGTCTCATCAAAAGCGATAGCTAAAGAAGGCCAATCAGAATTAAACACATATTGATAATCGGCGGCATAAGGGGCGCTTACACCTGCTTGAGTAATTCTAATACCTGCAGAATTAGTAGCCACCTGTTGTACCTATCTGTACACGAATATTACCCGATGAATCGGTAACAGTAGTGCCACCTTGTAAGTTTTGTGTACCGGCCGTTGAACCTGTCTGAATTTGTCGAGGTGCTACAGCTTGATTAGACATTTGACCATTGTATAACATTGCCTCTAAAGATAAATAAGGAATAGTAACAAATCCTTCTTGAATTTCACCAGGGTTAGATGGTTGTATCATAAAGTTTACATTTCCAAAAGTAGAAGAATATGCAAGCATCATCATACTTGCATTAGGTATATTGGCTGTGACTTGAGATTGAAAACCGCCATCTTCGTACATATTATCTCCTAGTTATCTGGGGCAACTTCTATTTCACCCTCTGTAGGGTCTACTTCTAGTGTAACACCTGTAAATGCAGGAGGGTTAGAAAGTCCGGCAGGCATTGTAAAGTCAAATCCATATGATATTTCATGAAATCGCTGGTTAATTTCTATAAGAGCATTTGTTGCACCCGTTGCAGTCGTTGGAGTTTGGGTGACTTTAGCACCTCTGTCTAACTTATAAAAAGGAGTGACAGTAGCACCAGCCGGAAGCGCAGTAAAACTTACTTTTTCACGGTTTGCATATTTCTGTTTAAATCGTGAACCAGCATCAAAAATAAGTGATTCCCAAGTACCAGAAGTAGCAGCAGTAGAGGAGTTATTAAGAATATCAATACCGTAAGTAGTCACACCATTTTGTGTGTAGGCCCATGAGGTATACATTGTATCAACAAAGTTCTGGTTCATACCAATTTGCAAATTGGTAATTCCCCCCGTATTGTTATTCAAGATACCATGCGATTGTTGGTATGAATAACCAAATGAGTTAGGAAATGTCATTTCTACAGCCCCCCATGACCATATACCATAGTCTATGTTTGGGTTTGTTGTCGAGGACGGATAACCTAACATGAGGATATTGTAACGCGAGGTAAGCATGTTAGGGTTTACGATAGTTGAATCGGCGCTACCAAGGTAATCAGTATTCTGGTACGCAATTTTCCGCACCTTAATGACCGTTGTTCCACCACTCCACGCATATAATGAGCCCGCCACACAGAAATAAGTAACATTACCAATAGAATAAAGCCCATATGGTGCGCCCATAGGAATATCAATAATAGAGGTTGGTTGTGGTGTTGTACCGTCCCAAAAATATAATGCTCCATCTTGGAAGTTACGATTCGCATTCTTACTTCGACGTTCTACTGCAATAACAAGTTGATTATTATTTGTTGTAAGGCCACATACTTCATATCCAGTTTTAAATACCAGTTGGTGTCGAATCCAGTCATTATTAGAGGGATTATTGTCACTTGCAAAGTTATAAGTAGAGAGGTATTGTCCGTTACCAATACATAAGGCTTGACCATTTCCCGTTCCTGTTGCCACGTTGAATAGGGCTGTAGGATGCCAGCCGTTCACAGTATCAACTAAGCGATAGGCACTCCATGTCATGTAGGCGCTTTGAAAATCACCTGTAGCACTAGAACCGTACGAAACAGGCACAATGGCGATTGTCCCGTCATTAACAGTGGATGTTAAATGCCAGTGATAGTTGGCTGCACCTGATGCAATACCACCACCAACAAGAACGCGAACTTGCGAGCCAAAAACAAATTCATTTAAAGAGTTAGACTTTATATTAGCATTTGTTATGGTAGCAGAAGCAAGGTTATTATTTTGTGAATCATGGAGGGTAAGTGTATAATCGCCAGTTCCCTTTGAAGCAATATAAACAGAAATAGAATATCCCGGTTCAATATCAGGAGAAAAGAGACAATAGGTAGCAGGGTCTTCTCCTAAAACAGTAGGTACTTTATAAGTAGCTCCGAGAGTTTGTGCAACAGAACGAAGCGCCCCGTCAAAGTTCCCTGTATCTGGGTCATAAATCTGTGTTGTACCATTATTAATAGATACAGACTGTGCAAAGTTTGCATTACGAAAGTTTGGCTGTCCTGTAAGCCCTGTTGTCACTTGTCCATACATTGAAACTGTTGTCTGACCTGGGATATAAAGCTGGTCAGTTACTTGGTTATAAAGAATGCCCGCTGTCCCATTCTCGCTCATAACGGCTTCGACAGAAATATTATCAGATGTATCAACCTTGTAAATACGGCCTTTGTTACCGACCATCCAGCGAACACCGTTCAAATCTTGATCTATCGCAAGTGGCAAGTCGGGTAATGTTTTTGATAAGGCACTTGGAGCTGGCAATACAGTCATTTGTGCAGGGTCAGAACGAAAATCAAGGTTACGTGACTTGTAGAAAGAATTAGCAACACCCAACTTATTACTGATGCTTACACCACCAGTAAAGAAATTAGTATTTATTGGGATTTTAGAAGAATTACCTGCTTTAGCCATTTGTTTATCCTGTTAAGCCAGTTGGAGGAATATTGAAAATATTGTACACATCTCCAGCTTGTTTTGTGAATACAATACCTGTCGTTTTACTCGAGTATGTTTCTTGGTATTGATCGAGAAGACTTTGAAATAGCCCTAAATACTGATTAGCATTATTTAAATCTTTTCGCTTTAGATAAAATTGATAGGCAGCATAGTAAACAAGGCCCATATGATAATCTTCGGGAATATCTGGAGCAGCACCAATTGTGTATGTTGCTGTAGCATTTGTTTGATCAATATAATAATTAGCTAATGTAAGATGAGAAGCATCTTGTACAGAGGCAATTTGATACCAGTTACCACCTGTACCGTCTGTTACAGAAAACCAAGCATTGACAAGACTTTGCGTAAAGCTAGAACCACTGTCAGTAACGATTTGAGAGCCATTAGAGACGCTGCATGTTCCTGTTACGTCGGCAATACTATAGTCTGGTAAACGTGGCTCATATGATACGGTAAGCGTTCCTACATTATTTGTTGAAGGTGCGGGCCATATAGATATAACATTGAATCCTTTTACGAAGAACATCGTTGGAATATAAATAGTAACTGCTGGAATAATATTAAGCTCATTCCATTTATGTTCACTAGGTACTTCTGTAAGTGGATAAACAATGCCATTAGCCGTGATAGTTACTTCAGTAGCTCGAACAAAGTCAGCGGGCATTTGATAGTCCTGCTGGCCATTTACAAGGCTTGTAGAAATTTGTTTGCGTGTCCAGTATCGACGAGCTGCGTTTTTAAACAGACGCAATCCCTGGTTAATATCTTCTGCGATGTTAGCTTGAGTAACTCCACCGTCATTTGGTGAACCTACCATGTCATATGCTCGTGCTGCTAGTTTGTTGAATGAAAGCATGTTATGCCCCTGATGTGAAGTTAGTCCAAGTCGTACTTCCAGTCGTATTTACATACAACCGAGTTGATGTTGATGAGCCGTCTGTACGAAGATATATCGACCCCTGTGCCGCGGTAAATGTTGGGGCGCCAGAACCCCAGAAAATACCGAAGTTTGCGGTCGATGAAACCTTAATACCTGATGTCGTTGCTCCTGCCGCTGGGGGCGCTGTGGTGGTTTGAAGGTTCAACTGACCACTTGTAGTAATAGTACTATTAACTTGTAAAGCGCCCGTTAAAGTTGTCGCGCCCGTGACGGCTAACGTACTTCCTAGAGTTAAAGCACTACTAATATTCCCGCTTGTTACAGAAATACCATACACCGTTCCTGTGGTTGAAGCAGTATAACCCGAAACAGAATCTTGAGTAATTGTTGCGTTACTAATCGTAGGAGTGTTAATTACAGGACTTGTTAATGTCTTATTAGTTAATGTTTGAGCGGTTGCAATGTCAGCAAGAGTACTTGAAGCATCAGGAAGTGTATAAGTGCGCGTTGTTCCTGTAGTGATGCCTGAAAGTTGAAATTGCGCTTGTTTCGTTGTATCCGAGTTATCAACAAGAGTAAATAGTGAATCTTTAATAGAAAATGTATTAGTATTATCAATTGTTTTATTTTGAAAAGTCTGAGAACTTGTTAGGTCTGCTGGTTGTCCCGTAACTCCGAGAAAAGTAGTACGATTAATAGCCTGAGTAGCAGTCGCCGACGCTGTGTAAATAGGGATATAATCATTTGAGCCGTCAATAGAAACAGCTACTGGTAAAGGTGTCGCTTCTGGGGCGGTTCCAGCAATAACAACATTTCCCATTATAGCTGGCTCCATTTTGTAGCATACTTGCCAATAACATATGCCGGAGTTGGTACAAAGAAGTTACCGAGGTTATCAATAATAAGATTACCTAAGTTATCTTGAAGATATAGGCCAGTTTGCATAACAACATAGCCCGTTCCCGCTGGTGGTATCCACTTTGTAGGTATTTTAGCCATGTTTAACTCCTTAAACTATATCGAACCAAAAACTTAATGTTGATGAACCTGTGTTAGCTTGTAAATATAAAACAGAAGTGAGCGCAACAGGTACAGTAATTTGAACGCCAGTTGGAATGGTAAAGTAATTAGTTGCAACAGTCGGGTCAGATTCACTTATATTTACCGTATTAGTTGTTGTCATAAAATTAACTTGTACGGCATTAAGTGGGATATTTAATGTTGTTACGGCTGAATTAGATATCGTAGCAGGTGAAACAATAGGTGTACCTGAAATATCAACTGTTTGTACACCATTAGCAACAACTCCCGTAAGCGCGTTACGGCTAGCATCATTGCGTAGGTTGCCAAACAGACTTTCTTGTCCAGGTTCAACGGGAGCTGCCTTTTGTGTAAATGTATATGTTGACATTAATTCTCCTTAATAAAAAATAACCCCTTGTCACGGCTGGGGCCTTATAGGTACAGTATAGTGCAAGTAATATAAATAGTCTACACTGTTTGCCTAACTGGACGAGATATTACTTGATTTGTTCCACTTGTAATATGTGCGTAAGCGGCCATTATTTCTCCTTAATATAAAAAATCCCTGAATAATCAGGGACGCCTCATATAATAAAGATTATCACATTAACATTAGTTATTAAAGTATCTTATGCAGCTTCGTAAAATCCTTCAAGCGTAAATCCGTCTCCAGTAGCCCATGTCATTGGCGTAGATGAAGAAGTGCCTGAAAGTGAAACATTTAATGTTCCTAACATAATAAGTAGGTTTCCACTCGTAGTCGATTCAAGTCGAGATGAAACAGTATAAAGTACGGCGGCTGAAACATCTCGAATCGCTCCGGCAGCGATAATTGAGTTACCTAAACTAGAATAAGCATTTGTAGCCGTCGTCGTGGGAAGTGTATAGGTAATTGATCCCGAAACACTACTTGTGCTTCCCAGTACTACATTAAGCCGAAAGAATATCGTTTTACCAATTTGCTTATAATAAGCTCCAACAGTTCCATTTCCTAAAGAAAAATTAGTAAATGATGGTGACCAAGTACTCCACGCCGCACCAAGTCCTGACGAAGAATCGAATTGATCTACAATA
>Ga0164242_10006226_pt1 | contig 13164 bp, 14 predicted proteins | sample OricomgcompostMG_FD_108783 | JGI IMG/M metagenome (GOLD analysis project Ga0164242, IMG submission 108783) | Miracle-Growth compost microbial communities from Emeryville, California, USA - Original compost - Miracle growth compost (MG) ...
CAATTCTTTGCTAACCTGCGGGCTCGTTTCTAAGGAGAGCAGCCCAAATGAAAATCAGCGCGAGAAACGTTCTCAAAGGTAAAGTCGTCGATATCGCCAAAGGTGCAACGACGGCACACGTTCGCATCGACATTGGTGGCGCGATCGTCACCGCGTCGATTACCAATGAATCGGTCGATGATTTGGGCCTCGTGAAGGGAATGACGGCATCGGCAGTCATAAAGTCGTCTGATGTCATGGTGGCAGTCGAATAACATGAAAATCGTCAATGCCTGGCATATGGCGGCGTGTGCGGCAGCCTTGGCGCTGCCGCTTTCCGCGCACGCCGCTGAAACGGGTGGCTGCGCGAGTTTCGCATGGTCGGTCGCAACGGAGCGGCAATGGCTGACGTCTGCTGATAGCGAAACGCTCGCGTCCGGCGCGAAAGTATCGGCCCCGCCGGACAAAGCCATCTCGCTTTCATTGCTGCCGATGGACAAGATATCCTTTCCCGTCGCTCCAACGAGCCGCCGGAAGAACGACAGCGGCGACCACTACGGCGGCTTTGTCACCTTCGACAGCGTCGGGGATCCGGGCATCTATCAGGTATCGCTGCCGATGGCCGGCTGGGTCGACGTCATTCAGGATGGCAAAGCGATCAAGTCCGCCGCGCACTCCGGCAAAATGGATTGTGACGGCGTGCGCAAAACCGTCCGCTTCGCCATCGGTCCAGGCCCGGTGACGGTTGAGATCAGCAATATTCCAAAGGACTCTATCAAGTTTGCAATCCGGCGTGGAGAATGACGCTTCGGGGGCCTTGGCCATTGACGAAACCCATCGCAATGCCGAAGGCTCACCCGCATGAACATTCTCGATGACACGCCGCGACTGGAGCTGTTCCGCCTCGGAAGCGTTTCAGTCAAGATCGACGTAACCTTCATTCTGGTACCGCTGTTTCTCATCGGCATCCTGCAGCAGGCGCCGCTCGCGATTGCATGCCCAGCCTTCGCGGCGATCGTCGCGGGCGTGTTCTTCTCGGTTCTGTTTCACGAATTGGGCCACACGGCGCTTGCTCGGATATTCGGCGTTCCCGTCGCGGAAATCCTCGTCGGCGGCTTCTACGGCTACGCACGGATGCTCGAGGCACCGCGATCCACTGCGGCGAATATCATTATCTTGTTCGCGGGCCCGTTGGCGAATGCCCTGCTTTTTTTCGGCCTTTGGCGCCTGCTCGGCTCACCCGAGGTGACCTACTCCGGCCACTTCAACTTCACCGAAAGCCCGTATTGGCTCGCCGACAAGCCCTGGCTCCTTTACGGGACCATGACGCTGGCGCGGATCAATCTGGCGATGGCGATCTTCAATCTGCTGCCTGCCTTTCCGCTCGACGGCGGCCGCATCTATCGCGATATCGCGGGAACCGTTGTCCCCCGCGTCACGGCCGCCAAGATCGTCGCCGCGCTTGGCGTCGCCGTCGGCCTTTGGGCCGCCGTTACCGGCCTGCGCATCGATCTCGTATTGATGCTCATCGGGGCCCAGATCGCCATCGTCAACTGGGCGATCCTGAAGCAACCGGCGGATGCCGAGCAGCTTTAGCGTTGCGCGTTGGAGCCCGGCCCGCCCATTTGCCAAAACCGGTCTGGCCGGTCATATCTCGGCCCGATCTTGCTGGCCGAGTCCGCCAAACGGCCGCGCTCTGTCGCGTCCGGCCACCAAAGCCGGAAGCTTCCATGATCTACAATCCGCTTGCCCAATTTCGGAACGGCCGATCTGATGACCCGCGTTTCCGTCAACCGCACACTCGCCCGGCTCTATTGGATCCTGGCAATCGTACTTCTGCTCCTGCTCGCATCGAAATTTGCTGACCAAATCTCGGGCCTGCCCCCGTTCGTCGTCACGGCCGCCAGCAAGCTCTATGACTTCACGCGGGACATGTCGCTCCTGATTGCGATCGGCGGCGCCGCGTATATTTCGAATATTTTCCAGAAACGATCGAAGTTCGTCAAAGGCCTCGAAGAGGAATGGCGCAATATCGTGCGCACGAAATCCCTCCTCCTCTCGACCTGCGAAAAGCCCTATCTCGCGACCGACGATTACCTCGCGGCGTTCTACAAAATCGCCGAAGCCATCGACACGATGCGCATCGTTTACCGCAATACCGGTGAAACCGGTGGTCTGGCCGGGTTGTATCCGTTCGCACCACTCCATGACATGCGTCGCGCCTTGCAGACCCTCGACCCGCGGATCAATCCTGAGCCGACGGCCGAACAAAAAGCCCTCGTTCGCGACGCCATTCTCCAGTCGTTTTTGGCACTCCGCGAAACCTTCCTCGAAGAGCTGGATCTCGAAGAGCCCCAACACCCATTGCTGATCTCGGGAGCACGCCGCCTCAAGGTTCCGGGTGCCGCCGTTTCGGCGCTCGTCATGCAGGAACAGCAGCGCCGCAGCCTGGAACGCGAACCGCCACCACGAGCCGATATCGATGCCTTGCTGACAACGCTCCGAACCCTTGAAGAAGAGAGCAGAAACGCCGAGGAAGCGCCGCCACAGGGTTCCAGGTAACCCCATCGACTGTTAAGCCGCACCCGGCCGAAAACCCCCACCCTAGCCCTCCGGCGCCCGAACATGCTACGTGGCGGGCAATATTGCGTCGCGGCAGGCGATGCCGACGCTTCCAACAACCCAGGTTTCAAATGGCACTTCGCAACATCGCGATCATCGCGCACGTCGACCATGGCAAGACGACGCTTGTCGATGAACTCCTGAAACAGTCCGGCTCCTTCCGCGAAAACCAGAAGGTGGCCGAACGGGCGATGGATTCCAACGATTTGGAGCGCGAGCGCGGCATCACCATTCTCGCCAAGTGCACGAGCGTCGAATGGAAAGGCACGCACATCAATATCGTCGACACGCCCGGCCACGCCGACTTCGGCGGCGAGGTCGAGCGCATCCTCAACATGGTTGACGGCGTCATCGTGCTGGTCGACGCCTCCGAAGGTCCGCTGCCTCAGACCAAGTTCGTCGTCTCCAAGGCTTTGAAGCGCGGCCTTCGCCCGATCGTCGCCATCAACAAGATCGACCGGCCCGACGAACGCCATCTCGACGTGCTGAATGAAGTTTTCGATCTCTTCGCCAATCTCGACGCCACCGACGAACAGCTCGACTTTCCCGTCCTCTACGGATCCGGCCGCAACGGCTGGATGGCGCGCGACCCTTCGGGCCCGCAAGAAAATCTCGCGCCGATGTTCGATCTGATCCTTGAGCATGTCCCGCCGCCGGCCGTCGACGACGGCCCCTTCCGCATGCTCGCGACGACGCTCGACGCCGATCCGTTTCTCGGCCGCATTCTGACGGGCCGCGTGACATCGGGCACCGTCAAGCCGAACCAGGCGCTGAAAGCCCTCGACCGCGAAGGCAAGATGCTCGAAAACTTCCGAGTGCAGAAGGTCCTCGCCTTCCACGGCCTGGAACGAACGCCGGTCGAATCGGCCGGCGCCGGCGATATCATCGCGCTCGCGGGCATGAGCCTCGCAAACGTCGCCGACACGCTTTGCGATCCGTCCGTCAACGAACCTTTGCCCGCCCAGCCCGTCGATCCGCCGACGCTGTCGATGACGTTCCGCATCAACGACGGTCCGTTCGCCGGTCAGGAAGGCGACAAGGTTCAGAGCCGCGTCATCCGCGATCGCCTCCTGAAGGAAGCCGAGCGCAACATCGCCATCCGTATCGAGGAAAACGAAGATAAGGACAGCTTTATCGTCTCAGGCCGCGGCGAACTTCAGCTGGCGATCCTGATCGAAAATATGCGCCGCGAAGGCTTCGAGCTGACCGTTTCGCGTCCGAAAGTTGTCCTTGAAATCGATCCCGAAACCGGCGCCCGCATGGAGCCGGTCGAAGAAGTCATCGTCGATGTCGACGACGATTACACCGGCGTCGTGGTCCAGAAGCTGTCCGAGCGCAAAGGCGATCTGCTCGAAATGCGGCCCTCGGGCGGTGGACGCACGCGCATGGTGTTCCACGTTCCGACACGCGGCTTGCTCGGCTACCAATCCGAGTTGCTGTCCGATACGCGCGGCACGGGAATCATGAACAAGCTGTTCCACGCCTATAAGCCGTTCAAAGGTGAAATTGCCGGGCGGCGTACGGGCGTGCTGATTTCCAACAGCCCAGGCGAAGCCGTCGCCTATGCGATCTTCAACTTGCAGGATCGCGGCCCCTTCATGATCAACCCTCAGGATCGCGTTTACGAGGGCATGATCGTCGGCGAGCACACGCGCGACAACGACCTCGAAGTCAACGTCGTTAAGGGCAAGAAGCTGACCAATGTTCGCGCATCCGGCAAGGACGAAGCGGTGCTGCTCACGCCGCCGATGCGCCTGACACTCGAAAAGGCGATGAGCTACATCACCGACGAGGAACTGGTAGAGGTGACGCCGAAATCGATCCGTCTACGTAAACGCTGGCTCGACCCGAATGAGCGCAAACGCCAGAGCCGCAAGAGCGAAGCCGAACGTGCGAGCGGAGCGGCATAAGCCTTAGCTCCCGAAGACGATCGAGATTTCTTCCCGACATTGAAAGGGAACTTCGGCAGTCCTACGTGGTATTTGCTGAAACCACATAGGAGAGTCCAATGAAGCGCTTCGCCCTTGTAACTTGCGCCCTATTCGCACTTTCGCTGCCGGCATTCGCTGACGCCCCACTTTCGCAAGAAGAGCAAACGAAAGCGACGGCCGCCGCGTCCGCATGGGGCTGCGAAGGCGGCAAGTGGGAAAAAGAAACTGAAGCTACCGGCGTGTATGAAGTTGACGACGCCAAATGCAAGGACGGAGCGAACTACGATTTAAAGTTCAACTCGAATTTTAAGTTGCTCTCCATCACGGCCGATTAGACGCCCATTTCACGACACACCCAAACGTACGCGATCTGAGCCGGATCGCGTGCGTTTCGCATCCATTGACTTGATGCCCTAGCTTTGGTTTGTGGAGGCGAAGCGAAAGACGCGGGAAACAGGCAACGCCGTGATTTGGCCAAAGGGCGTTACTCCGACACCCGCCTTCGAGCGAGCGGCTCGGTTCCTTGAACGGCCCGGCAGCAACCTCTTCGTTACCGGTCGCGCCGGTACCGGAAAGTCGACGCTGCTCAAAGCTCTGCGTGATGCCTACGCCGACCGCATGGTCGTGCTGGCGCCGACGGGCCTCGCCGCAATCAACATCGGCGGCCAGACAATCCATTCTTTTTTCGGTTTCCCGCCCCGGCTCATTCAAGCGAGCGACATCAAAAGAAGCCGCAACGGCCGGGTCATGCGCAAGCTCGAGTTTCTCGTCATCGACGAAGCTTCGATGGTGCGCTCGGACCTGATGTGGGGCATCGATCAGGCTATGCGCGTCAATCGCGGCCGTCCGCGCGAACCGTTTGGGGGCGCCCGTGTTCTCCTCTTTGCCGATCTCCATCAGTTGCCACCGGTCGTTCAGGATCCGGAAGTGCTGGCTCACCTGATCGACTCCCACGGCAGTCCGTTTTTCTTTCTGATCGACGCGCTCCGCGAGGGCAACGGCACCGCGCTCCTCGAACTCGACCAGATATTCCGGCAGACCGACGATGATCTCATCCGCGTTCTAAATGCCGTTCGCGACGGCAACGTCAGCGATTCCGATCTGGCATTCATCAACACCCGGGTCAGTCCGATCCGCACGCTGTCCGAAGGCGAGCCCTACGTCATCCTGACGACCACCAATGCGGCGGCGAAACGGATCAACGGCCGGTATCTCGACGCCCTGCCCGAGCGGCCCGTCCGTTTCAACGCGACCATCACCGGCGATTTCAACGCCCACATCGAACCGGCCGATCCGGCGCTCGAATTGAAACCGGGCGCCAAGGTGATGATGCTCCGCAACGACCCGGACAAGCGATGGGTCAACGGCACCATCGCGCGCGTCTCGCGTGTGACCGACAAGCAGGTGTTCGTCGAAATCGGAGCACGGGAGCACGAGGTCGAGCCGGTCGCCTGGGAGCACCGCCGCTACGCCTTCGATCAATCGGAAGAAAAAATTGTCGAGACCGTCGCCGGAACGTTCAAGCAGTTGCCGCTCCGGCTGGCATGGGCGCTGACGATCCACAAGGCCCAGGGCATGACGCTCGACAAGGTCTACGTCGATCTCGGCACTGGTACTTTCGTACATGGCCAAACTTACGTCGCCCTGTCCCGATGCCGGACAATGGAAGGCCTGGCGCTGGCCCGCCCGCTCACACGCCGCGACGTGCTGTTCGAAAGCGAAGCCCTTCGTTATCGCGAAGTATTTCCGGAGCTTCCAGCGGAACCCTAAGATGAAAAGTAGGTTTCGCAAGTGCGAACAAAAGGAGGGGTATTTACCTGCCCATTAAGGTTGCGTTAGTATTCTTTCGAGGCATAAAGCCGCGCTTTATGCCGCCAGGGATACTCAATTCGTCGCAACGGGAATCAAAAATATATTGCGGCGCACAAAATTTCTGCTTATATGCCGGCCATGGTCAACACGAGCGCCGACCGCATTTAAGAGCACGTTTCAGTTTTTAAGATCTCAGGAGTCCCCCCATGAATGATGCTTTCACACGTCAAGTTCAGGATTTCACACGTCAGGCCCAGGAAATGTTTACGGCCGGCAAAGACGCCAAGGTTCCGGAAAACATCTCCGCGTTTGCCGAGGATGCCATCGCAAAATCGCGGGACGCGTATCACAAGTTTGCTGCCCTCGCTAAGGACAATGCCAAGGTCGCCGAGGAAGTTCTTTTGACGACCCAGGCGGGCGCCAAGTCGATTGGCGAGAAGATCGTCGCCAACACGTTCGCAAATACGGAAGCTGCATTTGAGGCCGCCCAGGCAATGGCCCGCGCGCGCACCTTCCCCGAGATCGCCAGGCTGCAGGCCAACTATTGGCAGCAGCAATTCGCGGTCGTCGGTTCCCAGTCGAAGGAGCTGTTCGAACTCTCGAACAAGGTAACGAAGCAGGCGCTCGAGACCGTCGGTGCCGCTACGACGAAGTCTTTCGAACAGTTCAAAACGGTCAGCTGATATCACGCTGCCGCTGGCAGTGATTGAGTGGGGCACTTTTGAGAACTCACAGCGCGAGGCGGATGCCTCGCGCTTTTTATTTTGCTCTGATCGCCGGAGAATAGGTGCGCTTTCGTGCGCTTCGCGCTAGACTGGTCCAATGTTGAACCAGCGTCTCGAAGTATCCGTACGCAACGCCCGCCCGAGTGACGCTTCCGCGCTCGCCCGGATTTTCCGCGATTCCTGGCGTCTCGCGTATACCGGCATCCTGCCCGGCCAACACCTGGAACATGAAATCCAGCGTCGCGATACCACCTGGTGGCGACGCGCCATAGCGGCTGAACATAATCTCCTGGTCGTTCTGCACGGCGAGCACGTCGCCGGATACGGCACATGCGGCAGAGCACGCGGTGGACGCCGCGATACCGGTGAAATCTACGAGATCTATCTATCGCCGGTCTATCAAGGGATCGGCATAGGCGAACATCTTTTCGAGGCCTGCCGCGCAACTCTCGACAACCTCGGGCTTGAACGTCTCATCGTCTGGGCGCTGGCCGAAAATGAAAGAGCGCGCGCCTTCTACCTGCGTTGCGGAGGCAGACCCACCCGCCGCTCGTGCGTCCGATTTGGCAAATCGGTTAACACGCGGATCGCGTACGAATGGTGATATAGCGGCTTTTGCTCATCTCGGAGCGGCCCTCGCAAAACATGTCGCGCCCCGTGCGGGCTAAGCGGCGTTGTGCCTCCCGCGGTTTCGCGGCAAGTGTCTTTTCCAAATCCGATTTATCTTAGAGGTTGTCTATGCGTCTTGACGCAATCAAGCCCGGCAACAATCCGCCGGAAGACATCAACGTCGTCATCGAAGTTCCAGTGGGCGGCGAGCCGATCAAATACGAGATGGACAAGGCATCCGGCGCACTCGTCGTAGACCGCTTTCTCTATACGCCAATGCGCTATCCCGGAAACTACGGTTTCGTGCCTCATACGTTATCGCGCGACGGCGATCCGATCGACGTTCTGGTCTGCAACACGCGCGCCATCGTGCCGGGCGCGATCATCAATTGCCGCCCCGTCGGCGTTTTGGTGATGGAAGACAATGCCGGTGGCGATGAAAAGATCATTGCCGTGCCGTCGAGCACTCTGACCAAGCGCTACGACGCGGTGACGACCTACACCGACCTGCCGAAGATCTCCGTTGATCAGATCGAGCACTTTTTCGCCCACTATAAGGATCTCGAACCCGGCAAATGGGTCAAGATCAAGCATTGGGGGCACGTCGACGAGGCCAAAACCTTCATCATCGAAGCTCTGCAGCTCGCCAAGGCGAGCTGAACGCCATCATTTTCGTAGTGTATTGACCATCACACGCGGCGCCCGGGCGATTCCGGCCTCTCTGCACTTCCTCTCCTTTGACGGCATTGCTATATCGGCCGCGCCGGTTGCTGATCCACGAACCGTTTGGAGAAGAGATGAAGATCGCCGTCATGGGCGCGGCAGGCCGTATGGGCCGCCAATTGATCTCTGCAATCGCAGCGACGCCGGGATGCGTGGTGAGCGGCGCGACCGAGACTGCCGGGTCGCCTCTCATCGGCAAGGATGCCGGCGAACTGGCCGGGCTCGAACGCCTGGGAGCGTTGATCTCGAGCGACGCCGCAGCCGTCATCGCCGACGCCGACGCCATCGTTGATTTCACGGTTCCCAAGGCAAGCGTCGAGTTCGCACGGTTGGCAGCCAAATCGGGTACGGCGCACATTATCGGGACGACCGGCTTCGATGCAGCCGCCGAGGCCGCCATTGCCGACGCCGCAAGCAAAACGGCGATCGTAAAGGCCGGCAACATGAGCCTTGGCGTCAATCTGCTCGTCGCGCTGACGAGACAAGTCGCGGCCGCCCTGGGGAACGACTTCGACATCGAAATTGTTGAAATGCATCATCGCATGAAGGTCGATGCACCATCGGGCACGGCATTGATGTTGGGAGAAGCCGCCGCCGATGGCCGCGACATTCCACTTGGAGAGCATTCGGTACGCACCCGTGACGGCCATACCGGGCCGCGGCGGACCGGTGATATAGGCTTTGCGACGCTTCGCGGCGGTAGCGTCGTCGGCGAGCACACCGTGATCTTCGCGGGTGAGGGAGAACGCATCGAGCTTACGCATCGCGCTACCGACCGCAGCATCTTTGCGCGAGGCGCCGTTAAAGCCGCAATCTGGACCAAAGACCGTGCTCCAGGCCTTTACGACATGTCCGATGTGCTCGGCATGACCTGATCACCCGGCGCCGCCGGAAACGCATCGACGAGGACATGACAGACGCGCTGACTGACAACATTCTCGTGCTCGTACGCCACGGTGAGAGCGAGTGGAACAGACTCAATCTGTTCACCGGCTGGCGTAATCCCGACTTGACCGAGAAAGGGCTGATCGAAGCTCGCGTCGCTGGCCGCATGATCCGCGACCATCGCGTGAAGTTCGACATCGCCTTCACCAGCAATCTGAAACGCGCCCAGCACACGCTGGATATTATTCTCGCCGAGTTGAACCAGCCCGACGTACCAATCATTCGCGACCCCGCTTTGAACGAGCGCGACTACGGCGAGCTGTCCGGGCTCAACAAGGACGAAGCACGCAAGAAATGGGGAGAATCGCAGGTCCAGCTTTGGCGGCGCTCCTACGACATCGCACCTCCCGGCGGCGAAAGCCTCAAAGACACCCTGGCCCGCGTGCGGCCCTACTACGACAAGGCCATCTGGCCGCAAATCGCCCAGAGCAAGAACGTCATCATCACCGCGCACGGCAATTCGCTGCGGTCTCTGGTGATGATCCTCGAAGGTTTGAACAAAGACGAAATTCTGGAGCGCGAGTTGGCGACCGGCGCGCCAATTCTCTATCGGCTCGGCGCCGACGGACGCGCCATCGATCGCAAGGACCTTCTGCCGCCGCGATCGCTTGCGGCGCCGCCCGAAGACCGGATCATGTAAGATCAAACCTCGTAAGCGCGTCCTCGCGCGACAGCTGCTGCGAAGTCCCTCACCCTTCGGGCATCCTCTCCCGTTCCGGGAGAGGAGAAGAGTGCTGATCGGGATCGCCCGTTTTCAGCTCGTTTCATCCCGTCATTTCGCGCAGCGGTAGACCGTCGCTGCGTTGTCTCTTTTCCTTCTCCCGACGGGAGAAGATGGCCGAAGGCCGGATGAGGGGCTTGATCCCCGCGCCGGCTGTCAGGCGGACGGCACGCCAGCGCCTCTGCGCCAAAGTGCCTTTTTGCAGGCAGGCGCTTGCTCCCCGGCGGCCGGACCGTTAGCACTCCCCGCGACAGATTTGCTAACGCCTCGGCCAAGGATAACCGCCTCATGACCACGCATTCGCTTTTGCTCCTGCCCGGTGACGGGATCGGCGTCGAAACGATCGCCGAGGTCGAGCGCCTCATCAATTTCTTCAATACCAAAAGCAATACCGCGCGCTTCCATGTCGAGCACGATCTCGTATGCGGCGCACCTCATGACACACACAGCGTGGCGATTAGCGACGCCGCGATGGCCAAGGCGCAAAAGGCCGATGCGGTGATGTTCGGCGCCGTCGGCGGTCCCAAGTGGGCGAGCGTCCCCTACCAGCATCGCCCGGAAGCCGGACTGCTGAGGCTGCGCAAAGACCTTGACCTTTTCGCCAACCTGCGGCCTGCGATCTGCTATCCGGCGCTCGCCGACGCATCGAGCCTCAAACGCGAGCTCGTCGAAGGCCTCGACATCATGATCGTGCGCGAACTGACGGGTGGCGTTTACTTCGGCGAGCCGAAGGAAATCGTGACTCTGGAGAACGGCGAACGCCGCGCCGTCGATACGCAACTTTACACGACGCACGAAATCGAGCGCATCACCAAGGTCGCTTTCGACCTCGCCCGCAAGCGCCGCAACCTCGTGCACTCGGCCGAAAAGCATAACGTCATGCGGACCGGCGTGCTGTGGAAGCAGACCGCAACCGAGGTGCACAAGTCTTATGCCCCGGACGTGAAGCTCGAACACATCCTGGCCGACAACTGCGCGATGCAGCTGATCCGCAATCCCAAGCAGTTCGACGTCATCGTCACCGACAATCTATTCGGCGACGTCCTATCCGACGAAGCGGCGATGATGACCGGCTCGCTCGGCATGCTGCCATCGGCATCGCTCGGCGCGCCCGATCCCAAAACCGGCCGCCCCAAGGCCCTTTACGAACCGGTGCACGGCTCGGCGCCCGACATTGCGGGTCAGGATCTTGCCAACCCCATCGCGACGATCGCCTCGTTCGCCATGGCCCTGCGTTATTCCTTCGACATGGGCAAGGAAGCCGATCTCGTTGAGTCCGCCATCGCGCGCGTTCTCGACAAAGGTTTGCGCACCGGCGACATCATGCAGCCCGGCATGACCAAGGTCGGCACCGGCGACATGGGCAAAGCCATCGAGACGGAACTCAAAGCATTGGCTGCCTAGGTCGACTAAGCCTCTCCGCCGGTCTTCGGCCACCTTCTCCCAAGGGAGAAGGGAAAGACAAACCTCTTTCCTCTCCCGGAACGGGAGAGGATGCCCGAAGGGCAGGTGAGGGACTTCGACACAAAAAAACCTAAACGCTCGGCGCGTCCCTGCATGCGCTGGGCTTGCCCTGCAGCGCGCCGCGTGCGGTCCAGCTCGGCTTTCCTCCGCCTGGGGGTCCAGGGGCCGCCGCCTCGGTGCGCGAGACAAAATAGAATTCGTAGCAATTGGCATCGACACGCGCGACCCGGTAGCAGCCCCCCGTCGCGTCGTAATCATAGATCGTGCAGAGCGTGCCTTCCGTCACCGACCAATGCCCACCAAGCGCCAGGCCGGGCTCGGTATAGGAAAGCCGTCCGTCGGCCGCGTAGCGCTCAGTAAACGCCTTGCCGCTGGCGTAGCGCCCGTCGATCGTCGTGCCTTTGAACTGCGCCATAATCTCAGGCCCCGAAAGCCATTTCGGGCGCGACTGAACCGCGAAGACCGGCGCAGTGGCGGCGAAGCTAAGAGCTAATGCGGCGAACAAGACGAGCTTGCTTGGGGACATTGCGGGCCTGAATTCCGAACCGAACGCGATCACAGCAAAGAATGGTCAATAGAATGTGACCCGAGCGTGCCCGCAACATTAGGAAGCGGCCCGACGACCTTGCAACTTATGGCCGAGCCGCGTATCTCATCACGTTGGGACCATCCGCCGCGCGGGCCGACGCTGATCGCGAACCCCGGCAAATATTCAAGGATATGGAATGGGCTACAAGGTCGCCATCGTCGGCGCTACCGGCAACGTAGGCCGCGAAATGTTGAACGTGCTCGCCGAACGGAAATTTCCGGTCAGCGAGCTTTATGCGTTGGCATCGCGCCGCTCGATCGGTACCGAAGTCTCCTTCGGCGATACGGTTATCAAATGCCGCGATCTCGAAACGTTCGATTTCACAGGGATCGATTTCTGTCTGATGTCTGCGGGCTCTGCCATTTCGAAAGAGTGGTCACCGCGCATCGGCGCGCAAGGCACCATCGTCATCGATAACTCGTCGTGCTGGCGTTACGACCAGGACGTGCCTCTCGTCGTACCCGAGGTCAACGGCGACGCCGTGCGCGGGTTTGGCAAGAAGAACATCATCGCCAATCCGAATTGCTCGACGGCGCAGCTGGTCGTTGCCCTGAAGCCGCTTCACGACGTGGCGAAGATCAAGCGCGTCGTCGTTTCGACCTACCAGTCCGTTTCGGGCGCCGGCAAAGACGCCATGGACGAGCTTTGGCACCAGACCAAAGGCAAGTACGTTCCTGGCCAGGAAGTCGAGCCGAAGAAGTTTCCGAAGCAGATCGCATTCAACTGCATTCCTCAAATCGACGTCTTCATGGAAGACGGCTACACGAAAGAGGAATGGAAGATGCTGGCCGAGACCAAGAAAATCCTCGACCCCAAGATCCGTCTGACGGCGACGTGCGTGCGCGTTCCTGTCTTCGTCGGCCATTCCGAGGCCGTGAACGTCGAATTCGAGCAGCCGATAAGCCCCGAGGAAGCGCGCGATATCCTGCGCTCTGCACCGGGCATCATGGTCGTCGATAAGCACGAACCCGGCGGCTACATCACGCCGGTCGAAGCGGCCGGTGAATTTTCGACGTTCGTCTCGCGCATCCGCGAAGATTCGAC
>Ga0164242_10006227_pt1 | contig 13163 bp, 15 predicted proteins | sample OricomgcompostMG_FD_108783 | JGI IMG/M metagenome (GOLD analysis project Ga0164242, IMG submission 108783) | Miracle-Growth compost microbial communities from Emeryville, California, USA - Original compost - Miracle growth compost (MG) ...
GAAAGCTGTCCGCAGCGCATCTTCCTGCCCAACGAGCGGGCGGTTGAGCCGCAGAGCCGGACATTTTACGAACAGTTCGGCTTGAACGACCGGCAAGTGGAACTCATCGCGCGCGCGGTGCCCAAGCGCCAATACTATCTCCAGTCGCGGCGCGGCAACCGACTGTTCGAGCTGGGTCTAGGCCCGATCGCTTTGGCATTTTGTGGCGCGTCTTCTCCGCTTGATCAACTTCTCATTGATCGCATTGCAGGGGAGGGACGGACTGGCTTCGCGCGCCGTTTCCTGGCCGCCCGCGGACTGACGTGGGCCAGTGATCTTCTTGAAATCGAACAGACTTTGGAGGCCGCCGAATGAAGAAGCTGCATGCTTTATTGCTGGCCGGTTTGTTGACCACCAGCGTCCTCGTACCCGCCGCGCAAGCGCAATGGACGGTCTTTGACCCGCAAAATTATTCGCAGAACCTGCTCGAAGCCGCGCGCGCACTGCAACAGATCAACAATCAGATCCAGGCGCTGCAGAACCAAGCGCTGATGCTGCAAAACATGGCGACTGAACTCAATCCACTGAAGGACGTGTCGCAGTTGGGCGGCATGGTCACGTCACTTACCCAAATCACCAACCTGATGAATCAGGCCCAAGGCATTGCTTACAACGTCGATGCCACAATGGCGGCCTGGTCGCGAGCCTATCCCAGCTCCTATCCGGCCGGCACCGGCAGCGCCACACTGGCCGCCGACGCACAGCAGCGCTGGCAAAATTCCATGTCGGCGTTTCAGGACACGCTCAAAGTCCAGTCACAAGTTGTCCAGAATGTGCAGGCCGATACCGCCACGCTCACCAAGCTCACTAACGATTCGCAGAACGCCACCGGCAATTTGGCGGTATCTCAGGCCACCAACCAGCTCATCGCACTGTCCACCAAGCAGCAGCTTCAAATTCAGAGCCTAATGGCGGCGCAGTATCGGGCGACGGCGCTCGACCAGGCCAGAAACGCGGAGGCCGAACAGGACGGCCAGACTCAGTTCCAGACCTTCCTGGGCAGCAATAACGCCTATACGGCGCAATAGGCCGCTTGCGATGAACAACCTCAACGTCATCGACCAGTTCATGCAGACCTTTATCACCTACATTGATAGTGGGTTCGGTCTGCTTCAGGGCGACGTTGCAGGTCTGAGTTCGATACTCATAGGGATCGACATCACCCTGGCGGCACTGTTCTGGGCAATGGATGGTGAGGCGAATGTCTTGGCGCGCCTCATCAAGAAGGTTCTCTATGTCGGCGCCTTCGCCTACATCATCAACAACTTCCATATGCTGGCGACGCTGATTTTCAATTCCTTTTCACAGTTGGGATTGACGGCAGCGGGAAGCGGCATGGCCGCATCGGATTTGCTGCGGCCGGGCAAACTGGCTGGAACGGGCTTCACCGCTGCCTATCCCTTGCTTCAGCAGGCCGGCAAGCTCTTGGGCTTCACCACGGTATTCACGCATCTGGTGACAATCCTGGTGCTAGTTGGCGCCTGGTTCATTGTGGTGCTGGCCTTCTTCATTTTGGCCGTCCAACTTTTCATCACCATTCTGGAATTCAAGCTGACCACGCTAGCCGGATTCGTGCTGGTGCCGTTCGCCTTGTGGGGCAAGACTGCGTTCTTGGCTGAGCGGGTTCTTGGCAACGTCGTCTCCTCCGGGATCAAGGTGATGGTGCTTGCCGTCATTGTCGGTATTGGCACGACCTTCTTTTCGCAGTTCACCGCCGCGATCAATTCGCCCGAACCCAATCTGCAACAGGCCATGACATTGGTTCTGGCTTCGCTATCCCTGTTCGGGCTGGGCATCTTCGGCCCCGGTATTGCGACCGGGCTGGTGTCGGGTGCGCCGCAGCTCGGAGCGGGCGCCGCAGTCGGCACAACTGGGGCCTTGGTGGGGGCCGCTGCCTTGACCGGAGCCGCCGCCCACGGGGCCATCCGCACTACAACCCAGACGGGAAAAGGTGCAATTCAGGCGGGAAGCGCGCTGGGCGGCGGCGCCATCATGGCCTACCAGATGGCCCGCGCCACGTCCGGGGAAAAGGGCGCTGCCGGAGTTGCCGCAGGCTTAGGCGGGGTTGCTGCCGCCGGGATGGGTGCTGCCCGTCAAGCCGCCGAAAGCTGGGGCGAAGGCCTTTGGGGCGATGCGACGAACCGGGCCAAAGCCGGCGGCGAGGCGGCATTCCGGGCCACAGGAGGCCGTCGCACAGGCCGTGCGGCGAATGAAAACGGCCCGGCCGCGCCCGGCGCCGGAATGAGCGCCAATGGTGCGCCTCCCGCTTGGGCCAGGCGCATGCAGAGCGAGGGCCGCCGCCGCGCCTACACCCACGCCACCACCCAAGCCATCAAAGACGGCGACCGCCCAGCCGCCGCCGCTAACCCCGACCTTGACCAAAAGGAGGCCTGAATGTTCCGCCGTCCCATCCAACGCTATGGCCTGACCCCCGAACCGGCGACGCCCTATCAGCGCGCAGCCCAGGTTTGGGATGACCGGATCGGATCGGCGCGCGTTCAGGCCAACAACTGGCGTCTTATGTCGTTTGGCGGATTGGGCCTGGCGCTTTGCCTGGGTGGGGCGCTGGTCTGGCAGTCCGTTCAGAGCCGCGTCACGCCCTATGTGGTCCAGGTGGACAAGTTCGGAGCGGTGCAAGCCGTCGCGCCCGCCGTGCAGAACTATGTCCCGACCGACGCCGAGATCGCTTGGTATTTGGGCCGCTTCATCACCGATGTTCGCGGCCTCAGCTCAGACCCCGTGATCGTCCGCCGCAACTGGCTGGAGGCTTACGACTACACCACCGACCACGGTGCCATCGCCCTCAATCAATATGCCCAGGCTAACGATCCCTTCAAAGCTATCGGCCAGCGCACCGTCTCGGTGCAGATCAACAGCGTGGTCCGCGTATCAGACACTTCGTTTCAGGTGAAATGGACCGAACAGGTCTTCGACCATGACGCGCTGGCCAAGACGGAGCGCTGGACCTCGATCCTTTCGGTGGTGACCAAGCCACCAGCCACAGCCGAGACGCTCAAGCACAATCCGCTGGGGCTCTACATCAACGCTCTCAACTGGTCCCGCGAACTGGATAACTGAAGGAGATTGTCATGCAAACTGCCTACCGCGCCCTTATCCTTATTCCTCTCTGCACCAGCCTCTCGGCCTGCGCCAATGCGGGATGGTTGCCGTCCTTCCTGCGGAGTGATCCGTCCGCGCCCATGCAGGCCGCGCAGTTGCAGGAAGACGAGCCGGCGCCACACATCATACCGGCGGCCTTTGTCCAATCGGTTCCGGTCATGACGGTAGCGTCGGTGACACCTATGCCGTCTGCGAAGCCCGTCAGGAACAAGACGACAAAATCTCCGACCCAGCGCGTTACGGCGGCCAACTTAGCGGCTCTGCAGGAGCCTTCAGCGGACGGCTATATCAATGCCATTCAGGTTTACAACTTTTCGGATGGCGCCCTGTACCGCCTTTATGCCGCGCCGCAGGAGGTCAGCGATATTGCGCTTCAGCCCGGTGAAAATCTGACGGCGATTTCTGCCGGCGACACCACCCGTTGGGTGGTTGGCGACACCACCAGTGGTTCCGGCCCGACCAAACAGGTGCATGTCCTGGCAAAACCTTATGCCGCCGGTCTCAAGACCAATCTGGTCATCACCACCGACCGGCGCAGCTATCATCTGGAACTGCAAAGCACGACCGACGCCTTTATGGCGGCGGTGTCATGGACCTACCCGCAAGACAATCTGGTCAAGCAGATGGCGTCCGCCGTCGTGCCGGCGTCGCCCACCGATGGTCTGCCCGCCATCGAAAATCTGCATTTTGGCTACGCCATCAGCGGCGGCAATGTGGCGTGGAAACCCGTGCGCGCGTTTGACGATGGCACGCGCGTCTATATCGAATTTCCCAAGGCCCTTGCCCAAGGGGACGCGCCGCCGCTGTTCGTGTCGGGACCGAACGGCGATCACGATCTGGTCAACTACCGGGTGCGCGGCAGCTACTATGTGGTGGATCAATTGTTCACCCAGGCGGAATTGCGCTACGGCCAGGACCATCAGCAGGTCGTGAAGATCAAACGCACGGCGCCGCTGCAAACGGCGGATGCCAGGACCACGCAGGCACAATAGCCATGAGCGACGCAGCGATACCGGCTGGCGCCGGCAGTCCAAAGCTCGACCCTGAAAGCCTGGTGCTTCGTGCCAATCCGCGACCCGTCACGCGGTTCAAGCGCAAGGTGGTTATTGCCGCGCTGGGTGGCACGGCGCTTGCCGTGTTCGCTGCCGCGTGGCTAGCGCTGGACAGTAACGGACATCGTAGTGCGACGCCAGGCCAGGAGCTTTACAATATTGACCGTCAGCCGAAAGCCGATGGCTTGGCGGCACTGCCGGGCAGCTATGACAAGGTGCCTCCGCCCGCGCTTGGGGCACCTCTGCCCGGCGACCTTGGACCGGCCGAATTGCGCGCGCGCCGGGGGCTGGGGCTGCCGGTCGCTGGAGCGGGGTCTGAGAATGATTCAGCCCGGGCGGAGGAGCTGCGCTTGGCGCAATTGTCCCGCCAAGCGAATGAAGGCGGCATATTCTTTGGTTCGACGGCCGGTCATGGCGATGTAGCAGGAGCCGTCGCCACTGCCGCCGGACTGCCGCCCATGTCGCCTTTCGCCGGACAACCCAGCGCCGGCCTGGCCCTCGATCCCATGCACGATCCTGCCGATGCAGGCCGTAAGCTCGATTTCGTCAATACCACCGATGCGCGCAGCATCTACAATCCGCACCAGATTCAAGACCCTGTTTCACCCTATGAGGTCATGGCAGGCACTCTTATTTCGGCCAGCCTGATAACCGGCCTGGATTCCGATTTGCCGGGCTTGGTCGTGGCGCAGGTGACGCAAAATGTCTTTGATACGGTGTCCGGCAAGATCCTTCTGATCCCCCAGGGTTCACGGCTGGTCGGAACGTATGACAGCGTGGTCGCATTCGGGCAGAGCAGGGCGCTTCTAGTCTGGCAGCGGATCATCATGCCTGACGGCTCTTCGATCCAGATCGACAATCTGCCCGCGACGGATTCCGCAGGCTATTCCGGCTTGGAAGACCAAGTGGACTACCACACTTGGCAGCTCATCAAGGGCGTTGCGATTTCCACCCTGACAGCGTCAATCAGGCTGGCCAGCAGATCACGCAGAAGAACTTGAATATCCAGCCCACCATCAAAGTCAGGCCGGGTTGGCCGCTGCGCGTGATCGTTCACAAAGACATTGTTTTACGTCCCTACAGAGGTTGAAGGAGAGGCTCATGTCGGAACTAAAGCTCGCCAAATTGCCGGATCGCAAGCCGGTGAAGATCGCCATCACGGTCAGTCCCAAGCTCAATGAGAAATTGGACGCCTATGCCGACGCCTACAAGGGCGCCTATGGCGACGAAGAAAAGGTCTGCGACCTTATTCCGTTCATATTGGAGCAATTCCTGGACGGCGACCGCGGCTTCAGGGGTAAGCGGCGCGAAAAAGCATCGAAAGGGTAAGCCATGCCGGTCGTTGGGATTTTCAAGCCATCCAAGGACGGCGGATGGGATGGACGAATCTGCACGCTATCTGTGAATACCAGAGCGCGATTCATGCCCAACGACAATCGCCGCACCGGAAACTCTCCCGACTTTCTTATCACATCAGCCGGCTGTCAAATCGGAGCGGCTTGGCGTCGCCAATCTACGAGAGCGGGGAACAAGCCCTATCTAGCCGTGCAGATGGATGACCCGTTCCATCCGGGACCGATTCTTGCGGCATTATTTCCAAACGACAACGAAACCTCCGCAAACTTAGTGTGGAATCCCAAGACCGATGGAGTAGCGCATGAGCAATGATCCAGCTTTGTCAGACTCTAGCCAGCGAGCATACCAGCGCGATTCCGCGCAGTTTAAAGAACGTCTGACTTGTACGGTTCGAGAAGCGTGCTCGGTCACTGGAATCGGCAAAACGAAGATGCACGAGCTTATCAGTGGGGGTGCCGTGGAAAGCGCAAAGATTGGTCGCCGCAGGCTAGTGAAGGTGCCGTCTTTGCTACGTTTGGTCGGTCAAGAGCCTATCCCGGCGAGAGGATAGCAGCAGATATTCTAGGCTGGCTGAAATGCTAACCGAACTCCACGACGGTTAGTCAGGCCGCTATGACCATTCTGCGCCTAGAAATCGGCTTGCCAGTCCATAGCGTCAATGCCGTTCAAAAAGCGCGACTTTACTTGATAAAGAATATTGGGATCGGAGCCTTTTCGATTGCCGAGCGCGATCAAATCTTCAATCTCTCCACTGCTATCGAGCTTGTACTTCCCAGGGGTCGTCATTGTGTTGATGCGTAGAAAGCGCGGTTCGCCGACAAGCAGTTGGGCATGTCGCACTGAGGAGTCCACCTGGGCGTTCATGAGGAGTTCGATCAAAGTTTTCCCCCACCGTGCCCATCCGGCCTGCGCCTTATTCTTCACTGTGAACGGCTCTTCAGTCGTTCCAATACTCAACACATCGATGCGATCCAGCGGGACACCCAGGTAACAAACAGCTTCGACGATTGCCGCCATGGCGGGGCAGTTGGCCCAAACGCCGCCATCAAAGAAGGCGGTGCTTGCAATCATGTTCTGCACGACGGCTGCCGGCAAATAGGTCGGCGCTGCAGCCGTCGCGAGCGCGACATCCGCAATATCGGTTGCCTTGTCAGCGGTTAAGAGCGGGTGGTGTGGAGTGCGAAATACATGGCAGACGCCGCCTATCGCATCGTAGGCTGGAATGACGAGCCGGCTGTTGGAATCTGCGAGCGTCTTGCGCTTTGCATCCGGGTAGAGCGCCTTTTCGATCTCCTCGCGCAGGACCCGCTGCGGGTATTTGGGCCATATCATGCTCAATAATTTCGACTCCAACTTGTGATGGAGGCGCATGATCGGGAATATGACCGGCCCGCGATCCCTGTAGAAATTCATCATGTCGCGGGGCGACAATCCCATCCCCAGCCCGACCGCGAGTATGCCGCCCGTGGAAGTTCCGGCGATGAGATCGAACTGCCGCGCCGCCGATGAACCGAGCACCTGTTCCAGTGTGGCCAGGACTGATGCCGTAAATGCGCCTTTAACGCCTCCACCATCGAGCGCGAGAATCCGAAACGAAATCCCGTCAGTGACGCGGCCCCGGACAAGCGGAAGTCGTGCAAGCTGAGCGCAAACGGTGTCGACCAGGCCGCCGATGTCTTCGTGAAGAGCGAGCTTAGCGTTGGTCTCGTCATCCAATCCGTTCTTGAGGGATCGAATGACATCCCCATGGGTTCGGACATAATCGCCGGCGGCGCCGCCAAGGCCGCCGAGCAGAAAGCAGGGGAGGCCCTTTTGCATGGCCAAGCCGGCCTCAATCGGCACGCCTGCTCTGCCGGCGACCTGCTGCCACCACTGGCCGCCAACCGCAATGAAAGCATCGCAGCGGTCGGCCATCCATTGCCTGAGAATCTCAAGGCTCTCATCGCGCGCCGAGGCGCCCGCTGTGGCCTCAGGTGTTTCATATACCATACAAGTCTGCCGCCACTCCTGGACGGGCACGTTCGTGCTGTCCTTGGACCAATATTTCGAAACGGCCAGCGTCAAGCAGTCCTTGCGGCCACCTTGCGCTATGTAAGTCTTGGCCTCTTCGATAAGCGGACCGACTAAACTGGGATGGCTGCCGTGAAGAATGTGTCCACCTGCGCGGAACACCGCCGCCGCGAAGGCGCGGACGAACGTAATGATCGATTGTTTTTGCGCATCACTCGCTTCGGTCGGCACCGCGCCGGCGAGCCAGATGCGCACACCGCGAAGTGGTCCACTATGCGATGGGCCGTCCAATGGTCCCCCTAGGCCTTGCGGCTCGAAATTGCGGTCTCAATCCAGCTGGCAAGATTGGCTTTGATGTCTGTGTAGGCCGACGCCGGGTTGGGATTGTAGCATCGGACAACGCTTGACAGCTTGCGCCCACCTTCTTTGAAGGTAAAGCCGTCGAAGGGATTGGCGCCGATGCTGCAGGTACCGGTGCGGGGGCATTTGAGATTGTGGATGTGAATACCAAACAAGCCCTTGCCGTCGTTCCAGGCTTTCTCGATCTCGTACTTTACCCATGGCCGCTCGGCCGTTCGTCGGCCGACCAGGACGATGACGCATGAGCGATAAGCCATATTGTCATCGATCCATTTCTTGATGCCGCCGCTCGCCCGCTGCAATCGCTCCCATTCGTTCGGCGATACCGGCTCATCGCCGTCCACCAGGCCCATATTGCGAATCTGCTGGACGCGCATAACGTCGTCGTCGAAACAGAAGCTGTAGAACACCTGACGCTTAGTTGTCATATCCGCTCCTACCCCTGCTTCTGCAGCGTGCGCCGCATGTCCAATCCAAGATCATGGATGTCGGCATTGAGTTTTTGTATGGCGTTCCAAACCCGCTTATGGCAGCGGGAGATTGGCTTTCGTGACCCGCAAACACAGCGCCGCATTGCGCTCGGTTTGCGGATTTGCCGGCTGAACTCGCGCCAGGCGGTATCCTCCTGAAGGAGAGCGACTGTCGTGGTTATAGTATGCGGCGATGGGGCACCGACCGTGTCAACGTAATACTCGGCAATTCCGAGTACGCCGTGGCTGTAGTCGGGCCACGGCCACTTCCCATTGTCATTGAAATGGCTGAGCCCGAAGAGGTAGGGCACCACCAATTCTTCGATGAAATGCGCCAAACCGGCGCCGTCGGGGAACCGGTTCGCTTCATCCTGCTTGACGCACAGACAGGCGGTGCCACCAGGGTTTTGGTGGAGGTCGGCAAGGTTTGCGATGCCGTACTTTGCCGCGATAGCGGCTGTGCGGCCACCGACCTCTGTCAGCGTAGGCATTGAGTGGGGATCGTTGGGGGGCGCAATACGCACGCTAAAAGCATCCTTCCGCTCCTCACCGTCGAAGACGGCGTGGAGATCGAAGGTGCCTTCAATTATGCCGGCCTCGGTCAGTCGGAGCTGGGGGTATCGCGCTGCGATCATCGCCAAATCCTCCGCCGTAAAACCCTTCACCTCACAGCGACCACGGCTTCGGAGGATTGCGGATCACGGATGGCGCGACGATGGCCGCGCTGGCGCGCGCGGCAGATTTTTCACTGTCCTCCTTGAGGATCTTGTCCTCGTCCATCTCTTCCCGTGCCGTAACGGCGCTCTCAAGCCAGGTCCCGAGGTTTTCGCGGCCCTTGTCGGCGACCCAGTCATAAGTTTTGCACACGGAGGACAAGGCCGTGCCGTCTTCGAACAGGATGGCATCCAGCGGGTTGGTGCCGGCGATGTCGGTCTTGCCGTCCTGGTTCTTGACGCCGTGGATGCGGACGCCGATGACAGCATTGCCGCGCTTCCAGCTTTCGCGGATTTCGTAAAGGACCCACTCGCGGTCAGCGGTTTCGGCGCCGATCAACACTGCCGTCACCGACGTGCCGTTCAGTTGCTCCTTAATCCATGTCTTGATCGCCGCGTCGCCCTCGCGCTCGAGTTCCTCCCAATCGGCGGCATCAATGAAGCCGGCTTCATCATCTGTCGATAGTGCGCCGCTGTTGCGCACATTGGCGGCGCGCCAAGCGTCGCGTTCATAGTGAAAGCTGAAAAAGGTCTTCCGGGCCATGGCCGCCTCCGATTCTGGAAAAACGCAATGAAAGTATGCCAACTCAGAACTTTTTAAGGAACTTTCCCTTAGGTTGTCAAGGACAGGAAGTATGCCTACCCTGAACTTAGAGTGATTTGGAGGTGCCAGGATGGCCACGCGGCTTGGTGACAAAATCCGAGACCTACGCAAATCCAAGGGGTTAACCCTGGAGCAGCTCGGCGACAGGACGGATTCCAGTAAGAGTTACATCTGGGAATTGGAGAACCGTAACCCGCCGCGTCCGTCGGTGGATAAGATCGCCAAGATCGCCGCCGTGCTCGGCGTCACGGCCGATTATCTCGCCGACGAAAAGGAATCCTCGCCCACGCCGGATGTGGTCGATACGGCGTTTTTCCGGAAATATCAGCGCATGCCGGAGGAGACCAAGGAGAAAGTGCGGCGCATTCTTGATGTCTGGGATGAAGAAACTTGAGCGAAAATTTTGGGCCGGAACGGTGGGCGATCGACATCACCAAAATCCTGAATGCCGTTCTCGGTCCCAGTCATTTTCCGATCCGTGTCGCCGAAGTCGCGCAGGAGATTGCGCGGAACAAGTTTCCTGACGATCCCATCGCTGCCATTCGCGGAGCGAACCTTCCAGGTTTTGAGGGGGCTCTGTATCCACCGCCGGCCGGCAAGAAGGGGTGGGCTATCCTCTACAATAGCGGGATCGCATCCCCCGGCCGCATAAACTTCACGCTTGCCCATGAGTTTGGGCATTACCTCCTGCATCGCCGCGCAAATCCCAAGGGTATCGAATGCGGCGAAGCGGATGTTGTGCGCTGGGACAGTCCCTACGGCCAGATGGAAAACCAGGCCAACGTGTTTGCCGCCAATCTGCTGATGCCCCTCGACGATTATCGCCGTCTGATCTCCGATCGTGCCGCCGTTACCATGGACGACTTATCGGCAGCGGCGGAACGCTACGATGTCTCCCTGATGGCCGCGATCCTCCGCTGGATGGAATACACACATCGCCGCGCCATTCTAATCCTGTCGCGGGACGGTTTCATTCTATGGGCGAAATCCAATAAACCCGCATTTCAGTCCGGCGCCTTCATCCGGACAAAGGGCCTCACCGTGCCGGTGCCGGCCTCCGCCTTGGCCAGCGATAGCATCACCGTCATCCGCGAAAACAATGTTCGCGATCATGACAAAGGTGTCTGGCTCGCCGAACCCGTCCGAGAATTGGCTGCGGCGTCCGAACAGTTTGATTTCGTGATTTCGCTTCTGCTCCTAGACTCAAAACCTCGATTCTCAATCGAGGAAGACCAAGAAGAGGATACGTTCACGCGCTTTGGTCGAATTTCGTAAGTGCAATTGCCGCGAGAAATCGCGCTCAAATATCTGCGCGTCCGGCGAATTTGTTCTGAGAGACGACGGATAGAACGCCGGCTGTTTGCTTCCAACAAGGACGCCAACGAATGGAAACTGTGAGCATCGCTACTCCAGATGAAATTAAGATATCAAACAAGCAGCAGCTTGCAGAGTTTGCCGCGTTTGTCAGAAAGGCTGGTGAAGCTAGCGCATTGCACGTAGATAGTGCCAAGTGTCTAGTTCAACTTTGAGCTGCTAATCTGGTCGGCACTGCGGCACTCAAGACCGACAAAAAATACCGAAACAGCTGTTTCAAAAAGGCTGGTCTCCCAGATCTCGCGGACCAGTTTCCGTTCGAGCTCGGATACGTGGCTGTCGATCCGACGCTCCGTGGGCGCGGGCTATCGCACCTCGTGGTAGCAGCGGCTCTGAGCCGGCGGGAGAAATCTGACGTCTACGCAACTTCCAACCTTGCGAACTTTGCCATGCACAAGGTGCTTGAGAGCCGTGGGTTTATCCGTGCCGGTATTCCTTGGGAGTCCAAAACAAAGCGTGGACAAAGCCTGGCGCTCTTTTTGTTGGCCCGCAGCCTATGACCTGTATTGCTGCTGCGATGTCCTCGTTGGTCATAGAAGGTCATTCGTCGCGCGATGATGCGCCCAAAGGTCGCCCAAAGTGCTGCGGTGCTGGCGTTGATTTCCTCAATGGTGCCGGAGCACCTAGGTCTTTTCTGGGTAAGCCAAATCGGGATAAGATCGGCAAGGTTCGCGGCAGGTCGCGAGCTTTCTGGGTACTTTCTGGGTATCCGACAACTAGGAGGGACTTGTTAGGCTTTCCCTGTCAGTACCTTAGGGCAAAACTGCCAAGTCCTCTTCTGGCACCATTTAAAATCAATGGCTTAGGCGGGTTTTGCGGTGTGGCCGGGATGACACGTTCCCGAAATCCGTTCCCCTGTGCGTCGCCCGTTTGTTTACACTCCGTGCGGTTGGCTGAGCGGTGCACAAAGAGGGTTGAACTCCCACCGAGAGAGCAGCGAAAGGGCGCGCAGTCCAGTGCGGGGCTGCGGTCATGCTATAGGTACAGCACGGAGCGCGGCGACAAGATTTTGCTCGCAGCATTGCACGCCGAGGGGCATGGCATATGGGGATGCTAGAGTAAGCTAGGAGGAAGGGACATTGTCCATGCCGATTTCCCCAATTATTTCCAATTGGAGCTCTCCCGGATATTGCCATGCCATTTCAGCTTTCCGAACAGAGTGTCGAAGCCTTAGCCCAGGTAATTTCGGGCGGATCGGCCAACGACGCGGAACTTCCAATTGGCCTCTATCGACAGGCTTGGAAGCTTGAAGCGTGGTTCAAAAGGGTTGGAATACCGTTTACCAATACAGAGTCGCGAGTTCCAGCGACCAGAACGGCTATCAATCTTGCTATTTTCTTGGGCGATGATTGCATCAAGAAAATTATCGAAATGGCGGCTGACCCGCGGGATTTCATCTCCGACCCTGACCGGCATAACGCTGTTGTCGTATATTTAAACAAGCATCTCGCTTTCGACGGTTTGTACTTGGAGCCCGGGGGGCGGGGAATGCGCCTGGCCGAGATGGCAGAAACATCGAAAGCTTCTGAATCTCTTGGGAAGGCGGCCTCAAGTTTCGACTTTGACACGGTTCAGCTTGATCTTGAGCGCGCGCTTCGCTCTGCTGCCGACGACCCGGAGATCGCTGTTACGGCTGCCTGTTCGCTTGTAGAGAGTGTATGTCGGTCCATCCTGGCGGAGTTGGAAGTTCCCTTGCCCACCAACCAAGACATCTCGGGGCTATATAGAGCGGTTAGGGAGCCGCTTGGGTTGTCGCCGACAAAGGAGGTCCTTTCCAAAGACATCGTCAACGACGTTAAGTCCGCGCTCAGTGGTCTCATCACGACAATCCAGAGCATTGGAGCGCTTCGGACTCATGCGGGCAGTGCACATGGTAAGGAACGTGGGTTCCGGCGTATCGACCCGCGTATAGCAAAGCTGGCCGTTCATGCCGCCAGCGCGGTCGCGCTGTTCCTAATCGAGACTTGGCAGTTGCGGTTCCCTCGTCGCACGCTGCCTAAGCGTGGATAACGGGTCAGCGGGTGAGATAATCCGCGCCCATCAGTACGAACATGATGAAGATCCA
>Ga0164242_10006228_pt1 | contig 13163 bp, 7 predicted proteins | sample OricomgcompostMG_FD_108783 | JGI IMG/M metagenome (GOLD analysis project Ga0164242, IMG submission 108783) | Miracle-Growth compost microbial communities from Emeryville, California, USA - Original compost - Miracle growth compost (MG) ...
AGGCGGAAAAAAATGGCGGGGAGGAGAGGGGGAAAGAATGTAATAAAATCTCCCTGAAAAAGAGAAAGAAAAATAAAATTATTTGTAAAGGAAAAAAGAAAAAAAAAAAAAAAAAAAAAAGGGGGGGGGGGGGGTTTACCTTGTCTTCATCAACGATCCACGATTGGAACTCGTCGTCCCAGCCTTCGTGGCATTCCCGGTCCTTGACGAGGTTGTTGACAGACAAGTGCCTGAGTCCTGTGCGCTCCGCAAGGACCTCGCAGTGGGTTGTCTTTCCCACTCCAGGGGTTCCCGTAATGACGATGTTCGGTGACGTGCGCGTCATGCTTTCCTTTTTTTTCTTCTTCCCCAGTCAGAAATTCACCACTCTTCCACTCTTTCCTTCCTTATACGGGAGTTTTCAAACTTCGAGAATGACCGTTATTGCTTGGTATGCGCGAGTATCCTCGAGATGTTTTTATTGGACCGAAAAAGGATTTTTAAGGGCTCGCAGTCGCAAAAATCGGGATCACGTGCACCCAACTTTCCGACCACCAAGTCTGGATATCATCACCTCCCGAGAGAACAAAACGTGTCAGTCCATGGTAGTAGAAGGCAAAACTGCAGTTTATGTAAAATGGTACAGCCAAAACAATGCTACATTGGTATGTCGGGTATGGTCAAGTACCCACGGAACTCGCTCATACACGCGGGGCGCGAACCCGACTCTCTGCATATCCCAACCTGGCAGCGCGTCTCAACCTTCCTAAATAAAACGTCGTTGCCAGTATACATGTCCTCTCTCCATAGGGCACATACGTGCTGGCGCAGAAATAATCGGGGCCCCCATCTGTGGTTTATCGAAAAACGCCCTTTGTCCATGAATATCCTTCTCGTGCGTTTGTTATCGAACAGCGCGGATCTCTCTCGCTCTCGCTCTCTCTGTGCTTGTCTTTGTGTGTGTATGTGCGCGCACGAAAATGTCGGTTATGTGTTTCTAATCCTCAAAACCAAGCGTTATCCTTTGTGACGGCCAGAAACAAACATGACGCTATAGTTTTCCACTATTCATCCCAACTAGCTCCATTACCTCTCTAAACTTTCAAACTTTCTAAATCCCTTCCATGAAACGCCGGAGCGGCCAGCTGGCGCCCGCGACCCGCCCATGACGTTACTGGTCCCCCTCCATGCGGAGAGGAGAAATGAGGTCGGGCTCGGCGTCGACATGGCTGATAGAATACGGGGTCGATTTGCCCACTAGGCACTGGCTTCGATAGGCTCGGGTGTCTCGTCCACTTCGGCTAGGTCGCCCATTGAACCGTTGTAGTCGCTGACTTGAGAGCCGAACTCCATCTTCTCCTGTTGCGCAATGGCTTGCGCGGATACGATCTCCGCCAACCGCTTAAGGCGGGGAGTTTGTAGCCCTAGAGTCACGAGTTAGGCTTTTAGAACACTGGCAGGCGGGGGGAATACGGTCATGTGGCTTACAAGAAGGCGTGTAAGTCTCGAGAGCAGTGATTACTCTGGGCTCGGCGATCTCATAGGGACCACTGTCGTCCATGTCGACAGCCTGGAGGAGCAAGACGTCGCTCTTCTCCGTGACTCGCGAGGCCACTGCCTTCATGATCTCGCCATTGATCGGCTGCTCGTAGTCGGCGACCAAGTACTGGTTCAGCAGTTTCTGAATTTGGTTTGGTGAGAGCCTAAGTCGGGGGGGTCAGCTTCCTGTACGCAGCAGGGATTTTAGTAGCGTGAGGTGCCAACTTACATCCAGCAGATGTCTTGAATGATCTCGATATCATTCAATGTTGCCTTCTTGAGCTGTAGGAGCTTAGTAGCTTGCTGTTTCTGGTTGTTAGTATAAATTCTCAGGACGGTGGGGGAAGAGGGGACCTGTAAGGACTGACCATGAGATGTTCGAGCTGCAGAGTGCCCTCAGGCATATCGTGGCTCTTGCACCACTCCTCAATGCGGGTAATGTTGTAGTTGATCTGCAGACCACGCTTCCACGACAGGAAGTTGCGACGCATCAGCAGGTCGTTGAAGGCCGTGACGCCGACAAGACGGAGCAACTCGGTGACGGTCTGGGTGATGATCGAGTCTTCCAGGTAGTAGGCCTTCATGGCCCGGAAGACGCTGTTGAGCAGGGACAGGAGGTTGTCCATGCTAAAGGCCGGCGTCGAATTCGACGGCAAGAGCTTGCCGAGGAATCGGTTGTTCTCGTTGGTGACGAAGCCGGGCAGCGACTGGGATTCGATGATCGCTGGAATGATCATCTTCTGCAGCTTCTTCTTCAGTACCTTCATCCAGGTATGGTAGATGTTGAACTCCAAGCTCTCAAGGTCGTGCTTGACAATCTCTAGTAGACGGTCGTACTCGTAGTTGTCCGTCTTCTGAGCCTCATACCAGTCCTCAGCCAGGAACACGAATGAGAGCATCTCGTGGACGTTGGACAGCCAGAACGCGCCGGGGTTGATGGCCTCCTCGCCGTCGTGCTGCATCACCTCCTGCTGGATAGACTGCATGACATTCGCAAGGAAGCGCTCGGACTCCTTGACGAAGCCGTTGTTCCACATCTCCGAGGTGACAAGGTTGATGAGATAAGAGGGGAAAAGCACCTCCTTGTCGGACGGTGGCGGGTTGGTGTTGGGCGAGGGGATCTTCAGGTTGCGGATCAGACCCACTGTAACCTCCTCATTGAGACCCTCCTCGTCGGCAAGGAGAGACTCGAGCTCAAGCTCGATGTTATCCACGCCGGGGATGAAGGTCGCACCGGAGAGGGTGTGCTGGCGGTTGAGCCCACTGACGGCCATGGAGACGGGCCGCGGGTTGTAAGTCATGCTGTAGCGATCTGTCTCGCGAGGCTCGGCACCCGCGCTTCGTCGCTTGGGCTTCTTGGACGACACCAAGTTGATAAGGCCAGTTGCGATGTTAGGGGCTGGTGGGGTGCCGTTCGTAAGCTCGCCGACCCCATTGACTGGCATGTTCCTCTTTGCCACCTCCAGGGCTTCCTGTAGCTCGGCGAGCTGCTGGCGAAGCGAGTTCTTCTCGCCTTCGTGGCGCTGGCCGTCTTGGCGTGCCATCTCCAGCTCCGTACTCGTGGCCCTGAGGGAGTCTCGGAGGCGCCTCTCCTCCTCCTGCATCCTCTTGACGTTGGCGGCAGATTCCTCGAAGTTGGTCTGGATCTTCTTCATCTCCACTTCCATCGCTTCGAGCCGGGCCGCGGTAATACCGGCCTGGTTGGCCTCCGTCTGGAGCTCCTTTGTCCGGGCCTCGAGTGCATTGTGCCTGTTCCTCCAGGCCGTGACCTGGCCCTCGTAGTTCTCCACTTGGCTCTTGAGCTCCTTGTTCTGGGCCTTGACGGTGCCCAGAGACTGCGTCAACTCGACGACCTTGTTCTCCAACTTGTAGGAAATCTGCTTGAGATCGCGAGCCTCGGCACGGACGACCTTGTACTCCTTACGAGCAGACCTACCACGCCACAAGCTCTGAATAATGACGACCTTCTTCCGGTACTCCCTCAAGCTGCGCAGCGCCCTCCTTGAGCGCCAAGTGCGCTGGATGATAACGGCGGCATTGCCGACGCGCGTCTCCATGATCTCCTTTCTCCGTAGGTAGCCCTTCATGGCAGATTGTGCGAGGATGACATCGTTCCTGATGCGCAGGAAATTCTTCCTCTCCTTCTGGCCGCGCCAGACACGCTGGATGGTGACAGCCGCCTTGACGGTCCGGAGCTCCTGGGCTTGTTTCCTCGCGATCCAACCTCTCGTGGCAGCCTGGCATGCAATGATAGAATTGCGTGCTGCCACATATCTCCTCCGGTAGTATTTGGCCCTGAGGTTCTTCTGGATGAGGATGGCGCACTCATTCAGCCTGTTCGTTCGCAGGTTTTCTAGGAAGGCGAGCATGCCAGCTCGGAAGAAGATCTTCGTGAGACCCAGCTGATACTTATCCAGGCCCTTCCCGGTGCCAGTGCCCAAAGCCTTGGTCAAGATGGCATTCGCCATCTGCCTGATCTCGGACGTCCACCCCGTGGAGGGAACGAGCATGTAATACCGTAAAGCGAATTCTTCGTAGGTCCACCTCGTGGGATAGCCAGCACAACTAATGCGGACGGTTTCCAGGACACCACAAGCTCTGAGCTGGCTCAAAACCATGGGCCCCTCGAACTTCCAGGCCTCCTTGCCCTCGTTCGGCTTGATACACCTGATGTAGTGGACATCAGTGTTGTTGATGGTGTGCATTAGTTCGATAAGGGACGACTTGAAGATACCACCCAAGGTCGGCTTGCGGTTAACAGCCACGCCGATTTTCCTACCCCCGGCGGGCCGCACTGCATTCGACGCGGCCGAGGCCAAGTCCTTCTCACGCACCGCCGAGGCGGCCTCGAGCACCGAGCCGATGAACTTGTTCGTTGAAGCACGGAGGACGGCCATGTGCTCATCGGGGACAGTGTCACGATTCTTCTCGATGAAGCCGTCTGACTCGTAGGTGACGTCGATGGCATAGTGGCAGACGGTGAAGGCAGACTTGCCGAACCTCGGCTTCTTGTAGAACTGGTTCTTGTGAGCGGCGTAGTTGTGGTGTAGCTTGGTGACGAACTGCTCGTCGGAGCCCATGGGCAACCTCGATTCCTCGTCTAGCAGGGACAGGATGCCCATCTTCCCTTCAATAAGGTCGATGCAGGGCTGGTTGTCGGAGAAATCGATGAAAGTCCAGTCAATCTGCTCCTTGAGGTATTCCTCTTGCTCAAGTTTGAAGACATGCTGGTTAAACTCCTGCTGGAGCTTCTCGTTGGCATAGTTGATACAGAACTGCTCGAACGAGTTCTTGGCGAAATGCTCGAATCCGTAAATATCCAAGACACCAATAAAGGAGCTGACCCTATTGAGAACCTCCTCGGTGGCCAGGCTACGGTTGATGATTTCCACAAGCCAGTCGAACAGACTCGAGTAAATGAACTTCGCAACGGAGTCCCGGACGACGATGGCCTGGGCTTGGGTCAGGTTGGATGTAATCTTCTCGCCGCGGGTCACCAGCTGCTTCTTCACGATCCACTTGGCAAATTCGGTCGAGTCGATACCTAGAATGGAGCAGGCACGCTGCAGAGATGGCTCTGTCGGGGCGAGTACACTGTCGTTCCGAGAAGCGCCGATCTTGACGTTTCCAAGGTGTAGCAAACCGGCAAGCAGCCTGAAGATCTCGGTCTGTTGCGCCTCAGTGACGCCAACCGTCTTCAGCGACTGCTTCGTCGCCAGATATTCCGCCTTATCATCCACTCCATCGATCGTCGGGGTGTTGCCTTGGTTGAGGTACTCGAATTGGTCGACGGGGAGGACGTTTAGCTCCTGGCGCTCTTTATCCGAGATACCAGCTACCAGTTGGTAGAAAATGTGGTAGTTTCGCTCCTTTAACGGCTGGAAGACCAACCTCGACCGCTCCAACAGGTATGTTCTGATCTTGGCGCCAATAATGCTAGTCTGCTTGTCGAACATGATCTCAATGTACTTTCCGAACCTGGAGGAGTTGTCGTTCCTGGTCGTCTTGGCGTTACCGAAGGCTTCCATAATCGGGTTCGTGGCGAGGATGGCCTCCTCGGTCGCGCTCATCGATTCGGATCCTTTCTTTGACCTGGACCCAGGGTTGCCTGGGGTTTCTCTTGTCGCGAAGTAGCGCATGATGTACTTAGCACTGACCGTTTTACCCGCTCCTGATTCGCCCGAGACAACGATGGTCTGGTTCTTCTCGTCTCGCAGCATGTCCCTAAGATGACGGTTAGCTGTAGCTCGTATGTGGCGCGAGATGGACGGGCATCGTTACATAAAGGCTTCTTCGGCAATAGCGAATAAGTGAGGTGCCTGGGTCGCCCTCTGCTTCCCGGCATAGACTTGGACCATGCCAGGAACATAGAGCGAGTCCACACGCGCGAAGGGGTTTGTAGCTATCAGCACTATGCCACTGTATGTATAAATCTCCTTCTGAGCATATCGGAGACGGATCGCTTGTAAGACTAACACCCGGAGGAGGGTTGGTTAGCAAAGTCGACACCCATCGCAACGGGGTTGGCAGGGACCAAAATTACCAGCAGGTTCGTTGAGATGGGACAGGTTCGTCAGGTCGTCGCTGGCCTCGAGCATGGCCGGGTTCATCAGCGGAGGTAATGACTCGTCTTTGCCGCTCTGAAGGCCCTCGAGGGAAACCTCGAGGTTTTTGGTCTACACGCGGCCACGCGGTTAGCGATCTCGGCCACAGCCAAAGGTCAAGGGAGACCTGGTTGGAGGGCAAGACGTGTGTAACTCACTTCGCCATTTTCTAGCTTGAAGACAAGCGTGACTTTAGAGCCGTCTACGGACTTCTTGACGACCTCGGACGCGACCCAGCCCTCGGTCGGGTCGACCTGCCACGCTCTCGTCCCCACGCCATAGCTCTCCGACATTTGGGGTGGTCGATTCCTGGTTTACTGAGAGCAGATGGAGGTCGCTGACGGGCGCTGGAAAAAGGAACCGGGAGGCTCGAAACGGGGAGTCGTCGTTCACGGAAGGAGGATGGATCTACCGCGAGTTAAGGGTGTTGGGGAGTCTCGTCTGGCCGGAGAAAAGAAGACATTCATAAGAGAGATTAAAACATGGAAATTGGGGTTGTAAGGATGACAGCCTGAGAGGAACTCCAGTATTCTCGCCAATGGATGCAATGGACAAGACGGAAGACGATGGATGACGCGGGTTTTAGGAATGCGTGTTTGTTTCTAGACTTTTTGAAGGAGGTCGCGAAATGCGGACACAGCTTCGGATAGGGGGATCACAAAAATTTGGGTGCAGGGGCCCTTTGCAAAGCACGGAAGGTGTTGGTGGTGGTGAAAAGTAGCACTGCGAGTACAAATGGCCCATGGGCGGCAGGGAGGTAAGGTAGCTGGTACAACCGTATCAGCACCACCGGAAACTGGAATCTGTACTCCGTACCGGGGGCGCGCGTGCAAGGACCCAGTGAAGCACGGGACTCTCTCTCTGTCTCTCCGTCTCTCCGTCTCTCACTCCTCACTCCTCACTCTCTCGCGTGTTTTAAGCAGATGCCAGCAAAGGAAACTATACGGGACTCACTGACTTCCATCCTCGAGTCGGCGCCCAGTGACTTCATTCCTTTTGGCAGCCACACAAGAAACGTCCCTGCATCATCCCTCTCTTGATCACCCTACCACACTTCTCGTTGGCCTTCATGCCAGTGAACGGGGATGCGGGTCCTGACTCGCCAGTTTCCTTCCTGCAGGGGGGCCCCATTCACCCAGCGTTTGGCTCCAAAATAAACGCACCGACCTGGATAACTCCCGGGGGTGGTGGTGCTGGTGGTGGATCTTCTCCTTTACGCAGGACCACGTTTCTTCCGCCGTTCCCTCCGCCACCCCATCATATGCATGAACGCGCCCCCTATTGAGGAAAACTAAGAAAAAGGTGTGAAACTTCCCCCCAACCACCAGTCACCAAAACTTGGAAACAGAAACGTTTGAACCAGATGAGCCAATCTTCGTTCGTCGGCTTTTCCTTCGGGCACACGTCATCCCTGTCGCAGGTCTTTCTCAGGTCTCCGTCCCACTCGCGCGGCCCAGGATGCTGGACACACAAAGTTCCGAAGCGTGGCGGCGGATGTTCCCGTTACTTTGCTGCTTCGAAACTTACTGTGGTATCTTTCACATGTGGGCGTTTTCCATGTTCCTCGTCTAGCCTTTTACAACCAAACCATCGCGATACTTCACGCGTACGCATCCCCATCTGTCTCTTGGCCATGTACCCAGTACATGCACCGGTGCAGATTACACGTGTAGAATCCCTGGGCGAAGATCCTCGCCAGAATAGGTTCGGCCGGGGACAGAGCAACCCTTGCCGCTCCAGCCCATCTCCAAATGTTTCTAGCGCGAACGACGCCATTTCTTCTAGCTCGACGCGTCCGAACTCTCTGCGCTCGGCAGACGAGCTTCAAGTCCTGCCTCGGCACTGCCCACTAGAGAGGGAGAGATGCCGTGCTGCAGTCAGTGAGTTGGGCATCGCGAAGGCATGTCGCCCATTCGTATAACCGCGAGCCTCATGAGCCCAACGAGCATAGGAGGTAGGTAGTAGCTGGTATAAGTGGTAGGGAGTAGTCACTGAGTATGAATCCCATACGTTCAATGCGTGTGGTTGGGTTTCCCCAGCAAGGAGTCTTCAAGTCTTCAACATAAGAGCAAATTAATACAACTCGCCATCTAAAATGCATAAATGCCCATTTTGCGCGAACCCCTGGCCCCTCCCTCCCAATTGAAATTTTTGTTGAACTATGCCACATGCCGTTTTGTCATTTATAATATTGGGCTCCGCTGTACGGATAAAATACCTAAAGGGGGACAGCCTAGGAGGTGGTTACTTAGATATCCCAGCATGCGGTCTTGTCATGTTGAAATTTTTGAGACGACAAGTTTCTTCTAACGATGCAAACCGTCCTAAAATAGGCCTTGCCTCCTAGTAGAGAACACGGGTCATGAGGCGGGCTAAAGGTTGCGAGACATGTAAGTGCTTGTTCACACAGATCCCCAAAGAAGACGATGGGGCGGGGGTGGTATACTTACAGCTCAGGGCTTCCAAGCTGTCCGAAATCTCCTTGATGTCCTCGGTCTTGACATCGCTGACGTCCGCCATCAGGTAGGCAATCTCGCCCTTGCTGTCGGAGATCTGTTTCTCGACGTTGTGATTTCCCAGGATCTCGTTGACCTTGCGCAACACGCCGGGAACGTTGCGGTGGATATAGATGACACGCGCCTGGTCGCGCCCCTCCAGCGAGATCGACCGCAACGTGATGGCAGGGAGGTTGACACTCCCGAGAGTGATACCCTGGTTGATGTACCGAACGAGCGCCTGGCCGACCTCGACACCGATAGCTCGCTGAGCCTCCTCGGTGCTTCCGCCGATATGCGGTGTCAGGATGATGTTCTTCAGCGACCGCAGATCCTCGGCCCATGAGCTCAGGTTGGCGGCAAAGTAGTCACCGTTCGCACCCGGCTCGTTGGGGTAAACGTCCAGCGCTGCTCCCGCGATCTGGCCGCTGCGCATGGCGTTGACGAGCGCAGGGATGTCCACCACGGTGCCGCGGCTGGCGTTGATGAGATAGGCACCCGTCTTCATCTGCTCGAGCTCCTTGGCGGAGATCATGTTCTTCGTCTCTGGCGTCTCCGGCACGTGGAGAGAGACGAAGTCAGCCTCCTGCAGCAGCGCCTGGAGGGTCGGCACCTGGGTCGCGGTGCCGATTGCCATCAGCGTGAGGACGTCGTAGTAGATGACCGACATGCCCATCGCTTCCGCCAAGACCGAGAGCTGCGAGCCAATGTGGCCGTAGCCGACGATTCCGAGCGTCTTCCCGCGGATCTCCCAGCACTTGGCGCTGACCTTGTTCCAGGTGCCCCGGTGCATCTCCAGCGAGCGGTCGGCCAGCTGGCGAGCCAGAGTGATGATCTCGGCGATCACCAGCTCGGCAACACTGCGCGAGTTGGCAAACGGTGAGTTGAATACGGCAATGCCGTTCTTTGCCGCATATTCTAGATCAACTTGATTTGTTCCAATACAGAAGCAGCCGATGACAAGGAGGTTCTTGGCCTCCCGGAGAACTTTCTCGGTCAACTTTGTCTTCGAGCGGATGCCAATGACTGTTACATCCCTTGACGCAGCGTGTTAGCATATTGGCCACCGAGGCAATGGGTCTTTTAAATATTCAGACAATCAGGTAATTGCGGGAACATCCCTATGACAAACAACACAATGGTGGGGTTTAGGGGGCGGGTGGGAGTCGCAAAAAAAAAAAAAAAGACTCCGAAAGACGGAGGATCGATGGGGTGACGCACCGAATTTTCTCAATGAGCTGATCCTCTGGTAATGAAGCCTTCAGAGCCTCGACCTGGTAACCCTCCGCCTTCAGGAGCTCTATGCCACTCTGATTGACATTTTCCAAGAGCAGGATCTTGATATCGCCCGTCTTGAAGGGCTTCAGCTGCTTGGCTGGCCCCTCTTGGAAACCACCCCCTGCTCGGAAGCTATGGCTTGCGATCGGGGAGTGAAAAGTGGTCGTTGGCGAGATGCTCAGGCTGTGCGAGACAGACTTGTTTGGCCGCTGGGCTATATCTCGTGCTTCTGCCATGATAGACTGGGTTCAATTCCTCTGGTTATGAGAGAATCCTTCAAAATAAACGGGCTTTACTCCGGGTTGTGACGTTCAGAAAAGTGTTGCTTCTCAGGGGAATACAAGTTATAAGCCAGTGGTGTTCTTGGTGGGGGCTGAGTCATACAGGTTCACGGCAAAATTGTTTTACAAATCCCCAACTTTTGGGAGCCATCACATCATACTTGGTGGCGGCGGGTATATTCATCTAGTGGCAGATTGTCGTCCTAACAAAAGTACACGGCTAGTTTGCATTTGAACTACCTCTGCCGATGGTCCCACTGTTAGGAAGGCTAATATCAGGGAACATCCCAGTCGCCTAAAGCTTTGCTTTCATGGACGTTCTCAACGGCACACTCGTACACTAGCATGCCACCTTGAACGACCTACAATACCGACACTTGCGGGAGAAAGTCAGTAACTCATGGGGAAGTCGGATTTCAAGTTAGTTAGACTACCAAGTAAGAATTACATTTCTTACACGGGACATGTATGTACGATTCATTCGTCACCAGGGCAGGGACTTCGGCACCGGGGCTGCATAAGTGACCTGTCGTTTTTACAGTGTACAGCTCGCCGTGGACATGCATATTGCGAGAAGGTTTTAATTGTGTTGGTTGAGCCGCAGACAGCCCACCAACATTCGTCTGTCTGCCCTTCGAGCCAGGCACTGGTCTGCATCTCTACCTTGTGCTATAGTTAGGTATGTGAGGCACGGAGGTGGCTCTAAACCCACCTCCAGCCATCATCCCGTGTCCATCCTCGAAACTGAAAGGGTGTTGGAAGGAAAAAAAAGCCATCAGAGTGCAAACCCTAAACTAGGTAAATCAACGCGTCTCAAAGCAAGAGAGAGAGAGAGCTATGATAGGACATGGCAAACCCCCATCCAGTATCCCCTGTGCAGTTGTAGTATTATTTTTCTATCACCTCACCCATGTACGCGATAAACACGTTCAAGAACGCACCGCAGTCGGAGATTATATGTGGCTGGGCCCGGGATTATGAAAAAGGGCCTAGAGGCAGGTATTGTCGACCACGACTTGGCTATGTCAGTGGGACTATGCTCGCGTCTCCTCTAGCTCTGTTTGCACTCGGCAGCCTCTTGCTTCGGCTTTGAGCCATCCTCCTGTCGTGGGGTTAGTAATTGGGCAGTGTTTTTTTCTCTCTCTCCGCCGTAGACGGTCATCTTACATCATCTTCCTCGGACTCCTCATCATCGTCATGGTCCTCGCTCAGGTCATCGTCATCCTCATCATCTTCGTCCTCGAACTCGCCCTCAAAGTCATCCTCATCAATCTCCTCAAAGGCAAGAGCCTCGCCAGTAAACCAGTCGATGGCACGCGGGATGAGCTTCTCCTTGATGTCCTCACCCAGCTGGTAATCCAGCTCGAGGCGCTCCTCAATGTCCGACGCGGCGTCGTCATCGTCCTCGGTCGGTGCCTTGGGCGGGGCGAAGAAGTTGAAGAATGACTCTGTGGGGACGGTCTTCTTGACAATGCGAGTTTGCTTCGTGTCTAGAGGGGATACTCGTGTTAGCAATCCTGCCGATGCAGCAGTTAGGACTTGTCACTTACTCTTGTTGCGCTGCTTCTTCTGCTCAACACGAACAGTCAGGTCCTTGCCAGCCTTCCACTCGACCTTGTCACCCTCGGCATGGTCGTAGATAAAGTCACCGCCATAACCACTCTCGTTCCGGTAGAAGTATGTCTTGGTGATGGTCTTGTTGGTGAAGAAATCGTTCTCGGCAAACTCGAAGATCAAGCGGAATCCAGGCTTATCAAGGTACTCCATGCGGATGTCGGTGAGACGCTTGAGAGCATCCTCATCACGGTCGGTGATCATCTCGGCGAGCGAGATCTGGTTCTTCATAGCCGAAAGCCAGAACTCGGGGATACCGGCGACATTGAGGTCCTTGTCCGCAACTCCCTCACCCGACTCGACAGACTCGCCCGACTTCTCTGCGGCACCCTCGCCTTCGCCCTCCTGGTCCATCTCCTCTCCAGCCTTGATCTCATCCTCGGAGGGTTCGGCTTGGCCCTTGACGATGGTGGAGCGTTTCTCGTACAGGGGAGTGAACTTGGCAAAGTACTTCTTCTCCAGCTGCAAGACTTCATCCTGGAACTCGGCCTCCAGCTTGGAGTGTTCCTTCTGGATGCCCTTCAGGCCGGCGACCCGACGCTTGATTTGGGGCGGGAGCGACTCGATGTAGCCCGACGATCGGCCGACGAGGGAGCTGAGGCGACCCTGGATCAGGGAGACCAGCTTGGGGTTCTGGGCAAAGATGGAGGCGGCGGCGGCACGGTCCAGGTCCTCTAGAAGAGGGGTCAGCGGTCAACATCTCGAGATAAAACAACCTCGGGCAGCAACTGGTTTCAACATACCTTCCTTGATGCTAGCAACTCCGGGCTGCTGGGCGTGCGACGAGATGGGAGCATTGCTCGCGGGGGTGTTCTGAGGGGTGCTGCGGGTTGGGGGTTAATTTTCCCATCTCTGGAATATAGCTTTGTTGGATGGGGGTTGATTGCAGGGACTTACGGAGCGGTGGGGATGTCTGGCCGCTTATTTCGGATGGGTTCCGCCATGATCGATGATGGCTGTTGGCGAGGATGAATGGGTGATGAAAAGGATGATGATGGGGTCAAAATGGGCTCTCACGCGTTGGCCAGGGAGATACAGATGCGAAGATCTGAGTGTGGTCAAGGCGAGGGAGGAATAGAAGTTTGCAAATTTGTGAGGATTGTTGAAAGATTGAGATGGGCGCGGCCTTGGGAGGTGGGGTTTTTTGAGAGAGGCAAATGTTGAGGGTACCGCCGAAATTTTTAATGGCCAATCGAGTCCGCCCTTTCCAATAGATTTCGCACGGTAGCGCAAAGTCGCAGTTACACCGCTTCCGTTCGGCCAGTGGAATTTGGGCGGGGTGAACCACCATAACAAAGTGGAAACACTGAACGGTCTTATCGGGCACCGCAGGTACCAAGGTACCTTCAAAGAATCGCGCCTTGGCGGCCTGA
>Ga0164242_10006229_pt1 | contig 13162 bp, 9 predicted proteins | sample OricomgcompostMG_FD_108783 | JGI IMG/M metagenome (GOLD analysis project Ga0164242, IMG submission 108783) | Miracle-Growth compost microbial communities from Emeryville, California, USA - Original compost - Miracle growth compost (MG) ...
AGTCTTGCACCTGAAAAGTATTTCCAAGAAATCTTTTCAAATTGGTCTTTACGGTTGAAATTTTTGCACCCTTATCTGGTTTTATTTCAAGTGAGGTAGCCTGATTGGGCATATTAAAAAGATCGCGGGCAAAAGCAATAGGTGTAAATATATAATTGTCGTCATACTGCTTTTCAATAGCAAAAATACCGGATACGGGAATAAAACGGGAAGTTAGCAGATGCTGAGAAACAGGGTTTAATATTTGTTTATTGTTGGGGTAACTTATTTTAAGTGGATAAAAGGCATTGTTTAAGGAAACATTTAATCCATATTGAATACCTCTTCCAATAACCGCATAAGGCTTTCCTGCCTTATAAAGATCAAAATCCCCCAATACAATAGACTTGTCTATTTTGCTTTCTTTAAGAAAGTTGCTTGAAACGCCCTTTACTTTTACAACTCTTTTGTCGTTTCGGTATTCTACTAAAGCATTTTCTTCTACCACTTGAGTAACAATGCCTACCCCTTTTATATTTTTTACTTGAGCAATGAAGGTAGAATCGGTAGCAAACGCATTTCCTTTGATGACAGAAACTTTTATCTCTGCGTCAAAAGTATTGTAAAGATTCCTGATGAGTCCCTCAAGCCCGTTGAATACGGAGAGAACAATAACCAGTGCTGCCGTCCCAAAAGCAACAACCAACATAGAAAGTATAGAAATAACATTTATAAAACTTTGTTTCTTCCGAGAAAAAAAATACCTGCGTGCAATAAAAAAAGAGAGGTTCATATTTTAACTGAGGAGCAAAAGCTCTATACTAATTTATATCTGTTTGATCCTGACCTTCATCCACAGAAGGTGGTTTTTGTATTTTTGCGAAGAGTGCCTCCATTTTTGCAGCATGTTCGCTAGAATCGTCTAAGTAAAACGTCAATTGAGGAATAACCCGTACTTGTTTTCCGATTTTTCCACCCAAAAAATTCCTTATTTTAGATTTTTCAGTTTGAATCCTCTTCAGTATTTCTGCTTTATTTTCTACTACTAAAAAACTAAGAAAAACCTTTGCAATACTTAGGTCTGCGCTCATTTTTACTTCAGTAACTGTAATAAAAGCATTACCAAAAAGACTTTTTGTATCCCTTTGAAAAATTTCGGCCAGTTCTTTCTGAATTAGCTTCCCATACTTCTGCTGCCGTTTCGATTCCATTTTTTGTAATAGTTTTAATTGATATATTTACTCAAATAATGCCGTTTATCTTAGTTTTAAATATAAGCCAAATATAAAAGAAAGGTTAGTCTTTTGGTCAATTTTTTCAAAACACACAATCCGCTCAGGATCTTTTTATTACTGATAATCTTATGTATTATCAGGGGCTCTTTTTTGCTTAAAGGTGTTCCGCTCATAGTTCCGGAACTTTATTGGAAACTCATAGGAGAAAAAATAGCCGGGGGAGCTGTAATGTATAAAGATGTATGGGTACTACTAGAACCGCTTTCTGCTGGGTTTTACAGGCTGTTTGCTGGCTTGCAAAATCCTTATTCGGGTTTAAAGATGGCAAGCATTGCACTTGTTCTTTTTCAGGCCTTTTTCTTTAATTTCCTCTGTAACAACAATAACCTTTTCAACCGAAAAACCTTTTTCCCTGCACTCTTCTACATTATTTTTTCAAATTTATTCTTCGATTTTTTAACCACCCCTCCGGTTTTACTTGGGCTTTGTTTTCTTTTACCAGCTTTGCATCTTATAATAATACAGGTAAGGCTTAAGTTAAATGACCAGAGCATGTTGCTTACAGGAATTTTAATTGCCCTGGCGAGCTTGTTTTTTTTACCCTTTATTGCTTTTCTTTTAATTTTCTTAATCACTCTGCCTTTTTTTGTAGCGGCTACATTTAGAAGATACTTACTACTGTTTTTAGGCTTTCTCTTGCCTTTTCTCCTAACAATTCTTTATTATTTCTACCAAAATGGAGCAAATACTTTTTTCGCACATTTTCTTTTTCCTTATTTTTTAACCTCTACAAACCACTTTATTGAATTAAAATTTATCGGGCTTATACTGCTGCTCCCAATTATCTCCTCTTTTTTAGGCATTTGGATGGCTCTTTTCTTCTCCAATTACATTAATTATCAATTTAAAATTTTTAAACTAATGCTGGTTTGGCTTCTTGCCGGTGTTATCGCTTTTCTACTATCTACCCGGTTTGCACCGTCTCAGCTTTATACTCTTGTCCCCGCTTTTGCGTATTTTAGTACCCATTATTTTCTTCTTCAAAGAAAGAAATTATTTGCGGAGATTGTTTTTTGGGTCATTCTCCTTGGAGTATTTTGCCTTGCGACAGGTTTTCTATATGGATTTCCGGGAAAAATAGGCAAACCGGAAATAGCGAAGCAATTGATTGTACAACAGGCAAAAGTTTTGCCGCCGATTTCACTTAAAGGAAAAAAAATTGTAGTGCTTGGTTATGATCCTGCCTTATATAGAGAATCTATGTTGGCAACCCCTTATCTTAATTGGGAATTGGCAAAAAAACAATTTTCCAGATTAGACAATTTTCAAGCTATTAGTATTATATATAGAAACTTCCAAACAGATCTTCCCGATGTAATAATTGATGAGGAGCAGGTTATGCCCAAGGTTTTTAAAAGAATCCCTATTTTAGAAGAGCAATATATGCAACGTGGAAATGGTGTGTGGGTATTAAAACCTTCTTCTGCAATAAAAGACGAATAGGCTTGGCATTCTTTTACTCAACAGCAAGCAATTTTCCCTACTCTTTGCTCATGTCTACCTCCTTCAAAAGGTGTATTTAAAAAACATTGAACACATTCTTTAGCAAGGGAAAGTGCGATAAATCGGGCAGGAAGACACAATATATTGGCATTATTATGCTTTCTGGAAAGCCCGGCAATTTCTTTATTCCAACAAAGGGCAGCTCGTATATCCTGATGTTTATTGGCAACCATCGCCACTCCATTACCACTGCCACAAATCAAAATTCCAAAATCGGAAGCTTTCGTAGCTACCGCATCTGCCACCGGATGTGCAAAATCGGGATAATCTACAGAAGCGTTGGAAAAGGGGCCAAAATCTTTAACTTCATACCCGTCTTCCTGAAGGGCTTTAATGATTGCACTTTTATATTCAAAACCGGCATGATCGCCACCTATGGAAATTTTCATTTTAATTATCGGTTAGCAAGATCTTATTTTTTAAATATGTTTTCTTTTCCTATTCACAAAGAAGGAGACAAAGATGCTTATTTCATAAAGCAAATATAAGGGCACTCCAACCATCATCTGGCTAATCATATCGGGCGATGGTGTTACAACTGCTGCAACAGCAAAGAGAATAACAACGGCATGTTTCCTATATTTTCGCATATAACCCGGAGTGATAATCCCGAATTTGCTTAGAATAAAAACCGCTATCGGAAGCTGAAACATTAACCCTCCGGAAATTACAATCATGCAAAGTGTTCCTATATACGATGTAATATCAAACTGATTTACAATCATAGGATCTAAAGTATAATTGGCAAGGAAGTTTATGGAGAGAGGTGCCATAATGTAGTAACCAAAAAAAATCCCCAAAACAAACAACACCGTAACAGAAAACACGGTACCACTAATTTGTTTTTTTTCATTTTGGTATAACCCGGGCTTAATAAAGGACCAAAACTCCCAAAAAATGTAGGGGAAAGCAACAATAAACCCTATTGTAAAAGCAGCCAAAAAGTGCATAGTAAACTGTCCGGTTACTTGGCGGCTTTGCAATGAAAAATTGATTTTTTCAACGCATGTTGCCGGACTAATCTTGCAAAGCATTCGATAAGTCCAAAAACCGGGCTTGGCCGGTGCAAGCAAGATGTTTGAAAAAATAAAATCCATCTTGACAAAAGCACCCGTAAAGCAAACACAAACAGCTATGAAGGACCGTATTATGTGCCATCTTAGGGCTTCTACGTGATCCAGGAAAGATAACGCTTGTGTATCTTCCTGCTCTTGATCGTTACCAATCTCAATCTGTTGTTGCATAAAAAAAGAAACTCAGCAAATAAACGGGGATGTTCTCTGCTGATTGTTTTACAAGTATCTTATTTATGATAAAGAGGAAAATTTTTCATCCAAGCGTTCACTTCTTCTTTTAAGTCTTTTAGTTTCGCTTCGTTGGTGTGATTTTTTAAAGCCGTATCTATCAAATACACAATTTTCTCCATATCCGCTTCTTTCATACCTCTAGTGGTAATTGCTGCGGTACCCACCCGGATGCCACTGGTAACAAAAGGTGATCTTTCATCGAAAGGCACCATATTCTTATTTATAGTGATATCTGCCTTAATAAGCGTATTTTCGGCCAATTTTCCGGTTAATTCGCCTTTGTTTCTGAGGTCAATTAACATAAGATGATTGTCTGTACCTCCAGATATTAGATTGTAACCTTTGGCCAAAAAAGCTTTTGCCATAGTGGCAGCATTCTTTTTTACCTGAATTATATAATCTTTATACGCATCGGATAATGCTTCAAAAAAAGCAATTGCCTTCGCTGCAATTATGTGTTCCAATGGACCACCTTGAGTTCCCGGGAAAACAGCCATATCAAGCAACGATGCCATAGATTTTATTTCACCTTTGGGTGTTTTATGTCCCCAGGGATTCTCAAAATCATTTCCCATCATAATAACACCACCCCTTGGCCCTCTTAGCGTTTTATGAGTAGTACTTGTAACGATGTGGCAATGTGGAAGCGGGTCGTTTAAAAGCCCCTTTGCAATAAGCCCGGCAGGGTGCGCAATATCGGCCATAAGCAGTGCTCCCACAGAGTCGGCAACTGCTCTCAATGTTTTATAATCCCAATCTCTTGAATAAGCAGAAGCGCCGCAGATAATAAGCTTTGGTTTTTCTCTTTTCGCAATATCGGCCACTTTATTGAAATCGATTGTTCCGGTTTCCTTTTCTACTCCGTAAAAAACGGGCCGGTATAGCTTTCCTGAAAAATTTACAGGAGAACCGTGCGTAAGATGTCCCCCATGGGAAAGGTCAAAACCGAGTATAGTATCACCCGGATTGAGGCAGGCTAGCATTACCGCAGCATTTGCCTGAGCCCCTGAATGTGGTTGTACGTTTGCCCATTTTGCCCCAAAAAGTTCTTTTAAACGATCAATTGCCAACTGCTCCGATTCATCAACAACCTCACAGCCACCATAATATCTTTTCCCGGGAAGCCCTTCGGCATACTTATTGGTAAGCACACTTCCTGCGGCTTCCATAACTTGTGGAGATGTAAAATTTTCGGAGGCAATAAGCTCAATTCCCTCTTCTTGTCTTTGATATTCTCTTTCTATAATATCAAAGATTTTTGTATCTCTTCTCATCGTTTTATTAGGCAAATTAGAATTGAAAACGCAAAAATAGTCTAAGTTAGTTTAGGAAACAAAAACCTTCCCGTATAAGATTTTTATTCTTACTCTTGCCTTGTTTATAAAGGGAATAACTAAATATAAGTAGAAAAAGAAGAGCCTTATAATCTATTTTCCAGCTTAGGGTCTTCCTTTCTTAATATCCATCCCCTGAATTTACACCCATAAAGGAGCCCCAGTAAGTGTTTACAGATGCGTAGTGGTGACTGTTTGTTTCCGGCCAATGGTCTTTATCAAATCCCGGTGCATTTTCCAACACTTCTTTCTTTTTATCCAGGATAAAAGCTCTTTTTCCCGGCTTTACTTTTAATGCACCAAAGGGTATGGCAAAAAGTTTTTCTCCAAAATTTAAGAACCCGCCAAACTCAATAACAAAATACTCGATTTTCCCATTCCTTATATCCAACATTATATCTTTAATTTTTCCAAGATGTTCTTCTTCGGAATTAATAACTTCATCGCCAATAATAGAAGAAGCGGTAAGAAACCGAATAGGCCAATTTACATTTGCACCCTCATGATTGAAACCGGTTTGATTGTCTTTTTCAAAGTTTGTCATATCTAAAAAATTTAAAGTTTTGTACTAAAACCAATTTTTAATATTAAAGAAAAAAGTCTTAAAAAAAAATACTAAAACTTTTAATTGCTGTGTAAATTGCCGTTACGTCGTTCTATTGCATTGAGCGTAAGCATAAAATAAAAGTATTCAACTGGGCAGTAGTAGATAGTATCAATATTTTATCAATTTTGCGTTACGAATAGGAGGTGATTTTGCTTTTAATCCCTTAAATTTACTTTAAAATTTTAACGCCTCTCTGCCTTGAAATTCCTACACATATTTCGGAAATCGGTATATATTTCTGCTATAGCTGTCTTTGTGCTTACTTTTTGTGCAGGCATCGGGGTCTATATTTTTAAGGATAAAATAACCAACCTGCTTGTGCAGGAGATAAATAAACGCCTGGCAACAGAAATTCAGGTAGGGAAAATAGATCTTACCGCTTTTTCAAACTTCCCCAACCTTTCCTTAAAATTTTCCAATGTTAAGATTAAAGAACCGGACACTTTTTCCAAAGGCGAAGCGAAAGGCAACCTCGTAACGGCAAAAACACTCTTTTTTACTTTCAATCCCATAGATCTTTTAAGAAAAAACTACCAAGTCGAACAAATTACACTACAAAATGCAAAAGTAGATCTAAAAGTTAATAAAGAAGGGAAAGGGAATTTTTACATATTTAAAAGAGATTCAAGTGCCTCCAATCTACAACTAAGCCTAAATCTGAAAAAAATACGATTAGAAGACGTAATTGTAAATTTCAAGTATGCGCCCTCTTCTCAGTATTATAGTATCCTTCAGAAGAAGGCAACTGCCCGGTTTTCTGTGGAAAACAACCTCTATTCCATTGCGCTTGAGGGGAATCTTTTTATTTATGATATTACGATTGCAGGGCAAAATTACATTCGGGAAAAAGCAATTACTATTAGCAGCCAACAGGTGCTTTCAACGCAGGATAAATACCTTAAAATACTACCTTCCAAGCTAGTAGTGGGAAAATCTGTATTTGATGTAAAAGGGCAATATGACTTTAAGAATACAAACCATATTGACTTAAGTATGGAGGGAGAAAAAGGTAAATTACAAACACTTGTATCGCTACTGCCTTCAGACATTGCCAGCCGCTTAGAAAATTATGAAAGCGAAGGAGATGTTTTCTTTTCAGCCAGACTGGCAGGTGCGGTAAGCGAAACAAGAAACCCTTTACTGACCGTTTACTTTGGTTTTGATAAGGTCTCTATTATGCAGCCGGAAACAAAGGCTAAAATCGAAAATGCAACGCTAAGGGGTTATTTTACCAACGGAGAAGCCAAATCTACTCGTTCTTCTCTATTAAAGATAGACCGTTTCAGCTTTTCCTTTCAGGGGAAGTCCTTTTCAGGTGCTTTTCAAGCTTTTAATTTTCATGATCCTTTTATTCAATTTCAATGCAAGGGAGATATTGATTTAAAGGCACTCGCAACATTTTACCCGATAAAAGAAATAAAAAAACCTTTTGGAAATGTTTCCATAAACCTTTCTTTTGCCGGGAAAACAACTGATTTTAAAACCAATCCACAATTTATTCATGCCTCCGGGGAAATTACCCTCAAAAACACGGCATTCAAGCTTATCAATAACAATGTCTCCTATACTTTTTCAGGACTCAAGGGTATTTTCCTCTTCAATCGAAACGATGTTGCGGTAACAGACTTCTCTGGCTCGGTTAATACCAATGATTTTCTTATAAATGGCTATTTTAAAAATCTTATAAGCCTGCTCTTCTTTCAAAAAAATACGCTCCTTGTAAATGCCGATTTTACCTCAAGCTTCTTAAACCTGGATGCACTCTTGCCAAAACAAGAAACAAAAGAAGGTGTTGCTTCTTCAGATATAAACCTACTCCCTCTAAAAGCAAACTTAAGATGTAAAATAGGGAAATTCAAATATCAAAATTTGGTAGTTGACAGCTTAGAGGGGCTTGTTAATTATGCAAACCCTATATTAGACTTACAAGGCTTTTCTGCTAACTTCGCAGGAGGGAGCATGCATTTTGATGCACATTGTAAACAAGGGAAGAAATCGAAAGAAATAAACACAAAAGCAAGCTTTTCAGGGATAAAAATGGACAGCCTTTTTTATGCTTTTAACAACTTCGACCAAACTTTTCTCACAGAAAAAAACATAAAAGGGGTAGCATCCGGAGCGGCAACACTTTTTGTCCCTATAAAAGATAATGCAATTGACTTTCCTAACCTGCTTGGCAATGTAAAACTTACGGTAAAAGACGGGGAACTTAATGCTTTTACACCCATGCAAAAGCTCAGTTTATTTATTGAAGAAAAGGACTTGTACAACATTCGGTTTTCTGAACTTTCCAACGATTTTATTATCAAAGAAAATAAGATCATAATACCTGAGATGTGGATTAAGTCAAGCATCTCCAATATAAAAATAACGGGTGAACAAACTTTTGACAATACCTTAGACTATAAGCTTACTATTCCACTAAAAAACTTTAAAAAGAAAAAAGACAGAGACGAGGCTTTTGGTGCAATCGAAGATGATGGCCGGGGGAATGGCAATATCTTCTTAACTTTGAAAGGTCCTGCAGACAACTTTAAAATTGGCTATGACACTCGCAGAACCGGAGAAAAAATTAAAAATGATTTTCTTCGGGAAAAGAAGGAATTGAGCGATATTTTAAAAAACAGGCATTCATTAAATCCCTTTCATGGAGATAAAAACCCGGAAGTCAATCAAGACGAATATTTTAATTTTTAAGGGCTTTGGACTTATTTTCCACAAACTCTACGATAAACGTAGTCCCTTTGTCTTGTTCGGAAAACACTTTTATTGTACCTCCCAATTTTTCCACTGCCATTTTTACTAAATATAAACCCAAGCCCGTTCCCAAAGAGTTTTCATTTACCTTATAGAACATTTCAAATATTTTTGTGCTTTGCTCCTTTGACATTCCCAATCCATTATCTTCAAATAACAGTGTAGCCCCATTTTCTTTTGTTGCTATTTGAATTTTCAAATAACTTTCGGATTTTGCCCCATCTCGATATTTAATAGCATTTTCGATGAAATTTTGCAGAATTGAATATAATAACTTTGTATCGCCATAAAAAGGGAAAGGCTGGCTTATGCTTACCTCAAACCGCATCTTGCTATATTCGGGCAGATTACTAAAACTACCAAGAATATCATTTACCATTTCTTTAAAATCGATTTTTTCTTTTGTAAGCAAGACTTTCTTTACCTTTGTAAAATTTAATAGATCCGACAAGGTTGCATCTAAGCGCTTTGTACTTTTTGAAATATGCTCTAAATAGATTTTTGCCTTTTCTTCGGAGACATCTTTAATTCCCACATTAGTTAACCCGATAATAGAGTGCAAAGGGCCTTTAAGATCATGAGATGCCTTGTATACAAAAGCATCGAGCTGATGATTCTTTTCCTCTAACTCTTTAGTCCTTTCATGTACTTTTTCCTCCAGTTCTTTATTTATTTTTTCCTTAAGCTGCTTCTTTTCTTCCAGTTGAAAAATCATTTGCCTGTATATGCTGTTATTTTCTTTCATCAAAAGCTTTATACGGTCTGCCAATGCAAATGAGAATAGGAAAATCTCTCCTAAAACCCCAAAGTTAAAGACGTAAACCGAAAAGATGCTATTGGTAGATGTAACATAGCTAAATGCAGAAAATGCAAACCCGAGGAAAAGCGCAGAAAATGCCAATATGTAAAACCTTGCAGCCTTATATCCTTGCAACCATCGTACTATGCCTGCCATAAAAATAAAAAAGAGTGGTATTATGTCGAGCCAAATGGCATATTCCAATTCCGGTGCAATGGTAAGTGCAGCAAGGAAAATTACGGTACGTATAGCTAAAAAGACCCAAATACCCCAATCAAAGATTGGTATACTCTTTTGTGTGTTTAAGAAAAGCCGGGCATACAACAAGCACCAAACAACCATCATATAAAGTGCTACCGGGAAGGCATATTTATTTATTCCGGGGTGGCCTGGCCACAAATATTGAAAACCAAGTCCATCTTGTGTTAAACAGTAAAGCCCAATGCTCAGGATATATAAGACATAATAGAGATAGACAAATTCTTGTATGGAAAAGAAAAGAAAAATATTATAGATGGCAATGGCTGCAATAATCCCATAAAATAAGGCAAGACACAAATATTCCGTGGTAGCATAGTGTGTAAAAAAGGGGAGTGTGCGAATTTCAGCAATCATTCCTACCGGTTCTACAGACTGAATACGGATATACCCTGTACTTACCCCGGCAGGAAGGGGTGGCAATTGGTGTATAAAGTTTTTATGCTTAAATTCTTTATAGGAAAAAGGATATAAATCTCCCCCTTCTTTTACGAGGAATTTTCCTTTCCCAATGGGGAAATAAACAGTATAATTATCTATTCGGAAATCAAATAATTCAAACAAGAGAGGCTGCTTTTGCTTACGTTGGTCTGTAATAAAAAAACGAAGCCAGTAAGTCGAATGCGTATTGCTGTTTTTAGGAATTTCCATCCAGTTGGAACGGAAATGCCCGGCATAATCTCCTCTAATATCGTCTATAGTAAACGTAGAAAAAGTATCTTGAAGAATAGCTAATTTTTGCCCTGTCAAACAAAATTTCTCTGTTTTATCTTTCAGGACAAGAGTGTCACTCGCTTTTACAAAAGAAGAGAAAAATAACAGAGGGAGCAGAAGAAGGAACAATATTTTTCTCAAGGAAGTCAATATACTTCATAATTTACGTATACGTACGCAGGGCAATGCAGATGGTTTACATTTAGCAACAAGGAATAACCATTTTGAACCATAGAAATCCTTTTTTTAATTAATAGGTTCGGATTCTTTAGTATAAACAAAACATTAAGTGAAATAAAAGTGCCTTATATCGTAAATATCTATACATTATATCTTTAGTAAAACTATCTAGGTGCCATTATCTTCTTTTCTCAAAACGCATTATTTCTAGACTTCTTCCAGCCATGTTTTAAAAAAGACAAAATTCCCTGCAAATTTTTTATAAAGGTTTTCCTCTAATGCTGCTTCGTAATTTAATCTAAAATCTGTCAAAACAGGTACACTGTCTGTCAAATATTGAAGGGAATAAGTAATGCCCTCGGTTGCCAGTTCTTCATTTAAAAGCCGTAAAACTTTACTTTCTTTAAAATGACCTGTTTTTAAAACCAAAGGTATATACGCTTCCTTAATATAATGAAGCCATTCTTTTTCAATGCCTTTTTCTACATTAAAAGTTATACTATATAAAACCATTTATGATACAATTTAAAATAAAAACAAGTATGGAACTTTATCTTCTCAAAATAATATTTTTTTAACTATATCGTATACTTTTTATTCAAACAATACAGATTAATAACTGTTTTTTTACGTATTCAGCAATCTGATTTTATAGTAGAATGAACATTTGGTGGAGAGCCTTGTTTATTGTGCTATCCCCTTAAATTATTTTTTGTATTTTTGCCTTTGGAATTTTTTGTCTATAAAAGGGTTCGGCAAGTTTTAGTTTGGCTTACCTTCTGTTTTATTCCATTTAACTAATTATAAGTACTTGAAGCTATTTGCTTTTAACAAAAACTTGCCTATGAACCATACCTTATTTGCTAATCTAATAAATGGCTGATATAATAAAATTATTACCGGATTCACTTGCAAATCAGATTGCAGCCGGGGAGGTTGTTCAAAGACCTGCATCTGCTGTCAAAGAATTATTAGAGAATTCTATAGATGCCAATAGTAAAAAGATACATCTTCTTGTGAAAGATGCCGGAAAACAGTTGATACAAGTAATTGATGATGGCAAAGGGATGTCTGAGCAAGATGCCCGCATGTCTTTTGAACGCCATGCTACTTCAAAATTAGCTACTTCCGAAGACCTTTTTAATATAAGAACACTTGGATTTAGAGGCGAAGCACTTGCCTCAATTGCTGCAGTTGCACAAGTGGAGCTTAAAACGCGTCGAGAAGAAGATGAATTGGGTATCATTATAAAGGTCGAAGGTTCTGAGTTCAAAAGCAAAGAAGCAGAAGCATGCCCTCAAGGAACTTCTATTTCGGTAAAAAATCTTTTTTATAATGTACCCGCCCGAAGAAATTTTCTTAAATCAAATCCGGTAGAACTTAGGCATATTCTGGAAGAATTTCAACGAGTAGCGTTGAGTGCACCGGAAGTTACATTTACCCTTATGCAAAATGATCTGGAGATATACAATCTTCCCGGAGAAAAGCTCAGTAAGCGGATAATAGGACTTTTTGGAACAGGGTATAAAGAACAGCTTATCCCTTGTCAGGAAGAAACCGAACTATTAAGGATCAAAGGATATATCGGTAAACCCTCCAGTGCTAAAAAAACACGGGGAGAACAATTCTTCTTTGTCAATAACCGCTTTATAAAAAGCAATTATTTGCACCATGCGGTAAAGAATGCTTTTGGCAATTTAATCCCCAATGACAGCTACCCTTTTTATGTACTCTTTTTGGAAATAGATCCCAAGTGCATTGATATTAATGTACACCCAACAAAAACAGAAATAAAGTTTGATGATGAGCGTACGATGTATGCTATTTTACTGGCTGCAGTCAAAAAAGCGCTGGCTTTTCACAATATAACCCCTTCGCTCGATTTTGAGCAGGATGTCAATTTCAACCTATTGAACCCGGATTTAGAAACAGCTAACCTTAAGTCTGCGGGTAGATATTCAGATTTTCCTTCTTCCGACAAAAATCTTAAAGACTGGGGTCGTTTGTATGAAAACTTTGAAAAAGGTTCGCAAAATACCAATCAAGAGCCTCCTGAAATGCACCAATCTTCTTTTATTGTAGAAAGTGCTGCCAATAATACCAATGCAAGGGGATTTCGAGAAGAGTTTACAGGAGAAAACACTTCTACTTTTCAGCTTCATCTTCGATATATTGTTTCTCAGATAAAATCGGGAATGGTAATTGTCGACCAACAAGCTGCAAAGGAAAGGATCCTCTATGAAAGGTATCTTGGAGTACTGGAAAACAAGCTTGGTGGTTCTCAACAATTTCTTTTTCCGCAGACGCTTGAATTAAATCCTACCGATTTTGCATTGGCAATGGAGTTGGAAAAGGAAATTAAAACACTCGGCTTTGTTTTTAGCATTTTTGGAAAAAATACGATTGTTATAAATGGTATTCCCGCAGAT
>Ga0164242_10006230_pt1 | contig 13162 bp, 12 predicted proteins | sample OricomgcompostMG_FD_108783 | JGI IMG/M metagenome (GOLD analysis project Ga0164242, IMG submission 108783) | Miracle-Growth compost microbial communities from Emeryville, California, USA - Original compost - Miracle growth compost (MG) ...
AGCGAGTCCATGCCGTCCAGGTACTTCAGCGGGACAGGCACACCGATCACCGGCAGCGTCGTCAGTGAGGCGACCATGCCGGGCAGGTGCGCAGCGCCACCGGCCCCGGCGATGATCACGCGAAGACCGCGGCTTGCGGCCTCCTGCGCGTAGGACGCCATGTACAACGGCGTGCGGTGCGCCGACACGACGTGCGCCTCGTACGCGACACCGAACTCGTCCAGCGCCTCGGCGGCCGCACCCATCACCGACCAGTCCGAGTCGCTGCCCATCACGACACCGACCACAGCAGTCACGAGGCGTCCCCGTTCGCGAGATAGTCCGCAGCCGCCCGAGCGCGCGCCCGCACCGCGTCGAGGTCGGAGCCCAGCGCGGTCACGTGCCCGACCTTGCGCCCGGGACGGAACCCCTTGCCGTACAGGTGGATCTTCACGTCCGGGAACTTCGCCATGCAGTGATGGACGCGCTCGTCGATGCCCTTAGGGCGCACGTCGTCCGGCCCACCGAGCAGGTTCGCCATCACCACCCACGGTGCGGTGACGCCGGTGGTACCCAACGGATAGTCGAGAACGGCGCGCAGGTGCTGCTCGAACTGCGACGTGCGGGAGCCCTCGATCGTCCAGTGCGCGGAGTTGTGCGGACGCATCGCGAGCTCGTTGACCAGCAACCGCCCGTCGGTCGTCTCGAACAGCTCGACCGCGAGCACGCCGGTCACCCCGAGCGAGGACGCGATCCGCAGCGCGAGCTGCTGCGCCTCGTCCGCCAGCGACTCGGGCAGCGCCGGCGCAGGCGCGATCACCTCGACGCAGATGCCGTTCTCCTGGACGGTCTCGACGACCGGCCACGCCGCACCCTGCCCCCAGGGCGACCGGGCCACGTCGGCGGCGAGCTCGCGCGCGATCGGCGCCTTCTCCTCACCGAGCAGCGCGATCCCCGAGTTCAGGACGTCCGCGGCGTCCTCGACCGAGTCGACGACCCAGACGCCCTTGCCGTCGTAGCCGCCGGTCGCGGCCTTCAGCACCAACGGCCAGCCGACGGACGAGCCGAACGCCGCGAGGTCGGACGCCGAACCGATCGGCGCCCACCGCGGGCACGGAATGCCCAACTCGGTGAGCCGCGCCCGCATCTGCAGCTTGTCCTGTGCAAATCGCAGCGCCTCGGCGCCCGGGTGCACCTTCACCCCGTCGGCGGCCAGCGCGGCGATGTGGTCGTTGGGGACGTGCTCGTGATCCCAGGTGACGACATCGCAGCCGGCGGCGAATTCTCGAAGAACGTCGAGGGAACGGTAGTCACCGACCATTACGTCGCCTGCGACGAGCGCGGCACCGTCGTCGGCGCTGTCGGCCAGGATCCGCAGCGACTGACCCAAGGCAATACCGGCCTGATGTGTCATCCGGGCCAGCTGGCCGGCGCCGACCATGCCCACGACGGGCAATCCGGTGCGGTCGTCCACGGGAGTCAAGGGTAGGGCAGCGGCTGAGCGCTCGCCGAGCAAGGGCCGAACCGGCCGGTTTTCCTCGGTAGGCTCAGCCACAATGACCGCCACCACGTCCCGTCCGGCGCTGCGCGACTACCTGCGCACGTCGTGGCGCGTCCTGCTGAAGGAGATCGCCGCCTTCGGGGTGATCGGCGCGCTCGGGTTCGTCGTCGACGAGACCCTGTTCAACATCTTCTTCCACGACGGGCAGATCGTCGCCAAGACGATCTCGACGATCGTCGCCACCGTCGTCACGTACGTCGGGAACCGCTACTTCTCGTTCTCACACCGCGCCCGCACCGGCATCGCCCGCGAGACGACGATCTTCTTCGGCATCAACCTGATCGTCCTGGTGATCAGCCTGATCGTGCTCGGTGTCGCCGAGTACCCCCTGCACCTCAAGCACCACCGTCTCGCCATGAACGTCATCAACATCGGGACGATCGGGATCGGCACGCTGTTCCGGTTCTGGGCCTACAAGCGGTTCGTGTTCCTGCATCCGGACGCGGTGCCCACGCCCGAGAACATCGACGTCGAGCTCGCCGAGTAGTCGGCGGACCGAGAACCGGGTCAGGCCGAGAACCGGATCAGACCGAGAACCGGACGGCGCCGCGTGCCGCCGCGGCGAGATCGGCCGCCATCGCCGGGACGTCCACGTCCGACGACAGCAGCCCGGACGTCACCCGGACGTGCGGCGGCGGCGACGGCAGCGTCCAGAACGGCGCACCCGGGGTGACACCGATCCCCCGGCTGGCCAGCCGCACCACCGCGGCGGTCTCGTCGACCACCGGCAACCAGATGTTGATGCCGTCGTTGCCGCCGATCTCGATACCTTCGGCGGCGAGTGCGTCCACCAGCCCGGCCCGGCGCCGCGCGTACTCCCCGCGGGAGGCGGCCACCTGCCGCACGGCCACCCGGTCGGTCAGCAGTGCCAGCAGCAGGCGCTGCAGCAGCCGGCTGCTCCAGCCCTGCCCGAGCTGGCGCAGCGCGGTGATGCGCCCGATCAGCTCGGCAGTGCCCGACAACGCGGCGAGCCGCAGGTCGGGTCCGTGGGACTTGGCGAAGCTGCGGACGTGCAGCACCTGGTCGGGAAGGTACGCACCGAGGCTGATCGCCTCGGCCGTCGCGATCGCTCCGGCGGAGTCGTCCTCGATCACGACCGTGCCGGTGCCGTCGAGCAGCTCGGCGAGTTCGCGCGCGCGGGCAGCCGTGAGCGAGACGCCGGTCGGGTTCTGCGCGCGGGGCTGCAGCTGGACGACCGCGACCGGGGACGACAACGCGGCACGCAGGCCGTCGACGGTCATGCCCTGTTCGTCCACCGCGACGCCCACGACGTCGGCGCCGTTCGCCTCGAGCAGGTCGAGCAGCGGCGGGAAGCACGGCTGCTCCACGACGACCCGGTCGCCGAAGCCGACCAGGACGCGCGTGGCGAGCTCGATGCCGTCCATCGCGCCGTCGACGACCGTCAGCTGCTCGGCCGCGTACGGCCAGTCCGCTCGCAGCACCGCCGCCAGCTCGGGAAGCACCGGGTCGTCCAGGTAGCTGCCCGGCGACGCGACGCCGGTGACCGCGCCCAGTGCGCGGTCGAGGTCGGGCAGCAGCGCGGGGTCGGGTACGCCGGTCGACAGATCCAGCGCGAACGCCGTGTGCCTGTCGAGCGCGCGCTGGTAGCGGGGTGACCCCGGCGCCTGGCGTTCGGTGACTGTGGTGCCGCGGCGCCCGTCCGTGCGGATCGTCCCCGACCGTGCCAGCAACGACCACGCCGCGCTGACGGTCGTCGGCGACAGTCCGAGCTCCTCGGCGACCGTGCGGATTGGCGGCAGCCGGTCGCCGTCGACCAGCACCCGGTCGCGCATCGCCCTGGTCACGGCGGCCGCGAGACCCCGCGCGGACGGTTCGGCGAGGCGCTGCTCGAGCTCCGACAGCACCCCGGTCACGCTTTGTAACATAGCAATAGATGTATTGTCCGGCCAGTGGGCGGAACGTATCGTCTGACCCATGACCACCCGCATCTCGCACTGGATCGACGGCGCCCGCGTCGCCGGCACGTCCGGGCGCACCAGTCCCGTCTTCAACCCGGCCACCGGCCTGCAGACCGCCGAGGTCGACCTCGCCACCGCCGCCGAGGTCGACACCGCGGTCGCGAGCGCCAAGTCCGCCGCGACGGAGTGGCGCGGCGCGTCGCTCTCGCGGCGTTCGGCGGTGCTGTTCGCGTTCCGCCAGCTGCTGCACGACAACGCCGACGAGATCGCCAAGATCATCACCAGCGAGCACGGCAAGGTGCTCTCGGACGCGCACGGCGAGGTAGCCCGCGGCCTCGAGAACGTCGAGTTCGCCTGCGGTGTCCCCCAGTTGCTCAAGGGCGGCTTCAGCGAGCAGGCCGCGACCGGCGTGGACGTGTACTCGATCCGCCAGCCGCTCGGCGTGGTCGCCGGCATCACCCCGTTCAACTTCCCGGCCATGGTTCCGCTCTGGATGTGCGCGAACGCCATCGCTTGTGGCAACGCGTTCATCTGCAAGCCGTCAGAGAAGGATCCCTCAGCCGCGCTGTACATCGCCGAGCTGTGGAAGAAGGCCGGCCTGCCCGACGGCGTGTTCACCGTCGTCAACGGCGACAAGGAGGCCGTGGACGCGCTGCTTCAGCACGAGGACGTCGCCGCGGTGTCGTTCGTCGGTTCCACGCCGATCGCGAGGTACATCTACGAGCAGGGCACCGCGCGCGGCAAGCGCGTGCAGGCCCTCGGCGGCGCGAAGAACCACATGGTCGTGCTGCCCGACGCCGACATCGACATGGCCGCCGACGCCGCCGTCTCGGCTGCATACGGCGCGGCCGGCGAGCGCTGCATGGCGATCTCGGTGGCGGTCGCCGTCGGCGATGTCGGCGACAAGCTGGTCGACGCGATCGCCGCCCGGCTGCCCAAGCTGCGCATCGGCGACGGCACCGACCCCGACTCCGAGATGGGCCCGCTCATCACCAAGGAGCACCGCGACAAGGTCGCCGGCTACATCGCGGCGGGCGAGAAGTCCGGTGCCGCCGTCGTCGTCGACGGACGCGAAGCGGACGTCCCCGCCGACGGGTTCTTCCTCGGCACGACGCTGCTCGACAAGGTCACGCCCGAGATGGAGGTGTACCGCGACGAGATCTTCGGCCCGGTGCTCTCGGTCGTGCGCGCCGACACCTACGACGACGCGGTCTCGCTGATCAACGCCAACGAGTTCGCGAACGGTACGGCGATCTTCACGCGTGACGGCGGCGCGGCACGGCGGTTCCAGTACGACGTCGAGGTCGGCATGGTCGGCATCAACGTCCCGATCCCCGTGCCGGTCGCGTACTACTCGTTCGGCGGCTGGAAGGCCTCGCTGTTCGGCGACACGCACATGTACGGCCCCGAGGGCGTCAACTTCTACACGCGCGGCAAGGTGGTGACGTCGCGGTGGCCCGACCCGGCGACCTCGACGATCGACCTCGGCTTCCCGCGCACCCGATAAGGACGGCCCCGATGAACAACCCGCTGGACGGCATCCCCACCGACGAGGCCCGCGTCCGCGAGCTCGATCGCGCCCACGTGTTCCACTCCTGGTCGGCGCAGGCCCTGATCGACCCACTGCCGATCGCGTCCGCGTCCGGCTCGTACTTCACCGACTACCAGGGCAAGTCCTACCTGGACTTCTCCTCACAGCTGGTGAACGTCAACATCGGCTACCAGCACCCGAAACTGGTCGCGGCGATCCAGGAGTACGCCGGCCGGATGACCACGATCCAGCCGTCGTTCGCGAACGACGCCCGTAGCGAGGCTGCGCGTCTGATCGCCGATGCGGCCGGGCACGACCTGAACCAGGTGTTCTTCACCAACGCCGGCGCCGAGGCGAACGAGAACGCGATCCGCCTGGCACGGCTGCACACCGGACGGTCGAAGGTGCTGGCGATGTACCGCAGCTACCACGGCGCGACGCACGGCGTGATCGGGCTGACCGGCGACCCGCGCCGGTGGGGCACCGAGCCGCACACGGTTCCGGGCATCGTGCACTTCTGGGGCCCGTACCCGTACCGGTCGGCGTTCCACTCGTCCTCGCCCGAGGAGGAGACGAGCCGCGCACTGCAGCACCTGCGCGACACGATCATGGTCGAGGGTGCGCAGACGATCGCCGCGATCATCCTCGAGCCGGTCGTGGGTACGAACGGCATCCTCGTGCCGCCGCCGGGCTACCTCGCCGGCGTGCGCGAGATCTGCGACGAGCACGGCATCCTGCTGATCTCCGACGAGGTGATGGCCGGCTTCGGTCGGTGCGGTGAGTGGTTCGCGATCCAGCACTGGGACGTCCGTCCCGACCTGATCACGTTCGCGAAGGGCGTGAACTCCGGCTACGTCCCGCTCGGCGGAGTCGTGATCAGCGACCCGGTCGCCGAGTCGTTCCAGCAGCGCGTGTATCCCGGCGGCCTGACCTACTCGGGTCATCCGCTCGCGTGCGCCTCAGCCGTCGCGTCCATCAACATCTTCAAGGAGGAGGGCATCGTCGAGCACGCGCGAGCCCTCGGCACCGATGTCATCGGTCCCGAGCTCGCGAAGATCGCCGACCGGCACCCGTCGGTCGGCGAGGTCCGCGGCCTCGGGGTGTTCTGGGCCGTCGAGCTCGTCCGCGACCGGGCGACGCGCGAGCCGCTCGTGCCGTACAACGCGTCCGGCGACGCGGCGGCGCCGATGAACGCGTTCGCCGCGGCGTGCAAGCAGCGCGGGCTGTGGCCGATGACGCACTTCAACCGCACGCACGTCGTGCCCCCGTGCACGATCTCCGAGCAGGAGCTGCGCGAGGGGCTGGCCATCCTCGACGAGGCACTCGAGACGGCCGACAGCTACTACACCGGCAGCTAGTCACCGGAAGCTACGCCCCGGGCAGGAACAGGCAGAACGGGTGCCCGGCCGGGTCGATCATCACGCGCACGTCGTGCTCGGGTTGATGATCGGCCTGCCGGGCGCCGAGCTGCTCGGCATGTGAGACGGCCGCGTCGAGGTCGTCGACCAGGACGTCCAGATGCATCATCATCTGCTGCTCCCCGGGGCGCGGCGGCCACACCGGCCGGACGTGCGACTCTTCGCGCTGGAACGACAACTGATGCCTGCCGTCGGCGGAGCGCACCTTCGCCCAGATCGGATCCTGCTCGACGAGCTGCCAGCCGAACAGGTCGCGGTAGAAGTTCGACAGGCCGACCACGTCGTCGGTGCCGAGCACGGTGCTGCGCAGCTCGAGGCGCGGCGTCACGGCGTGGGTTCGGGCAGCGGCTTGCAGGTCGCGTCCGCGCGATTGCCGGACTTGCGGGCCGGCAGGGTGCCGTCGCGCAGGTAGGCCGCGATCTTGTCATCGACGCAGTTGTTGCGTGCCGACATCGTCACCGCGTGGGACGTGCCGCCGGGCTCGGCGATCAGCCGCGACTTAGGGAACAGCGACCTGGTGACGATGCTGCCGTGGTACGGCGTCGCGGCGTCCAGGGTCTGGTCGACGAGCAGGATCGGCGCGACGCCCTTACCGTCGACCGTCACCGGCTTGTGCGCCTTCGCCGGCCAGTACAGGCACGGCGCGTTGTACCAGGCGTTCGCCCACGTCTCGAACGGCGAGCCCTTGTTGACGCGGGTGTTGTCGGCGAGCCAGGTCGACCACTTCCGCGGCCACTGGATGTCGCTGCACTGCACGCCGAGGTACACCGCGTAGTTGTTGTCGTTGCCATAGCCGTCCGCGTCCTTGTACGCGCGCACGAGCGCGGCGACGTCGTGATGGTGGACGTAGCCGGCGAACACGCGCGCCTGGTCGAGCCAGGTCAACTGGTAGTAGCCGGCCTGGATGAACGTGTCGGTCCACTCGTCCGGGCCGATCTTGCCGTCGGGCTTCGCCGCGAGCTTGGCGCGGATCGAGTACCAGAGGTGGTGGACGGCCTGCTTCGTACGTCCGAGGTGATAGGTCGCGTGGTGGCGGGCCAGCCAGCCGAACCAGATGTTGAGGTTGCGGTTGAACGCACGGTCCTGGTCGAGGTTCGCGGCGTACCAGATGCGATGGGCGTTGACGTTGCTGTCGAGCACCATGCGGCGGACGTGCGTCGGGAACAGCGTCGCGTAGACCTGGCCCAGGTACGTCCCGTAGGAGTAGCCGTAGTAGTTGATCCGGTCGACCCCGAGTGCCTTGCGGATCGAGTCCATGTCGCGCGCGGAATCGATCGTGGTCAGGTGGCCGAGGATCGCGCCGTTCTTGCGCGCACACGCCTGGGCGTAGTCTCTCGCGCGCTTCTTCCAGACGCGGACGTCCTTGGCGGTGGGTGCGTAGTTCGGGCGGTCGAAGCCGAAGTAGGTGTTGTCGCAGCTGATGTGCGGCTGGCTCGCGCCGACACCGCGCGGGTCGAAGCCGATCCAGTCGTAGTCGGCGCCGACGCCGTTCGGGATCGCGCGCCCGATCGTGGCCAGGCCGCGTCCGGAGCCGCCCGGTCCGCCGGGGTTGGTGAGCACGACGCCCTGGTAGTCCGACGAGGTGTGCTTGAGCCGGGTGAGGGCGAGCTTGATCGTGCGGCCCCGGGGATGCGCATAGTCCAGCGGCACCGCGAGGGTGGCGCACTGCAGCCCGGCCGCGCGCAGCCCGGAGTTCTGGCAGGTGTGCCAGCCGAGCGTCGAGGCGCCGGCCTGCCGGGTGGTCTGCTGGGCTGCCGGTGCCGGGCGTCTCGGTGCGGCCTGGGTGGGGGACGCGGCGACCGCTGCGAGGACGGTCGTGGCGGTGGCGGCGGCGCAGAGCAGCAGGGCGGAGCGGCGGACGGACTTCACGAACACCTCTTCGGTGACGATTTCGGTTGTTCGTCCCACCCTGACACGGGCGGCGCCGGGGGAACAAGCGATGCCGACTTGATTTAACCGGAACACGCGTTCGATACTGAAGAGATGCTCGACGTCGCCATCCGCCGGCTCGACGGCACGACCGCCGTCGACCTCGGCACCCGCGCCGCGCCGCCGCTGCCGGTGCATCCGGCGCTGTCGTCGGTGCTGCCGAACGGGCTGCGGCGCGGCAGCACGGTCGCGGTCGGCGGCTCAATCTCACTGCTGCTCGCGCTGCTCGGGGCCGCGTCGGCCGACGGCGCGTGGTGCGCGCTGGTCGGGTTCCCGCGCATCAGCGCCGAGGCGGCGGCCGAGTACTCGATCGACCTGTCCCGGCTCGCGATCGTCCCGGCGCCGACCATGCAGACGGGGCAGACCATGCAGACCGGGCAATGGGCCACCGCGGTCGGCGCGCTGCTCGACGCCGTCGACATCGTCGCGGCCCGCCCGCCCCGGCTCGTCCCCGGCGACGTCCGGCGGCTGGCGGCCCGGGCCCGCACCCGCGAGGCGGTGCTGATGCCCTACGGCGACTGGCCCGGCGCCGACGTGCGCGTCCAAGCCTCGCGCGGGCAGTGGTCCGGGATCGGGCCGGGCACCGGACGGCTGCGGGCCCGGCTGGTCGACGTGCGGGTCGACGGGCGCGGGTCGGCCGCGCGGCCGCGGCAGGCGAGCCTGTGGCTGCCGGCCGAGGGCGGCGGGGTCACGATGGCCGAGACGATCGCTCCGGTCGTGCCCGTCGATCTCGCCGGTTAGCCTCCGCCGCAGCGGGTCAGCATTCGGTGGCACGGGCGAGCAGCAGCGCCCGCTCGCGTTCGTTCGCCGTCATCGCCGCCGCACGCTCGAAGTCCGCGCGCGCCGCGTCGGTCCGGCCCAGCTTCGCCAACAGATCGGCACGCACGGCGTAGAGCAGGTGGTACTTGTCGAGCGCGCCGTGTTCGACGAGCTGCTCGACGATCGACAGCCCGGCTGTAGGACCGTCCGACATGCCCACCGCCACCGCACGATTCAGCTCGACCACCGGCGACCCCGTCGTCGCGGCGAGCAGCGTGTACAGCGCCGCGATGCGACTCCAGTCGGTCTGTTCGGGCGTGTTCGCGCGGGCGTGGCACGCAGCGATCGACGCCTGCAGAAAGTAGCTGCCGGGCGGGCGCCCGATGCGCTCGGCCCGGGCCAGCGCGTCCAGGCCGTGGGTGATCAGCAGCCGGTCCCACCGGCCGCGGTTCTGCTCGAGCAACATGATCGCGTTGCCCGCGGCGTCGGTGCGGGCTGGCAGCCGCGAGGCCTGCAGTTCCATCAGCGCGACGAGTGCGTGCGTCTCGGGCTCGTCCGGTTCGAGCGCGGCCAGGATGCGCCCGAGCCGCATCGCCTCCTCGCACAGCGCCGGCCGGGTCAGCTGATTCCCGCTCGTCGCCGAGTACCCCTCGTTGAAGACGAGGTAGACCACCTCGAGGACGGACTCCAGCCGGGCTGCCAGCTCGTCCCCGACCGGCACCTCGAGCGGCACGTCCGCGTCGGCGAGCGCCCGCTTGGCCCGGACGATCCGCTGCGCCATCGTCGCCGATGGGACGAGGAACGCGCGCGCGATCTCGTCGGTCGACAGGCCCGTCAGCACCTTGAGGGCGAGCGCGACGCGGGACGGCGGCGCCAGCACGGGGTGACAGGCGGTGAACATCAGTCGCAGCACGTCGTCGTCGACGTGCCGGTCGAACTCGGTCTCGTCCACAGGGTCCTCGGTCTCGTCGAGGTCGCGGCCGATCTGCTCGAGCTTGCGGTCGAGCGTGATCTGCCGCCGGACGCGGTCCACGGCACGCCGCTTGGCGACGGCCATGAGCCAGGCGCCCGGGTTGTCCGGGACGCCTGACTCGGGCCACTGTTCGAGCGCCGCGACCAGCGCGTCCTGCGCGAGGTCCTCGGCGAGCCCGATGTCGCGGACGGTCCGGGCGAGCGCGGCGATCAGCCGCGCGGATTCGATGCGCCAGACCGCCTCGACGGTTCGGGCGGCGGCGCGCGTCGTCGTCGGTGACGACACGGCGGGTGGGTCAGGCCTGCGACTCGAGCTGCTCACGCATCGCCCGCTCGCGCTCGTACAGCTCGGGCGAGACGCTGTCGCCGAAGTCGGCCGCCTCGAAGATCTGCCGCAGCTCGACCTCGCCCTCCTGGAACGGCGCGCGCTTGAGCCACTCGACGGCCTCCTCGAACGAGGAGACCTGCCAGATCCAGAAGCCCGCGACGAGCTCCTTGCTCTCGGCGAACGGGCCGTCGATGACCGTCCGCTCGGACGGGCCGCTGAAGCGCACGCGGGCACCGTGGGAGCTGTCCCACAGCCCGTCGGCCGCCAGCATGATGCCGGCCTTGACCAGCTGCTCGTTGTAGCTGGTCATCTCGGCGAGCTCGTCCTCGGACGGGAGCTTTCCGCCTTCGTAGTCGGGGTTGCCCTTGACCAGAACCATGACGCGCATCGGGTGCCTCCTCGTATCCGGCGGGCCGGTCCGGCGGACCGTGTCAACCCTGCCTCACCTCTGCGTCGAACGGGCACCCCGATTTTCGACACGGCCGACGGACAACTTCTCTGCGCGGGGACCGGTTCAGCGGTTCTCGCGACGCCAGACGAGCTTCAGACCGGACCAGTCGTCATCGATCGCGGCCACCTTGACATCCACCAGACCGAGCGGCAGCGCCTGCTCGCGGATGACCTCATCGGTGATGTCGCTGGTATGGCCGGCGGCCCGTCGCGGCCAGGCTATCCAGAGCGCACCGTCCGGGAAGATCAGCTTCCCGAGCGACGGCAGGTGGGTGGGCAGCTTCGACGCGACACGGGTGAACGCCACGACGACGTCGGCGTGATCGGCGGACTCGTCCACGTAGGTGACGTCCGGCGGATCGGCGAGTACCCAGCTGGTCGGCGGCTGGACGAGCGCGACCTGGTGACCCGGCCTGATGCCCAGCTTGCGGGACTGCGGCGTCCCCGAATACCCGGCACTCACCCGGTCAGTGTGCCGGACGTCCCGGTGCCGGGGGCTGGAAAGCCGAAACGACCCGTGACTCCCCCCACGAGGTCACGGGCCGTTCCTGGACCGGGTGCGTCAGGCGCGACGCGGGTGGATCACGCCGGTCTGGCCGACCGGGAAGAACTCCATCGCGGCACGGTTCGCCTCGTCCCACAGCAGCGGGTCGAGGTCCCACAGGTCGATGACGCTCTCTTCGTCGCCGAAGATCGCGAGGACGTCCGCGCCGCCGTCGATCGTCTCGACGCTCAGGTGGGTGGCCCCCCAGATCTCGGCGGCGGCGTCCGCGACAGCCTCGAGCCGGCAGTACAGCTCGATCTCGCGGGCGATGCGCGCCGCGGCGGCGGCGAAGGCGTGGTCGGCCGCAATGCCGGCGTCGGTGTGCTGCTGGCGGTCCATGGCCTGCGTCATCGTCGTCGAACCTTCCGTGGTGTGCAGTCGGGTTGCGCTCCCCCGCCGACGGCCTCCCCGTCGGTCTCATCAAGGACAACGACGGGCTTTATCGAAGGTAACGCATCCCGACGGATGCGGAACAGATCCTGAGCAAATCTTCGGATTCAGGGGCTGATCGCGTCGATCGCCCGGTAAATCCGTTGTTCACTGACCGGCCGGGGCGTCCCGAGCTGCTGTGCCCAGAGGCTCACCCGCAGCTCCTCGATCTGCCAGCCGATCGCGACGACGTCCTCGGCCGCGGCCCGGGTCGCCGGCAGCGCCCGAACGAGGTCGCGGTAGGCGTCCTGGACGGCGTGCACGCGTGTCATCCGGCCGCGGTCGGTCTCGACGTCGCGCGGCAGCAGCTCCAGCCGCCGGGCGATCGCGGTGACGTAGCGGGCCACGTCGCGCAGCCGGGCACGCCCGGCCAGGGCGACGAACCCCGCGGGCAGCAGCCGGCGGAACTGGTCGCGGATGTCCTCGACGGCGTCGGCCTGGGTCGGCGGCGGCGAGGCGGGCAGGGCGGTGCGGACGTCGTGTGCGGCCGACAGCACGCGCTCGACGAGCGAGACGATCTCGATCGTCTCGCCGCCGAGCTCGCGCGCGACCCGGGCCCGCAGGTCGTCGAACTCGGCCGCGGTCCACGGGAAGGCCGGGCCGACCAGCGCGTCGACGGCCGCGTCGGCGCAGTCGTCGAGCAGCGCCGCCAGCGACCCGTCCGGGTTCACGCCGAGGACGAGCCGTTCGCGCGTCGTGAGCGCCCGCTCGGCGGTCCGCGCCGGCGAGGGCACGGCGAGCCGCAGCAGCCGGCGTACCCCGAGGCGCATGGCGGCCGCCTGTTCCGCCGGCGACGGCAGGACGCGGACGGACACGCTCTCACCGTCGTCGACCAGCGCCGGGTAGCCGCGCACGGTGTGGTCACCGCTCGTCCGTTCGACCGACCGCGGCAGCGTCTCGAGGTCGGATGGCCACGCCCGCAGCCCGGTGCGTTCGTACTCGGCCCCGACTGCGGCCGCGACGGCGGCGCGGACCGGTGCGGCCAGCTGCTCCTGTAGCGCCGGCAGGTCCTTGCCGCGCGCGACGACCTCGCCGGACGCGTCCTCGACCGAGAACGTCACGCGCAGGTGGGCCGGCAGCTTGTCGAGATCGAACGCATCCAGCGGGACGAGCACGCCGGACCGCTTGTACAGTTCGCGCTGTACAGCTGGTAGCAGCGGTTCCGAGCCGATGTCGGTAGCTGCGGCGAGCACGGCGCGCGCGGTGTCCGGGGCGGGGACGAAGTGCCGGCGCAGGTCCTTCGGCAGCGACCGGATCAGTGCCGTCACCAGTTCCTCGCGCAGCGCCGGCACCTGCCAGCCGAACTGTTCGCCGCCAAGCCGCGCCAGCACGTCCACCGGCAC
>Ga0164242_10006231_pt1 | contig 13162 bp, 13 predicted proteins | sample OricomgcompostMG_FD_108783 | JGI IMG/M metagenome (GOLD analysis project Ga0164242, IMG submission 108783) | Miracle-Growth compost microbial communities from Emeryville, California, USA - Original compost - Miracle growth compost (MG) ...
CGCCCGGCAGTTGAGTCCGGAAGATATCCGCTCGCCCAAGGTGCAGGAGCTCATTGCCGACATGTATCACACGCTCAAAATCAGGCGCTACGGCGTGGGGCTGGCGGCCCCGCAGGTCGGGCGCCCGTGGGCGCTGGCAATCGTGAACATTCAGCCCACCGAGGCGCGTCCGGCGGCCAAGCCGTTTAGCCTCACGGTCATCAATCCGCAGATCGTCCGCACCTACGGCCGCCGTGCTGCGCTGTGGGAGGGCTGCATCAGCCTTGGCGGCGCGCAGGATTCTGTTTTTGCCCGGGTGCCGCGCTACCGGAAAATTCTGGTGCGTTACCTGGACGGGAAGGGTGAGCAGCACGAGCGTACTTTCGAAGATCTGCCCGCGCACGTGCTCCAGCACGAGATCGACCACCTGAGCGGTGTTTTGTTTGTCGACCGCGTCAAAGACACTACCAGCTATGTCACCCTCGCCGAATATAAAAAACGGTTCCGGAAATAGCCGCTTTTCCCCAGTTAGAGTAATTTTTTTTACAGCCGGGCGGGCGGCGGGACCTGTATAAATATGCTCGTCAAGTAAATCCAAAAACCTTTTAGGGGCCAACAGTGACGGGGCTAGTACGACGGTAACCTCGGTAGGTTACCTGTGTGCCGCTCTGAGCATGCACCGCCTTAAGTGATGGAGAGGAGGGAGCATGACAACAATAACAGATACAAAAAAAGTCAGCGCGCTGGAGGCCGGAACGGTTAAAATCGGCAACTTTATCGTGAACCGCATGGGTTTGGGCGCGATGCGTCTGACCGGCGAGGGCATCTGGGGGCCGCCTGCCGACCCCGCGGCGGCCCGGCGGTTGCTCAGGCGGGCCGTCGACCTCGATGTCAATTTTATCGACACCGCCGACGCTTACGGCCCGAAGGTTTCCGAGAAGCTTATTCGCGATGCGCTCGATCCGTACGAGGGGCTCATCATCGCCACCAAAGGCGGCCTGAAACGCACCGGGCCCGGCGTATGGTACCCCGACGGCTCCCCGGAGCACCTGCAAGAGGCGTGTCTGGCCAGTTTAAAGCGCCTGGGTGTTGACAAGATTACGCTCTACCAGCTGCACCGGCCGGACCCCGCCGTACCTTTGCGCAAGTCGCTGGAAGCGCTGGCCGAGCTGCAACGGGCCGGCAAGATCCGCTACATCGGGCTTAGCAATGTCACGCTTCGCCAGTTGCAGGAAGCTCTCGAAATCACCTCGATCGTCAGCGTTCAGAACCCGTACAACCTCCAGTTTCGGCGGCGGAGCGAAGGCGTCGTAAATCTCTGTGAAGAGCAGGGCATCGCTTTTGTTCCATATTTTCCCATGGGCGGGGGCGGCGGTGATCTGGGCCGCAACATGCTGCGCCGGGTAGCGCGCCGTCATGGCGCCACACCGCACCAGATCGCGCTGGCGTGGCTGCTGGCCCGCTCGCCGGTTATCCTGCCCATCCCGGGCACCAGCTCCATTCAGCATCTCGAAGCCAATGTCGCGGCCGGCAGCATCCGTCTGAGCGAAAAAGACATGGCCGACCTCAACACTTTATCCGACTAGCTCCCGGGCTGCGCGTGCCTCCAGAATGTGTGCTACGCTAATAGCTGCATGAACGACCACGGCAATCTCAGCCAGAAGCGCATAGTCACCATTGGCGGCGGCACCGGCAGTTTTACGCTCCTGAGCGCGTTTAAAGACTATTTTGAAGACATTACCGCTATCGTGAACGTCACCGACAACGGCGGCTCCACCGGCAGTCTGCGCGACGAACTGGGCGTGCTGCCTCCGGGCGATGTCCGCCAGTGCTTGGTGGCGCTCTCCGAATCACCGAAGGTGCGCGACCTCTTCAGTTACCGTTTCGACGAAGGATCGCTCAGCGGCCATTCATTCGGCAACCTGTTTCTTACCGCTCTTGAAAAGCTCACCGGCAGTTTTGCCGAAGCCGTCGAGACCGCCAGCGAAGTACTCAATGTACGCGGTCATGTGGTGCCGGCTACGCTGGACAACGTACAGCTCAAAATGAGCTGGGACAACGGGCAGGTAGTGCTGAGGGGCGAAGATGTCATTGATGTCGAAGAGTTCAAACGCGACCCGCGGGAAGCCAGGCTCGAGCTCGAGCCGGCCGCAACCGCCAACCCGGCGGCGCTGGAAGCCATCGCAGGCGCCGACATCGTCGTGCTTGCGCCGGGCGATCTCTACACCTCGCTCGGGCCGATCCTTATTGCCGGCGGCTTCAAAGAAGCGCTCGAAACCACGAACGCCACCGTCGTTTATATCTGTAATCTGGTGACCAAACAGGGGCAAACTGGCGGTTTCGACGTTGCCGATCACGCCGCCGAAATCGAGCGGTTCATCGGCGCCCCGGTGCTCGATCTGGTGTTTTACAACACCGCCGAACCCCAAGCGGATCTCCTTGAAAAATACGCGAAGGCCGGTGAATACTGGGTGCAAACCAACCCTCAGAAACTTGCCGGGCAGCACTACCGGGCGGAGGGCGGAGCGTTTGTGGCGCCTGCCATCGCCGAGCCGGTCAACGGCGACGCGCTGGCGGCGCACCGAAGCTATATCCGGCACGATGCGGCAGAAGTTGCAAAAAATTTAATGAAAATTTAAAATAAACGTCGAATAAGCATATTCAGCAATGAGTGAGACTCTAGCCGTTGTCGACTTCGACCGCACGCTGTACAACACAGCGGTTGCCAGTGAAGCATATGCCCGGGCCGTTTCCGATGAAGGCCTTTTGCAATCGCACGAGCTCGGCGAAGTGCAGGAACTGGCCCAGAACACCGGCGTTTCCTTCGACCCCTTTGAGTACGTCCGCCAGCTTGGCGTCACCGAGCAGCAGCTCGACCGTGTCACGGCGCGTTTTTACGAATTGGTGCAGGGCCGCTTTGAGCGCGAAATCCTTTACCCCGACGCCGTGCCGTTTATGCATCGTCTGGCGAACAGCGGCGTTCCGGCGGTTATCATGACCTACGGCAACCCGGAGTGGCAGGCCATCAAGCTGCGCTCGGTCGGCTTTGACATCTGGCCGCACATTTTAACCACCGAAAAGTATAAAGGCGAGGCGATCGCCAAGTGGCTGAACCCCGAAAACGGGGTATACCATCCTATAGGGGTCAAAAACCCCGGTCTGCCGCCGTATGCCGGGCATCAGGCGCTCCGGCATGTTACGCTCACCGACGACAAGGCGGCGAGCTTCCGGGGCCTGCCGGCAGGAGCCACTGGATATTTGCTGCGCCGCGAGGGCATCGATATTCTGCCCTCACAGCTAGGGGATGTCGGCCCCAGCATCAGCGTCGTGTCTTCCCTCGATCAGATCGAGGTGGAATCCTTCCGCCGGGCAGCCTAGCTCCAAAGATAGCTATTTGCAAAAAACGCAAAAACATTGACTATATACTTGTATTGTGCTAATGTTTATTGCGTGAGTATCAAAACAAATATACAAAAAAAGTTAAGAAAAGAACTCAGGCTCCTCAAAAAAGAGCTGAGGCTTCTCGAGCGCTACGAAGTAAAGCATCGCAGCGGTATTGAACGCGCCAGTACGCTTATGCTCATCGTACTGACACTGTTCAGCCTGAGCGGCATCGCTCATGACGAGCACAGCCGGCTCGTTAAAAGGGCGGCAATAATCGTGCCTACGCCTCCGGTGCTCAGTTCGGCCGAAAAGAACGAAACGGTGCGCATGCCCATTAAGTTCGACGATGGGCTGCGCGCAGTCTCGCATGTGGGACAATAAAACCAAAAGCATTATTGACAAAAATAAAGGAAAGTATTAAAATAACAGTATGAAAGAATTATCCAAAGGCGAAAAAGCAACCGCTATAGGACTGAGCGCAGTCGCACTTGTTGCGCTGGGCGGCGCTCTGTTGAAGGGGGCCGGCGTCGAGAAAGCCGGGGCCAAGACCTCTGAAGTCGTGCCGGTAAGCACGTTCAAGAGCCAGCTGGAGCAGATGGGCGTACATTTTGAAAAAGTCCGCGCCTACCAAGACGCCACCGGCGTGCAGCTCGTTACCGAGCGGAACGCCGAGACCGGCTCGGTGGGCACCGATGTCGAAAGCGGCAAGAAGATTACCGACACTACGGTGCATTTGAGCCCATACGCCATCCAACGCCTGGCGCAGATACCTGCCGGCGAGGGAACGGGCGAGAAGAGCATTATCGGGCCTGACGGCGTGCAGGAGCACGACATTCAGTTCTCGGCTCAAAAAGACGGGGGTACCACCGATGTGGTTGATCTGCCGGTAGTGCCCAACCAGCAGGTGGCCGACGCACTGGACGGGGCTTTGCCTCCAGTAGCAGACAAATAGCGGCTACGGTTAGCGCCTGTGCTTTTCGGCCGGCGCTACATGTAGCGTTTGCGCCCAAAATACAGCGGTAACTGTGTGGAAAAGTGGTGTAGGAAACACCACTTTTTTTATGTTTTCATGCTTGTGTGTGGGTAGAAGTGGGTAGTAGACTGATTGCAGTGGGTAAAAGTGGGTAGCGATAGAACAGGTTACTCCGCTTAAAACAAAAATCCACTAGGAACATTAATGGGATGGCCACAGTAGATTACTTCCAGCGAAAGCTCGATGACAAACGGCGGTTGAGCATACCGGCCGAGCTTCGGGCGGAGTTCGCCAGCGGGGTAGTCGTGACACGCGGCTTCAAGCAATACCTGCACCTGTACCCGAAAGCGGTCTGGGATGACGAGGTCGAACCTCTGTTGAAAGGAAATATCCTGGACGAGCAGACGGCGGACCTGAATGTCCAGTTCCGGATGGGGAAGAGTGACGGCAGCCTCGACGATAAGCAGGGGCGGCTGACACTGGAGCAGCACCTGCTTGACTACGCCAACATTTCCAAAGATGTAACCGCCGTACGAGTCGGAAAATACTGGCGCCTCATGGCCACAGCATAAACCGACGAGCGCGATCCTTAACAAATAGAGAACTTCCACATTTGGCACATTTCGGGCGCTAGCCTGTGCTCCGATGCTCACGCACCTTTAAGTGCGCTCCGCTTCGGTGCTCGCCTATCATCCCGAACTGCACTCAAATCTGAAAGTTCTAAACCCTACGATTAGAAAATCTCATTTTCCAGCCTACCGAAGGCTGGGAAGAGCAGGAACCGGTTTTGCCTAGGGCAAAATTCGGCTTTGCCGAAAGGTTCCGATGAGAAACCCGCTGAGCGGGTGTCTCATTACTCCCGAGGTTAGCTAATCGGCAGCCAACAAGTGGAAAGATGGGTAACCACTCTAAAAACCCTTGTACATTTCTCTAAAACACCTCCCAAAACTCCACCTCACACATAAGTCTCTCAAACTCTCGCCGGCAGCGATCAGAAGATAGTCCTCCACTGGACAGTCCTCTATATACATTGCTGCTGGCAACCAAAAACAAAAACAACCAAAAAACAAAAAGTTGACTGCTGATTAGGTGATCTTGTGACAAAAACGAAAAGAACACCAAAACAAAAAAGTGCGATGCCCCAAAACAAACACCAAAACAACGATTCTCACCATGTACCCGTACTGCTGGATGAAGTCCTGGAGTGCCTGAACCCTCAAAAGGGGGAGGCATACCTCGACCTGACGGCCGGCTACGGCGGACATGCGGGAGCGATTCTGGAGCAAACTGGAAACCCAGACGAAACAGTGCTTGTAGACCGCGACGAAAACGCGGTGCGCGAGCTCAAAAAACGCTTTGGAGACACAGTGAGCATCCGGCGACAGGACTTCTTGAGCGCCGCTCAGGAACTGGCCGGCGAGCAGGAACGGTTCGATATGATTCTGGCGGATTTGGGCGTGTCATCGCCGCACCTTAACGAGGCAAACCGCGGTTTTGCGCTGCAACTGGAGGGTCCGCTCGATATGCGGATGGACTCAAGCCAGGATTTGCGCGCCGAAACCATCGTGAACACCTACAAGGAGGCCGAGCTGGCCGATCTGCTTTGGAAATACGGTGAAGAGCCGAAAGCCCGGCAGATTGCTCGGCTGATTACCGGCAACCGGCCGTTTACCACGACGACCGAGCTGGCGGCAGTGGTGGCAAGGGCATGGCCCGGCCGCAGCCGCGTGCATCCGGCGACCCGGACGTTTCAGGCGCTGCGCATCGCCGTCAACGACGAGCTGCAACTGCTTGAACACGGCCTGCCCGTGTGGCTGGGGCTGCTGAAGCCCGGCGGACGTATCGCCGTCATCAGCTTTCACAGCCTTGAGGACGGGATCGTCAAGCGTCTGCTGGCTGAAGCCGCCGGCGACCGCTACGATGCAGAGCTGAAGTTGCTCACGAAACGGCCCATTACCGCCTCACCCCAGGAATTAGTTTTTAATCCGCGAGCCAGGAGTGCAAAACTCCGCGCCGCAGTCAAAATAAACAAAGAAAGGGAAGCGTCCAATGCCTATTAAGGTCAAAAGCACCTCCCGTACATACAAAGTCCACGTACAAGTGGTCTAGCGTATGAACAGATGGCGGGCGTCCAAAATAAGGCGCCCGCCACCAAGCGAACACCAACATAAAAACAAAAAAGAAGACAAATGACATATTCAAGCTCTCTAACCATGAGCCGCTCGCGGTTCGCCGGCCGCAACCAGAACGAGGTCAGCTTTCGCGTGTCCGAGCGTACACTCGGCCCTGTCAGCAATACCATCGTGCTGATCGTCCTCGCGTGCCTGCTCGGCCTTTTGTATCTGACGCAGGTGACCAAGACCAACGCCTACGGCTACCAGATCAACAGCCTGCAGCAGCAGTCTGCCAAGCTGCAGACCCAGCACAACGACCTGGAGGTAGCTTCGGCCCGCCTGCAGTCTTTGCCGCGTGTGCAGACCAGTGACGTCGCCAAGGGCATGACCCCTGTTTCTCCCAGCGACACGATCCAAAATTAAGGTATAATTAAGGGTCCATGGCTCATTTTGATGGCAACTCGGCGGTCTCGGCCGTTAAGCGTCTGCGTACCTGGTATGCATTTTTGATTCTCATAGTCGGCATCTATGGCGTCCGGCTGTTTTACGTACAGATTATCCGTTACGACCACTACAAAACCGCTGCGCTTCATGACCAGTTGCACGAGAAAGAGATTCCGGCTTCGCGCGGCATTATCGAGGCGCACGACGGCGACCAGGTGGTGCCGATTGTCCTGAATCAGCAGCTCTATACGATTTTTGCCGACCCGGTGGATATTAAGCTCTACAAAACCGACAAAGATAAACTGGCGGCCAAGGCGGCGGAGGTTCTGGGCGGCAATGCGGGCGACTATGCCAAAGACCTGACGGTACCGAATACGCGCTACTCGGTGCTGGCAAAAAAGGTGAGCAAGGCGCAGCGCGACAAGCTCATGGGCTATAAGTTTGCCGGGCTGTACAGCCAGGAACAGGATTACCGGACCTACCCGCAGGGTTCGCTGGCTTCGCAGCTGCTGGGCTTTGTGGGGGCGGACGGCAAGGGCCAGTATGGCGTTGAGCAGGCGCTGAATCGGCAGCTGTCGGGCACTCCGGGCCAGCTCAAGGCCATCACCGACCTGAACGGTGTGCCGCTGGCCGCCAGCAAGGGCAATGTAGAAACGCAGCCGCAGAACGGCGATAAGGTGCTTCTGACCATCAACCTCGGCATGCAGTCGCAGATGGAAAAGATCCTGGCCGACGAATACAAAAAGACGAAGTCGCAGGGGCTGAGCGCGGTTATCATCGATCCGAACAGCGGACAGGTTAAAGCGATGGCCAATTATCCCACCTACGACCCCTCAAACTACAGTCAGGTCAGCAATCCCAAGGTCTTTGAAAATGGTACGGTGAGCGAAGCGATTGAACCCGGCTCCACCATGAAGCTGCTGACCACGGCCGCAGCGCTGAACCAGGGAGTAATTACGCCGACCACGACCTTCTACGACCCGGCGCACTGGGTGGTGGACGGCTTTAACATCACCGACATCGAGGAGGACGGCGGCGCACGCGTGCAAAGCATTGCCAGCCTGCTTAACCTGTCTCTGAACACCGGGGCGACCTGGGAGTTGATGCAAATGGGCGGCGGGCAGATTAATCAGAAAGCCCGAAGCGCCTGGTACGACTACATGACCAACCATTTTCTGCTCGGACAAGCCACCGGGGTGCAGCAGGGCTATGAATCGCCCGGGCTGATACCGAAGCCCGAAAACAACGGCGCCGGCATCAATCTTACCTATGCCAACACCTCTTTCGGCCAGGCCGTGTTGGTGACGCCGCTGCAGATGGCTGCGGCCGATGCGGCGATTTTAAACGGCGGGACCTACTACAAGCCCTACTTGGTAGACCAAGTGACCGACTCGAGCGGCAAAACTACCGTCACCAAGCCGAAAGTAGTAAAAAAAGACGTAGTGTCGCCGCAGGTGAGCCAGGCTATGATTCCGCTCATGGAGTATGTGGTGCAGCAGCACCGTCTGGACGGCTTTTCATATCTTAACTTCAGTCCGAGCTATAGCGTGGGCGGCAAAACCGGTACGGCGCAGGTTGCGAAGCCGGCGGGCGGCTACTACGACGATGAGTTCAACGGAACCTACGCCGGTTTTGTGGGCGGCGACCACGTGCAGTACGTGATCGTGGTGTACAACATCAAACCGGGCGTGGCGGGGTATGCCGGCTCAAACGGCGGCCAGCCGGTCTTCAGCGATCTGGCCCACATGCTTATCGACAACGGCTACGTAACACCGAAAAAATGATATAATTTCAGGAAAAGTTCAAATATGCACATGTCAGGCACACTTCACTTTGCGTTTCCCACTTCAACGCTGATTCACATACTTCTGCTGGGTTTTCTCGGCTTCCTTGTGGCTATGGTACTCACGCCGCTCTACACAACCATCGCCTATAAGCGCGAATGGTGGAAAAAACAGCGTACCGATGCGTGGTCGGGCGGGGCAGCGACGGTTTATAACAAGCTGCATGCCGCCAAACACCGGCGGCATGTGCCCAACATGGCCGGGCTGATCTTCGTGCTCTCTATTACTATCGTGACGCTGTGCACCAACCTGAACCGGGGTCAGACCTGGCTGCCGCTCGCCGGCATGCTCGGGGCGGGGCTTATCGGCCTGATCGACGACGTCATGAACATCCGCGGCACCAGCAAAATCGCCGGCATGCAGGCGAAGGTCAAATTTATCCTCTACAGTTTGGTCGCCCTGATCGGCGGCTGGTGGTTCTACGAGAAACTGGGCGTGCACAGCATTTATCTTCCGGGCGCGCATCATTTGCAGCTGGGACTGCTCATTGTTGTGCTGTTTTGGTTCGTGGTGATCGCCACCGCGAACTCCGTAAACATTACCGACGGCTTGGACGGTCTGGCCGGGGGTCTGCTGGCGTCTTCTTTCGGGGCGTACGCGCTCATTGCCACCATTGAGGGCAAGTACGGTCTGGCGGCGTTCTGCCTGACGGTGGTGGGCGCGCTGCTTAGCTACACCTGGTTCAACATTTACCCGGCGCGGTTCTTCATGGGCGATGTCGGCTCGTTTGCGCTCGGCACGGCGCTGGGGATCATCGCCATGCAGACCGACACCATCTATGTGCTGCCCATTATCGGCTTCGTGTATGTCATGGAAACAGGCTCGGTAATCATCAACCGCACCTCAAAAAAGTTCCGCCACGGTAAAAAAGTCTTCCTTTCCTCGCCGATTCACCATCATTTTGAAGCCATCGGCTGGCCGGAAACCAAGGTGACGATGCGCTTTTGGATTCTCGGACAGATTGTGGCCGTCATCGGCGTGACCGTATTCCTGCTTGGGCGGTACACATGAGCAACGGTATCCGCCGCCGTTCGGTCTGGCAGACCGAACGCAGCTCGGACGGTATGGGCCGTAGGCACAAGCCGGACTACTGGCTGGTGACGCTGTGCGTGGTGCTTTTGGCCATCGGCCTGATCGTGGTCTACGCCATCAGTCCGGCGCTCAGCGCTTCGGCGGGTGTCAGCAACAATTACTATGTTATCCGTCAGCTGCTTGCCATCGGTCTGAGCCTGGTGGCGTTTGCAGTAACGGCGCACGTGCCGATCAGTACTTGGCGGCGGGCCTACAAGCCGCTGCTGGCCGTCGCGGGGCTTATGACGCTGGTAGCCATCGTAACCCCGGTGAACCCGGCCTATCCGGCGCATCGGTGGGTGCGTTTGGGCTCGAGCCTGTCGTTTCAGTCGGTGGAGCTTTTGAAGTTTGCGCTTCTCGTCTGGGTGGCGGCATTCCTTGCCGAACGGATTAAAAACCGCGATGTAGGCATTACCAACAAAACCCTGAAGCCGCTGCTGATCGCGCTGGCCGTAACCGGTCTGGCAGTTGCCGGCGTGCAGAGCGACCTTGGCTCTACCGGTGTTATTGTACTCATGATAGTAACCATGGCCTTTGTGGCCGGCATGCCGTTTAAGCGCATTATGATGATCGGCGGCATCATCGCCATCGGTCTGATTCTGGCCGTGGCGGCTATTCCGTATCGCCGCGAGCGGCTTATGACCTATCTTCACCCCGAGCAAAACTGCCAGACGACGAGCTATCAGGCCTGCCAGGCGCTCATTGCCGTCGGGTCGGGCGGGATGATCGGGCTGGGCCTGGGCCGCAGCGTGCAGGCCAACGGCTATCTGCCGGAGGCGGCCAACGACTCCATCTTCGCCATCTATGCCGAAGTCTTCGGCTTCATCGGCGTGCTGGTGCTGCTGGGCCTCTTTACGGGGTTATTCGGCAGGCTTAAAAGCATTGCCGAACGGGCGCCGGACGATTTCAGCCGGTTGCTGGTGGTGGGAGTGCTTACATGGCTCAGCGTGCAGACGCTTATTAATGTGGGCGCCATGATCGGCATTTTGCCGCTCAAGGGCATCACGCTGCCGTTTATCAGCTACGGCGGCACCAGCGTAGTGTTTGTAGCGGCCGCGGTGGGTCTGGTTTTCCAGGTATCGCGTTATACTTCGTACGTACCACCGGTAGATGATGAAAGGAACGGATATGACAATAGTCGTGACAGGCGGCGGGTCAGGGGGGCATATCACCCCAATCCTGGCGGTCGCTAGCGAGCTCAAGCGTCTCCGTCCGGAGGTACGTATCGTTTATATCGGCCAAAAGGGCGAGAGTTTGCTCGATATCCCCGCACAGGATCCGTCCATCGACGAAGTAAGGGTGGTGAGGGCAGGGAAGTTCCGCCGTTATCACGGGGAAGGGTGGCGGCAGGTGTTTAACCTCGCTACGCAGGCCAGGAACGTGCGTGACGCGTTTTTCGTGCTGATCGGTATCTGGCAAAGCTTTTGGCTGCTCAGGCGTCTCAAGCCCTCTGTGATCTTCACACGAGGAGGATTTGTAAGCGTACCGGTCGCCTTGGCGGGTGTGCTGCGCCGGGTTCCGTACATAACGCACGATTCGGACAGCGTACCGAGCCTTGCCAACCGGCTGATTGCCCGCTGGGCCCACGTGCATGCGGTAGCGCTGCCGCCCGAAACCTACCCGTACCCGCCGGATAAGACCGTCATGGTCGGTATTCCGCTGAGCGACAAATATCAGCCGGTTACACCGCGGCTGCAGGCACAGTATCGTCACGAACTTGAGCTGGATGAGTTCGAGCAGGTAGTGCTGGTAACGGGCGGCGGCAACGGTGCCCGCAAACTGAACGCGGCCATACTTGAAAACGCCGTACGTCTGCTGAAGCACTATCCAAAACTGTGTCTGCTGCATGTTTCCGGCCGGGCGCTTGAAGCGGAGTTGCGGCGCAACTACGACGGGCTGCTTGCTCCCGAGGATACGGGGCGCGTACGGGTCATCGGCTTTGCGCCCGATTTTTACCGTTACAGCGGCGCGGCCGATGTGATCGTGGCCCGCGGCGGCGCTACCAACCTCGCCGAGTTCGCCGTGCAGGCCAAAGCCTGCATTATTGTGCCGGCAACGAGGCTGGTGGGCGACCATCAGACAAAAAACGCCCAGGTGCTTGTGAAAAAGCACGCCATCGTGACGCTCAGCGAGGACCAGGCCGAGCAGGACGGCCGGCTGGCCCGGGCCATCGCGGAACTCCTTGGCAATACGCGCGAGCGCCAGCAGCTCCGGCAGAATCTGGCGCAGTTTGCGCGCACCGATGCGGCCGAACGTCTGGCGATGTTATTATTAGATGAAGCAAACTTCAAAAACAAACCGGCCTCATCATGAAATTTCGGCACAGGAAAGAACCGGCGGCGACCGGGCGGCGACAGGTAGTACGCGGCGGGCGGCCCGCGGCGTTTTCGTATCATGCCAACCGGACCGATCAGGATTTTAACCTCGGCCGGCTGCAACCCCGCGAGCAAGACAACCGCCGGCGTGAGCGGCTGGTGCGCTATTGGCGGCAGCGGCTGGGTATGTTGCTGGCCGGACTGGTGCTGATCGTTTGTGTGCTCGATGTACTGCATCTTTCTTCGACGCCAGCGGTCGTAGCGTTGTCCTCGACCTCGAACAACTCCTTCCTGCAGTCTACCAAGGTCTATGCGAACTATGCTCAGAAGCTGCTGGCCGGCTCGATCCTGAACGCCAACAAGGTGACCATCAATACGCAGGCCATCCAGACGGCCATGAAGCAGCGGTTTCCGGAACTTTCCGATGTTTCCATCACGCTGCCGCTCATGGGCCACCACCCTGTGATGTATATTGAGCCGACGCGGCCCAGTCTGCTTCTTAAGGCTTCCAACGGCGACTTCGTGCTCGATGAGAACGGTAAAGCTCTTCTGAAGGCAGACCAGGTCGACAACCTCACCCGTCTTGGCCTGCCGGTGATTACCGATCAGAGCGGCCTCAAGGCCGCCCCTGATGCTACGGTGTTGCCGAGCAGCTCCGTCGGTTTCATTGAAACAGTGGTGCGCGAACTGAAGGCCAAGAATATCGCCATCGGCGGCCTTACGCTGCCTTCTGCGGCTTACGAGCTTGATGTCACCCCTGCCGGAGCAGGGTACTATGTAAAGTTCAATATGCACGATGACAGCGCGCTGCAGCAGGTAGGGACGTACCTGGCAGTCAGTCAGCGCCTAAGTTCGCAGGGCGCGAAGCCTTCGTCGTATATAGACGTGCGGCTGTCGGGCCGCGCATACTACAAGTAGCCTCTCCCGCTCCCCGCTTAGTTCGTATTTTGTTCATCTCTATTGGAGGTACCTTTTAGGCCAAAAAAACTATACGAACATACAAGCAGGGCAGTATGTCAAATTTTTTGCAATGGGGAG
>Ga0164242_10006232_pt1 | contig 13161 bp, 11 predicted proteins | sample OricomgcompostMG_FD_108783 | JGI IMG/M metagenome (GOLD analysis project Ga0164242, IMG submission 108783) | Miracle-Growth compost microbial communities from Emeryville, California, USA - Original compost - Miracle growth compost (MG) ...
CTCGTACCCGAGGGTCTTGGAGCCCTCGGCGTAGAACGGCCGGATGTTGACGTTGACGAACCCGGTCTTCTCGAAGGCGTCCTCCTCGGCCAGCTGCGAGCAGAGCCGGTTGACGTCGTCGTAGCTGCCCTCGATACCAACCAGGATGCCGCCGTAGATCGCCGACTGGACGATCTTGGGTGCCTCGAGGTCGGCCGGGACGAAGACGATGGACGGCATCCCGATGCGCGCGGCGTGCGCGGCGACCGAGTTGCCGAGGTTGCCGGTGGACGCGCAGGCGATGCGCTCGAAGCCCAGCTCGCGGGCGGCGGTGACGGCGACCGAGACGACGCGGTCCTTGAACGAATGCGTCGGGTTGGCCGAGTCGTCCTTGACCCAGATCGGTGCTTCGAAGCCGAGCTCCTCGGCGAGGCGGTCGGCGCGAATCAGCGGCGTCATGCCGGTGAACGACTCCACGCGGGTGGCCGGGTCCTGCCCGACCGGCAACAGGCCGGCATAACGCCAGATCGAATGCGGGCCGGCTTCGATCTGCTCGCGGGTAACCCGCGCGAGAGCGGCCTTGTCGTAGCCGATCTCGAGCGGGCCGAAACACTCGAAGCACGCGTGCTGCGCACCGAGCGGGTAGCAGGCGCCACAGTTGCGGCAGACGAGACCGGAGGCGGGGGAAGCTGGGCGAGCGAGAGTCGCGGTCATGTACGAGGCCTTTCTCCTCATCTTTCCCGGGGTGATCCCCGGGCCGGAGTTGGCACCTGCGCTGCGCTGGCCTTGCTGCTGTCGCAGCGGCCGGCCTCGCCGTCGTATGACTGCGACTGCACGCACGCGGTTGCCGGGGCTTCGTCGGGCCGGTCCCTCTGCCCCTCTGGATGAGCGGTGCTATTCAGTTTGCCGGCGTCCGCTTGCGACTGACGGCCAGGACCATCTTCGCACAGGGCGAAGAGGCGAATTACGCCTGGTAGTCCGGGGTGAGGATCACGACGATCGGGCTGTCCCAGGAGGACAGCTCGGAGAACTGCGGCTCGACCCGCTTGATCGTCGGGAACTGCTTGCGCAGCGCCTCCGCCGCAGCCTTCGAGCCGGCCGTGTCCGGGTCGTAGTACGCGCACGTCGACAGGATGTCGTTCTGGTAGTTGTCGAACTTCGTGACGGTCCAGCCGCCGGCCTCGAATCGGGTCGCGGCCTGCTCGGCCAGGTGGGTCGTGGTCGTGTTGTTCAGAACGACGAGCGGAGCCTTCGCCGTGGCCACCGACGCGCCGGACGACGAGGCCGGTGCCGACCTAGCCGGTGCCGAACTCGACGCCGGCACGGACTGGTTCGCCGACGCAGGGGTGGAGTTGGCGGCGCCGGTGGTGGACCCCGGTGGCTTGGTGGTCTTGCCCGCGGTAGCACCTGTCGTCTTGGGGTGGCTCAGGGCCAGCACTGCCACCAGGGCGACGGCGACACCGATGAGAATGACGAAGATCCCGGCCAGGCGCTCGCGCCGCTTGCGCCGGGCGAGCTGGCGACCTAGCCGGCCGCGCTGTGCGTTCAGAGCTCTCAGACCTCGATACCGAGACGGCGGGCCGAACGCTGACGCTGGCGGCTGGCGCGCAGACGACGCAGCCGCTTGACGAGCATGGGGTCCGCGGCGAGAGCGGCGGGGGTGTCGATCAGGGCGTTGAGCACCTGGTAGTAGCGGGTGGTCGACATGTCGAACAGCTCGCGGATCGCCTGTTCCTTGGCACCCGCGTACTTCCACCACTGCCGCTCGAAGGCAAGGATCTCGCGGTCACGACGGCTCAGACCGTCGATAACCTCGTCGCGCTCGCCGTCTCCCGCGTCACCCGCACTACCAACAGCGGGGTGCTCTGCGTTCTCGGCAGTGGCGAAATCCATGCCTCGTGCTCCCTCAACTCTCGCGACCTACAGGGCCGCACCGAATTGCATCGGTGTCATTCGCTCCGCGGTATTCAATCACGCCGCATCCCGTCAAGCGGACGCGGCACGCTGTGGAGAACGCCGCGTGCATCCACATCTTGACCCGTCGGAAGCCGCTCGCTGCCAGCGACCCTCACCCTGCGTTCATGTCCTTCGCCTCCCCCGGCCTGTCGGAGCTCGCCACCCGCCTCGAATATCAGGCGGCACTGGTCCGCCGCGCCGCGGCCGACCTGTACTGCTGCGCGACTTCGGCCCAATGGCGCGGCCACGCCGCCACGGCCTTCCTCGACGAGGCGATGGGCGTACGCCAGCGGCTGCTCGCCGCCGCGGACCGGATCGACGCCGCCGCCGCGGCGATCCGCGGTTGGGTCGCGGGACCCGCCCTCGCCGGGGTGCCGTGATGGCCGGCATCACGGTGACCGGCGGCGCGTACGGCATCGAGGCCGACGCCGACGCCCTCCACGCCCTGTCCGCGCGACTGAGCCGGATCGGCGACGACGCGGCACTCGCGGCCGCGCGGGTGCGGGCGCTGGTGACGGACCCCGGCCTGGTGGGACTCGGCGCCGGGGGACGGTTCGGTCCGGCGGAGCTCGCGCTGGGTGGTGCCGTCGCCGACGCCGCCGGCATCGCTGATGTGGCGGCGCTCGCCGTGCATGATCTGTCGGAGCGCGTACGCCATGCGGCCGGGCGATATCTGGGCGCCGACGGGAGCGCCGGCGTCAACCTGCTGGACCTCGGCGAAGCCGCCCTGCTGTCGCTGACAGCGCTCGGCCCCGCCGTGTCCGCGATCGAGGCGCTCGGGCGCGGCACAGCCTCCGTCGCCGACCGTGGCCCCGACCTCGCCTGCGACACGCCCGGAGCACCACGCACCGTCGCCGACCTGTTCACGGCCCTGCGGCGTCGGGACGCCGGCGTCGGCGGCGAGATCGACCTCCGGTTCCTGGACTGTCCAGACGGCCGGCGGCGGGTCATCGTCGACATCCCCGGCACCCGGACCTGGCTGCCGTTCAGCAGCGACGCCGCCGACCTGCAATCGGATCTGGACGAGGTGGCCGGCGAGGCGAGCGTGTACGAGGACGGCGTGCTCGAGGCCATGACCCGCGCCGGGGTCCGCCCGACGGACGAGGTGATGCTGGTCGGGCACAGCCTCGGCGGGATGGTCGCGGCGAGCACGGCCCGCGATGCCGTGCGCTCGGGCCGCTTCGACGTCACGCACGTCGTCACCGCGGGCGCTCCGTTCGGCCGCTATGTCGCGCAGGTCCCCCGCACGGTCCAGGTGCTCGCGCTCGAGAACACCGACGACCTCGTCCCCGCCCTGGACAACCACGCGAACCCGGACCGCACCAACGTCGTCACGGTGCGCGGCAAGGTCTCCGGCGGTCACCACCTCGAGCCGGCGTACACGGCTCTGGCCGCTGAGGTGGACGCGAGCGCCGACCCGTCGATCGGGGCGTACCTGACGTCAGCGGACGGCTACTTCTCCGGTACCTCCGTCAGCTCACACGTCTACGTCGTGTCCCGGCGCTGATCCGCTGCGCCGCGCGACTTGCCGTGTTGCCGATGTGCCACGCCGCGCACCCGACGAGGTTCTCAACCATGTGCGGCAAAGGCTCACGATCTACAACTCCCGGACGATGTGGTCTTCCTGGACGCGATCCCCACAACCCCGGCGGCGAGTTCTCCGCGAAGGCCCGCAGCGGTCTGCCGAACGCACGCGACCGATGGCGCAGCGGCCGGCGCTGAGGCCTACCACAGCAGTCACACTTGTCACACGCGACACACCGATGGTTTGATGCGTGTTGCCTCGCAAGTCTCGAGGCTGGGCGCAAGGGGGACGGCGTCCGAGAACCGTGGCGGCCCGTCCGGGGTCGTCCATGCGAATCGGGAACGGCATGACCTACGCACAAGTGCACCGACAGTGGCGTCGCATCGTCGCTGTCGCGGCGATCGGACTGACCACCCTCGGGGCGGCAGCCGTCACCAACGGCGCCGACGCGGCGCGCAGCCATAACCCGTTCGGGGCCGTCACCGCGCTCACCCAGGTCAACGCCGGGCTGCGCGTCACCGGCTGGACCGCCGACCCGGACACGACCAAGTCGCTGCGCTACGCCATCGACGTCGACGGCAAGCGGGCCACCAAGGTGCTCCACGTCGCGAAGATCAAGCGCTCGGACGTCGCCCGCAAGACCGGCCTCGGCTCCCGTCACGGCCTGGTCCTCACCTTCAACCGCTGGGCGAACGGCAAGAAGCTGACCAACGGCGTGCACAGCGTCTGCATCCGCGCGGTCGATGTGGGCAAGGGCAAGAACACCACCGTCGCGTGCAAGAAGATCACCTTGCACTTCGCCCCCACCGGCAAGATCACCTCGGTCAAGCAGGTACCGAACGGCGTCCAGGTCGCGGGGTGGTCCTACGACCGCAGCAACCCGACCACCAAGATCAACGTCGTCGCCACGGTGGCGGGCAGGAGTGTGACGGTCCAGGCCGGCCGCGCTCAGGCCGGGATGCCGAAGGCCGCCGGCAAGTACCACGGCTTCCTGGTGACCGTGCCCGTCGCCAAGGACGGGACGTATTCGGTCTGCGTCACCGGCAAGAACGTCGGGCCGGGTTCGAACTACCGACTGCCCTGCGTGTCGGCCAAGCTCGACTACAGCCCGGTCGGCGCGATCACCAGCCTGAGCCAGTCGCCGAACGGATTCAAGATCACCGCTTGGGCGACCGACCCCGACAGGACCAGCGCTGGGCTGAGCGTCTCCGTACTGTTGGACAACAAGATCGTGCTCAGCGGGCCGGGCAACAGGAGCGGGTCGCCAAAGTCCGGCCATATGTTCACCGGCACGTACGCAAACGCCGCACTCCCCGGGGGCACGCACCAGGTGTGCCTGCGTGCCTTGAACGTCAAAGGCACGTCCGGGGTCGATCGCAGCGTCGCCTGCAAGAGCATCGCACTGAACTTCAATCCGACGGCCCACATCACCTCGCTCACACAAGTGCCGGGGACCACCAGCATCAGGGTGCATGGGTACGCCGACGATCCCGACACCTCGGCCGCAGTGAACGTCGCGATGACGCTCGCCGGAGTGGGCGCGGCGCCGAACCCGCAGCCGGCCAAGGGGCCTGGCTCCGCCGCCCACGACGGACACGTCTTCGACTACACCTGGTCCGCAGTGACCTCGGACAGCTCGCAGACCGTCGTGGTGACCCCACAGAATGTGGGGGGCACCGCGAAAGGCCCGAAGAACCCAACCCCAGCGACGCAGACGATCACACCCGACTACTCGCCGACCGGCGCCATCGAGGGCATCACCGACGCCACTCAGCGGCCCATCGTCGTCAACGGCTGGGCGGTCGACCGAAACGACTCCACCGCACTGGTCACCGTGACGCCGACCGTCGACGACGTTGCCCAGACTCCGGTTTCAGCGAACACCTCGCACTCCGCCGTCACGGGCTACGGAACGAACCACGGCTTCTCGATCACGCTGCCGACCGACGACGAGGAGCACCAGGTCTGCCTCACCGCCAACGGTGACAACATCGGCCGGCGGACCACTTTGCTCGGGTGCAAGACGGTCTACGCGGTGAAGCCGACGGTGCCGGCGAAGCCAGTCATCACCGTCGTGCCGCAGTACGCGGGCGCCACCGTCAATTGGCCGGCGCCGACGAAGGCGACCGACGGCGGCGGCCAGATGCTCAGCTACACCGTGACGGCCGCCAAGGCGGGAAGTGCGTCGAAGACCGCCACCGTCGCGGCGTCGGCGACGAGCTACACCTTCACCGGGCTGACCGCCGGTGCGACCTACAGCTTCACGCTCAAGGCGACGAACACCGCCGGTAGCACGCTGTCTGCGGCGGTCTCGGCGAAGACGCAGACGGCTCCGCCGCCGCAGACGACACCCGCGCCCGTCTCGACCAGCCGGTACGTGCGCAACATCCACGACAGCAACGCGAGCGACATCGCCACAATGAAGGCCGAGGGCGTTGCCGACGCCAAGGCGAACCCGAGCGGGCACCGCTATCTGGTCCTGCTGCAGATCGGCGGTCAGGACCAGTACGACGGCGGCGTGGTGCTCAGCGCCGGCGTCCGCTTCGTCACATACGCAACCGTCGTCGCCAACGTGAAGTCCTACCTCGACGGATATGCCAGCGCGCAGAAGGCCAGCGCCCCCGTGACGATCGCGGTCGGCACGAACAACGACATGGACGTCAACGCGACGACCGGCAAGCAGTGGGCCGACCTGGTCGTCGACCCGATCGTGGCGTACGCGAAGAAGTACTCGGGGATGACGATCGCGGGCGCGAACGACATCGAGCCGGGCTTCCGCGCGACGTACGCGCAGTCAGCCACATGGCTCTCCGGTTACCTCGGGGCTACCAGCGCACCGTTCGTCTTCAACGGATCGGCGGACGGCTGCTCCTGGACCGCGACCGGCAAGGGCTGCAACAACGGCTGGACGATGGCCGGGCTCTACAACCTGGCGGCCGGTGCGTCGCCGACCCGGATCACGAACCTGCCGCAGATCTACAACACCACGATGCCCAAGCAGTGGAAGTACATCTCGCTCACCGGCGTCGTTGCGGGCAAGCCGCGGATCAACTTCGGCGGCCCGCTGACCGAGTGGACGGCCTGCGACCAGGCGGGTAGTTGCGGGTCGATCACGGGCAAGACCGCGTGGAGCCAACTCTGGAGTCAGTTGCAGTCCGACTCGCGACTGAAGGTGGGCAGCGTGCCCTACTCCACCGACCTGAGGATCGACAAGTGACCCTGACCCGCACGGCCTCGGTAGCCGCCCTGGCCGCGGCGACCGCGACACTCGCGGCCTGTTCGTACAGTGCCGGGCCGACCACGCCGACGACCAGCGAGACGACGGTGACCGAGACCGAGTCGGTCACCGTCGCACCAGTGGTCACGAGCTCCACAGCGTCCACTGCGTCCACCCCGGCCCCACCGTCGACCTCGACGAGCGCCGTCACGGCCAAGCACAACACCTGCGCGAACGATGCCCTGACGGTGCGGGTTCTGCCGGGCGGAGCGATCCGCGGTCATGAGATCGCGGCGGTCTCCGTAACCAACGGCGGCACCGACTCGTGCGTGGTCTGGGGCTTTCCGACGGTCCAGCTCGAACGCAGCGGCAGCCCACTAAGCACGGCGGCCACACCGACAGGCACCCCACACGATGTCACCCTCGCGCCCGCCGCGCAGGCCCAGGCGCTGATCACCGACGCCTCCACCTGCAACGCCCCACTCTCGGACAACATCAGGGCCACCCTGCCGGAGTCGTCCCTCTCCGTGACCCGACCGATGCAGATGCGTGGCTGCACCCTCCAGATCGCCCCGTTCAAGCCGGCGGAGTGAGGCGCGCAGAATATGACTGTGACCTACGCAGCCGATGCCGCCCGTTACGAATCGATGACCTACCGCCGCTGCGGGCGCAGCGGCATCGATCTCCCGGTGATCTCGCTCGGCCTCTGGCACAACTTCGGCCACGACCGTCCGTTCGAGACGCAACGCGCGATCCTGCGCCACGCGTTCGACCGCGGCATCACCCACATCGACCTCGCCAACAACTACGGTCCGCCGTACGGCAGTGCCGAGGAGAACTTCGGCCGAATGCTCGCCACCGACTTCAAGCCGTACCGCGACGAACTGTTCATCTCGTCGAAGGCTGGCTGGGACATGTGGCCCGGCCCGTACGGGAATCTCGGCTCACGCAAGTATCTGCTCGCCTCACTCGACCAGTCGCTCCGACGGCTGGGCGTCGACTACGTGGACGTTTTCTACAGCCATCGCTTCGACCCGGACACGCCGCTGGAAGAGACGATGTCCGCGCTCGACACCGCGGTGCGGTCTGGTCGCGCGCTGTACGCCGGCATCTCCTCCTACTCTCCCGAACGCACCGCGCAGGCGGCGGCGATCTTGAGGCAGATGGGTACGCCGCTGTTCATCCACCAGCCGTCGTACTCGATGCTCAACCGCTGGGTCGAAAACGGCTTGCTCGACACGCTCGAGGAAGTGGGAGCGGGCTGCATCGCGTTTTCCCCTTTGGCACAAGGGATGTTGACCGACAAGTATCTCGGTGGCATCCCGGCCGGCTCGCGCATGGCCGAGAACAGCTCGCTGTCGCCGGACCTACTCACCGAGCGGAACCTGACGCACATCCGGGCATTGAACGATCTTGCGACAGGTCGGGGTCAATCGTTGGCCCAGCTGGCGCTGACGTGGGCGATGCGCGATGCGCGGGTGACGTCAGTGCTGGTGGGAGCGTCCAGTGTCGAGCAGTTGGACGACAGCCTGGCCGCGGTGCAGGCGGCGCCGCTGAGCGACGAGGAACTGGCACATATCGACCAGTACGCCGTCGACGGCGGCGTCGATCTCTGGCGCGGCCCGGCTACGGCCTGACCCCCGAGTGGCCGGTTATTGCCTCAGTGGGCCGCAGTTCGGGCCCACTCGGCGCATAAGTGGCCACTGGGGCTAGCCGAGGGAGTAGTTGGGGGCTTCGACGATTCCGCTGATGTCGTGGGGGTGGCTCTCCTTGAGCGAGGCCTGCGTGATGCGGATCAGCTGCCCCTTCTCACCGAGTTCGGCGACCGAACCGGCACCCGCATAGAACATCGACTGACGCAGGCCACCCACGAGTTGGTGGACGACCGCCGACAACGGGCCGCGGTACGCCACGCGTCCCTCGATGCCCTCGGGGACGATCTTGTCGTCGCTGTCGACCTCGGCCTGGAAGTACCGGTCCTTGCTGTAGGACTTCTTGCCACGGCTGCTCATCGCCCCGAGCGAACCCATGCCGCGGTAGCTCTTGTACTGCTTGCCGTTGACGAAGATCGTCTCGCCCGGCGACTCCTCGCAGCCCGCCAGCAGCGAGCCGACCATCACCGAGTCGGCCCCGGCCACGATCGCTTTCGCGATGTCGCCGGAGTACTGCAGCCCGCCGTCGGCAATCACCGGTACGCCTGCCGGCTTGCACGCCAGCGAGGCCTCGTACACGGCCGTGACCTGCGGCGCGCCCACGCCCGTGACGATGCGGGTCGTGCAGATCGAGCCCGGGCCCACGCCCACCTTGACCGCATCGGAGCCGGCGTCGACGAAGGCCTGCGCTCCGGCACGCGTGGCGACGTTGCCACCGATCACCTGGACGTGCCGAGTGGCGGGGTCGGTCTTGAGCCGCTTGACCATGTCGAGCAGCAGGCCAACGTATCCGTGCGCGGTGTCGGCGACCAGAACGTCGACGCCGGCATCGATGAGGGTCGTAGCCCGCTCCCACGCGTCGCCGAAGTACCCGATCGCGGCGCCGACAAGCAGGCGCCCGTTGGCGTCTTTCGATGCGTTCGGGAACTGCTCACTCTTGACGAAGTCCTTGACGGTGATCAGCCCGGCGAGACGCCCGTGCTCGTCGATCAGCGGCAGACGCTCGCGCTTGTGCTGCCGCAGGATCGCCGTGGCGTCCTCGCGGTTGATGCCGACGGGCGCGGTGATCAAGGGCATCCTGGTCATGACCTCGTCGACCTTCGTGCTCGCCCACTCGGCGACCGGCACGAAACGCAGGTCACGGTTGGTGATCATGCCCAGCAGTTGGTCGCCGGTGTCGACGACCGGCAGACCGGAGATGCGGTATTCGCCGCAGACCTGGTCGAGCTCCTCCAGGGTGGCGTCCGGGCCGATCGTCACCGGGTTCGGGATCATGCCGGTCTGGGTGCGCTTGACCAGGTCGACCTGGCGGGCCTGATCCTCGATCGACAGGTTGCGGTGCAGCACGCCGATGCCGCCCTGGCGGGCCATGGCGATGGCCATGCGCGACTCGGTGACGGTGTCCATCGCCGCGGAGAGCAGCGGCAGCGCGACGTCGATCTCACGGGTGAGCCGGGTCGTCGTGTCGATCTCGGACGGCACGAGATAGCCGCTCTCGCCGGGCAGCAGCAGGACGTCGTCGTAGGTCAGGCCGAGGTTCGCGAACTTGGCGGGCAGGCCGGTGGACGATTCGTCGGACATCTTCACTCCTGTGGGCGCCGGTACCCCATTCTATGCGAGCGAGCCAGGCGCAGAACGCTCGCGTTCTCCAGCCGAGCGATTGACCACAGCGGGTGCGAAGCGCACCGAACGCGTGCGCCGCACGGGGCCGCTTGACCGCTCCCCGTAACCGCCGGCAGCCACCGGACTTCGATCAGTCACCTTGCGTAGGGCATGCTTGGCATTGCAGGGTGAGTTGGTTCGCCGGCATGCGGGGGCTTGCTGTGGACGACGGGGGAACGGAATGAATCTGGACGAGGGTCCCGTGGACCCCTTCCTCGGCGACCCGCAGGATCCGGCCGGCCTGCTGGACGATCTCGAGCCGGCCACGCCGTTGAGCGAGCAGGAGCGTTCCGACGTGCTGGCCGATCTGGCCGAACTACGCGACTTCCGCAGGATCCTCACGCCGGCCGGCGTCGAGGGCATCGTCATCGACTGCGCGGACTGCAGCGAGCCGCACTACTTCGGCTGGGAGCTGATGGCCGCCAACCTGCGCGCGCTGCTCGGCGACGGACGTACGCACGTGCATGAGCCGGCGTACGCACCGGATCCGGACGCTTACGTGAGCTGGGACTACGCCCGCGGCTACGCGGACGCGATGCGCTCGTTCTCGCGGAACTCATAGCGCTTCCAGACCACCGGATCTTCCGCAACGCAGGCCCCGATCCCGGGGCCTGCGTCATTTGTGCCAGATTTTTTTGGACATCTGGCAAGCGTGTTTGGACATCTGCCAAGATCCGCTTGAAACCATTTTCGAGTTGCCTGTTTGTTTAGAACGGACGATCTCCGGGGATTTCGGTGATCAAAGCTCTAGGAGGGCAGAGCGATGGCAGAGATTCGGCGGCTCCCCACGCCGCACGAGGGCGACTGGGACTGGCAGATGAAAGCTGCCTGCCGCGGCCAGGACACGTCCGACTTCTATCACCCGGAGAACGAGCGCGGCCCGTCCAAGGCGCGCCGCGAGGCCCGGGCCAAAGCGATCTGCGCGACGTGCCCCGTGGTGGCCAACTGCCTGAGATGGGCGCTCGCCGCACGCGAGCCGTACGGCATCTGGGGCGGCACGTCGGTCGAGGACCGCGAGCGCATGCTGGCCGGCAAGAGCGCCTGAACGTGCCCGAACGACGAAGGCCCCACGGAGCGGACTCGGTGGGGCCTTCGTGACGTGGTTGGGCTAGAAGCCCGGGCCGTGGCTGTGCGAATGGCCGTGACCGTGGTCGTGGCCGTGATCATGCTCCGGCTCGGCCGGCTTCTCCACGATCGCGCTCTGCGTCGACAGGACCACGCTCGCTACCGACCCCGCGTTGGCCAGAGCCGCCTTTGTGACCTTGACCGGATCGACGACACCGGCCGCCAGCAGGTCGCCGTATTCGCCGGTCGCCGCGTTCAGGCCCTCGTTGGCGCCGAGGTCACGGACCTTCGAGACCACGACGTAGCCCTCCAGCCCGGCGTTGTTGGCGATCCAGCGCAGCGGCTCGACCAGGGCGGTACGCACGATCGCCACGCCGGTGGCGTCGTCACCGGAGAGGCCGAGGTCACCCTCCAGGGCGCTGACTGCGTGGACGAGAGCGGCGCCGCCGCCCGCGACGATGCCTTCCTCGATCGCGGCCCGTGTGGCCGAGATGGCGTCCTCGATGCGGAACTTGCGCTCCTTGAGTTCGACCTCGGTGGCCGCGCCAACCTTGATCACGCCGACGCCGCCAGCGAGCTTGGCCAACCGCTCCTGCAGCTTCTCGCGGTCCCAATCGGAGTCGCTGGTCTCGATCTCCTTGCGGATCTGAGCGACCCGCGCGTCGATTTCGTCCTGCGATGCCGTGCCGTGGGTGACCGTGGTGGTGTCCTTGGTGACCACGACGCGGCCGGCAGTGCCGAGCACCTCCAGGCCGGACTGGTCGAGCTTGAGCCCGACCTCGGGCGCCACGACCTGCGCGCCGGTGACGATCGCCAGATCCTGCAGGAACGCCTTGCGGCGGTCGCCGAAGTACGGCGCCTTGACCGCGACCGCGGGGAAGGTCTTGCGGATCGCGTTGACGACAAGCGTCGAGAGCGCCTCACCCTCGACGTCCTCGGCCACGATCACCAGCGGACGGTTGGTCTCGATGACCTTCTCGAGCAGCGGCAGCAGCTCGGCAACGGTCGAGATCTTCTGGGTGGTGATCAGAATGTACGGGTTCTCGAACGAGGCGTCGCCGGCCTCGGGATCGGTGACGAAATAGGGGCTGATGAAGCCCTTGTCGAACTGCATACCCTCGGTGAACTCGAGCTCGGTCGTGAGGGTCTGGCTCTCCTCGACCGTGATCACGCCGTCCTTGCCGACCTTGGTGAACGCCTCGCCGAGCAGCTCGCCGATGGTGGCGTCCTGCGCGGAGATCGTGGCGACGTGGGCGATCGACTGCTCGCCGGAGATCGGCGTCGCGGCCTTGTCGAGGGCATCGCTGACGGCGTCCACGGCCTTGTCGATGCCGCGCTTGAGCGCGGACGGGCTGGCGCCGGCAGCGACGTTCTTCATGCCGGCGTTCACCAGCGCCTGGGCCAGCACGGTGGCGGTAGTGGTGCCGTCACCGGCTACGTCGTTGGTCTTGGTCGCGACCGACTTGGCCAGCTGCGCCCCGAGGTTCTCGTACGGATCGTCCAGCTCGATGTCGCGCGCGATCGTCACACCGTCGTTGGTGATGACCGGGGCGCCGAAGCTCTTGGAGAGCACGACGTTGCGGCCCTTCGGGCCGAGCGTGACCTTGACGGCGTCCGCGAGCTTGTCGATGCCGCGTTCGAGAGCGCGGCGGGCGTCCTCGTCGAAGCTGAGGGTCTTCGCCATGGTGTTCCTTTCGGATCGGGTGGGAACTGTCAGACACCGCGACCGCTGTGGCGTTCGTACGGTCTGACGGTTCGCAAGACGCCGAGACCCCGGACCGCTGGTGCGGACCGGGGCTCGACGGGCGTACTACTTGACGATGACGGCGAGGACGTCGCGGGCCGAGAGCACGAGGTACTCCTGGCCGGCGTACTTGACCTCTGTGCCGCCGTACTTGCTGTAGAGGACGACGTCGCCAACATTGACGTCGACCGGGACGCGGTTGCCGTTGTCATCGACACGACCGGGGCCGACGGCGAGGACGGTGCCCTCCTGCGGCTTCTCCTTGGCGGTGTCCGGGATGACGATGCCCGACGCGGTGGTGGTCTCGGCCTCGAGCGCCTGGACCACGATGCGGTCCTCGAGCGGCTTGATGTTGACCTGA